>FRDC01003024.1_pt1 | contig 34071 bp, 45 predicted proteins | sample 1106171 | NCBI WGS metagenome assembly FRDC01 (sample SAMEA3930566, study PRJEB13176) | freshwater metagenome | biome: Drinking water system; feature: drinking water; material: water | place: Singapore | collected 2014-12-20 | reverse complement strand
CGCCGCGCGGGCGCCAGCCACGCATACGGGGGGGTGAGGGGATGGACCTGGACCTGGTGGCCAAAGCCCGGATATGGCGCGACCGACCCCCATCTGGCAGCTACATCATGCACAGGATCCCGCGCGACTGGTGGTGCGCCAAGCACGGCCAGGTCAGCAAGTGGCACGAGTGTGCTTTGGACCAACCGGCTGAAAAGCGGCCAAGGATCATACGGCGGACGTCGACGTTCTCTACGTCGTGCTGATGTGCGTCGTCGCGCTCCTCTTGCTCTGGGAAGACGACGAGGACCTGTAGGCCGCTGTCCGGTTTGACGGTTGACCGTCCGGACAGGCGCGTGGTAATGCTACATGTATAACTACGCTAAGGGACCCGCATGAGCCGCCAGGACGCATACCGCCGCCGGACATTGATAAAGGCTAGGTACTTTGACGAGTACGACAAGCGACGCCGGGCGAGCATCCGATACCAGCTTAGGGAGCACCCACAGCCGGACGTGGCGCGCGTGGTTCTGGAATATTTCCTAAACCATCCACAAGCGTTCATCGTTCCCGAGTTTAGGTTGGTCGACGATGAGGCGCAAGCCGGCTGCCCGTTGTTCTGGAAGGTCATCGCCAAAGACCAGATGTCGGACCATCTCTGCGACTGGGACACGTTCAAGTTTCATCGCGCTTTGTGCTTTGTAGCCTTGCAAGACTCGCCTCGTCCGCTGCCGCTGCACGAGGATAGTGTTCTGTTCAGCACAGACGCGGCTGACATGGCCGATGTCAGACGCAGCATAGATGAGCTGCGGAAAGCGGGTCTCTGGATGATAGGTGGCGGAGCATGAGCGACATGACTCCAGCGCAGTTCCTCTCCGCCATTACGGACGGCGGTCCTGTCAACATTTGCTCGATCGTGCCCGATGGTGAACTGGATGGCTACATCATCCGCGTCGACCAGCAACTCGCTCGCATCGAAGGTTGGGTGGGAGCCAAGGGCGGAACCGCGGGCCTCTACTATTCGCTCAACGAGCCGTTGCCTGATCTCGTGGGCAAGCGCGACCGGCTGAAGATCGGCGAGGCAGACGTTGCGGCTATTCGTGGCATTGTCCTGGACATCGACCCAAAGCCCGACGAGGTCGCCAAGCCGGGCGGACTTGAGCGTGAACGCGCCCGGATCCGTGCCATTGTCGAACAGGCCGCCGCGCCGGATAGCCCCGCGCCGGCCACGTTCTGCGTGGACAGCGGTGGCGGGTTCCAGATTGGCTGGATGTTCCCCGAGTCTATCCCGGCCACACCGGAAACCCGCGAAGCGGTGAAGGCCCAGGCACGCGGCCTGGGGCTCTCCCTCGGCGGTGACGCGACGTTCAGCATCGACCATCTGTTCCGGCTGCCGGGCACGGTAAACCACCCGAACGCCAAGAAGCGCAGCCTCGGCCGCACAGATGCGCCTGCCCTTGTGGTGAGCATGGACATGACGCGCCGTTACAAGCTTGACGACTTGGCCAAAGTCGCGCCGCCGGTTGCGCCAAAGGCGAAGGTGGACGCCACGCTGCCCGAGATCGACTACGGCACGGTGCTGGACGTGGCGCAGATGGGCGATGCGGCGATGCCCGAGAACCTGCGCACCTATCGCGAGATGCTTCGCCAGTGGCACCGCTATGACACGGTGATGGACGGGCCGGACAGGTCGAAGCGCGACATCGCTCTCACTTCCGAGTGCATCCGGCTTGGCCTGACGGACCCGACAGACATCGCGTGCGTGGTCTTCAGCGTGGCGCCAGAGAAGCTTCTCGAAGAAGAGGACAACAACCGGGGCGAACGCTACGCCCGCCGGATGCTGGCAGACCGCCTGGCCAAGGTGAAAGGCCCGGGCGCCATGTTCGGCGATACGGACGCCACGGCTGAGCACAACGATGGCCCAACCCCGGAAAAGCCGAGGACACGCATCGATCTCCTGACAGACGAGCAGTTGCAGACGATGCCGGACCCGCGTTGGCTCATCGGCCGGCACATCCCGGAAACGGGATTCGGTATCCTGTTCGGTGACCCCGGCACCTACAAGTCGTTCCTCGCGCTGGATATGGGCCTGTCAATCGCGGCGGGCTTCAGGGACTGGTACGGCGATCCGATCGCACAAGACGCAGGCGCGGTCCTCTACATCGCTGGTGAAGGCGCCGGTGCGTTCAAGCTGCGCATCCGGGCCTGGAAGAAGCAGAATTGGGTTGAAGATGAGATGATGCCCGCGGACAGGTTCCGCGTCGTCACAGCGTCCCTGAACTTCATGCGCCACGAGGACATCGTGGAACTGCTGGCCGTCGTCGATGCCTCGGGCCTGAAGCGCATCGCCCTGATCATCATCGATACCGTGTCGCGGGCCATCCCCGGGGCCGACGAGAACAAGCAGCAGGACATGTCGATCTTCGTTAATGCGTGCGACACGCTGCGCGACCGCACCGGTGCGTTTATCCTGGGCATCCACCACGCGGCCAAGAGCGGCGACATGCGCGGATCCTCGGTCATCCCAGGCGGCGGTGACGCGATCTTCCGCGTCGAGCGCAAGAAAGGCCAGAACTACGTGCGCCTGACATGCACCAAGCAAAAGGACGCGCCAGACCAGTGGCACAATTCCTACCGCCTCAACCTCGTCAACCTGGGCGGTGACGTCTCCTCGCTGGCGCCGGTGCGCGTCGAGGAGAAAGAGGTCGAAGAGGCGATCTGCACCGACGAGATCAAGGAGCAGATTTTCGCGGCCATCACGCGCGACGCCGGTCTCGGAAACCACTGGAGTATGGCGCCGCGGGCGATCTCGGACGGCCGGAAGTACGCTGTGCATGAGATCGCAAAGGGTTGGACGGTTGCCGAGGACGTGGCAGAGCAATGGCTGGACATGTGGCTGACGGGACCTGAACCCGAGTTGCATGTGGCTATCGTGAACAGCACGGCAAAGCGAAAAGGTCTGATCGTCGTCGACAGGCCGATCATGGACGGTGTTTTCAACTAGGTCGGCTTGGACACAATGTCCAAAGAGCGGGGGCTTCGGCTCCCGTTTTTCTTGCGGAGACGTACAAAACGTCCAAACCTAAGTCATTGATTTATATAGCGGAGACGTTTTTTGCGGAGACGTTGCGGATACAGCGGAGACAGGTCGCTAAGCTATTGATTTATATAGCGGAGACATATGCTTGCGGAGACGTTTGCGGAGACATAACCCTTATAGGGTAGGGCGTGTGCCTCTTTTAGGTCGGCACACACGCGCCCTCGCCCTTGGGTTTGGGGTCGAGCAAAAAACCCAATGGCCAAATTGACCCCCGGGGTGTCTGGACAATTTGTCTAAACGCTTTTAAAGCCTTTCCAGAGGACGAGCCGCCCCATGTGCAACAAGCAAAACGTTTGTCGCACATCACGCGCGACGCTTGGACACGATCGAGCCAGGCCAATGCATCGGCGTTGACATGACGGGCCGGTCATGTTCGACAAACCCGGGTTTCCTTGACATGACCGATCGCCCGTGGCGCGCGCAGGCTGGCCGCTGGATAGGCTTTCAGGGGTCGGGCGCTGGGGTGATAGCGGCGGGGTGCGACTCGCCCCTCTGGCGGGGCTCTTTGGCGCTGTTTTCGAGGGCGCAAGTCTGCAGGCTTGATCTGGGCGAAGTAAAGCGCAGAGGCTTGCAACGCGAAACGGCCGCCCGGTGAGGGGCGGCCGTGTCTGGTGCGGCAGGGTGCAGGGGCTAGTCATGCGTGGCAGATATCTGAAGCAAACCGTCAACGTCGGTCCAGTGCGGCGCGAGTTGCAGGATTGCATTGGCCGGTGACTTGGCCCGAACCCGCACGCCCGGCGACCAAGAGTCTTTCGCGCCGAAGCGGAATTGCACAAGGTAGAATTTCATTCTTTCGGTCCTTCGATCAGGCGCACCATTGCGCGGGCTATGAGGTGGCCCAGGACTAGGCAAGGGCCGGTGATGAGGGCGCCCCATGCCACAAGGGACAGGACGCCAGCGAAGATCAGGGGGAGAAGCATCAGGCGGCCGTGCGAATGTAGGGGCGGGGCTTGGCCAGCTCGGCGCGGGCTTCCGCGATGGCAGTGCGGACCATATCGGAAAAATAGGATCCGAGTTTTTCGCCGCGGTGTTCGGTCGCGAAGTCGGCCGGATCAGCGTAGACTAAGCCGCCCAGGTAGTCCGAGCCGATCACGCAACCGTTGTGCAGAACATGCACGCTAAACATATAGCAACCCCATTCGCCCGAATTGATCTTGTCCAGCGTTTCTTGATCGGCCCAAAAAAGATCAGGCTCGTCTTCATATTCGCATTCCAGCTTGACCACGAATTGCGCGGTGCGGAAGCGGCGGATAGTCCAGGATTTGTTGCTCATTGTGCTAGTCCTTTCAGTTGTAGCCCAGGCCATAGGCGATAAGGGCGAAGAGGTAGGGGATTGCGAAGACGCAAAGGACGCATAGCAGGTCTGCGAGGAAGGCGCGGATCATGCCGGCCACACGGCCGCGTAAGCGGTCCCGTTCCAGCGCTCAAGCCGATCGGGGTAGACATGGCCGGACACTGATCGGCAGGCTTCCCGCAATGCGTCTTGGTCATCCTTGGCGCCGATCATGACGAACCCGTAAGGGCCGTTTCCGTAGCGGTAGGACGTCAAGCCGGACGCGGCGCAGGGCCGGTTCCAGAACGGTTCGGGGCTCATGGCGCGGATCATAAAAACAACCCGCGCGATTTCAGCCAATCTGCAGCCGCGCGACGATTAACGGACAGTTTGCGGTCGCTAAGGTTTGCGTGGTGCGGGCATTTCTGCCCGGTCATGTGAAGCCAGTACTGTACCTCGCGATCAGATGGGACTTCACCATAGCGACCACTACGCTTGTTGCGCAAGAGATCGGATTTTGCGTTGGCCCGGCCGAAGTCTGCAGCTCGCTCTGCCAGCATAGCGCCACATTTGGCGAGTTTCAGGGTGACAAGCTTCTTTTGCCAAGGCTTGCGCCGGTCACGGATTTGAGAAAGCGGATTGGTCATTGGGTCTCATCCTTGGCCAGAGTGACGGAGTGGCGCGCTTCGAGGGACCGGATCAGGTCCACGAGGCACGGCGGGGGCGGGAGGATACGGGGGGCGGGTCATGCTGCACCGCCAGTCGCAAGCCACTGATCAAACCGGGCCAAGATTGCAGGCTTTTCGGCTACAGTGGCCAGTGAAGCAAAGGCGCTGCGCGGTTCCACGATATAGACGCACCAGCCTTGCGCGCCTTCCGTTTTGCGGCGCAACCATCCGCCGCCATTACGGGCGCAAGCCTGAAAGCCTTCACGCATGGCCATTGTTTCGGCTTTGCGGGTATCAACCCGAATAGCCATCAGCATGGCGCCTTGCGCGTCCATAGCCTGCAGGATGTAGGTTTTACGGGTCATGCTGCTTTCTCCTCTGATGCGGCGCGATCTTGCGACGTGGCCAAGAGCCAAGCCTCAAGAGCGGCGATGCGGGTTTCATAGGCGGCACGGAGGCTCGAGCCATCGGAGCCTATACCTTGCGGCAGATAGCGCATTTCCGAAGCGGCAACGCCGAAGGCTGCTTGCAGCTCGATGTGCCATGCGTCATCCGCTGCTTGTGCGGCAACGTTTGCGAGATATGCGGGGGAGCGAGCCATGATCACAGACCCCCGCACAGCCACCACACGAACGCGATAAGCGTCGCTGCCAGCACACCGTCATTCAAGACTTCCATGGGTTTAACTCCTGTTTGTATGTCACTGTATGGACTGTATGGTGATTCGGCATACACGCCAAGCGAAAAGTGAATACCGGTCCAGATAACTGACAAACAACTGACAGAACGAGAAGCCTTGCAAACACTTAGCCAGATGGGTTACTTATACGTTTGTGCAATTGGGGATACGCCGATGCCGCGGAAAGATGGATCGATGACCAGGGGCGAGCAGGAATTTGCCATTGCTTACGCCGCCTTAGGGAACGTGGCCCAGGCCGAGAAAAAGGCCGGTATCGCGGTCAACCATGGTTACGCCGTGCTCAAACGCCCAGAGGTGCAGCGCGAGATAGTGGCGCAACAGACGGCCAGGATGACGGCCGAGGCGTTGCCGCTGGCGGTTCAGACGCTAATCAATGTCATGGGAAGCGACAAAGCGCCGGCCGCTGCGCGCGTACAGGCCGCAAAGGTCGTGATAGACCGGACACTTGGCACGGGCGAGGGGGGCCAAGCGAAAGAGATCCATGAGCTCACACCCGAGGAGCTGGCCATGGCGATCAACAAGCTCGAAGCCCAGGCTGCAAGCATGGCAATGCCCGTATCTGCCCCCGATCCTTTCAACTGACAAGGGCTAAGCTATTGATAAGGCTAGGCTATGGACAGTATACAGCATACTGTCACGCCAGATTAGGGGCGTCCGCTACCCGGTGCCGCCCCCCGGTAATACCCCGAAACCAGAGCCGGGGCGGGTGCTGGGGGCGCGCTGAAAAATCCGCATCTGGCATACTTTCTGGACAAAGTGTCTGTTTTGGCCTACACTGCCAAACAACAGACAAGCCGAGGAGCCGACACATGGGGCAGAAGCGCAGGGTCACTGTCCGAGACGGCGTAGCGCACGTCCCGCTCACCAAGGGCTATGTCGCCGTCATCGACGAGGCGGATTACCCCAAGGTCACCGGCAAGAGCTGGTCCGCCAGGGTCTGCCTGAAAGCCGATGGCTCCCTCCGCACCGTGTACGCTTTTCGGGCGCAGTGGATCGACGGCCGACGTCGAAACATCGGCCTCCATCACGTCGTTGCTGGCGTTCCGCCGGGCACACTGCTTGACCACGCGGACGGTGACGGTTTGAACAACCGCCGAGGTAACGTCAGGGCCGCTACCCGGTCTCAGAACGCCCAGAACTGTGCCCGGTCTGTGAGCAACACTTCCGGGGCGAAGGGGGTGTACTGGCACAAGGGCGCAGGGAAATGGCACGCCCGGATCAAGGTCAGTGGGCGCGATCACAGTCTGGGCCTGTTTCGCTGCATCACCGCAGCGGCCGTAGCTTACGCCAAGGCGAGTCGGGATATGCACAGGGAGTTCGGGCGTCTGGCTTGACTACGCGACCGACACGCCCTACAAGTCCGGACAGGCATAGCCTACGACGACCAGACAAGAGTCGATCACGCCCGAAACGCCATCACCACCACCCCGGGTGTTTCGGGCGCAACTTCCAGAGCGCGGAGCGGGACTAACAGGCCCGAAGATCGAGGCAAGGTGCCAAAGTGTAGGGTGCGTCCATAACCCCCGCGCTCACCATGTCTTGCGTTGTCTGGCAAAATCTGGCACTTTCGCCCCAAATCTGGACAGTGGACAGACATGGCCTACCCCAGCCCGCCTGAAATCAGCACGTCCTATACAGCGCAAGAGCAAGCGCTGGGCGATGGCACGCTTCCGGGACAAGAACTCGACGTCGATCTGGCCTCCATCCGGGCCAGCGTGACGGCTGTCATCGAGTTCGTGAAGCAGATCACCCGTTCCGACGGCGCTCTCGCAAACGGAATCGTGACGCAGGAGGCCCTTGGCGCGGCCCTGATCATCGGTTTCGAACCTCCGAGCGTCTGGGCCGCCGGAGTGGCGTATACGACCCGCTCGATCGTGTTCGATGGGACCAGGATTTACCTCTGCCTGGCCGCGCATACCTCGTCGGTGTTCGCGACGGACCTCGCATCGGGCCGCTGGAGCCTTCTGGCCGACCTGACGCCCGCGGTCGGGGCCCTCGTAGCGTCGAACAACCTCTCGGATTTGCCCGACAAGCCCAATGCGCGGGCCAATCTGGGCCTCGGGTCTATGGCAACGGCCGCTTCCGGGACCGGGGCGGCGCAGTTCCGCACAAATCTCCAAAACGAGGCGTTTTTCCAGCCCCTGGCGGCCGGATTGACGTCCTGGGCGGCGATCACGCGCGCCTCCGGTTTCGACACGTTCGCTGCGACCCCGTCCTCGGCCAACTTGCGGGCCCTTTTGAGCGACGAGACCGGATCCGGCGCCCTGCTGTTCGCCGGTGGCGCGATGGGGACGCCATCGTCGCTCGATCTGACGAACGCGACGGGCTTGCCGTTTGGCGGGTTGGCCGCTGCGGCGGTGACGACGGCTACAGAGACGATTGCGGCCAACAACGTCGACACGCAGGTGCCGACCTCGGCCGCCGTGAAGGCCTACGTGGATGCTCAACTGATTCCCCGCGTTCTGGCGAACTTCACGGGCGGCACCAGTTCCACCGGAACCTACAGCCGTGCAGGAACGACTGTCACGGTCACAATGACCGCGCACGGAATGGCGACCGGCCAGTTCGTGTTTCTCGACTTCACGACCGGGACGGCGACGGACGGCTACTACCAAGTCACTGTGGTCGATGTGAACACTTACACCGTGACCGACACGGTTTCGGGTTCCACGAGCGGGAACGTCACCCGTCTGGTCTGGGCGCGGAAATCCTACGGGGTCGCCAGCATCGTGCGAAACGGGTCCGGCGATTTCACCATCACCTTCACCTCGGCCTTTGCGGATGCAAACTACGTCGCGCTTGTGACCGCTGGCGGATCCGGAGTGGCCGCTTCCGGCAACGCACTGGTCGGATGGGGCGGCATCTACACCACGTCTTCACTTCGCGTCGGCATCTCGGACAACAACACCGACAGCAACACCGATCCCACCTACTGCAATGTCGCGATCTGGGCGTGAGGGCGCAAACATGAACCTTGATGGCAAGAAACCGACCCTGGCCGAGATGTTCGACGCGGCGTCCAAGAACAACCGGACCCCAAACCCGGACGCGCCTCGGAAGCCTAAGCCCGAATGGAAGTTTTCCGGCCGTCCGACGGGCGGTCTGAAACCCGACGGGTTCAAGGTCAAAGCGGAGTTGAAGTTCTGATGGCCAATCCGACGCCCTACACCGTCTCGTACAGCTTTTCCGGTTGGCAGGCTCTCAATCCTGGCCGTCCGCTGCCGGCTGCGCAGGTCGATCTGCAGTTCGCGGCGATCGAGACGGCCACCGAAGACCTCGCAACGGCTGTCATGAGCATCCGCCGGGCCGATGGGGGCTTGCAGAACGGCGTCGTGACCTGGGACGGGCTCAACGACGACCTGAAGGCGCTGCTCCAGACCGCCGATCCGCGCGTCACCGTGGCAGAGTTGAACCCGTCGGCCTTCGCGAGCACCGCTGAGGCCCAGGCAGGGGTTGCAAACGACCGGATCATGACCCCTTTGCGGGTTTCCGAGGCCCTTGCGACGCTTCGGGCCTACGCGAGCCAGGTCGAGGCCGAAGCAGGGGTCGAAAACACGAAAGTCGTGACCTCTTTGCGGGTCAAACAGGCCCTTTCGGCTCAACGACCCGCTTTTACGGCCACTGCGGCGCTCATATGGGGCTCGATCCCGGCCGGGGCGTCGTCCACGCAGGTCATCGCTTGTGCCGGGGCCGCCGTTCAGGACCGGGTGCTGGTCGGTTTGGCCGACGCCGGCGTAAGCGCGGGCCTCCTGGTCACCGCTTGGGTCTCTTCGACCAACAACATCACTGTCCGGCTGACCAACATCACCGGATCCCTGATCACTCCGCACTCGGGCGCGGCCACCAACTATGCCGTTACGGCTGTCCGTTTCTGAGGGCGACATGGAACAACTGCGCGACTATTGGGCGATCATCATGGTGGGTCTGACAGGGCTCGTCTGGCTTGTCCGGCTTGAATCGCGGACGTTCGCCAACGAGGGCGAGCTGAAGAGGCAGCGCGAGCAGCGCCAAGAAGACCTGAAGGCCGCGACGGATGCCCGGGCCGAGACCAACGAGATGCTCACGGAGATCCGTGAAGACATCAAGAAGCTGATAGCGAGGTAGAGATGACTTGGCCGACCCAAGCCGCGGTTCTCAGCGGAACTTCGATCTACGGGAACCCGCGCAACCGGAAAGATCCGTCTCGGCCTTCGGCAACGTGGGAAGCGGCCAACATCGTCACGATCACGCCACCGTTCCGAATGACCTACGATGGCAAGCCGGTGAAGGTCATTCGGGTCAACAAGAACTGCGCGGAAAGCCTCCTGCGAGTGCTGAACCGTCTTTTGGACGCGGCGCGCAAGATCAACCCGAAGAACCCCCAAGCCGTGCTCGACGAATCCGGGGCCAGTATCTTCGGCGGCTGCGTCATGTATCGACTCATGCGCGGTGGGAAAGCGCTGTCTATCCATAGCTGGGGCGCCGCAATCGACCTCGATCCGGCCCGCAATGGCCTCTACGACAAGACGCCCAACTTCACCCGCTATCCGTGGGTGATTGAGGCTTTCAAAGCCGAAGGCTGGCGCTGGGGCGGCGACTGGAACGGAAACGGATCCTCCGCCGACGAGCGCAAAGCCGATGGAATGCACTTCCAGGCCACGGCCTGAGATACCCGGCCGGGCGGGTTTCCCGGCGCTGAAGAACGGAGATTGCCATGATCACGGCAGAACAAGTTGGCGGCATTGTCCGCGCCCTCGCAGCCGCTGTCGGCGGCTATTTCGTCGGCCAAGGTGTCATCGACGCTGAAACCGCAACCGCTCTCGCCGGCGCAGCCGTGACCATCGCTACGGCGATCTGGTCGGTCTGGGCCAAGAAGCGCGCCTGATGCTGCAGGCGCTCTTCAGCGCGCTCCTGAAAGTCCTTCTGGATGCCTACCGCATCTGGAAGGGCCAGGAGGATCGTGTGGCCGCCGCAGAGCAGAAGGTGAAAGACGATGTTCGGAATGCCGACCTCCAGGCCGCGCTTGATGCTCGCAAGCGGGCTGACGCTGTTCCTCGCGAGCTGCGTCCTGACGCCGACGGTAAGCCCGCGCCCCGTGCCAAACGCGGACGGCGTGAGTGAGCTGGCGAAGACCGTGTGTGACATCTGGGGCAAGTCTCAGCCGACTTGGGTCGACGAAGACACTCCGGGCACGATTGACGCCATCGACTACAGCTACCGGGTGCAGGAAGCGACCTGCGTCCCGATTCAGGGTGCCAAATGAGCCAACACGCGAACAGCAAACTCGGCCAGCCGCTTGACCCGGACACGGTGCAGCGTCGCCTTGCGGTCATCAAGGCCCTGGGCGGCAATATGTCCGCTGCGGCACGCGAAATCGGCGTCCCACGGCCCACGCTCAACAGCTTCTGGCGCAAGTACGGCAACACCGTCCCGTCCAAGCTGACCGAGGTCGGCTATGAGATCGGCGCGAAGGAACGTACTCCGGCCGAGGCCTGGGCTGCGCATGTCGGCGTCGCCGAGCGGACGATCGGAAACGCCCTCGGCAACCGCTGGCGGACCATCCAGCGTCCCCGCGGCGCCTTTGTCGTGTTTCACTCGACGGACGAGCACCTGGACGACGACGGCACGCCCTTGCGCCTGATCGAGGCCGACATCGGTGATGCGCACGCGTTGGGCGCCGTCATGTGCCACGGCGGCGACCTCCTGAACAACTGGCCGATGGCTGGGCGGCTCGCGCAGCAGTGGGCACAGCAGCAATGCACCGCCCCGGACGCTCTCCTGCGCGCCCAGCACTTCGTGTCCATTTTCAAGCCCGACGTCTGGACACACGGCAACCACGAAGAGATGAACCCGTACCTGATGAGCATGATCGAGGGCTGGCTGCCCGAGACGGTCATCAAGGACAAGTGGACGGTCACTTTCGTCGTCGAGACGGGCGATAGGCCCGTGGCCTGCGTCCTCAGCCACAAGTTCCAGAAGGGCTCCTCGTGGTTCCACCCGCACCATGGCGTGCTACGCGAGGCGCTGGAGGGCGAGGAGGCGGACCTCTACATGGAGGGCCACCTCCACACCTCGGGCACCATGCATCGCTCGCTCCCCGAGCGCGGCATCAGCATGACGGCCGTCTCGTCGGCCGGGTACAAGGTCGTCGACAAGTATGCCGCCCGGATCAGCCGTGGCGGCACCCGCCCCAAGATCAAGGGCCGCGCGCACTGGATCGTCTGCGATCCCCTGGCGGATGAAGACGCCCAGGTGTGCGTGCCCTTCGATTGTCCCCGCCAAGCCGAGGCCATGCTGAACGGTCTCCAGAACCTGAGGGCCGTCTGATGCCGGATAACCGCTTCCCCTCTCCGGGCGTAGATGCCCGCTTCCCCTCCCCCGGGACCGACGTGCGCTTCCCTGCGCCCGGGACCGATACCGAGCACAAACCCACAGGCGAAGACACCCGGTTTGAAGGCCCGACTTACGGGGCGTGATGGGAATGAGAGACAGCAGCAACCTCCCATCGATCCCGTGGACCGAGCGCGAACGCGCCGAGATCAAGCGCGAACGCGCCGAAATCAAGCTCCGCATTTCGGCGTTGGAGACTGGCGGCGTGACTTTTGCGGATATCGACAGCGCGGCGGTCATTACCAGCGTCGAGACGCTTCGGGCGAATGACATCGACACCGCGTTTCCGACGGCTGCGGCGGTTTTGGATGTCGTGGGGCCACAGTTGCAAACGGCGGTCACGCTGACGACGCAGACCAGCGTGGACTTCACCGGTATCCCCGCTTGGGTAAACCGTGTGACGGTCATGGGGCGCGGGGTCAGCACGAACGGCACGAGTAACGTGCTGCTGCAAGTCGGAGATGGGGCTATCGTCTCGACGGGCTATCTCGGAGCCGTATCGCAGCTTCCAAACGCAACTGCGATAGCCGCGGCCAACAGCACTGTTGGTTGTCCCGTAACTGCATCCCTTGCGGCAACCTCGGTCTTTCGCTTCTCCTGCCGAATTGAACGCATTACGGGCAACAACTGGCTCTTTTCTGGCAGCGGATCGTTCAGTTCAAGCGCCACGGCCATGACCTTCGCAAGCGAGGTCACCCTGACGGGCGCGCTGGACCGCGTGAGAATGACGACGGTCGGCGGGTCCGACCGATTCGACGCTGGCAGCGTCAACATTTCGTGGGAATGACATGTGGCCCAAGTGAAGCCCACACAGGACGAAGCTGTTGACCTGCGCGAGATCGAGCGCGGGCTCAAGCTGCTGCGCCGTCAGCAGGCCATCCAGCAGTCCCGTGACAACTTCATGACCTTCGTCAAGTTCACCAGCCCGGATCCGGCCGAGCCTGACGACGTGCGGCGCTCGACCTACGAGAACGCGCTCCATCACGACGCGATTGCGGCGGCCTTGGAGGAGGTGGAGCGCGGAAATATCCAGTTCCTGATTCTGACGTGTCCGCCGCGGCATGGTAAGAGTCAGCTGGTTTCGCGCCATTTTCCGGCTTGGTTCATGGGCCGACACCCGGATTGGTCTGTTGTTGTCGCCACTTACAACGACGATTTTGCTATGGATTTTGGGGCGGATGTGCGCAAGCTCATGGCCTCGACGCACTACAAGAACGTGTTTCCAGATACCCGCCTCATCCGGGGCGGTCAGGCGAAGGACCGTTTGCAGACAACCCAAGGCGGCATGGCGACATTCGTCGGCGTTGGCGGATCCCTCACCGGCAGAGGTTGCCACGTGCTCCTGGTCGACGACGTCGTGAAGGATTATGAGCAGGCGCGATCAAAAGCGTACCGCGACAGGGCATGGGAATGGTTTACAAAAGTGGCCATGACTCGTCGGATGGGCCCGAAACTCGTCGTAATCACGTTTACACGTTGGGCTCAGGACGACATAATTGGCCGGCTTACCGACCCCGAGAACGAGCACTATAACCGCACGTTAGCCGAAAAGATCAAGATCATTGATCTCCCCGCTCTTGCTCTGGAAGATGATCCCCTCGGACGCGACCCCGGCCAGCCTCTGTGGCCTAGCCGCTTCGACGAGGAGTTTCTTGAAGAGCAACGCGCGCTAGACCCCCTGGGCTTCGAGGCTCTGTACCAGCAGCGCCCGAGTCTGATGGACGGCGACCTGTTCAAGCGCGAGACGCTGCAGTTCTATGATCCGGCTGAGATCGAAGAGCGCGACTTCCGCATTTATGTCGCCTCGGACCACGCGGTCGCGACCAAGCAACGCAGCGACTATACGTGCCTCCTCCGTGTCGGGGTCGACAAGCAGCTCAACATCTATCTCCTCGATTGCTGGTGGCAGAAGAAGCCGACCGATGTCGTGGTTGAGGCGATGCTTCAAATTTTCCGGCAGCAGCCCGCGCCGCTCGTGTGGTGGGCTGAAAAGGGCCACATCTCGAAGTCGATCGGGCCGTTCCTGCGCAAGCGGATGAGCGAGACAGGGACCTTTGGTAACCTAGTCGAAGTGACGCCCATTGGCGACAAAGAGCAACGATCCCAGTCCATGGTGGCGCGGGCCGCGATGGGGAAGCTCTTCTTTCCGAAAAACAAGCCTTGGGTCGAGCGAGCTATCAACGAGATGATGTCGTTCCCCAACGGTCTTCACGACGATTTCGTCGACACGCTTTCCCTAATCGGCCTTGGACTTGGGAGCCAGATTCCGGTAAGTTCAGGATCGAAAGCGGTAAAAGAACCGCGCTATGGGACGCTCGCCTGGTTGAAGGCGCAGCAAAAGGGCCGTGAACCGGCCGAGTCATTCGGGGGCTTTTGATGGACGCTTACGGCGAGATGGAACCGGAAGAAACCGGCGAGCAGCCACTGTCCGCCATGACGACCGACACAAAGCGTGAGCCGGACAACGCCGAGCGCGAACTGGTCGAAAAGCTGACCAAACGCATCCGCGACGACCGCGACTTCTTCGAGACGCCGTTCAAGCGCATGCGCGAGGACATGGACATCGCCCGGATCGGGGCCAGGAAAGAGCCTTCCGACGACGAGTACGTGGCCAACATCATTGGCCGGCACATCAACCAGAAGACCGCGTCGCTTTACGCCAAGAACCCGAAGGCCGTCGCCCGGCGCCGCGAGCGGATGGATTTCAAGCTTTGGGACGAGAGTCTGGAGAGCCTGATGATGGCGATGCAGACCGTCCAGATGGCCACGATGCCGCAGGTTGACGCCGCGACTGGCATCGCGGTGCCGCCCAACCCGCTGATGGTCCAGTCGCCGCAAGTTCAGCAGTCCATCGCACTTGTGCAGGACTACGAGCAGGGCATGGCCGCGCGCGAAATGGCCGCCAAGATCGGCCGGACGCTCGAAATCATGTTCGCCTACTATACCAGCGAGCAGACGCCCCTCGACTTCAAGACGTCGATGAAGCAACTCGTGCGTCGCGCCTGCACGACCGGCGTCGGCTATCTCAAGATGGGCTTCCAGCGCGAGATGCAGGAGAACACCGCGGTTTCCGAGCGGCTGGCCGACTTCCAGGCCCAGATCCGGCACATCCAGACGCTGGCCAAGGAAGCCGAGGACGAAAGCAGCACCGATTACGAGGTCAAGGAAAAGGAGCTTCAGCTTGCCGTGGCATCTCTGCAACAGCAGCAGTTTGTGCTGATCCGCGAGGGCCTGGTGTTCGACTTCCCGGAGAGCACGCGCGTCATTCCCGACAAGCTGACCCGCACGCTGACCGGGTTCATCGGGGCCCGCTGGCTGACCATCGAGTACCTGTACACCCCGGGCGAAGTGAAGGACATGTTCGGCGTCGATCTCGGGAAAGAGTATCGGCGCTACATGGACGATGGTACGAGCCGGGACATGGCGGCTCAGAACGAGATGGACTTCGGCGACAAGAAGACCGAGGAGATGTGCTGCGTCTGGGAGCACTACGACCGCCAGACCGGCGTCGTTTACCTGATGGCGGACGGCCACAAGGCGTTTCTGCGCCAGCCCGGCCCGCCCGACGTCTACGTCGAGGACTTCTGGCCGGTGTTCGCGCTGACCTTCAACGAGGTCGAGAACCCGAAGCACCTGTTTCCGCCGTCTGACGTTCGCCTTCTGCTGCCCATGCAGCGCGAGTACAACCGTTCGCGACAAGGCATGGCCGAGCACCGCCAGGCGGCCCGGCCCCGGTTCAGCGCCCGCAAAGGCGCTCTCGACGACGAGTCCAAGATGATGCTTGCCAAGGCGCGGGCCTTCGATGTTGTCGAAGTCAACTTCATGGACGGCTCGGGCACGCTGAACGACGTCATGGCGCCGATTCCGATGCCCGGCGTCGACCCGAACCTCTACGAGACCAACCAGCTCTTCCAGGACATCCAGCTCGTTTCCGGCTCGGCCGAGGCGCAGTACGGCTCGACGTCCAACGCGACGGCCACCGAGTCGAGCATCGCCGAGTCCAGCCGGGCCACGTCGAGCGGTTCCAACATCGACGATCTGGATGCCTTCCTGACCCGCGTCGCCCGGGCTTCCGGCCAGATCATGCTGAAGGAAGTCAGCGCGGAGACTGTGGCCGAGATCGCGGGCCCGGGCGCCGTCTGGCCGCAGCTCACGCTCGACCAGATCGCCAAGGAAATCTACATGGAAATCCAGGCCGGGTCCTCGGGCCGGCCGAACCAGGCGCAGGACTTGGCAAACCTGGAGCGGATGATGCCGTTCCTGATGCAGATGCCGGGCCTCAACGCCGACGAGTTGGCCAAGGAAACGCTGCGGCGTCTCGACGACCGGCTCGACCTCACGCTCCTGCTGAAGCCGAACACGCCCGCCATCGTGGCGCAGAACCGGATGGTGGGCGCAGCGCCCGCCCCCGGTGCGATGCCCGAAGATCAAGGCGGGGCCGGGGCGGACAACACGTCCATCCCGGGCGGCCCGTCGGGCACCGACGCCCCGATGGGCGACAACAGCACCATGCCCTCGGCATGACATTCTGTCCGGTGTTGTCCGTCTTGACTTGCAACACTGGCCTACACTGTGGTAATTCTGTCCCCAAACCTTGCATCGGAGGTTCTACATGGCCAAAAACGACACGGAGCTGAACCCGGCCACCAGCTCCACTGACACACAGGACGTCCAGTCGACCTCGTCGACGGAAACCGGCTCGAACCCGTCCACCGAGCCCGAAGGCGGTAAATTCGACCTGCTGTCCGTGGTCCGCGATGCTGTGACCAAGACCGCAGATGACTCGGCCTCGCCCGCCGGTCAGGAAGGAAGCGACCAGTCTCCGACTGGAGAACCCGCTTCCGCGCAAGAAAACCCTTCCGAGGACAACGAGAACTTCTCGGATGTCCCGTTCCACAAGCACCCGCGGTTTCAAGCGATCGTCCGCCAGCGCAACGAGTTGCGTCAGCAGGCCAAGCATTACGAGACGGGCGCGAAGCAGTACGAGCAGGTTCAGGCATTTCTTGATGCCAACGGGCTGAGCGATGACGAGGCCGGGGAGATTCTTCAACTCCGCGCGCTGATGAAATCGAACCCGTCGGAAGCATGGAAGACGCTCAAGCCGATCGTGCAGCAGCTTCTCGTCGACGCTGGTGAAGTCCTCGCACCTGACCTGGCCGCTCGCGTCCAGAAGGGTGAGATGACGAAGGCCGCAGCAATCGAGATCAGCCGGCTTCGTGCCGCGCAGAACTCGATGACCAAGTCGCAAGAGCAGGCCCAACAGCAGGCTCAGCAACGTGCGGTGCAGGAACGCCAGAATGCCGTAATGGGCGCTGTGACGGAATGGGAGAAAGGCGTGAAACTGAAGGACCCGGAATACGCGGCCCTGGAGGAAGACGTGAAGATTCACGTCGTCTACCTGCAGCGGACGCAAGGGATGCCTCAGACGCCTGAAGCAGCGCGGAAGATGGTCGAGGAAGCCTACGGCGCCGTGAAGAAGCGGCGCGGAAATGTGGCACCTCGGACTCCAGTGACGCCCATTCGGGGCGGGCGGGTCGCAAGCGGACAACCATCCGACGGGCCAAAGACGGTGCTGGACATCGTAAGGGCCAATCGGGCAACGGGCTAGGAGCTAAGCCATGCCGTTTACCGCCGCCGAACTTGCGAACATCACCAACGCCGCTCTCGATCACTATTTCGAGCGTGGCTCGGTCACCAAGCAGTTCATCCAGAACAAGCCGATGCTGAAGGCCTTTGATGAGGCTGCCGGGACCTTCCCGGGTGGCAAAGGTAACGTCTCCCTGTCGGTGAAAGCCGGTCAGGGCGGTCTGGCCCTCTCGGGCTACACCCATGACGATGTGCTGACCTATGGGAACCCCGCGACCATCAAGCGGATCAACTTCCCCTGGCGCGAGCACTTCATCGGCATGGGCCTGACCCACACCGAGCTGAAGGTCGACGGCATCACCGTCGTCGAATCCGGCGCCAATCAGCGCACCTCGGAAAAGGACGGCCGCGAGGAGCAAGCTCTCGCCAGCATCCTCGAAGAGAAGCTGAACGAGATGGCCGAGGACTACGATCTGGGCCTCGACTCCCTGATCCATGGCGACGGCTCGGCCGACGCCAAGGCCATCGCGGGGATCCAGTCGTTCATCCTGGCGAACCCGGCAACCGGCTCGACCGGCGGTCTGTCGCGCGTCACCAACCCTTGGTGGTCCAACCGTGCGCGTACCGCTGCCTCGGGCGGCACCATCGCCTCGGCGCCGACCAACGGCGGTGTGCTGCTTCAGGTCCTCCAGGCCGAGCAGCGTCAGCTCGATCGCTACGCGGCGAACCGGAAATCGCGCAAGTTCGCGGGCTCCGACTTCATCGGCGCGCTCGAAACCGAACTGCGGGCCAACGGCAACTACACGCTGAACGGCTGGCAGAGCGGCGCGAAAGCAGACGGCGCGATGCCGACTGTGTCCTTCGCGGGCATCACTGTCGAGTACGACCCCACGCTGGACAACCTTGGTCTCCAGAAGCGGATGTACGACATCGACATGAACGCGATCAAGATGCTGTACATGGCCGGCGAGAAGAAGAAAAAGGCCAACCCGGCCCGTCCGCATGACCGCTTCGTGATGTTCCAGGGCCTGTCGACCACCGCTGTGATGGTCGCCAAGCGTCTGAACAGCTCCGGCGTCTACGACATCGCCTGACGAGAACCGGGGGCGCTTCGGCGCCCCTACCTCCACCTTTTCCGCAGGAGACACCAATGTCTTTCGCCGTCACCACCGTCATCACACTTACCTCGGCCGTTAACAACGCTGGCACCGTCCTTGTCCCCTACCCGGCTGGTCGGGTCCAGGCTGACTTCATCGGTTCGAACGCCGCCCCGAACACGGGCTTCGTCGTGCTGAACGGCAACGAGGTCTACATCGAGCGCACCGCCGGCGTCCGCGTCGGTCTGACCTACAACGCCGGCGACGTCACTGTGACCAACAACACGGGCGTCACTTGGCCTGCTGGCTCGACGATCCAGGTCCAGATGGGCCGGATCGGCAACGACCAGCCGGCCTTCTCCCCCGGCCCTGCCATCACTCCCGTGACCACCGCCTTCGGCACCGCTGCCGATACCGTCGCCGACGTGACTGGCGCCTTCTCGCAATCCATCCTGAACAACAACTTCGCGTCGTTGATCCGGTACTGCGATCGCCTGAACGCCGTTTTGAAGGTCAACGGCCTGATCGGCTGACGCTGATCCCCGGGGCGGTCGGCTAGGCCGCCCCAACGACCCCCATGCAATCAGGAGACATCATGGAACTCGCGAACGTCCTTCTGGCACTCGGAGGCGACCGGAACAACACGGTCCCGAAAGAGCGCGTCACCGCCGCTGAAATCGCCGTCTTGGCCGCCGTTCACGGAAATGACGCGGTGTTCGACATCGAGCCGCTGGGCGAAACCTCGAACACGAGTTTCCGCGATGAGCGCGAACGCCTCATGCGGCTGTACCCGGCCAAGAACGAGGACAACAAGCTGATCGTGCTGGAAGTCTATCCGGGCGTTTCGCCGGTCCTGCACACCGAGATCGCCAGCCTGGGCCTCGACGAGTCGCTGTTCAAGGCGCTCGAACACGCGAAGCCGGTCGAGAAGCCTGCCAAGCCCGCGAAGGCGGCCAAGGCATCCGCCCCGCCGCCCGTGTCCGCCATTGCGGCCGACACGAACAACGCGGACAGCCTGTTCCCGGCAGACGAGCCCGTCGCGGCCGTGATGGAGTGACCCAATGGCCCGTGGGAAGACGCTACTGAAGCTGCTGCAGGACTTCCGGGCCGAGATCCGGGCGTCCGGCAACGCCGCGCACAATGCGTCGGCCCGCGAAGGCCAGGTTGTTCTCCTGAACCGCGTCCAGGAGGACATCTACGACCGCCACGACTGGCCCACCTTGCGGATTGAACGCACGATCGACCTGCAGGCGGGCCAGCGCTACTACGACACCCCGGCCGACATCAACATGGACCGGCTGGAGAACATCGAGGTCCGTTACGGCGCCCGGTGGGTTCCGGTCCAATACGGCATCGACGCCAGCCACTACAGCACCTGGGACAGCTACCTCGACGAGCGGTCGTGGCCTGTCGAACGTTGGAGGATCTACGAAAACGAGCAGATCGAGGTCTGGCCGGTCCCCGCCGCCAACGCGAACCCGACCTCTCTCGAAGGCCGGCTGAAGGTCTTCGGGATCCGCAGTCTGCCGCCGCTCGTGGCCGACAGCGACGTCGCGCTCATGGATGACCGTCTGATCGTCTTATACGCCGCTGCGGAATCGCTCGCGGCCAGCGGGTCAAAAGACGCCCCCGAGAAGTTCCGTCGCGCCCAAGAGCGCGAGCGGATGCTGACTTCCAACATGTCGAAGATCAAGACGTTCTCCCTGAGCGGCAGCAGCGACGACTCCGGTTGGAAGCCGAAAGGGCCGCCTCGGGTCGCCTATCGGGTGACCTGATGGGAACGATCTGGATCAAGGACTTCCTGGGCGGGCTCGACGCTCGTCGCCTGCCGGAAACGTCGCCCGGCGGCACGCTCATGCGCGCCCGGGACGTTCACCTGACGCGCGGCAAGGAAATGGAGCAGCGGGCCAAGTTCATCGCTGTCTACACGCTGCCCGCCGCCCAGACCAAATCCCTCGCCGCCGTTCCGGGCGGCCTTGTCGTCTTCGGCCACCAGTCGACGCCCGGCGGCATCCCGGCCGGTGTGACGTACCAGCAGCTCCAGCACCCGAGCGGTGAAGCGCTGGCCCGCGTGCCGTACTTCACTCGCTACCGCAGCAAGATTTACGCCGTGGGCGAGTTCGCGGACGGGTCGCGCTATCTGTTCTACGACGGGGCCCGGGTTACGGACGCCAACGCGCCGCCCAACGCTGTCGGCTCGGGCAGCCCGTCGGTCCTGCTGACCAACTCCGAGAAGGTCTTCGCCGGCTCTGGCGAGAACCTGTTTTTCTCTGCCGTGGGTGCCCCAACCGATTTCGGCGCCGGTGCCGGGGTCGGGGAAGGCGTGATCGTCATGTCGACGCACGCGCAGGGCTCCGTGGCGTTGACCGGCCTCGCCCGCTACGACGAATACGTGGCCGTCTTCGGCCGGCGCAACATTCAGACCTGGTTCTTCGACCCGGACCCGGCCCTGTCCAAGCAGGCTCAACTTCTGGAGGAGACGGGCTGCATCGCGCCCCGCTCCGTCACACAGTTCGGCGACGGCGATGTCTTCTATCTCGACCGCTCCGGCATCCGGTCGCTGCGCGCCCGCGACAGCTCGAACTCGGCGGCCACTTCGGACATCGGCTCGGCCGTTGACCCGCTGGTCACCTCCCAGATCGACACGATCGGCGAGACCGCAGCGGCCGACGCGATTGGCCTCATCGAGCCGCGCGACGGCCGGTTCTGGACCATCATCGACGACACGATCTACGTATTCTCGTACTTCGCCTCGGCCCGGGTCAGTGCCTGGACCGAGTACAAGCCGGGCTTCTCGATCTCGGACGCCGAGGTCTGGGGCGACCGGGTCTGGCTGCGCTCGGGAGACACGATCTACGTCTACGGCTCGCTGCCCGACCAGCCTTTCCAATACAGCGACGACGTCGGCGAAATCTGGCTTCCATACCTCGATGCGGACAAACCGGCCCAAGCCAAGCACCTGATGGGCTTAGATGTCTCGCTGCGCGGCACCTGGGACATCCATCTCGCCACCGATCCGAACAACCTGGACGCCGAAGACCGGGCCGCGACGGTCCACCAGACGACCTTCGGGCAGGACAAGCTGCCCGTGGCTGGAATCGGCAACCACATCAGTGTGCGTTTCCGCGCGAAACGGCCGGAGTCGGACCTGCTCCCGGCCAAGCTGGGCTCCGTGCTCCTACACTTTGAACGGGACGACGAGGAGGACTCGTGATTTTCGCCAGACTGGCCATGCCGGAGGACAAGGATGCGGTTCTTTCGCTCGCGGAGATGCAGGTCAAAGAGACACTACCGCATCTGGATTTTCGGCGCGATCTTGCGGAAGAGACCTTCGATCAGGGCATAGCCTACGCAGATCCGACCTTCTTCGTTGTCGAGGACAATCGGGAGGTGACGGGCTATCTGATGGGTTTCATGGAGAGTTATGCTTTCACCTCTGGCGTTTTCGTTGTCCAAGAGGTATTGTACGTCAGACCCGATAAACGCGGCACTCGGGCGGCCGTCCATCTCATCAAAGAGTTCGACAGGTGGGGAGAGATCGTCGGTGCGCGCGAGTGGATTTACGGCGTCTCCAATGACTTCCAACCCGACCGGACGGCACGGCTTTTTGAGAAGCTGACTGGCGCGAAGCGCGTCGGCTACTCCTTGAAGAAGACGAGGTAGCTTATGGGTGGCGGAGGCAAGAACGCAGCCAAGCGGGAATCGCAGCGGGCGCGTGCTGACGAGGAGGCTCGCCAGGCGCGGATCCGCGAAGGCACGGCCAGCATCAACAGAACGTTCGGCAATTTCGACGACAACTTCTACGGAGGCATCCGGGACTCGTTCGTCAATTTTGCCCGGCCCCAGGTTGATGACCAGTTCCGCAAGGCCAGCGAGCAGGGCACCTTCCAGTTGGCCCGCTCAGGCACGCTCGACAGCTCGATCCGGGGCGACCAGACGGCCGAGCTGAAGAAGCAGTACGACATCAGCCTGCAGGACATCGCGGACAAGGCGCGCGGCTACGAGACCGAAGCGCGCAACAACGTCGAGCGCGGTCGCGGCGACCTGATCTCCATGCTGCAAGTGACGGGTGACGCCACGGGCGCTGCCAACTCGGCGCTATCCCGCGCCGCTACGCTCGCTACACCGCCGGCGTACAGCCCGCTTGGCCAACTCTTCCAGGACGGCACGGCGATGCTCGGCCAGCAGATGGCCGCAGAACGCGCCTTTGCGTTGGGTCTCGGCCCGAAACCTCGCGGCGGGGCCGGGCTGTTCGCCCCGGCTGGCGGCGGCTCTGTTAAGGTGAACTGACATGCTTCCGTTGCTCCCCCTCCTCTTCACGCTCGGCTCAACGATCGCAAACACGATCGGGGCCAACCAGGCGCAGAAGGCACTGGCCAGCACACAGGCAGCAGAGCGCGCCCGGCAGAAGCAGTTCGACGACGAGTCGTTCGCGCTGAACACCGCAGCGCAGAACCGCTACACCGACATGCCGGAGAAGATGGACACCAAGGCCACCGATCTGGCCCAAATGTTCAACCAGCCGACGCAGGACGCGCCCGCCGCGCCAGTCATCACCACGCCTGAATCGACGTCGGGGATCGTCACGTCCCGCGAGAACTCGGCCGTGGCCAAGGCGAAGGGCGAGACGGACGCGCGTGCGACCAGCCTTGGCAAGCTTCGCTCGTTTGGCGACATCCTCGGCGATGCGTCGCGGATGCAGGGCCGGGATGCGGGCCAACTTGGCCTGATCGGCTCGATGCGTCGCGGTTCGCAGGCCGTGCTGCCGCTGGAACTGGAAGCCGCGCAGAGCAAGGGGCGTGGTATGCGCCTGCTTGGCGACATCCTCAGCGCCGGAAGTTTCGCTTTCGGGCCGGGCGGGATTCTGGAGAATAGCAACCTATTCAATCCGGCCGTGATGCGATCGTCCCCACGACCGAGGCCCAACCCGAGGCTGAACTGATGACCACGCGGCAGAACCCGATGGCCGGGCGCTACTTCAACGACCCGAACTTCGCGGCGGCGATCTCGAACCTGGCTGAGGCCTTCGCACCCCCGTCGCCGGAGGAGTACCTGACTGCCGAAAAGGTGAAGGGCCTCCGCACGTCGAACGCGGCCTTGGCCGATGCCTACGGGCTGGCGGGCAACGATTTCGACAAGCTGGGCATCGTGGCCGACCTCTACGACCCGTCGCAGTCCTACTACTCGGTGGACACCGACGCGGCCACCGCGCGCCGGGGCCAAGACGTCGCGGCAGCGACCACGCTCGACAAGGCTCGGATCGACGGCACCTACGGGCTGGCCGGGACCAAGTTGGGCTACGAGGACACGATGCCGGGTCTCCCGCCCGAGACTGCGGCGGCAATCGGCGCCCCGGCATTCGCCCCGCAGTCTGGTGCCGCTCTTGGCGCTCCGGCTCCGCTGATGACAGAGACGGAGATGATGGCCAAGATCCTCGGTGAGCAGGACCCGGCCACGCAGCGCGCGATCATCGGCTCCAAGATCGACCCGGTCAAGGTAGCCGGCGCGGACGGTGGCGCGGTCTATGCGGACCCGCTTTCGGCGCTCGGCCAACCGGCCTACACTGATCCGGGAAGCCAAGCGGCCGCCGATATGGTCAGCTACATCGACCCCAACGGGGGCGAGGGCACCGCTGTCTTTGACCCGAACACGCGGACCCTGGTGGACATCGCCACGAAGAAACCGCTCCCCACCGGGACGCGGACTTACAAGCTGCAAGGCGGCGACAAGGCGCTGATGACTGGCGCGACCTCGGCCAACACGACGAAGGGCAACCAGGTCATCGCGGACGCACAGTACGGATTGGGCCGGGTGGGCCAGTTCCGCAAGCTGCTGGAAGACAACCCCGGTGTTCTCGGCCTCCCGGGCACCATTCGGGGCTTCGCGCAGGACGTGGTTGCGGGCGCTCTGGAGATGGGTGCGGCATTCGGCGACACAAAGGGCGTGGTCGACAGCGTCGACGAGGTCCGGCAACTGGCCGAGCGCGTCACCGGCAGCGGGAACTACGACCCGGCGATCGCACAAGCCTACAGCTACGCGCTGGAAATGGCCTATCTGCAGGCCAAGATGCAGGATCCGGGCGGCGAAGTGAACGTCCGCGAACTGGAGCGCTTGCTGAGCACCTTCGACGGCGGCATCGCCGGAAACTCGCAGGTGCTGGCCAATCTTGACGTGCTGCAGGGCCAGCTCAACGACCGCATCACTTACGGGTCGAATCTGCGCGACGGGGCAAAGGCCACGCCGGTTCCGCTCCCCGGTGCGTCTGCCGGTGGCAAGACGTCAAGCGGCATCCAGTGGAGCATCGAGCCATGACGACACTGGTCATCAACGGCAAGCAGGTGAAGGTCTCTGACAACTTCACCAGCCTGTCGCCGGAGGAACAGAACCGCACGGTCGAGGAGATCGCGCAGTCGATGGGAGTTACGCCGCAGGCGCCCACCCCGCTCCGCCCGGCCGCTGCGGTGGCGGAAGGCTTTGACCCGGCCCTCTCAGCGCCTACCGAGCCGCAAGACGCTGGATTGCTCGACACGATCATGGGCTACGGCCAGCCCGTGCTGGACGGGGCCGGGTATCTGGCCCAGGAGACCACGCGCGGCGTGACTAACATGCTCGGCACGGCAGTCGATCTGGTGAACCAGACGCCGCGTCTGCTGAACCTCCTGCCGGGCGATCAGGGCTTCCGGTCCATGACGGACGAGACCTATCGTCTGATCACGGGTGAATACCCCGAGAAGCCCATTGCTCCCATCGGCGGCGGGCAAAACCTGTATGACATCGCCACGGAACCACGCGACTTGATCCAGCAGATCATGGGTGCGGAAGTGGGCGACCAGACGACGGACAACCCGTATCTGCGCGTTGCCGGGCGCGCGGCCAACGAGATCGGCGCATTACTGATCCCCGCCGGCGGCGCGATCTTGGCCGCACGCAAGATGGGCGTCGACGGCGCGCGGGCGATGGGCGGTCCGGTTGGCGACATCATCGAAAGCGCCGCCGTGAAGCCCCTGAACTTCGTGGCTAAAGAATCCGCAGTTTCCGGCGGCGCGGGCGCCGGGGCCGGGGCAGCGCGCGAAATGGTTTCAGACGGCGACCCGAACACGGTCACGCCTGGCGAAGCCATCGCGGACCTCTTCGGCGCACTGACGGGCGGTATCGCGACTCAGGGCACGCTGCTGGCCGGGGGCGCGCTGCGCGACCTGTTCGGCGCGATTACTGGCAAGGGCGGCAGCGATCTCGTCAAGACGGTCGTGGCGGACACCATCGCACGCGAAGGCGGCGCGGAGGAACTCCGGCCGGGCGTGATTGACACCTCGGGCATGGCCGCAGCTATCACCAACAGCCGCCGTGTGGGGGATGTTGTTCCGGGCTTCGTGGAATCAACCGGCGATGTCCTCAAGAACCCCGGCATCCAGTCGCTGGAGTACGGCCGGCAGTCCGGCCCGAACGCGGGGCTGTACAATCGACGTCGGTCGCAGAACGCAGAAGCGGTCGACGCCGCAATCAGCGCTCTGGCCCCCGATGCGACTCCCGGCGCGTTTCGCGAGCCTTTGTCGATGCGCCGCGACGCAGCGCTGGAGGAAAGCAACGCAGCGGCCACCGCAGCAAACGACGCCTTCGAGGCCGCAGCGCAGAAGCTGCAGGCCAGCATGTCGGGCGAAGCGCGCGGCCAGACGATCCGGGGCGCTCTCGACGAGGCTCTGGGCGCGGCGCGGGCGGTCGAGCGTGAAGCCTGGTCGGCCGTGCAGGGCGAAGCGGACCCCGCGCCGCTGGCTCAAGCCTTCGACGAGATCACCAACGGTCTGACGCTGGCCGAGCGCCGCGCAGTGTTCGATCTGGGCGAAGCCATCGGCACCCCGGGCGCTCTGGCTCCGGAAGCAGCGGGCGGCCCCGTCCCCTCATCTGTTCTGGACGAGTTCGGCAAGCCAATCATGAAAGACGCCCCCGCAGTGTCGTCCATGACGGATTTGGCCGAGATCACCTCGCTGCGGTCGGAACTGCTGACTGGCGTGCGCCAAGCCGAGGCGAACGGCGACCCCAATCAGGCGCGCATCCTCGGCAAGTACATCTCGGCGCTCGACGGCTATCTGGACGGCATCCCGCGTCTCGCGGAGCCGCTGAAAGCCGCGCGCGAAGTGTCCTTCGACCTTAACGAGCGCTTCACCCGCCGGGGCACGCCCACGGCTGACGTCTTGGCCTCCCGGCCGAGCGGCGGCCCGGTGCTTCCTGACAGCAGCGTCGCGCGCCGCTTCGTGCAACCCGACGAGGGTCAAGCGTCGAACATCGACCGGATCCTGCGCGAGGGCGGCTCGAACGCCGACGTCAAGGCCGCGCTGGCCGACGAGATCAAGGCGGGCGCCCAACCGTTCCTGCAGAAGCCGGACCAACTGGACGCATACCTCAAGCAGTACGGCACCGTCTTTGAGCGGTTCCCGGACCTGAAATCGGAATTGGGCAACGCCGCCGCGCTGCGCCGCTCGGCCGACGCTGCCGCATCTGCCAAGGCTGCCACAGAGGCCACCTTGGGCAGCCTTGGCAAGCCTGGCTCCTCGCCGGTCGCCAAGTATCTGCAGTACGGCGACGAGCGCGCCGTGGATGCCATGTCGGGCGTAGTGAACGCGAAGGACCCAAGGAAGGCGATCGACGAGCTGATGACCTTCGCGGGCGATGACCCGCAGACCGTGGAGGGGGCCCGCTCCGCCTTCTGGAAACTCATGGAGCGCGACAGCAAGTCGTCCGGCGCGACCACGATGACCGCCTCTGGTGACCAGTCGTGGCGTCCCGCGTCGCTGTACAACTTCCTGACCGACCCGAAGAAGGCCGCGGTCGCAGAGCGCCTTTACGCCGACAACCCAGAGCAACTGGACAAACTGAAGGCCATCGCGACCGAACTGCGCGGCGTCGACCTGCGGATCTCGGCCAAGGCCCCCAACACCTCGGGCATGCCGCAGGCTTTGCAGGGCAGCGCCGTGCTGCCGTCCACCGAGACCCTGGCGTCGCGCAGCTTCGCCATCCAGCGCGGCCAGGTCGGTGTGCCATACACCGGGATCAGCGTTGTTGCTGTCATGGCAAAGCGCGCTCAGATGATCGGACGAGGCCGGGAGTTCCAGAATGTGCTCGACAAGGCAATTCAGAACCCGGACTTTGCAGCCTTTCTAATGAAGAAATACAACCCGGCCAACGCTGCGGCGATGGCCCGTGCAGCCAAATCGTACCTTGGCACCCGCGCCGCGTGGGTCGACGAGGTCATGGGCGGCTCGGACACGGGCGACGAGGAAGATACGGTCGACACCATTATGAGGGACCAGTAAATGGACTTGCGCGCTGGCATCATCGAGACCGCCAACGCACTTGGCATGGACCCGGTCGACCTGGCCACGATCATCTCCTACGAAACCGCTGGCACTTTTGACCCGACTAAACGCGGGCCGACCACGCAATGGGGACAGCAACGTGGTCTGATCCAGTTTGGTGAACCCCAAGCCAAGCAGTATGGCGTGGACTGGAACGATCCGCTGGGGTCGCAACTCGGGGCCAACGGGGCGGTTTACAAATACTTCACCCAGAACGGCTGGAAGCCCGGCATGGGCCTGATGGACGCATACTCGATCGTCAACGCGGGCGGCCCCGGCCGGTACAACGCTTCGGACGCAAACAATGGCGGTGCTCCCGGTACAGTGGCCGACAAGGTGACAAGCCAGATGGAGGGCCACCGCGTCAAAGCGATCGACCTGCTCGGCGGAAACTATACGCCCCCGCCGGGCGGCTTGTCATTCGGGGCTTCAGTTCCGGCGATGCCGGACCCGAGCGCGATGGGCCTTGCAGCCATGTTCGGAACGCAGGGGCGGGGAGGATTGTCGATGGGCACGCCGATGCCGCTGACCCCGGCGCCGGCTGTGGCGGAGAAGACGCAAGTCCGCCAAGAGCAGGACATGAAGCGGAAGATCGCCCTAGCCGACCTCATGCGGTTCTGAGCGCGACCCCAAGCGCGATCTGCTCGTCTCGCCCCAACCCGATCTCCGGCAATATGCCCACCTCGCGCAACGCGGCCAACACGACATTCAGCGGCACGGTCTGCGAGCCCAGCCGGAAAGTCCGGTTATCCGGGTCTACCTCAGCCGTGGGTTGCCGTCGGATGTGCGTGACGGGCGCGGTGGCCAGTTCAGTCTCAAGCGCGGAGCGCTGTTCGGGCACGGTGAGAATGGCCCCGCCTACCGGAAACATCCGCTTGAACTCGGCGGTGCTCATCTGCCGCCAGGAGCCGCGCTTCTGAACGATCTCGCCCTTCACGACGCGGCACCAGTCGAACTCCTTGTCCGTGGCCACGGCCATCTGCACCTCGCGCGACCGGCCAACCATGTGCGGAACCAGGTGCGAAGCTTTCGACATGGCCATGACGGTTTTCGGGGCCAGCTTTCCGTGCGCCACTTCCTTGTACCACCGAAACATCGGGTCCTTGTGCAGGTAGTGTCTGTCGATGCCGGTCAAAAGCTCGCAAATGTCTTTGAAGCTGGCCGCCATGTCGGACAACAGACTTTCGATCTTGGCGGCGAGCTGGGCTTGGTTTCGGTTCATCATTCTGGCTGCTCCTGTTTCAGTTGCTGCATGACGTGGAGGATGTGGATCGGCGCAGTCGACGCACCAGACGCCCTTCTCTTGGCGCGCTTCTTTTCCATCAAATCGTCATGGTTCTTGCGTTGGTAAGCGCGAGAGTACTCGTTCCATTTTTCCCGGTTCTTTTCACGCCATTCGGCCTGCCGTCTGGACCAAGCTTCTGGGTCGCGAGCGCGGCGAGCGGCGTCGTTTCGGCGCTTCAGTTCCGCGTAGTGCTCGGGTCGGTTCCGAACACACAAGCGTCTCGCGCATACTCTAGAGCAGCACTTAGCATCTTTCCGCTTGCCCACGAACTCGGTTCCGCAGTACTCGCACGTCTTTGGCGTCATTTTCATGCCCAACTTGTGCCCATGCTCTTGTCTGTCGGTCGCTCTTCTGTCAACGATTTCAACCAAGTATCGCGCGGAGAGCCTGTAAGCCGGATACAGTCGTCTGGCATTGTCCGGGCTTGTCTTTCGCCGAGCGTCCTTGTTTTTCAGGTCGGATCAGGTGCCTTGTAGGCCGTTGTCGGTCGTGTCCGTGCCCGGATTGGGGCGTGGTGCCCCAGAACGTGCCCGCGTTTCGTGCCAGAATCGAAGGGCGTCAAGCAACGGGGAGAAGCGCTCTTCGTTCAGGTTGAAGCTGGACCCGCCGCGCAGGTGCACTTCTCCGCCTCCGCCGGGCGTACGCACCGCAGCGGCGATCTCCTCAAGCCGGAAGAAGTTGAAGCCTTGGAACACCCAGTCATACCGATCGCTCATGCCGCGCGTCTCCCAATGATGTTGACGGCCTCGGCGTGCAGGCCGGGCACCCATTTCGCGTAGGTCTTCTCGACCTCCTCGACCGTGTTGCCGAGGATCTTGGCGATGACCCACAGCGGCACGCCGTTGCGGGCCATGACGGTCCCGGCAGTGTGCCGGAATACGTGGGGCGTCAACCCCGCAACGCCTGCGGCGGTCCCGAGGCGCTCGACGGCAGAGTTGACCTTGCCGCCCGAGCCGATCACCAGCGCGTTGTCGTGCGTGCGGCGGGCATATGCGTCCTTCAGCACGGCCCGCAGCGCATCCGACATGGGCACGCTGGCCTTGCGCTTGCGTGTCTGCTGCGCGCCCGGGGGCAGGTAGTGGATCACGCCCACCTTGAAGTCGGCCTGGGGCCAGCGCAGTTCCTGGATGGCCGTGCGGCGCGCTCCGGTGTGCAGCGCCAACCAGACGAACATCCGCACGCGGTCGCGCCCGGGCTGCTCGGCGGCCGTCAGCACTCTGTCGATCTCCCCGTCGGTCAGCCACCGCTCGCGGGGCGGGGACTTCTCCGGAAGCGGCTTCAGGATCGGCGTGTCCTCCAGCTTGATCAATCGCTGCTTGACGCCGAAGTTCCAGACCGCCCGCAGGACGGCCAACTCGAAGCGGATGGTGCTGGGCGCCACGCCCCGGTCGCGGACGTAGCGGTCCTCCAGGTCCTGCGTGACCTCGCGCGGCTCCAGATGCCCGAATACCGGCTTCAGGTTGGCCCAGGCGTATTTTGCTCTACCGCCGTCAATACCGTAGCGCATGACGAAAAGCTCGTCACAGGTGTACCGGGGGGCCTGCGTGACGGACGTTTCGGTCAGGCTGCACCACTCGTCGAAGAAAGCCTGAGCTTCGCGAACATCGCGCGTGCCCGTCGTCTTCCGTTTGCTTCGGCCTCCTTCAGACCAGTGGATGTAGTAGATCCCGGTCTTGTCTTCGGGTCGGCACTCGTAGGTCGTGCCGCGTGCGTATCGGCTGAGGTTTGGCATTGGGCCTCCACATAGGCAGCATGTCCCTGGGTTTGGCGTTTACTGTATGTCATGTGTATACCATTAAGTGGACTGTTGCAAGCACTATTGACATTTTGTCCAGACATGGTAAGACATTCCATACATGACCAGACAGACAACCTTCGACGTGAAGCAGTTCCTCGACGACCACTTCGGCGGCGTCGTACCCCTGCTTGAGCAACATCCGGACTACTGGACTTCCGAGCAAATCCATAAATGGAGGCGCAGAGAATCGCTACCCGGCCCAGAGTTGGCCACACTGTTGGGGATCATCGAGGCACGGGACAATAGCCCGGTTTCGATTACGAAGTATATTCAGGGGAAACCATGTCCAACCACATCGAGCACGAAATCCAGCACTACTGGAAGCACGTCAAGCATCTTCGACTAGCGTCCGTCTTGACGGCCCCCGATGCGGACACAACCGACGCGGAAGACGAGTTGGAGGTCGTCCGCTCGATGACCGAGAACCCGATCATCCGCCGCGACATATCGCGGGCACTGGCCGAGAATCACGCGAAAGCCTGCACGCGGTGATTGTGCTCGGAATCGATCCCGGTCAAAGCGGCGCGATTGCTTGGGTGGATTCGGCAGGAGTGCTACTCCGGGTTGAAGACATGCCGGTCTTCGAGGTGCTGCGGAACGGCAAGCCCCGGCGGGAGCTTAACGTCCACGGTCTGGCGTCTCTTTTGTCCGACTTCGCGGCCGACGTATGCTTCTACGAGCAGGTCGGTGGCATGGAGGGCGACAGCCCGTCCAGCGCCTTCACGTTCGGGCGCATCGCAGGGGCGGCAGAGGCGGCCGTCAAGTTGTCCGGCGCCCGGTTCGAGTTTGTCGCCCCGCATGTCTGGAAGCGGGCGATGGGCCTGATCGGCACCGCCAAGGACCAGTCTCGGGCCAAGGCGACGAACAGGTGGCCTGCGTTCGCCTCAACGTTTGCGCTGAAGAAAGCGGATGGCAGAGCGGAAGCCTCGCTCATCGCCGAATACGGCAGACAAATGCTGCATAAAGAGGGGATTTTTGGATGAACTGGGACTACGTGGAGACCCGGCTGAGCCAAGACACCGTGGTCCTCGCCGAATCTGGCTGCCACATTTGGATGGGCTACGCTGACAAAGATGGCTACGGCATCATGTGCCTCGCTCGCGACGGAAAGAAGGCAAACCGGAAAGTTCACCGGCTCGCGTACGAGCGGTTTGTCGGCCCCCTGGCCCCCGAGGCGCTTGTTTGTCATCGCTGTGACATTCCTGGGTGTGTAAACCCGCAGCACCTCTTCCTCGGCACGCCGCTAGACAACGTCGCGGACATGTGGGCGAAACGCCGATGGAAACCGGGTAAGCAGGACAACCGAGGTGTACGAAACCCTAACCGGATGCTGTCGCCCACCGACGTGGCCGAGATCAGGCGGAGACATGTGCCTTGGGCCAAGAAGGGCACCGGCGCGACCGGGACTTTAGCCCTTGAGTTCGGAGTAGGGCCGTCTCAGATTCAACGTGTCGTCAAATGTACGGCTTGGCGACCGACATGACCGGCGAGCCCCACTTCGCGAAGCGCCTGCGCGAGCGGGCCGGGATCACCGACGCGGAGGCCGTCTACAAGGATCTGCGCACCGCCCTGGCCGACCCCGAGCGCTACCCGGACTTCATCGACTTCGTGATGAAGGCGGCCGACGGGAAGGACTTCTGGCGGGTCAAGATGGAGACGGGGATCTTCTACGTCCTCGCTGCAGGCACGTTCCCCGTGACGGTGTACGCCCAGGCACATATGCGCCGGCAGAAAGAGAACCGGCGTCGAAAGAAGGGGAGACAGAGATGAGCAGATTGATCGCCTTCTGCGGCCCGGCCGGAGCCGGCAAGAGCACCGCAGCCGACGCGCTGGTCGAGGAGGGCTGGGTCAGAATCAAATTCGCCGACCCACTGAAGAACATGCTCCGGGCCTTCTACAAATCCTGCGGCCTGGAGGACTCGGCCTACATCGAGGCCCGGATCGAGGGCGCAATGAAGGAGGAACCGGATCCGTTCCTGAAGGGTCGCACGCCTAGGTATGCCATGCAGACCCTCGGCGCGGAGTGGGGTCGTGATTGCGTTCACCAGAACCTCTGGGTCGAGGCCTGGAGCCAGAAGGTGATGAACATGTTCGACCGCGGTCTGGACGTCGTGGTTGACGACTGCCGCTTCCCGAACGAGGCCGCCGCGGTGCGAAGCATGGGCGGCCGTATCGTTGAAGTGATCGGCCGTGACAAAGGCCTCGGCAAGAAGCACCAGTCGGAGCAGGGCGTCGGCGAGCCGGACATGCGCATCAACAACCTGGCCGCGCTGGAGCAGTTCCAGCACGACATCGTCTACATCTTTTCGCGCACCGACTTCCCGGAACCCGAAGAACACGCTTGACATACAGCCGACATACAAGTAACTACATTCACCAGACAAGACGGACATGTGAGACAGGAGGGCAGGATGCCAAATACCAAACCGACCCGCGCGATCAAGGGCTTTGACGCCAATCTAAAATGCCGTGGCTTCCAGTTTGAAGTCGGCCAGACCTATCGCCATGACGGCGAAGTTGCGGCTTGTAGTGCGGGGTTCCACGCCGTCCCCGAGGACGCGCACCCGCTGTCCGTTTTCGAATACTACCCGCCCGCCGGTTCGCGCTTCTGCATTGTGGAAGTGGATGGCCAGACCGACCATGAAGGCAACAAGGTTGCTGCGGAAATACTGACCATCATCAAGGAAATCGGCCTTGGCGATCTGGCGGCTGAAGCCGTTGCCTGGGTAATGGCCCGCGCCAAGCCGGAAGGCGAGACTGCGGTCAAGAATAATGGCCTTGCCACCGCGTCGGGCTGATCAGGGCGCGGCCACCGCGTCGGGTGATCGGGGTGCGGCCACCGCGTCGGGTGATCAGGGCGCGGCCA
>FRDC01002134.1_pt3 | contig 34085 bp, 39 predicted proteins | sample 1106171 | NCBI WGS metagenome assembly FRDC01 (sample SAMEA3930566, study PRJEB13176) | freshwater metagenome | biome: Drinking water system; feature: drinking water; material: water | place: Singapore | collected 2014-12-20 | reverse complement strand
CCACCAATTTCGATGGCTAGTCAAGAAGACTAGCTCATCGAACGGTTTTTCGTAGTGATATTCCAAGTTTCCATCCTTCAAAATCGGGTTCGATAGCACCATTCGGGCGAGTCGAGCCTTGTTCAGCTCATTTCCCTCTAACGACATGAATTGACTGGATTTTCCCAGCAGTTCGATGACCTTGAGGCCCGCAATGAAAGTTTTGCGGCTCGCCGTCGTGTGCGCTTCAATCTCAACGTCCCTCTCATGGAGCTGCTGATGCTTTCTGGCGAGCAATTCCCCGGCCTCCGCTTCGCTGAGTTTGCCCGTCTGCGTGAGCTGGCGCAGTTCCTCGCAACGCTGCTCAAGCGTGGCTTTCTCCGTGACCAATTCCTGCCGCCGTTCCGAGGCGTATACGTCGAGCTGTTCGATCTGCTCTTTTACTCCTTCGATAAACGAAGCCGTGGCCTTCATGGTGAGTCGGGCGAACGGCTCGAAGGCTATCTTAAGTTGCGTCAGGATCGACTCTTGACGAACGTTTATGCGCCTCTGGTGGCAGCTCTGGTTAGCGCAGTGGTAGTAAACGTAAATCTTGCCGCTGGCTTTCTTATGAACCTCTCCCGTCACGACATGGCCGCAGACCCCGCATTTCATCAGGCTCATAAACGGTTTCTGGATTTCATGGGCGAGTGAAATATGCGTGTTCTGCGCCCGAATTCCCTTGATCTTCTGGCACGCATCGAAAAGCTCTTTCGTGATGAGCGGCGTATGCTTTTCTTTTCCGTTGAAAACGACTTCGCCCTTGTAGCGGCGGGCTCCGTAGTAAAACGGATTGCAAATCAGGCTTTCGATGCACTTGTGATTGATGGGAAGCGCCTGCACTTCCCGCACGATTTTGCCTTCTTTCTCAACGCGCACTTTCCGATCCACCGTCACCTTTCCGGCCAGGTGTTTTTCCAGCGCCTTGTAAGAATAGTTTCCCGTCGCGTAGAGCTCGAAAATCTGCTGAACGAACGGCGCGACCACTTTATCCACTTCGATCCAGGCCCGCGAGTCGTCGCGGTGATTGCGGTAGCCAACCGGAGCGCGACCGTTCCAGTAGCCATCATCCCACCGCTTGTCCATGCCTTTCAAAATATCCGACTTCATGTTGTCGATGTAGAACTTCGCCAGAACAACGCCGAGATAAAAGCGCAGCTTGTCACTCGGGGCCGAGTCCTTGTCCACTATCAGATTGTCACGCGTGAAATGGAAACGGACGCCTGCCTCCACCAGATCCTCGATCATCACAGCGGCGCGAAGCCCACGGCAAGCGCGGTCGATTTTATCAAAGACCACGTTCTTGATCCCGTTTTCCGAAACGTAGCGGATCATTTCAAAGAATTTGCGGCGGTCAAATTCCTTAGAGGCGGATTCCGTCACAGACCAGCCCTGCACACAGTTGAGCCCGTGCTGCTTCATGTACTCCTGCGCCTTTTCTTTTTGGGCAGGCAGCGAGAATCCGTCTTTCTGGCCGTCCGAGGAAACGCGCTGAAACTCCACCGTCAGGTTGCTGGCGGTGGAGTGCTTCAGCAGTTTCAAAACCGGAAGATGAAACTCGACTTGCGACTCCGAGCTTTTTCTTGCCGATTGCAGGATCATCTTGGCGATCTGCGCTTTCGTTTCGTCAGGCAGATTTTTTATTTTTTCGGTTGTCAGCGTATCCATTGTTTACCCTTTCTATGACTTCGGTGATTTGGTTGTTGAGGTCGCGCACCATTTCCAGCTCGATCTCCGTCATCAAATCAATAAAGCGGTTCAATACCTTTAAGGGAGTGGTTTTCTTCGTGCGTACATAGGTAGTTCGCGCCTTCTGTTTCTTGCACTCCTTGCAAGTGCTATCCCGTCGATTTCCTTTGGAGTAAAATTCTGTGACGGGAAGCTCCTGTAAGCATGTAGTGCAACGCCTTCTGTCGTGGACGTTCGATTCGTCCCCGGAAACCGCCCGTAAAGGCGTTTTCATCGGCTCAAACAAACCGGGGCCGCATCAAGCGGCCCCGGCATCTTCTTCATTCTTATTTTTCGCTGGCGCGATATTCCGAGCGAGTTCTTGCAACGCCTTTCGTATCGCTTGCGGGTCATTTCCTTTCATCACCGCAAGCATATACTTTCGAGAATTGAGATGCGCTTTGCAGATTTTCTTTTTGCGCTTCTCGAAAAAATTCTCGAAGTAGTCGGCGACAATCCAGTTGATGAGCTTCGAGGAATTGATCGTCGCTTTTTCGTCGGCCCGAATCTCGGCAAGCATCTTGTCATGGGCGTCCTTGCCTGGGCCAACCAGCACAATCCGTAGATCGTCACTCACTCGCGGCCTTTTTCTTTCGACCCTTCACCCATTCCGGGCTGCCGATGATCCGCGATTCGCAATGCGCCTGCACCAGCTTGTTTCCTTTTACTTCGGTATCAAAGCACTCCGTTTCGATATTCGGGGCTGCGATTCCGTAATCCGATTCCATGCCGCTGCCGCTGTTCGGGCGCGATACGTTGAACTTGTCCAGGTTGAACAGCGTTTCTTTCCTAATGCGGGAATCGCGAGCCTCGATTCCATCGTGGATGAAATATGCCGCGATTCCGCCAACGGCGGCACCGATTAAAGCGCCGCCGAGTCTTGTATCCGAACCCGAACGATCCACAACAGGCCCGAGCACCAATCCCGTCACGGCTCCTGTTGCAACACCCGTCATCAAGGATTGCTTCATCGTGGCACAGCCCACGGCCGTGCCCATCACTCCGATCAACACAATCCGAATCAATTTCCCTATACGTTCTCCTTCATTTTTCCGTCGATATTCGTCTCATCTATCCAAATCCTCATAAGTCCATACTCCTTGTTAAAATTCGTTTTTCGATCCCATGATTCCAACAACTTACGGGCTTAGGGCTCCTGCAAGCGCAGGAGCCCGGCAGGAGGCCCGCAGGTGCCCACTCACGGCATTTCAGTCAAGCGTGATGGTGTCTCCCTTGAGATTCTTGAAAGTACATTTCTCGTTCGGTTGCAGCACATCTTCCAACAGTGCGTAGAAGCAACGCGGGCGATTCGACCCCATGATGGATTCTTCCGCACGGGTGATCACGCGCTGAATAGCGAGACTCCGGCAGACGTACAAAACGACCGCCGTGCGTGAATCCGAGTAGTAGCTAAAGAGCTTTTTCGTATAGCGATCAAAAATCTTTTCGCTTCTCTCAAATTCCAATCCCACAACTGAGATTTTCCCGCTCTTCCTGACTTCTAAAGCAACGTCGGTGTTTTGTTTCCTGAACGCCGCGAGCGTATCCGCGCCAGAAAAGTCCTCGCACGCCTGAAGCATATTCTCCGTATAGTAGGCGGCGACCGAGCGAAGCGCCCGGAGCCGATTCCGCACGTTCACCAGCTCCACGTCGTGCTCCACGGAATCACTTTTGCAAAACTCTTTTACGATCCGAAACGGATACCGCGCCTTTACGATCTCAAGTGCTCTTGGCGTAATCGAATACGCAGGATAGTCGCCCGCCTCGTGAGAGGCGACGACCTTTCTCTCCAGAAAGCCATAGTAAACGAGCTTCAATAGGCGGGCGGAAAAGGTCTGTCTCGCCACACCAGAAAAAAACTCCGCCTCGATCTGCGCGGCGGACATGACCCGATTCTCGAAAATCCGCACAAAAAGCTGCTTATCGCGCTCGACCAGCACAATCCGCTTTTGATCCTGGCCCACAGATTACGCGGCAGAGTCGATCATCTGGTTCTGCACTTCGTCGGCTTCCGCTTTCTCCGCTTTTCGATCCGCGACCATCGTTTGCAGGCACTTCCGTTTCCCAGAGGAAAATTCTGCCTGGATCTCCGAGATTTCCTTTTCGATCATGCTTTCCGATAGAAACGGCGTTTGCACCTCGATAAAGTCGTTCCCCGTGTTCCAAATCGCTCGCCCTTTGATGTTCGGCAGCTCGTAAGCCATCTTGTTCCCAAGCATCGTATTCGATCCCTGAAGGGTGCCCACGCGGAAGCAGATGCGCCCGCCGATGTTCTCCTGCACGTCGGTTTCGATGGTCTTGGTCGTCACCTTTTGCGTGGCCGCGATCAAGTGAATCCCAGCCGCCCGCCCCAGCTTCGTGATTTCATCCGTCAGCTCGCGGGCGAGGTTCGTCGCCTCGTTCGCCCCTCGATCTCCGTTCTTTTTCTTATAGAGCACGGAAGCCTCGTCCACGCCGACCACGATCAAATCCCGGTTGTCACGCACGGGATCAATGAGCTTGCGCCCTGACTTTTCCAAATGCTGAAACCGCGCCGTCATTTCCTTTACCACGGCCCGCAAGAGTTTCACCGCTTCGTCGGCATCCTTGGCAATTCGCACGTTCGGCAGATCACTATATGCCTTCACCTCAACGCCAAGTTTCAGATCCAAGAGGTAGAGCTGGATATTCGGCGAAGTCCTCATTAGGCTTATCAAGGTCTGGTTGAAGAAAACACTTTTCCCGTTTCCGCTCGTGCCCGCGATCAGAAGATGCGGGAGCGAGCGGATCGGTTGCGCGATCACGCCACCCAAGGAATCCCCAATGAGGAACGAATGGGGTTCCGTGAGCTTCGGCACACAATCCTGATAGCTAACGATGGTCGGCAATTCCTTCTCGGCGAGCCTGATTTCGATGAGCTTGCGGCTTTTCGGGGAAACACGAATTTCCTCGACGATAGCGCCGAAGCTCGATTCCAGATCCGATTTCTTGCTCAAGTAGTGGTCAAGGCCGATGCCCTGACTTGCCAAAATGATTTTCTTCTTAAACGGCTCGGGTTCTTCAACGTCAATCACCTTCGGCTCACTCCCTGTCGCGGATTTGAGGCCGATATGCCGCAAATCCTTCTGGTATCTGACCATGCGGAAGAAGTGAACAAACCCGAGTGCTACGCCAAGAGGTACAATCAAAAGCCCTGCGAGGATCAAGAACTGAACGAACTGCGACACATGAACGACGAGAAACCGCAGCACGCCGTCGGAAAAAATCGCAGGGAACGCCCAGCGAAGAATCCGAAGATGCGCCCAATTCCAGTACACCAGAACGAACGGCACCAAGACGAGAAGCAGGAACGAAAGGCAGCCCTCTGCGCTCTTGAACATCGCTCTGTTGAACCCATGCCAGCAAATTTGCGAAACGCCCCAGGTGATCTTGCCTAATCCCATCACGAAATTTTCAAATCTCTTGTTGCCGCCCGCGCCATTCTTTGTTGGTGTGGTCATTGCTCGATATACGCCTTTGTTAGACTCACGATCAGATCCGTGCCCGCGTCCACCGTGACATATTCTTCCGCTTCACCGATGGCCTGGGCCTGCCTTGTGGCCTCATTCTGCGCCACTTGCGAAACACCGTGCATGGCGGCGTTCTTCATCGTCGCTTTCGGCGTGACCGTTCCCGATTGCAGGGCACTTCCGCCCAAAGATTCTTTTTCCGTCAAAACGTCGCTCATCCCGGCCACCATCGTAAGCCCCAAGGTCGAGGCAACGCGCAGATCCGCGTTGCCGTGGAAGCTGCCCGAAACACCGGGCGAGTAGTCGCTAGACGTTAATGCCTGCGCGTCGAGCGGAAATTCCTGACCGCCTGGGAAAATCCCTTTGCTAAATTTGATAAACACCTTCTTTCCTTTCCCCCCGTAGCTCACTTGTCCAAAGACAATCGAGTTTTTGGGGATCTCACCGCCGCCAGAGAAGCGCCCGCCATAGGGCAGCAGTACCTTGACCAGTTGATCCGCCTGGCGCGTGTCAATCGTGGTGAGCGTTTTCCCGATGAGGTTTGTTCCCATCGGAATTGTCCGGGCGGCGTCAAACGCGCCCTCACTCACCAGAACTTGCTTTGCGCGATAGTTGATTTTCATTCCGCCGCCTTCACGTTTGGGCGGCCTGCTCACAGAGCCTTTTGCTTCGGAGTTTTTAAGGAGGCTTCCGACCGTTCCGCCAGTGGCGGGAGCCGTAGCCGGCGTGTCCTGGATCGCCACGATGGGCTTATCCGTCTTGCCCCAAAAACTCGTATCGTCCTGCTGGCTAAAAAACAGTGTGACGCCCGCGCCAATGAGCACGACCGCTCCCACGACAAGCAGGGTGCGCGCCGTGCGTAGGACTTCCTTCCCGCCGTCCTTGACGAGAAAGAAATTGCGAATCGCGCTCTTGATCCCAGAGAGCCGCAAAGCCTGTTTAAACTTGCTCACAGGTATTTTCGGCCTAAAATGACCTTGCCGCTCTCACTCCCGAGTTTTCCTTCGAACGTGAAGTCGGCCTTTTGATCGAGTTTCAGAACAATTCGGGCCTTTGATTTTTCTTTGGGTTTTAGTTTCTCCTTTTCAAAAACCGTGTCCTGCTTTTCTAGCCGTGCGCCGAGTCGCACCGCCTGGAGCGTGAAGCCAGATAACGCCACCTCCGTTTTTCCGACGTTCTCCACCGTGCAGTCGATCAGGTGAAGCCCGAGCGGGGCTTGAGTTTTCACCGTTTCAACCGTCACTTTGAGGGCTTTTCCGATCTTAAAGGCGAGGCCGGGCCTCGATTCCTTCGTGGACGGCGGCGCTTCTTCACGGGTCAGGATTTTCTCGGATTTCCAGCGCACGAAAACCAAATCGTCGTAGCGTTCCCCCGGCGTCAGGAGAAACCCATAGGTGCGGCTCTCCGTGTACACGAAAAGATTCGTCGCCACCGCTCCGAGTGGCTGAATCGCCAGATCATTCTCGATGAACTCCAAGCCGTAGTAGTTTTGATTTCCGACCACGACCTTCCGGGGCTTGTCAGTGAAGCGCAGAACCGTGGATTTTCCAAGTCGAAGATAAATCGGCGTCATGCTGTTATCGCTCACGCCGACCGTTCGCACCGTGCCTGCCTGCGCCCCGAAGGGTAGCAGACAGGCCAAAGCCAGAATCAAGGCCCTAATTTCTGCCTTCGTGTTCGATCAGGCCATTGACGTAAAGGCCCATCGGATTCCACCGCGTTGATCCGCCGCCGATGATGTTAAACGCCATCTGCACCGGGATCACGAGCGATACGCCGTTGATCTTCAAAACCTTGTCGAAAGAAGCGATGACCTCTTTCGGCGTCACCTGAATTTTCACGCCGACGATTTCTTGAGAAAGAGTTTTCCCCTTAAAATCCTTTTCCACCTTCTGCGAGAGCTCTTGCCGTATGCGATCCAGAAGGCCAGAGGTCACAAACGGCGAAACGCGGTTCAAAATGACGTCCGGTGCGAGCCGATCCCAGGTGAAAAGCTGTTCCAGAAAATCCCTGACGAAATTCTCAATGTCTTTTTCCGTGATGGAATCCGGCTTTCTCTCCGTCTGGTAGTAGTGCTTTTCAAAGCCGCTCGCCATAATCACGAGCGGCGACTGAAAGCTCATCGCCGCGATCACGCCAATCAGCACCACGACTACACCGCCCGCCGCGAAGTTCAAAACGCGGTGGAGGTGCAGCATCTGATTCAGCGCAAGCCACTGGTCAACGGGCTTTCGTTCCTCATTTTTTGCTTCGATCTCGATTTCTCCTTATTTTATAGGTTTTCCCCAAATAGTCCGTTCTCGTTTCCAAGCCTAAATCCTTCCATTGTTCCTTCATCTTTTGTGCTTTTACGATTGTGGGCTCCATACGCGCCCGCATCTTATCGAGCTTGGCCCCCGTCCAATTCTTCGCCGGGATGCTCAAGAAATTTCCGGCCGCAGGGCCCTTCATGGCGAGTTTCTTGCCCGCCGCAAGTGCCGCTCCCTTGATCGCCACGCCCGCCGCCATCGTCGGCACCGCCGCGAGCGCGGAAGCCGCGCCCTGGAGTCCATCGTTCACGAGCGATTTCGTAGCGAGCGGGATAAAGAGCATCGAAACCCCTATGCAGAGGTTGACGATGATCGACATGAGGTAGTCTTCCATTCCGGTCACTTGGGGATTCATGGCGAGCTTGAGCAATAAAACGCCCAAGATCGAGTAGAGCACTTTCCAGGTCACGACCTGGATCAATCCGGTATAGAGGCTTTTCGTAACGTGCGCCGTGCCCTTCGAGACATACATGAGAATCATCAGCGGCGAGCAGATATAGAGCACTGTCCACACGAAATGAATCAACGCCGTTGCCACGAAAAATCCCAGGTACGCGATGATATAGGCCGCGATATTGAAAAAATAAATCGCGGTTTCCCTCAAGTTGAACCACTCGCCCGAGGCGTTATTGTAGTTCGGCCCGAGGTTTTTCAGCACATCCCAGAGCTTTTGAATCCCATCAATTCGATCCGTGATACCATCGCCCACCATCGCGATTGCGTTGATGACGTAATCGAACGAGTAGAGCATCAAAAAGGAAATCACGACCCGGCGTAGGATTTCCCTTACGTTCGGCGGCTCCTCTTTGAAAAATTCCAGGATAATCAGAAGAACAGCGAACGGAACTAGCAGAGTCCAATAGACTTGGATCAACTCGCTCCGGAGCTGCCTTCCCACTTCAGGGAGATAGTCGAACACCTAGAACTTAACGAGCCCCATCTCGGGCTTCGCACCCTGAAAGCTCCGGCCCAGGTCTTGATTCACCCGCTGAAAATTCCCCACGCTATCCTTGCCCATTTTGTTGTGCATGGCGAACTGCTCGCTCTGCATCTTGAGCATTTGCGTATTGAGGCGGATCAACTGCGAAAGGCTCCTCAGAATTTCCGCGCTCGTCTCGGCCTGCATCCGGGCCGCGCCCTTGGGCGAAGCCTCGCGGCTTTGCGCCGCGATCATAATGGAATTTTCCTCCTGCTTTTCCGAATACTCCTTGAACGAGGTAATCATGCGAAGGCTCTCCGCAATCGTTTGATCGTGAAGGGCCTGCATGGTGGCCTCGCGGCTTTTAGGAATCGACCCGTAAACGTCCGTGATGGTTCGCACCGCCCCCTGGAACTCCCGCAGGTCGGCGAGGATCTTTTCATCCTTCACCGGAAGCGATTGCAGAAGCCCGATGGAATTTTCAATCCCGGCGTTAAGGTTCCGCATAAAATCCATTTCGTCGCGGCCCTGGCCGATGATTTCCTTGAGCTGGTAATACTGCTTGATGCTTTCGGCCAGAATTTGCGTGAGCACCGCCACGTCGCCGCCAAAGAGGTCAGCCCTGGCGGGCTGACCTCCGAGGAATAGCGCGAGGACAAGACCGATCTTTCCAAAGTGAAAACCTATAAATGCTCCTTACTCGAAGAGGCCCCAGCGTATGCCAAGGGCCTTGATGACAGCGGCACGAAGCCAACCATCCATTGCAAAGGCGCGGTCGAAGGGGTCGGAGCCTTCCGGCACTCGATCCTCCCAGATGGCCCGCGCCCACTTGACGGCGGCTCCGTGGCCGCCGCCGTAGTCATTTCCTAAGACGCCTTCCCAATCAATGCACTGGCGGGCAATGTCCACATGGGGAAGGGCTTTTCGCCGAAGCTCGCTATCGGCGTTAAAGATCAAAAGCACCGCCCGCAGCTCAAGGGGCAGTGGCCTTTCCGTTTTTATTTCATCTATGCAACTTTCCTTTCTGCCAAATCGCCGAAGGCGAGTTTCTTCAAAATCTCGATCTTCGGTAGTTCAGGGTATTTTCGTTCCATTTCCTGAATCCGCGCCTTGTCGTTTCCATCCGTCGTGCAAATCCAATAACTCAGAGGCTCCGGCACGAGGCGGAGGATCGCCTGGTTTTCGTCCTGCATATAAAAAAACTCCGAGTATTTTCCTTTCACGATCTCAAGGCTTTTCACCGCTTCCACTTGCGCGTCGTTGAAATCAAACGCCTCTTGAAAGTCCTTCCAGTCGATCTTCCTCTGCCGCAAGATGATGACGCTCGTTGTGTTCGGCAAAAGAGCGTCGGCCAGCTCCGGGTCTGACAAAAAATCGCGATAATTTTGTGAAAGACAATAGATGCTCGCCCGGTACTTCCTCCAAGTTCGATAGCAGGTAATAATGAACTGTTTTGAAAGCTCGCCGCTTTTGAAAAAGCGTTCCGCTTCATCGCAGATCATCAGATAGGGCCTCGTCATATCGCTGGCCGCAGCGTCTTGAATGAACGAGGTTAGGAGCAGCAACAGAATATCTTTTAGCTCGCTGTGGTTCGTAAGCCCCTTGATCTCTATGGTGACAAGATCGCAGGTCATGCGGATATTCGTTTGCCGATCCAGCATCTTCCCGTAGGCGGTATTTCCCGTCCAAGAAAAGAGAATCTGGGCAAATCGCTTCATTTCTAAAACCGCGTGGTTCTCTAACAGCGATTTCAAATCACTCAAGGTCGGAAGCCTGTCGCCCGTGCGTTTGTAAACCTCGAAGATCGCTTCTTCCAAAAGCGCCTTCTCGCGCTTGGGCAGGCCCTTTTGCTCTTGGTCTTTCAAGATCAATTCCAGCACCGCGAGAATCAGTTTGATCTTGGCGGAAGAGGGCTCCTTTTCCCCCGGTTCCAGATCAAACATATTCATCGTGATTCCCGATTCGAGCGTTAGGTCAATGAACTCGCCGTCGAGCACTTCCAGCAGCCGCTCACTTGATGCGCCATTGTCGATCCACACGATGCGAGGTCGGGGTGTCTGTCCGTAGAACTGGAGCATGAGCTGGCACAAGGAAAATGACTTGCCTGAGCCCGTCTGACCGAACACCAATCCGTTCCATGCGGGTAGGCTCTTGTCGAAAGGGTCGAGCGCGAAAATCGCACCTTCACGATTCGGCAAGACGCAAACCGCCCGGTCATTCCCGCGCCAAGAGGCATAGAGTGGCATCAAGTGGGCCGCGTTCGAGGATTTCAGTTTCTTATGCCGGAAGCCCGCACATACGCTCGGAGCCGCGTTCAAAAACGCGTCGAACCCCGCGAGCGTTTCCACAAGGCCCTCCGCCTGGCCCATGCTGCGAAACGCCTTTAGCACCTCATCCGTTTTTTCTTCCAGGTCGGAAGCATCTTTTGCCCAGAGGATGACGTTAAAATCCATCGACACCAGACGCTCCGATCCCTCCATCAGCTCGCGCAGCAGCTCCTCGATCTGTGAGAGCTTCGATTCGCTTTCAATGTCCGAGACATTCTTTGCGCCGCTCGCCATCGAGTGAGCCACGCGGCGGCTCAGTTCCAGTTTTTCGATTTCCTTTCGTTGGTTGAGGATCGAAATGTTCTGACTCACCCAGAAATGGAATGGCAGCTTGGTGAACTCGTCCACCATCGCGGCCACGGTTTTCCCCTCGGGCAGCGTTTTCAGCGTCAACACCCGAAAGAAAGAATCGCCAATCTGAACCGCGTTTCGCTTCACCTCCGCGTCGGTGAGCACAAGCTGGCTCACGACGGATTGCGAAAGCGGCCCGACCGATTCCCGAAGCGTAGGCACGCCCAGCGTTTCCGCCCGCGACGAATTAAGGTAGGAGAATACGAGAGCGAACCACTCCTCTTTTTCGATCCTGGAGGGCGCGACCCTGCAAGTCTTGAGCGACGATTCAAGTTGATTGAGGAGCCGCGAGAACTTGTCCTTGTGTTCCTCATATCGGCCACGCGTGATCTGCTCATATTGCGCTTGCTTCTCAAACAGTTTCTTTTTCTTGAGGAGAAGGGCTTCGCTCCTTACGAATAGGTAAATTTCTGGCACGAAAAAGCCGCCGCTCTGGGCGGTTTCACGCAAGAAATTAAGCCTAGCCCCGCGCACCTCTTGGTAAACAGGGGCGCAGTCCTTCGACACCTCTTCGTGCTTTTTCAAAACGTCTTCGACGTTCGGCGAGAGCCGATAAAAAAGTTGAAGCCTAATTCCTTCGGGGCAGGATACCAGCAGGTGCTCCACGTTCCGGCTGAATTGATTGATCTCTTCTGGGCTCGCGCACGAAATGTCGTAGCCGCCGAGCCGGAATCCCGCGCCGAGCGAGCCATCGTTGAAAACGGTCAAATCCTCGTCCAAGTGCCAGAACGGAAGCCGCTCGCCCAAGGACTTACTTACCAAAAATGGGTTTCCTCATTTGTTCATCAAACTTCGATTCTTCTCCTGCGCTAAAAAATCCCGGCGTCAGGTAAAACCGCGCCAGGTGGATCATGAAGCCGTCGGGCTTGTCGCGCTTTCCTATGTAGAGGGTTGCCAGCATTACGGAGGGAAGAACGAGCACGAGCGGCAGCGCCAGGCTCGTTCTTCCGAAAAACAGGTTCATCACCGCCGCGAAGATGAGGACAAAGAGAAGATCGGGGGCTTCGAGCCCCGCGATCTTCAGCTTTGCATCGAGCTTCCGGTGAACACTCGATGTCTGGATCTCCATTATCCGCCCGTAGCCGATTGTAGCCAGTGGATGAATAGCGGGGCCAAGAAGCCGACCACGCAAGCGATTACCACGAGCACCATGCGGCCCTTGCTCCCTTCATCGCCCATCGCAGCAAGGATTGCCGCATAGACGAGGCCCAAAATCGAAACGGCGGGTAGAAGCACGTTCACGAGGTTTCGCGTGAGCCCGCTCATCCGGTTCTGAAATTCGCCCCCGCCGTAGTCGGCAAAGGCAAGATCCGGCACCAGCGTCATGACGGCGGCAATAGCCACCACCATGACGGCAAACCAAATTGTTTTTTTACTCAAAACTTAGGCGGCTTCGACTTCCAAAGCCAGGCAGCGATTGAACGGGCCAAGATCCATGTAGAGAAATCCACCTGTATTCTTGTCCATGTAGCCAGAGCCGACCTCGGCGCGGCGAACGAACTTGCCCTTATTTTTTACGACCACTTCCACGCGGTAGCTCACGCGATCATCATTGCCGCTCACGGGCTTGGCGAAATACTGCTCTCCACCAAGGCCATCAAGCTTGAGCCGAAACTCTCCGTATTCGGCTAGATAAAATCCGACGCCAGCGGGATATTTTTTTCCCGACTGCGTATCAATCCAAAAAAGATTCAGTTTTTGACTTTTCTGCGTATCCATAAAAATCCTTTGAAATAGCGAAACACTTTCCGATTCATTCCAAGAGCCTCGCCTAAACCGTGCTCACGTTACCCCTCATAAAAAAGCTCGGTTCCAGCACAAAGGGTTTCAGCACTTTTTCGAGATACGAAAGAGCGGTGACGTACTCGATCCGCGCTTCCTCAAGCGGCAAACTCAGCGTTTTCGCGATTTCATCCATCGTTTCCCCCTCCCAGAATTTCAGAAACACGATCAAGCGCGGATTCTCTGGTAGGCGGGCCACGGCCTTCCTCACCAGCAAACGCTCCCGCTCGCGTCTCGAAATTTTCTCTTGCGGAATCGCCGCGATTTCCGCCAGCTCCCGCGTGAGCGCCTCTTCATTCACCTGGGATGAAAGCCGCATGATCCCTCTTCGCAGCCCCAGGTTTATGACCTTCAAAACCACCCCTTGCCGTAGTGATATTTCGCCATCATTTCCGCTTTCAGTTCCTCGACCCGGCGCAGGTCGATCTCGGCCACAAAGAGCTTGTGATAAAGACGCGACGACTTCACACGCCCGAGGGCCTTGCCAATCGTTTGCATAATCACGCGCTCCTTTCCATTTCTCCGGGCATCGCGGCTTGCCCTTCAGTTTGGATGGCTTGCTTCGGGAAGTGCTCGCGGAAAGCAAGATCCAGGTTGTTCATCAATCCATGCTCGACATATTCGGCGCAGGTGTCCCAATCGCAAGCGCAGCAAAATTGATCCGGGCCTTCGGTGAGCAGATTCGTCGATCTGCACCGGGGGCACGCGGAACACTTCGCGAGCTGCTTGCGCGGGGCCTTTTCTTGTCTCTGTTGCAGTTGTAGGCTCATCATTTTTTCGTTCCTCCTGACTCCATACAGGGCATGAAAAATGCCAAGGTTTTTCGGACACGAAAAAACGGGGATAACTCCGCGATGGAAAAGATAAATTTTGTTTTTCCCGTTCAGCCGCGGAAAATCAAAATCGTTCGGAAATCCGAACGGGATTTTGGGGAAAATCGTTGTGAGATGAGGGGTTAGCTTATCGTTCAGGAAAAAGGGGGCTGTTCGGATTTCCGAACGAGAACTTAGGCTGTCGTTACCGAGAACGAGGCGATCAAATCTTTCGAGAGGAGCTTGCAGCCGACCACCGCGCACCCGGCCTGCACGTCAGCGCTAAAGGCCATGCCCGTCACCAGAACCGCGTGGGCGGGCGTTGGAAGCCCTCGGATTGCGGCCAGGCCGTTTCTCTTGTCCTTCCCGAAATCGTAGTCGATGAGAAAACGGTCGTCGGGGCCAAAGGTGGATGGCAGTAGCTCCGTAGCCTCATAGAAGCGCACGCGCTTGGCGAGTTTCTTAGGCAATCTCATTTGCCAGGCTTGCAGCATATAGGGCTGATCGTCGCAGATATGAAGCGTCCCCTGTGGCGGTACCATGAGCCCATCACAATGCCAGATAGGGGTTGGCTCCTGCGGGAACAGGAGGCTGACCTTGGTGCCCCGGCCAAGCTCGGATTCAATGGCAAGGCTGCCCTTGGCCTCTTCCATGAGCTTTTCAGCGTAGTAAAGGCCAAGCCCCGAACCGTTGGCCTTGCCGTGCGTGAATCCCTTTTCGCGCACCTTTGGCAGAAGCTCCGGCGCGATTCCTTTTCCGTTGTCCTGTACCGAAACCGCGACGAGATGCCCGTCGGCCTCGATCTCAAGAACGATCTCGCCGTTGTCACTCACGGCCTGGAGAGCGTTGTCGAGGAGGTTGGAAAGAGTCGCCTTCAATTCCGGGCCGTCAATCCGGGTGTAGGCGCAAGGCGTGTTGCTCTTGACCTGGATTTTCGCGGCGGTCTGGGTGAGGGATTTTTCCTCAACGATCTGACGTGCCAGAGCCACAGCATCGAGGATCGCGACGGCGGTTTGCTCCTCGCGTTCTTTCGGCTCGCTCTCATCTTCCATTTCCGAGAGAACTTCCCCGATGCGGCGGGCGGCGCGGTGGCCTTGGTCTTTGAGCCGCAGCGCCTCGGTCGTGGTCGCCGTAAAGTAAGCGTCCAGCACCATCAGCGGTGAGCGGATATTGTGCCGAATCTTGTTGATAAGGTCTTTGAGGATTTTTGAGTTTTGCACTTCGATTTCTTTTTCCAGCTCCGCGCTCAATTTCCTCTTCGCGTTCGAGAGCGGAAGTGCGATCAAAACCACGAGCGAGAGCCAAGCTAGGGCCGCGTATCCAGCCAGCTCAAAGCGCGAGTAAAGAAACGAAACCTCGCCGATGGATGTTTCGCGCTCATCGTCCATGCGAATGACGGATCTGACTTCGCTTAACCAAAACCGATCCCAAAGGCTTCGATCTTTGTATTCGATGGGGGCGACCGTCGGCGGTAGAGTCACGATCCTATGCCCCATGCGGTCATACTGCGTGACGCTTTGAAAGGCGTTGAAGCGTACCCCGTTTAAAATTTGCAGCTCGCCCCGCGTGTCTCCTGCCTGAAGATTTTTTCGCAGGAATAGCGTCGCTTGATCGGCGAGCTCTTGCTTGATCGAATTGTTCCAGATAACGGAAACGCCGAGAAACGCGAGCAGCAGCAAGGCCGCCGCCACAAGATAGCGACGCATCAAACGCCGAAAGGCGCGGTCAAGGTCTGAGAGAGCTTCACTCATGCCAGAAACTCCGGTTGCACAAGCGGCGCAGGCGTTGAATACCGGGCAAAAACAAGCGGGCACCCGGAAAACACGCTGTCCACGGCGAGCTGGTCAAATCGGCCTTCGGGGATTTTGAAATCCGGCGGCGGCGATTTTATCAGGCGAGCCATGAGCTGATGGTAGTAGTCGCCATCACGCAAAAGGGCCTGGCGGTCTTGGGCGTGGGGCTGCTCGATCTTCCGAAACCCCTCCAAACTCAGAGGGGCGGGTTTCGTGTGCAGGTAAAATTCGAGGCTTCGCAGGCACTCGACGAGCGCCTTTTGACAGGCGGCCCCCGCATTCTCTGCTGCTCCGAGCCCCAATATCCCGCCAAAGGAAGGATCTGCCTTCTCGCCACTTGCGAGGCACAGCACGACGGGCGTTTCCTCCGGCGAAGCCAGGCGATGAAAGGCCACCGCGATTCCGCGCTGGGCGTACCGCTCACGGATCGGCGCGGGGGAAGAGAGCGGCACAAGCGCAAAGCCACCCTCGACCTGGCGGCTGAAGCAAAACCGCTCGACGTATTCGAGCCGGGCGTTTGCCGTCGCCAGCTCCAGGCTTAAGTGCCCCGCGACTCCGAGCGAAGAAATACCGTGACTAAAGCAGGTGGCCCGCTCCACGGCCTCACAGACCGCTTTCCCAAGCGCGGTGTTCGCATCGAGGTCGGAGCCGCGCCCGGTGAACTGCTCGCCGAAGGCGGAAATCGAAACTTGAAGATCATGCCAGCCAGGGAAAACCGACTTGATCCAAGACAGCTCTTGCACCCGCAAATCCAGCCGCACGTCGTTTAGGAGAATCCATGCCGTTAGCGTCTCTTGACGAGCCATATTGGATTGTTCGCAAAGAGCTGCGAGAGCTCAATTTTCCACCCCTTCTTGGCGAGTGCCACATAAGGGCACGAGGCCAGGGGCAAGAGCACGCCATTTCGGAGTGAGGTTTCGTGAATGGACTTTAACATTTTGAGGCGGTCGGCTTGCTCAGGGATCGCCATGTATTTTGCAAGCCACGCGGCTCGCTCTTCCTTCGTCATGCCGAAGGTTCCCGACACGAGCATATAAGAAATCAGGCTTATATCCTCGTGATAGCCTGTATCGGGGCCGCCGATAAAAGCGTGTGGCATATCTTCGGGGTTTTCGTACTTGGAAAACGCCGGAACATTTGCGCCTTCCTCCACTTGACTGCCAGGGATCGCACCCTCAATGAGCGGGCGAAGTGCTGCCACATCGCCCACACGAACGGTCGTGAGCTTGAGGTGTTTTCCGTTCAGATTCAAATCGCCGTGCGGAGTTTCCGCTTTGATTTTCTGAATCGTGGCTTCGTCCAATGATCCGTAACTGAAGGACGGGAAATACTGATCCGTGGATTCATAGCCGGGGAGCCTTTCAAAGTAAGGCCAAAGCGCGGCCTTGACCTTTCCGGCAATCTGTCTGCGCTCGGAGATGGAAAGCTCTTTCAGGCCCCGCTCCGTGAAGACAAGAACGATGGTGCGAATGTTCGCGGTCGTGTGTAAAACGGAGTCGGCGTGCGTTTTGGAAAAGGCAATCACATCCTCGGGCTTCGCGCCGTCAATGGTGGTGACGAAATCAACCTCGCCTTTCTCGAACAAATTGAGCGAGGCGGCTTTATTGGCCTTGTCCACGGGAACAAATCGAATCGTTTCGGGCAGGTCTTTGCTCGCGTGGTAGTGATTCGGATTCGCCTTGAGGATGATTCGGCCTTCTTCGCTGTCGGTTTCAACGTAGTAAGGCCCCGAAGTATTGCGGTAGTCCGTAATGTCGAGGGTCTTTGGATCAACCGAGCCTTTCGAGATGATAGCGAAGTCGATGCCCGAAAGCATGGGCAGAATAAACGCTGATTTCCCAATGACCTTGATAAAAAGTTTGTTGCCCTCCGTCCAAATGCCTTCGCACTTATCTTCAACGCTCTTGATTTCAGATGCCCCGCAAACGAGGCTCTGGAAATTGCCGTGGGTGTTGCCCGTGCGAACGAGAACGCGTTTCAAAGAAAACTCGGCATCTTTGGCTGTGACAGGGATACCGTCAACGGTCTTCAGGTTGTCTCGAATTTTAAGGGACAAAATCTCGCCATCCCATTTCCAGCTTTCGGCGACACCGGGGAGAAGGCTTGCGTCTTTCGGCGAGACTTCGACCAGAGGGCTGTACGCGTTTTCTAAAAAAATGTATTCGGGCGCGAGGTAAATGCGCGTCGGCTCGTAGAATTTTGATGGCTTGTCGTAGGGGAAAGCAACTCTGATTTCCGCTGGCATAACAGTCTCCTTCCCCATTTTTAGAAAACCCGCTACTGCCAGGGCAAGCAGTAGCGGGGCGATGATCCAGACAAATAATTTCACTTCACTACCTTAATAGCAAATGACGTGATCGGCGACGGCTTGAAGATCCACGCGCCCACGCTGGCGGAGCCGTTCAAGAGCGGTTTGATCCCGAAGCACAAAGCGGCCGTCTACCCATTCAATGACGCCCTCTTCGAGCAATACCACGATGCCCTTTTGAATTTGCTCTTGGGTAGGCGGTTGCACCTGGGCGGGCGGTTGATCCGCCGCCCGCGGTTCGGCGAACGCGCCTTGGCTGAGAACGGTAAGAACAGCGACGAGCAGAGCTGATTTCATTTTCATATATTGGCCCCCTTTTTGTTTATGGTTGGTCACGTTTTAATTCCTAACAATTTCATTCGTCCGTGAAGAGTCGCCTTGGCGATCCCGAGCACACGGGCGGCCTGGCTGAGTGAACCTGATTTTTTCAGAAGCTCCGAAAGAAATTTTCCCTCTTCCAGTTCATGCCGAGCCCGTAGCCCCTTGTAGCTTTCCGCAAAATCGGACTCCGTTTCAGATCCTAAGAAACGGATATTTTCGTCCAAGTGCTCAGGCTCAATGACAGGGGCTTGCGTCCTGGCAAGAACGCGGGCCATGACCGCCTCAAGCTCCCTGATGTTACCTGGCCAGGAGTAGGCTTTGAGTGCGGAGATCGTGCGGGCGCGGATTTCTTTTTTGTCGCCCGTCTTCTTGTTCCAACGATCCAGCGCAAAATGCACCAGCGGCGTGATGTCCTCGGGCCGATCCTTGAGCGGGAGAATTTGAAGAGGCATGACGTTCAGGCGGTAGTAAAGATCCTCACGGAAGCGCCCCGCCTTGATCGCGTCTTCGAGTTTCGTGTTCGTCGCCGCGATGATCCGCGTTTTGATCTTGATGGGCTTCGTCGCGCCCACGGGCACGATTTCTTTTTCCTGAAGCGCCCGCAAGAGTTTTGCCTGGGCAGAGAGCGGCATATCGCCAATCTCGTCCAAGAAAAGTGTGCCTCCGTTTGCATCGCGGAAGTAGCCTGTGCGGTCGCGCATGGCCCCGGTGAACGAGCCCTTAACGTGCCCGAACAGCTCGCTTTCAATAACGCCCTCACTGATCGCGGCGCAGTTGACCGCGACAAAGGGTCCCGATGCCACTTCCGAATGAAAATGGATCGCCCGCGCCACACGTTCTTTTCCGGTGCCGTTCTCGCCGCGGATGAGCGCGGATTCCTCCGTTTTCGCGTAACGCTCGATGAGCTGGCAGAGTTCCGCCAGATGATTCGACGATCCCACAAGCCCAAAAGTCGCAATGAGACTTTCTCTTGCGCTCTCGGTCGCGGCGGCGGAAAGCGTCGTTCGCTCCTCGAATTTACGGCAATAGCTGCTCACGATGGATTGCAGCGTTTTCACTTTGAGTTCCCGGCTCAAAACAGAGTAGGAGCCCGCGTCCATGCTTTTCTGGATCGTTTCTTCCGTGGGCTCGCCCGTGATGGTGAGGCACTGGAGATCCGGGTCGATGCTCTTGAAAAGCCGGATTGCCTCGTCGCCGTTCTTACCCGGCATATTGTGGTCAATCAGCGCGAGCGAGACTTTGCCTTTGTAGCGTTTGAGGAGGCTTGCGCCAAAGTCCACGCTGTCGGCGGGAAAGATGTTGTAGCCTTGGGGTTTCAAGATCGAGCGCAAGAAGTCGAGATTATCACTCTTGTCATCTACGAGAAGTAGTGTATGTTGCACGGCTGAACCTCCAGGGGTAAAGAACAGCATTTCTTCTTAGCGTCAGTGTTGGGTGCCCTGCGGGTTCCTCCGGCAGGGAATCCGCGCCGTACGTTTACCGCACATCATAAACAAATCGAATCGAATAACGGACTTCCGTTACTAAAAACGGAAGTCCGTTATTTTTTAAGGTTGGATTTCAGGGACTGAAGTTCAGAGATGATTTTATCGACTTTTTTATCGGCGGTTTCTGGCGGTTCATCACTCAGGCCGAACAGCTCATTCAGGGTGATATTAAATGCTTGAACAATACGGGGGTATGGCTCGCCCAAGATAGCGTTACCATATTCCCAATCTCGATAAGTAGATTCGGGCACGCCAATTTTTTTCGCCGCTTGCCGTTGCGAAAGCTTGGCCTGGAGTCTGAACTTCTTTAGGCGGTGGTTGAATCCTTCCATTCAATCAAAAAGACTTTCTAATCATTCTGCCCTACCGAAGTTGGCATATTTCTCCAACAACTCCCGATTGAGCTTTTCTAGATCAACGGAATCGCCAGAGCCCTTGACCATCTGACGGATGGCCTGCCCCAGAATGCGGCTCGCTTGGAGGTAGTGGCGGCAGGCGCTGCACAGGCTGATATGAAGTTTCAGGCGAAACCAGGCGACCCAAGTCAGCGACTCAGCCGAATTGATCTGCTCGACCGCATCTCTACAAGTCATGGCGAACTTCTCTCCGGACGGAGGAGCGAGCTTGTAGTAGATGTCGTGCCAGATGTTCATTAACCATTCCTTCATCCTCAAGCCTTCTCCACGCCTACCTTGCCTTCCAGACATTTCCTGAGCTTATCCTTGGCCCTAAAAAGGAGCACTCTGAGGTAAGAGACGTTCACCCCCAAAACATTACAGATGCTCTTCGAATTCTCCTCCTCGACCTCCTTCATCACGAATGCAGCGGCCTGTTGTTCGGTCAGCCCCTCTATGCACTCCTTAATAAGATTAGCTAGTTGGCCGTTTTCGGCCATTTTGTGCGGATCGACGGGGGCCACCTTCCACCATCCGTCCGGCGTGAATGCGTCGTCCATAAATTTGTGGGCATCTTCCTCGGGGACGAAACGCTTTTGCAAGCGGCGGTGCTCTCGGATTTTATTGAACAGGATGCCGCAGATGAACGTGCGGATCTGGGAGCGTCCCTCGAATTTTTCCAGATTAGAGAAGAATCGCTCCCAGGTCTGATGGATCAGCTCGCCAACGTCGTCTTGATAGATGCCGTTCGCAAGACAGATGCGCGTGAGATAGGGATTGGTCTCGCGAAAGATCGTCTCCAAAAATGCCGAGTCCCGGTCTTTCAAAAGACGGAGAACATCGGCGTCAATGATGCGTTCGCCTTCGCCTTTCGCTTCAGTGGTTGTTTTTCGGAGACGGGCATTCATGGCGACCTCACTTCTCCAGCGCTTTCAGAATATCCGCAGGATCGGCGCGGCGGGTGTAATCGACATCCAGGAACGCGAATTTGATTTTACCGTCGGAGCCGACGACGTAGGTGGCCGGGACCGGGAGCTTCCAATCGGGATTGCCCTGGTTCTTCTCAAGGTCGAGACCGAACTCGCTATAGACCTTCTTCATTTCGCCTTCGACGGCCCAAACGAGACCAAATTTCGCCGCGAGCTTGTTGTTCGTGTCCGTGAGGATGGGAAATTCCAGTTTCTTGTTTTGCTCTGTGAGCACGGCCAAATCGGGTTTTTCCGGCGTGATGGCGACCAGGCTCGCGCCTCGAGCTTTGAACTCGCTTAAGCGCGCCTGATACGCGCTCAACTGAGCGCTGCAATAGGGACACCACGAGCCCCGGTAGAAAGTCACGATCACCGATCCTTTTTTTCTCAAATCCTTGAGATTGACCGCTTTACCGTGAACGTCTTTGAGGGAGAAATCGGGCATCGTTTGCCCCACCTTCAACGCCTTTTCGGTCAGATGAGATTCGCGCAGCTTGTTCAGAGCGCCTTCGATGGCTTTGGCTTTCTCCGGAGGAATTTTTTTGGCTGCTTCCTCGGACATCAAGCGCAGTTGATCTTTGAGCGTCAGGCTCGTCAGCGTATCGGAAAGATATTTTTTAATTCCGTCCTCGCTGGTGACTCCCGTGGACCGGCCTGATTCGACGCCTCCATAAAAGGAGATAAACGTCGATTGCTGGGTCACTTTCATCTCTTTCTTGAAATCCACTTCTTTGTCGTAGTTCACGTTATAGACCGTGATGCCTTTGAGATCGTTCTCCAGCCGAGAGAGAACTTTCTTCTGCGCCTGGCAGGTCGGGCACCAATCGGCAAAAAAGATCAGGAGTATTTTCTCGTTTTGCTTCTGCGATTGATGAAACGCATCGAGCGTGAACGGAGCTTCGGCCCTGGCCGTCCCGAAGAACAGCGACAGCAGCAACAGCAAAACGGTTTTTTTCATAATTTCCCCCTTAATATTTTGTAATGAATCCCAGCCACGCCTCGGGCATGGCGCTCGTCAATCGAGCCTCGATCTGCCGGTCGAGGTCGGAAACGATCAGTACGCCGAACGCCACCATGAGAGCGCCAAAAACTTTTTTTACGATGTCAATGGCTCCCGAGCTCTTTTTCAGCTTTGAGACATAGCTGCGGGCACCGTAAGCCACGACCATCAAGGGAATAAGCGTCCCAATACCGAAGACGCCGAGAATGAGAGAGGCATTCACCAGGCTTCCACCTTGAGAAGCAAGCCCGAGAGCCGCGCCGAGGCTCGGTCCGCTACACGGAGTCCACACGATCCCGAGCAGAACCCCGCTGGCTAATTCGGCCAACAGAGGGCGGGAGCTTTCATCAAGAGAAGCGCGGTTGCCGAAATTGGAGAGAAACGAGAGTCGAGCCGCAAAGAGATCCGCCAGCGCGGGCGACAAGAAAAGAAGACCGCTCAATGCCAAAAAGATGCCTGCGATCTTTCGCCCCAAGCCTGCATCAAGCCCCAAAAGGTATCCGGTCGAGCTGACCGCGAGCGACACTCCGACGAAAGAAATCAAAAGACCGATCCCGAGGAACAGGGGTCCGAATTTGCTTTTGTTGAAAGAAGCGGTGGTCACGAACGGCAGCACTGGCAGCACACAGGGAGAAAGGGTGGTCAAAAATCCTGCGAGCAACGCCAGCAATAGCTTCATAACACCTCTCGGGGTTTATGAATGATTCGCTCGGTGGCCCCAATCGACTCGAAGAACGAATTGGCAATGTCCGCGAGAAATTCCTTGTCCGGCTTGAACTTGGACATTTCCTGGATCGTGAAGGCCGTGGCATGAGCACGGTCGGCGGCCTTAATGGGGTTTACCTTTTCCGGGAGTTCCCTCTTTTTCTTGGCCTCGCTCATCAGCTTGTGGAAAAAGCCCTCGTTACGCCTTCCCACGTCGGAAACGAACGAAGCCAGGCGGCCTTTCTTGTTGGCAAATTCCAGGCAACTATTGAAAACGAAGCAACCGCGTCTTTCCTGTTTGTGTTCCACGGCGACCGTCACAAGTTTCGAGTAGAAAGCCGCGAGCCTCTGAAGAGGGCTCTCATATTCCTGGAAGGGGTAAAACGGTCCTTTGACGGCGTAGTTTTCCAGTGCGAGCTGAAAGAGCTTCTCTTTGTTTCCAAAGCACGAGTAGAGACTGCCTTTGTTGAGGCCGCTCACGTTGATGATGTCGTCCAAAGATGTGCCCTCGAAGCCCTTTTCCCAAAAGAGCATCATGATTTTGTCGAGAACCTTTTCTTCATCGAACTCGCGGGGTCTTGCCACTCAAAGTCCTTTCACCGACATCGCGCCATCGCCATACTTCCTTCGATTTTTGACGATGGTAACAATTCTGTACCAATCGGTCAATAATGGTGGGGGATAGCGAGTCAGGAACCAGGATTGACGCAGTGTCCCCGCGCACACCTGCGCCCGGTCGCTGGATTTTGGAATGATGAGCGTCTCGGCCATATTGTCACTTCTTCTTTGTTGCTCCGGCATCAAAGCTGATGTCGCGCAAGTAGTGGTTGTCATAGCCGCCCGGATGCTTCTGGAGATATTTCTGGTGATATTCTTCGGCGGGCCAAAAAGTTTTGGCCTCTGCGATCTCCGTCGTGATCGGCGCTTTCCACGCGCCGGATTTTTCCACCTTGGCTTTGAACGCCATCGCCTCGGCCTTCTGTTTTTCTCCATGATAGAAGACGGCGGAACGGTACTGAGTCCCCACGTCATTGCCCTGGCGGTTGAGCGTCGTTGGGTCGTGCATCTTGAAAAACTGGTCGAGCAGACGCTCGTAGCTCACTTCGTCGGGATCGAATTTGATCTCGATGCTTTCCGCGTGCCCCGTATGGCCGTCGTGTGTGTCATCGTATTTCGGACTGGGCGTCGTGCCGCCGGTAAAACCGACGTGCGTTTCGAGAACGCCGGGGATCTTCCTGAAAAACTCCTCCGTTCCCCAGAAACATCCGGCGGCGAAGGTCGCGGTTTCGAGCTTCTTTCCTTGAGCCTGCACCATGAACGGCACGCAAGCCAAAGCTAAGGCAAAGAGTTTCCATTTTCTGTTTTTCATAACGGTCCTCCTAGAGACTTCTCGATTTCCCAAATTCCATCCAAGATCAAATCGGGCCGCTTCCAAGGGACGAAGTGATTGAGCCCGGCGACCCGACTGCTTTTGACGATCAGCGCTTTCCTGATATGCCCCGTGAGAAAATCCAGATTCTCCGGCGCGACCAGTGGATCATCGGCACCTTGAATCAGCACCACTTTGGCCCGGAAAAAGGGCCAATCCGCCAGCATTCTTTCAAGCTCCGTCTTCAGAACGAAAATTTCTTCGTTGCAAACCCGCAGGCTCGAAGGGATCAATGAGCGGATCGGCCACCAGCTCGCCGGATACTGATACCATTTTGTTTTCTCAAGACTCGGGTCAACGGAGCTGGCGACGAAAACAACCCCGCCCACTTGGCCGGGAAAGCTCATCGCCATGCGTGCGACGACGGGGCCTCCATACGAATGACCGACGAGAATCACGGATGCACCGCTATGGTTGACTTTGAGGGCTTCCATCGCGGCAGCGGCTTGCTTTTCGAGGGAGCCTTCGCTCGCTCCTTCCCCCGATCCTCCGTAGCCGAGGCGATCCACGGCGATGAGCTGAAAACGCTCCCGCAGTTTCTCATCCAATAAAAAATGCGCCCACCCTTCCCAGGAGCCCGGCGATCCATGCACGAAAAGCACGGGCCGCTTGTTGGCGTCACCGATCCAAACGTATCGGAGCTCTCGCCCTTGCGTTCGCGTCTCAACGACGTGATCGGGGAACCGGCGCAGGAATTCCGCCGCCTCGTCTTTCACGGAAGCGGCAGGATTGGCGCAGCTAGCTAGAAAAATCAACGCGCAGCCAACGAAGACAATCACTTGATTGACGGCGATATGCGGGAGAGTCGTGAACCGATTCATTCCAAAAATCCGTAAGTCGCTATGAAGGAAAAAAGCCATCCCTCGTCCCGGCCTTGGGCGTATGCGCCGTCCCTGGCCCGTCCTATAGTTTCAAATCTCCGAATTTGAACGATGGGATAGTAGCGATCCGCCTCCTCGGGAAACGCAAGCCAAAGGCCATAGGCGAGGTTGTTGAAGCCGTCGTGCGCTCCGGGGCCGTAGAAATGCCGGTTGTGCTGGTAATCTCCCGCCCCGATCAGGCCGAACACATTGGGTTCGATCTTCACGCTGATTCCGGGAACCCGGAAGTCCATGACCTTCACTTTGAGCTGCGACTCCGCATAGTGCACGTACTTATCGCCGAGTTCCTTGGAGTATCTGAGATCGAATTCCGCGAAGGTCCGGTCGTTATACCCTGGAAAGAAAATTTCGAGAGAGTTCTCCCACTCGTAGGTGTCGGACCTCTGAGGCGCACCGGCCTTGATGGAGTCGTGCGCCGGAAACAGAGGCTTGTCCGTGAGAGAAACGAGACGAGTTCTCCAGCGGAGCCAATCGCCCGTGATGAAATCGCGATACCCGATGGAGTCACCCAGAAATTCCACGCGATCATCAAAAAAGAAAAGGCCCAAAACGGGATCAATTTGAAAGTCCCGGTAGAAAATAATGCCGCGATTTTCGAGCAAGGAAGAATAACGGAGCCCTAGGTTCAAGCTGCTGATAAGTCCTTTGTGATGAGGGCTCTTGCTGCCGTCTGCTGAGGGCGATACGTCCTCGGCTCCGAAGGCTTGAGCGGCCAGAAACAAACTAAGAAATTGGATAATGAGGTTTTTCATGTCACTTCCAACGCCCATTCTAGAATTTGGCGGACGTGCGCGAAGGTGAGATAGGGATGCGCCAAGATCAGGCGCAGAAAACTTCCGTCCTTGTTCACGGAGTAGTTCACGAAAGCGAGGTCTTTTTCCTTCAGTTTTTCACGAACGGTTTTTGACCACTCGGGGTCTTTTCGACCGCCGGCGGGGCGAACCCTTACACAGATATTCAAATACTCAGGATCGGCAACAAGCTCCAAACGCTCCTGGGTTTTGATCCACGGGAGAATTTCATCACGCAGGCCCGCGAGATGATCCACGAAGTCGCCGAGACCTTCGGTGCCGAGGCTTTTCCAGATCGTCCAGAAGCTCGCGGCGTCGGCTTTGCGACCGCACTGCCAAGAGAGCTTGCCACGGTCGAGCGCGGGATCGTCGGAATGAAAAAGGTAATCTCCTCCGGAAACATCGTTCGCTTGCAGTAAAATATCGGCGTGCTGCGTGAGAAAAAAACTACAGGTCAAGCTCGCACCAAAGAGCTTGTGAGCGTCGAACGTCACCGAATCGGCAAGTTCGATCCCATCGACAAGGCGACCGAGCTTCTGGGAGAAAAGGGCCGGCCCACCCCACGCTCCATCCACGTGCAACCAGATGTCCTCTTCTTTACAAACTTTCGCGATCGCAGGAATGGGATCAAACGCACCATGAACTGTTGTACCTGCGGTTGCACATACCAGCAATGGTATTTCGCCTTTGGCCTTAGCGATTGCTATGGCCTCACAAAGATCCTCTGCGATCATCCTGTGGGCACGATCGGTCTCAATGTGAACGACCGCATTTGTTCCCAAACCTAAAACTGCGCAGGCTTTCTTAAGCGAGTAGTGAGCAGCGTTCGAGACAAAAATTTTGAAGTCGAAGCCGTTATTTCCCTCGGTCTTAACCTCAGGAAGAAATCGCTGACGGGCGCAGTGGACAGCCATAAAGTTCGCGGCGCTTCCGCCCGGAACGCTAACGCCGTGGCGAAATCCTGTAGGCCATCCGATTTTCGCACCGAGGGCTTCGACGACCTCGGATTCCATCGCCGATAAAATTGGACTGGCCTCGAAAGTGGCGAGCGTCGTCTTTGTTTGCGCGATGAATTCTTCAGCCATCAACATTTGCGGCAAGATGCCGGAAAAAAGCTGATTCATGAAATAGGGAGACTGCGTGCGAATGGATTGCTCTTTGAATTCTGAGAGAATCTGTCTGAGGGCGCTGATTTCTGTCGGCTTCGTGAGCTTCAGGATGGATTTCAACTCCTCGATCGCGGGAGCGCGAAAGCGACCGGAGTCCTTCATCTCCCGAATTTTCGGCGTATAAACGTGAAGCGTCTTTCCCTTTTTGCTTTTACACACCATTTCGTGTTTCGCGCCCACCGGGGTCGAGAGAACCTGCCCGGCTTCGAGAAGCTGCGTTTCCCGCTTCATTCCCAGGTCAAGGCGATTCTCGAAAGTTCCTTCCTCGATGAGCACGAGGCACTGGCTCCAACCGTGGTTGTGCGGCGGGGAAACGCTTTTGTCGTTCCACTCGATGGACGCGATCTCAAAAAAATCGTTCTGAAAGAGGACATTCCTTTGGTACGACTTCTTTTCGTCGCTCATAGGTGACCTCCCGTAAACCGGAGCAGCAGCGCCCGCACCCGTTCCGGTTGAAGAACCACGATCAGCAGACAAGAGACGAAAACGACACATGCAAGAGAGAAGAGCAGGCCACCGTCGCCCTGTATGACGATCCCGAGCACGAAAATGTGGCTCAAGATCGCGCCAATCATGACGCCAAGGCCGAGGGCGGCACCGAGAATCTGAGTCGCCGGGATGAGGAGAAGAACGCTTGCGACAAGCTCCACGACTCCGGAGAAAATTCGTCCCCAAGGCTCGACGCCCAAGGTTCCGAAAATGAATTTCGATTCCGGTGCGCCGGTAAATTTGAAATAGAGCGTTTGCAACAGGATGGCCGCCACCACCAAGCGGAGGGCGAGCAGTAGTCTCTTCATATCAGGGCTCCTTGTCGCCCCGAAGGGGCGCGTCCGTGGGCCGTGCGACTTCGGGCCAGTTCGTGTCCGCTGTTTTCAGGAAAGACTTCGGATCTTTCTGCCATTTCTTCCGTGTGTCCGCCCAAAGGCCGTTGTAGAAAAGCAGAAGTCGCCCGTCTTGGATCACGAAGCTCTTGGGATCAACGTCCACTTTAGATTTGGAATCGGCGACCGCATAAGCGCACCAGCCACCGAACGCCGGAGCATACTTTTTGGGAGACTTCAAAAACTCCTCTTTATTGGATTCCGTTGCGAAAAGGTAAGTCGCTCCCTCGAATTTTGTCTGTATCTTGGGGTCGCCTTTTTGCGGCTGCTCCGATTTGAAATACGAAACGGCGTCGTATCCTTGAAGAATAACGCCGGCCTTGTCCAGGTTAACCATGTTCTCGGCCCAGGCGGGCGTGGTGAACAGAACCATTGTTGATAATGCGAAAAACTGCAATTTCATGAGATTAGGTCCCCCTCGCCATTGTCCCGAGTTTCTTGAGGTAAGAGCTTGAGATCCCGATTCCGTTACAGGTCTTTTTTAAAAAACGGCAAGTACCTGAAATTTTTGATGAAAATAAAATGCCAGAAAAAATTGTAACGATTCGTAAGCCACCCGCTCTCACCAGAAGAAGGGGGCTTTATGACTGGACCATTATTCTCCATGGCGGCGCTGCTCGCTTGTCTCGTTTTGAGCGGCGGTGCCCAGGCCAAAGAAACGCTCATCGCTTCTTCGGGCCAGGCCCGAGTGCAGCTCATTGAGCTGTTTTCTTCGGAGTCCTGTTCAAGTTGCCCTCCGGCGGACGCCTGGATTTCGACGCTTCAAGATCGCGCGGGGCTTTGGAAAAAGTTTGTACCCGTCGTCTTTCACGTCGATTACTGGAATCACTTAGGCTGGAAGGACGGATTTTCCTCCGACGAGATGACCAAACGCCAAGTCGCTCTTTCCCAGCAATGGGCGGTTCCCTCCGTCTACACCCCGGCGGTCGTGGTCGATGGCAAAGAATGGCGGGGCTGGCGTTCCGATGGACAGACGCTCCCTTCGTCCTCCGCTCAGGGTATAGAGCTTTCGATCTTCAAGAATGATGACGGCTCCTACCGAGTGAAAGCGACCGGGCTTTCTTCTAAGAAGAAATACGTTCTGAGGGCCGCCAAGCTCGGCATGAGCCTGAGCACGGATGTCAAAGGCGGCGAGAACTCGGGGCGTCTTCTCAAACACAATTTCTTGGTGCTGGATTGGAACGGAAAATCCATTTCTCAAGCAAGCCCCGAAGCATCGTTCAAATTCAAGGAATCGAAGGCGTCCCGCCTGGGCCTCGCAGCTTGGATCGAGGAAGAAGGAAATCCCACGCCCCTACAATCTGTTGGAGGTTATCTATGAAAATCGTAAGTCTGATCGGACTCTCTTTGACTGGTGTGATCGTTTTTGGATCGGCGGCATTCGCGTGGGAGGCAAAAAACATGAAGAAACCAAACGACGCGGATTTGAAGAAAAAACTGACCTCGCTTCAGTACAGCGTGACCCAGAAAGCCGACACCGAACGTCCTTTCAACAACGAGTATTGGCAGAATCACGAGGAAGGGATTTATGTCGATATTGTTTCGGGCGAACCGCTTTTCAGCTCGCTCGAAAAATATGATTCCGGCACCGGCTGGCCGAGCTTCTTCCGCCCGCTGGTCAAAGAGAATCTTGTAGAAAAAGCGGACTACGAGTTGGGCGTGGAGCGTACCGAAGTCCGCAGCAAGTACGGCGATTCCCACCTGGGCCACGTTTTCAAGGACGGCCCCGCACCCACGGGCTTGCGGTACTGCATGAACTCGGCCTCTTTAAGATTCATCCCGAAAGCCAAGTTGAAAGAAGAAGGCTACGGCGAATTCGCGAAGATATTTGAAAAGAAAAAGTAAGCGGGGTTGACCATGATTCTCCTGATCCTGACATATCTCGCCGGAGTGCTCACGATCCTGAGCCCTTGCATCCTTCCGGTATTGCCCTTCGTTTTCTCCAGGGCGCAAGGATCAATCCTGAAAAACGGCGTGCCGCTCCTGCTCGGTATGGCTCTGACGTTTTCTCTTCTGTCGGGGCTTGCCATCGCCGGGGGCGAATGGATCGGACGGGCCAACGAAATCGGGCGCTGGGTGGCCATGGGATTGATGGCCGCCTTCGGCCTCTCGCTCCTATTTCCTCATGTTTCAGAACTGGCCTTGGCTCCACTGACCCGGCTGGGCTCGCGGATCGGTCAGGGATCGCGGGAGGAGGGTTTCGGAGGCTCGCTCCTGATCGGCGTCAGCACGGGACTTCTCTGGGCTCCCTGCGCGGGACCGATCCTGGGGCTTGTCCTGACGGGAGCGGCCACACAAGGTAACGTGGGTTCATCCGTCGGACTCCTCCTTTCCTATTCTCTAGGGACCGCGACTTCACTGGGCCTCGCCCTCGTCGCGGGGAATCGGTTTCTCAAAACGCTCAAGAAATTCCTCGGCATCGACCAGATCGTCAAAAAGGCTCTCGGCCTCGCGGTCCTCGTGGGGGTCGCCGCGATTGCCTTCAACCTGGATCGGACGGTCCTCACCCAAATTTCCAAAATCAGTACGGAGTCCGTGGAGCACGGTCTTCTAAATTTGGGCGGGTTGAACAAAAAAGAAGAGAAGCCGAAAAATTCTATGATGATGTCCGGGAACACCGGCAGGGAAGAAGCTCCCATCATCGAGGGGCTGCTCCCCGAATTTGACGGCGCGGTCTCCTGGCTCAATTCGGAGCCGCTCAATATCGAATCCTTGAGGGGGAAAGTCGTCCTTGTCGATTTCTGGACCTACTCATGCATCAACTGTCTGCGCACTTTACCTTACCTGAAAGCGTGGCATGAGAAATACAAAGACAATGGACTTGTTATCATCGGCGTTCATACGCCGGAGTTCGCTTTTGAAAAGAGTGCTGAGAACGTAAAAAAGGCGGTCGCCGATCTTGGAATCACTTATCCGGTCGCCATCGACAGCAACTACAAGATTTGGAACGCCTTCAAGAACCAATATTGGCCCGCGCATTACTTCGTGGATCGCCTGGGAAGAATCCGTCATCACCATTTCGGCGAAGGAGAATATGAGACTTCGGAAGATATGATCCGCAAGCTCCTCAGCGAAAACGGCGCGACGACTCTCGCAGCCAAAGACGCCGTCAACGAAACCCATGGACCAATTGCTCAGGGCGTGGAGGCGCAGGGCTCAAACGACGTTGAATCGCCGGAAACTTACATCGGCTATTCACGCGCGGAAAATTTCGTCGCCAACCGTGGGTTTATGAAAGACCAGGCCGCCGACTACAAGTCGCCAGCAAAGTTGAACCTCAATCAATGGTCGCTGGCTGGGAAGTGGATCGTCGAAAAAGAGCGCGCCGTGAGCAAAAGTATGAATGGAAAGGTTTCGTATCGCTTCAAAGCCCGCGATTTACATCTTGTCTTGGGAGGAGAAAATATCCCATTCACGGTCAAAATCGACAGTCAGGACCCAGGAATCAGTCATGGAGTTGATACCGATGAATCCGGCCAAGGCAAGGTCGAGGGACATCGCCTCTATCAATTGATACGGCAAAAAGAGGGTGCGGCGAAAGACGAGCATACTTTCGAGATCGAATTCCTCAAACCGGGAGCTGAAGTGTACGCCTTCACGTTCGGGTGAGCCTCATGGAGTATTTCTTCTCGGTATTCTTTGGAACCTTTCTCCTGGAAGATGTGGCCCTGGCCTTCGCACTGGGGCTCGTCGCCGATGGAAAAATGATGATCGGATCGGCGTTCGTGGCCTGCTTTCTCGGCATTACCATTGGAGACCTCGGGCTCTATTTCATCGGCTTCTTTGCTGGGAAGTTCGGACTGGAAGAACGGCTCAAGTTCATCAAAAAAGCCCGCGCCGCGCTCGTGAGCGAAAATCGTTCGGACCTTCTGACCTATTCCGTGGTCATCTCGCGCTTCATTCCGGGAACGCGGCTCCCGACATATCTCGCAGCGGGGCTTTTGCGTTATCCCTTCCTCCGGTTTTTCATATTGACCGTGGTGACGGTGCTGGGATGGGTCGCGTTGGCTTTCGCCGTCGGCCATTCCTTGAAGTCCGTTCTCATGGATCATTGGATTTTGACCGTCATTGCGATTTTACTCATTCTCCGAATCGTCAAATTCTTCGTGCCGAAGCTCTCTGATTCATGGGAACGGAGGGCTCTGCGGTATTCCTGGCAACAGTTTTTGAGTTTCGAGTTTTGGCCGGCGTTGGTGTTTTATCTGCCGATTGTTCCCATTTACGTTTTTCTTTCTCTCAAGCACCGAAGTCTTTTCGCTCCGTTCTACGCCAATCCCGAAATCGAGAACGGGGGGCTTCTAGGAGAATCGAAATGGGATTTTCTTAAACACTTGGACAAGAGTTCCCCGCATACGTTGAAGGCCCTCAAGCTCGAAAAGCAAAATGACTTTCTGAAAGCCAAAGAGCTTTTGGATCGCGAAGGATTTTCCTATCCGTTCATTCTCAAACCGGACGTGGGCCAGCGCGGATTCGGCGTCAGGATCATTCGGAACGACTTCGACCTGACGGAATATCTGCTGCTCGCCGATTTCGATATGATCGTGCAGGATTTAAGCCTCCATCCGAATGAAGCCGGTGTTTTCTATATCCGGCACCCCGCAGGCCAAGACGGATTTCTGTTCTCCATCACGGATAAACGCTTTCCCACGGTGATCGGCGACGGACATCTCCAGCTCGGCGATCTGATCCTGCAAGACCCGCGCGCCCGCATCATCGCATCAACCTACTTTGCTAGGCACCGCGAACACTTGAACGAGATCCCCGAGGCGGGAGAAATCGTCCAACTCTCCGAATGCGGGAACCATTGCCAAGGCGCGATCTTTCTCAATGGGGAAGGACTTAAAACTCCTGGGCTCACGGCTGCAATCCAAGCCGTAGCGGAGCAAATTCCGCATTTCTATTTCGGGCGGATCGACCTCCGCTATAAGGATGCCGAGTCCTTGAGGCAGGGAAAAGATTTCGAGATCGTCGAAATCAATGGCGCCGGTTCCGAGGCCACGCATATCTGGGATGCGAAAACGGGACTTGTCGAAGCCTATCGGGTCTTGTTCCACCAATGGAGCTTGCTGTTCGCCATCGGCGCGGCAGTGAAACGCGGGCAAGATACCAAATCGAACGTGCGCGTTGGACGTTTTTTGACGGAGTGTTTCAGGGTCTTTTTCAGAAAGGAACCGCTTTCGATTTCGTCATAACATCCATGCGAGGGCATGAGCATGAACCACCGGCCTCTTATTTTTCTGATCGTATTTTCCGCGATGAACCTCGTGTTCGTGCCATTGCTTTCCCTCTATGGACTTCGCGTCTGCCCGGTTCTTTCCATTCCAGGGTTCGGGTTCGGCTGCTACTACGCCGCCGCCTATATCGTCGTCTCCAACGTCGCCAACCTCTCCATTATTCTTTTGAGCAGCTACGGGAGACAGCATCTCCCAGGATTTTTTCGCCGTCCTGGAAATCGCCTTTGGATGTTCGCTGGCTCCTACATTATCGCGACCGTGTTCGCCTTGATCCTTCTGCAAATCATGCTGAAGGTGAACCACCTGACCACGCATTCCCGCGCTCCCGAAATCCTGACGCTGGCGAGCCTTCTTCTCGGAATCACGCAGGTCTATGGATTGAATTGGGCCTTGGCGGACTCCGCTCCTGACGCCGCCGCCGAAACGGTCAGTTTTCAAAAACGCTGGTTCTCTCATGTCGCAAGGATGATGCTTCCGGTTGCCACGGTGGCGGCGGTCCTTCTGCACTTTCTCATCAGCCAGGCCCAAGGGTTCAATGAAGGCAAAATCGCGCCCTTGATCTCCCATGACGAGTTGATCGAACAGACCTCTTATGTGATCTCGTTTCTCGTGATTTGGCTACTGCTCACGTTCACCTTTCACTTTCTCTCGGAGCGCGATCATGTTCGGCGCGTGCAGGTTCATTTCGATCATTTGCGCGATCTGGATTTCAAATTCCGTTCAAGTCTCGGAGAATCCTGGGGCCTTTGGGCCGCGATCATCGGCCAGCTCAACGCCTTCTCCACGATTCTCGGCGAGCGGACCCGCCTTCTGAAGACGTTTTCCCGTTTCGTCACGGCGGGCGTTGCGGAGAAGGCGCTCCACCAAGAGCTTAAGGAAACGACGGGAACGACCAAAGAGCTGACCGTCATCATGTCGGACATTCGCAACTTCACCGGAATTTCGGAGAACTTGTCCCCGAATCAAGTGGTGACGCTTCTCAACGAATA
>FRDC01004753.1_pt1 | contig 34149 bp, 28 predicted proteins | sample 1106171 | NCBI WGS metagenome assembly FRDC01 (sample SAMEA3930566, study PRJEB13176) | freshwater metagenome | biome: Drinking water system; feature: drinking water; material: water | place: Singapore | collected 2014-12-20 | reverse complement strand
CGCGGCCTGCGGCTGCGGCGCGCCGCTGCCGCCGCACAGCGGGCCCGGCCGCACCGGTCAGCCCGAGACGCGGCGGCTGGTCGGCACCCTGTTCGCCGACTTCGCCGGCTACAGCCGGCTCGGCGACGAAGAGCAGCCACTGTTTCAGGACGTGCTGATCGGCGGCATCGCTGCCGCGCTGGCCGAACACCAGCCGCACATCTTGCTGCAGCACACCTGGGGCGATGCGGTGCACGTGGTGACCGATGACGCCGAAACCACCGCGCGCATCGCCGACCGCATCCACAGCATCGTCGAGCGGGCCCGCAGCGGCCTCGGCGGCATGCTGGAAAAGCTCGAGCTGCGCCTGTCCGCGCACTACGCGCCGGTGTTCGAGGGCATCGACCCGGTCGAGGGCACCACCACCTACTTCGGCTCCCAGCTGTCGTTCGCGGCGCGGGTCGAGCCGGTGACGCCGCCCGGCATGATCTTCGTCACCGAAGCCTTCGCCGCCCGGCTGATGCTGGAAGCGCCGGATCGCTACGCCGCCGAGTACGCCGGCGAAATCGAGCTGGCCAAGCGCTACGGCAAGTACCGCCTGTACTCCCTGCGCCGAGGCGAAGCCGACAGCTGACGGGCGCGCTGTCGCGCCGCTCAGCGCCCGCGCAGGAACAGGCGGTCGAGGCCGTCGGCGTCGATCTGCACCCAGGTCGGCCGGCCGTGATTGCACTGGCCGGCATTCGGCGTCCGCTCCATGTCGCGCAGCAGCGCGTCCATCTCCGCCAGTGTCAGCCGCCGATTGGCCTTGATCGCGGCACGGCAGGCCATGTCGGCCAGGATGCGGTGCTGGGCATCGAGCGCCTCGCCGAAATGCTCGGCGCTTTCCGCTGCCTCGGCGCCGCCGCAAAGGCTGCGCAGCAGCGCGCCCAGGTCGGTCTTGACCAGCAGCGCCGGCACCGCCCGCACGGTGACCGTGTCTGGGCCACTGCGATCGATCAGCAGGCCGAAGCGGCGCAAGGACTCGGCCTGCGCTTCCAGCTCGTCGGCCTCGCCTTCGCCGACCACCACCGGCTCCGGCAGCAGCAGGCGCTGGGCGGCGATGCCATCGCTGGCCAGTTCGCGCTTGAAGCGCTCGTAGATCACCCGCTCGTGCGCGGCGTGAGCATCGACCAGCACCAGCCCGTGGCGGTTCTCGGCCAGCACGAACACGCCGCGGATCTGGGCGATCGCCCGGCCCAGCGGCGCCTCGTCGCCGTCGCCAGCATCGTCAGCAGCGACCGCCAGCGGTTCGCCGGAACCGGTCTCGGCCGGCGGGCGATACAGCGGCCAAGGCGCGCTGCCGCCAATGTCCGCGCCCCGCTCGCGGACCGGCCACGACGGCGCCGCCGACGGCTGCGGATAGCGCAGCGCGACCTGGCTCGGTTCGCTGGCCGGCAGGCCCGGCTTCTCGAACGCGACCCGGTGGTGCAGCCCCGGCTCCGGCCGCACCCGGCGCAGCAGCTGGTGCACCGCACCGAACAGGAAATCGTGGATCACCGAGGCATCGCGAAAGCGCACCTCGGTCTTCTGCGGATGCACGTTGACATCGACCCGCGCCGGGTCCAGTTCCAGGAACAGCACGAAGGCCGGATGCCGCTGCGAATGCAGCACATCGGCATAGGCCCGGCGCAGCGCGTGGCCGAGCAGCTTGTCGCGCACGTTGCGGCCGTTGACGTAGAGGTACTGCAGATCGGGCTGGGCCCGCGCGAAGCTCGGCAGCGCCACCCAGCCCCATAGGCGCAGGCCGAGGCGCTGCTCGTCGACCGTCACCGCGTTGGCGAAGAACTCCTCGCCGCAGACCTGGGCGACCCGCGCCGCCCGGGCCGCCTCGCCATCGGCGCGCGGCAGCTCGAAGCTGCGCCGGCCGTTGTGGCCGAGCTTCAGCCGCAGGTCGAAACGGGTCAGCGCCAGGCGCCGCAGGATCTGGTCGACATGGCGGAACTCGGTGCCGTCCGCCTTCATGAACTTGCGGCGCGCCGGCGTGTTGAAGAACAGGTCGCGCACTTCGATCGTGGTGCCGATCGGATGCGCCGCCGGCTGCGGCTCGGCATCGTCCGGCACGCCGCTGCCGCCCAGCTTCCAGCCATGCGGCTGATCGGCCGTGCGCGAAATCAGCGCGAAGCGCGACACCGACAGGATGCTCGGCAGCGCCTCGCCCCGGAACCCGAAGCTGCGGACCCGCTCCAGGTCATCGAGCCCGGCGATCTTGCTGGTCGCGTGCCGGGTCAGCGCCAGCGCCAGCTCGGCGCGGGCGATGCCGCAGCCATCGTCGCGCACCCGGATCAGGTTCAGCCCGCCGGCCTCCAGCTCGACCTCGATCGCGGCGGCACCGGCATCGAGGCTGTTCTCGACCAGCTCCTTGACCACGGCGGCGGGGCGCTCGACCACTTCGCCGGCGGCGATCTGGTTGATCAGCTGCTCATCCAGCACACGGATGCGGCTCACGGGCCGACGGTGTCCGTGGCGATCGGGAGGATGAAAGATCCGGGGAAGATCGAAGAGGTCACGCGCGCCGGCAGCTGTTGCGGGCGGCCAGCTTAATGAAGTTCTGGTATCCGCCGCAGGCGGGCAACAACCAGGCCGCTCGCGCTGTCCAGCCGACGGCCTTTCAGCGCCGCAGGCGTGCCGACGCCGGACGGGTGGTGGTCGAGGTCTTGACCGGAACGGCGGTGGCGATCTGCTGCGGGCGGTAACGGGCGAAATAGCTGCGCACGCCGTCGAAGATCGATTCCGCCAGCTGGTCCTGGTAGTCCGGATCGCCGAGCAGCTTTTCCTCGCGCGGGTTGCTGATGAACGCCGTCTCGACCAGCACCGACGGGATGTCCGGCGACTTCAGCACCATGAAACCGGCCTGCTGGACTTCCGCCTTCTGCAGCCGGTTGATCCGGCCCATCGCATGCAGCATGCGGCTGCCGACGTCGAAGCTGGCTTCCATCGTTGCGCCCTGCGAGATGTCGATCAGCACGGCGGCGACATTGTCGTCCTGCTTCTGCAGCGCGACGCCGCCGACCAGATCGGCCGCGTTCTCGTGGTTGGCGATCCAGCGCGCCTGCTCGCTGGAGGCGCCGCGTTCCGACAGCACGTAGACCGACGACCCGTGCATCGAGCGGTCGTTGACCGCGTTGGCATGCACCGACACGAAAAGATCGGCGTTCACCTGCCGTGCCTTGACGGTGCGGGTACGCAGTTCGATGAAGGTGTCGCTGTCGCGGGTCAGCACAGCGCGCATGCCGGGCTCGGCATTGATCTTCCGGGCCAGGCGGCGGGCGATGGCCAGGGTCACGTCCTTCTCGCGCAGGCCGCCAAGGCCGATCGCGCCCGGATCATTGCCGCCGTGACCGGCGTCGACGGCGACGATCACCTCGCGCCCGGCCACGCGCGGCCGGACCGGTTCGACGCTGGCGACGGCCGCCGGGGCATCGGCGGCCGGAAGCGGCGCGGCGGCCACGGCAGCGGCGGCGGTCGCCGATGCGGCGGCCACAACGAGTTCGGGCTTCGGCGCAGCCGGTGCAGCGGTAGGTACCGGCGTGATCGCAGGAACGGCGGACGGTGCCGGCAGCGCGGCCCGGTGCGGCTGCTTCGGCATCAGGTCGACGATCAGCCGGTAGCCATAGCCTTCGCTGGCCTCTAGGCCGAACGACTGCGGCGCGACCTTTTCGCCGACGTCGAGCACCACGCGCAGGCCGGCTTCGCGCGGGCCGGTGCGGACGCTCTTGACCAGTCCCTTGCCGGCGCTCGCCGCTGGCATCCCGGGACCGCGACGGGCGTCGGCGAAATCGATCACCACGCGGTCCGGGTTGGCCAAGGTGAACAGCTTCGGCGTGGTGGCGACGTCGAAGTCGAACACCGCCCGCGTCGCTTCCGGTCCGTCCATCAGGCGCATTTCGCGCAGTTCGGCCGCCGCCGCCGAGGCGGCAATCAACAGCAGCAGCAATCCGGTCAGTGCACGCATGGCAGCCCAGCGGGGTCGAACAAAGGCGGAAGATAGTTCGACGCGCTTGTCAACGCAAGAATTTTCTTATCGAAATCAGTAGCTAGACGCGCGAATCTCAAGTGGGATGCGAAATTGGCCCGACGTTTGTCGGCCATCCGCCGCCGTCCAGGGTGTCGACGGTCGCGATCCGGCCACCGTCGGCCGCCCGCAGTTCGATCCGCAGGCTCGGCGGCGGCAGGTAGCCGGCACCGCATTCCGGCCACTCGACGAGCCAGCCGCAGCGGCTCGGTGGGTAGTCGTCGAGACCGAGGCCTTCCAGTTCATCCGGCGATTTCAGGCGGTAGAGATCGAGGTGCAGCCAGTCGCGGCCATCGACGCTGTACGGCTCGATCAGCGTGTAGGTCGGGCTGCGGATGCTGCCGGTCACGCCCAGCGCCCGCAGCCAGCCGCGTACCAGCGTGGTCTTGCCGGCACCGAGCGTGCCGTGCAGGTAGATCACACCGCCCGGCCGCGCCCGGAACGCCGCAGCCAGTTCGGCGCCCAGGGCTTCGGTGGCGGCGTCGTCGGCCAGGAACCGTTCGATGACGCTCATGGATTGACCACCACCGGCAGCGCCTCGATGACATCGGAGGCCATCAGGCCGCGCTCGCCCCGTTCGGCAGCGCGATCGCCGGCCAGCGCATGAGCGGTGACCGCCGCGGCGGCGGCGACGTCGATCGCCAGCCCCTGGGCGATGAAGGCGGCGGCGACGCCGGTCAGCACATCGCCCATGCCGCCAACGCCCATGCCGGGATTGCCGTACGGGCAGACGCGCAGTTCGGCGGCGCTGCCGCCGAGCACCAGGCTGCCGGCGCCCTTGAGCACCACCGCGCCGCCGTAACGGGCCTGCAGCGCGCCGATCGCGCCCAGGCGATCGGCTTGCACCTCGGCCGTACTCAGGCCCAGCAGACGTCCGGCTTCGCCGGGATGCGGCGTCAGCAGCCAGCGGTCGTCACGGCGTGGCGCAGCGGCCAGCGCGTTCAGCGCATCGGCGTCGACGACCTTCGGCAGCGCCGCGTCGATGGCGGCATCGAACATCGCCTGTCCCCAGGCTTCGCGACCGAGACCCGGGCCGAGCGCCAGCACGTCGGCGCGGGCGATCAGCGGCTGCAGGTTTTCCGGGTGCTCGACGCTGCGCACCATGACGTCGGGCTGAGCGGCCGTCAGCGCCGCCGCATGACGATCGCGGGTGGCGACGGTGACCAGCCCGGCACCGGCGCGCAGCGCCGCTCGGGCCGCCAGCAGGATCGCGCCGGCCATGCCGTGATCGCCACCGACCAGCAGCACGTGGCCGTGGCTGCCCTTGTGGCCGGTGCGCGGCCGCTTCGGCAGCCAGCCGCGCAGTTCGCTGCGATCGGTGAGCCGGGCCTGCGCCGGCAGGCCGTCGTAGGCAGCGGCCGGCAGGTCCAGCGTGGCCAGCTCCAGCGATCCGGTCAGGGCCGGTCCCTGGCCGGTGCACAGGCCCGGCTTCAGCGCGATGAAGCTGACCGTCAGATCGGCCTCGATCACCACGCCGGGCGCAGCGCCGGTATCGGCGTCGAGCCCGGACGGCACGTCCAGCGCCATCACGGCGGCACCGCCGGTGCGAGCGGCATTGATGGCGGCGATGGCGGCCGCCGCGTCACCGGTCGGCGCGCGACCCAGGCCGATACCGAACAGCGCGTCGACCAGCAGGTCAGCAGCGTCGAGCGCCTGCCCGGCCGACCAGCGCTGCACCGCGCCGCGCGCCAGCCAGCGATTGCGCGCCGTCAGGGCGTCGCCGCGCCGAGGCAGGTCCTCGCACTCATGGACCCGCACCGTGCAGCCGGCTGCGTCGGCGAGGCAGGCCAGCTCGTAGCCATCGCCGCCGTTGTTGCCGGGTCCGCAGAAGACGGTGACGTGGCGGGCGTTCGGCCAGCGCCAGCGGGCGGCGGTCCAGGCCGCCTGCGCGGCGCGCTGCATCAGCGTGTGGCCGGCGATGCCGAACACCTCGATCGCCCGCCGGTCGAGCTCGCGGGTCGAGGCCGCCGAATACAATCGCGAGATGATGGTGTCCATCCGCGAATTATAAGTGCCGACCTCCCCCGCTCCGCCGCCGCTGCCACGCGACTGGCCGGCGCTGATCCGCAGCTGGGCGCAGTCGCTGGGCTTCGCCGATGCCGCGATCGCGACCCTGGCGCTCGACGAGGACAGCGCCCACCTGCAGCGCTGGCTCGCCGAAGGCCGCCACGGCGGCATGGCCTGGATGGCCGAACACGCGGCGCTGCGCGCCGATCCGGCGCGGCTGCAGCCGGGCACGGTGACGGTGATCAGCGCGCGGCTCGACTACCGCCCCTCGGCCGCCGATGCCGAGGCCCTGCTGGCCGATCCGGAAGCCGCCTACATCTCGCGCTACGCGCTGGGCCGCGACTATCACAAGCTGATGCGGCAGCGGCTCAAGAAGCTGGCCGAACGGCTGGCCGAGGAGATCGCCCCGCATGGCTACCGGGTGTTCGCCGACAGTGCGCCGCTGCTGGAAAAGGCGCTGGCCCGCAATGCCGGGCTGGGCTGGATCGGCAAGCACACGCTGGTGCTGAACCGCGAGGCCGGTTCCTGGTTCTTCCTCGGCGAGATCTGCACCGACCTGCCGATCGCGGCCACCGCCGCCGAGCCGGCGACATCGCGCTGCGGCAGCTGCACGGCCTGCCTCGACATCTGCCCGACACGGGCGATCACCGGGCCGTACCAGCTCGATGCGCGGCGCTGCATTTCCTACCTGACCATCGAGCACCACGGCGATATCCCGGAAGACCTGCGGCCGCTGATCGGCAACCGCATCTTCGGCTGCGACGACTGCCAGCTGGCCTGTCCGTGGAATCGCTACGCGAAGCTCGACGCGACGCCGGACTTCGCGCCGCGCCACGGGCTCGACAGCGCCCGTCTGATCGATCTGTTCGCGTGGACCGAAGCCGACTATCTGCAGCGCACCGAAGGCATGGCGCTGCGCCGGGCCGGCTATGCGCGCTGGCTGCGCAACCTGGCCGTGGCGATCGGCAATGCGCTGGCCGACCCGGCGACTACCGCTTCGGCGGCGACGTCGCTCGTCGCGGCGCTGCAGGCGCGCGCGGCGTTTCCGGATTCAACGGTGCAATCTCATATTCGATGGGCGCTGACGCGTCGTCCGGCGGCGGACAGTAGATCGCCGTGCCGCTGTAGCGATTGATCAGCGCCCGCGTGTTGTCGTAGGCCTCGAGCAGCCGGGGATCGGTTTCGCCGCTGATCGCGCGCTGCAGCTGTTCCTCGGCCAGCGAGATGCAACGCCGCTCCAGCAGCACCAGCGCCAGGTTGTTGCGCACCACCGGGTTGTCCGGCTTGCGCTTGAGCGCTTCGACATAGGCGTCCTGCGCGGTCTGCCACTGCTTCATCGCGTAGCGGGCATTGCCCAGCGCCACCCACGGCACCACCGCGTTGGGCCAGCGGGCGATGGCGGCAACGGCACCCTTTTCGGCAAGCCCCGGATAACCGGCTGCGGTGGCAGCCTCACCGGCGGCGATCCAGGCGTCCTGGGTCGCCGACGCCGGCACCCGGTTGCCGTCGTTGAGCGTCATCGCCCAGGCATCGCCGCCCTTCCAGCGGCTGACGAACTCGTCGACCGGCTGGTAGACGCGCCCGTCCTTGCCGCTGCGCAGGATCATCCGGTTGCCTGCGGGATCGACGCCGACGACCACCGAATAGCGACCACCGTCGAGCTGCTGGAACACCAGCACCGGCTGGCCGCTGCGGACTTCGGCGAGCACCGCGTTCAGCGTCGGCGGCAGCACGAACGGCAGGCGGCCGAAGCGGCGCGCGAGGTCGAGCATCTCCGCGCGCAACGCCGGCACCGCCGTTTTCTTGCCGAGCAGCGGCGCGACCTGGCCAGGGCCGACCGTGTTCAGGCCATCGGTGTACAGCAGCGTGGCCAGGGCGGCTGCGGCCGAGGCCCGCTCGGTGGACGGGAAGAACGCCGTCTTCGACAGCTCCAGCCGCTCGTCGCCGGAGCCGAAATCCTGCACCCGCAGCGTCACTTGCGGCGTGCAGGCGGTCAGCAGTGCGGCCACCGCGACGGCCGGCAGCAGGCGATCAATGGGCACGGGCACGCTCCAGCAGTTGCAGGGTCGAGGGATCGAGCGTGCCGGCGACCGCCGGATTCGCCTGCGCGGCGATGACATCGCGCGCCAGCTGTTTGCCCAGCTCCACGCCCCACTGGTCAAAGGCATTGATGTTCCACAGCACGCTGAGCGCAAAGGTGCGGTGCTCGTACAGCGCGCACAGCGCACCGAGGTGGAAGGCATCGAGCCGCGGCAGCAGCAGCGTGCTCGACGGCCGGTTGCCGGTGAACACGCGATGCGGGATCGCCGCTTCCAGCGCCTCTCCGACCAAGCCCTGGGCGGCCAGTTCGGCGCGGACCTGGTCGGCGTTCTTGCCGCGCATCAGCGCCGCGCTCTGCGCCAGGCAGTTGGCGATCAGCAGCCGCTGCTGGTCCGGGTAGCCATGGATGGCTTCGAGCGGCAGGATGAAATCGACCGGGTTGAGCGCCGGCCCCTGATGCAGCAGCTGGAAAAAGGCGTGCTGGGCGTTGCTGCCGACATCGCCCCAGATCACCGGCGTGGTCGGGTAATCGACCAGCTGGCCGTCGCGATCGACCCCCTTGCCGTTCGATTCCATCTCCAGCTGCTGCAGCCAGCCGACGAAACGGTGCAGGCGCTGCGCATACGGCACCACCACCTGGCTGGCAGCACCCAGGAAGTTGGTGTTCCACAGCGCGATCAGCGCCATCAGCACCGGCAGGTTGCGGTGCATCGGCGCATCGCGGAAGTGCAGATCCATCGCCCGGGCGCCGGCAAGCAGTTCCCGGAAGCGCGCCGGACCGAGCGCGATCAGCGCCGACAGCCCCACGGCCGACCACAGCGAATAGCGCCCGCCGACCCAGTCCCAGAAGCCGAATACCAGCGCCGGATCGATGCCGAAGGCCTCGGTGGTCGGACGCGAGGTCGACACGCCGGCGAAGTGGCGAGCAACCGCCGCTTCGCCGAGCGCCGCCGTCAGCCAGCGGCGGGCGGCGTGGGCGTTCACCATCGTTTCCTGGGTGGTGAAGGTCTTGGAGGTCACCACGAACAGCGTGCGGGCGGGATCGAGCCGGCACAGGATCAGGCCGAGCTGCGCGCCGTCGACGTTCGACAGGTAATGGGCGCGCGGCAGCGTCGCGTTCTGCGACAGCGCTTCCCAGATCATCCGCGGGCCGAAATCGGAACCGCCGATGCCGATGTTGACGATGTCGGTGATCTTGTCGCCGGTGGCGCCACGCCAGTCGCCGCTGCGCACGGCCTCGGCGAAGGCCACCATCCGGTCCAGCTCTCCGTCGACCAGGGCCGTGACCGGCTCGCCGTCCATCACCGACGCCGCACCACGCAACGCGACATGGCCGACGGCGCGCTGCTCGGTGGCGTTGATCACCTCGCCGGCAAACATCCGGCCGATCCAGGCCGGCAACTGCTGCTGATCGGCGAGCGCCAGCAGCGCGGCCAGCACCTCGTCACCGAGCCGCTGCTTGGAATAGTCGAGGTACAGGCCGCAGGACTCGGCCGCGTAGCGGCGGGCGCGTTCCGGGTCCTGTGCGAATCGGGCGGCGGTGGTGATCCCCCGGTCTGCCTCGGCGAGGGCGATCAAGGCACGCCAGGCGGCGCTTTCCGTCAGTGCAGACATCGGGCGGCACGTCGGCAATAAAAAAGGGACCCAAGCTTACTCAAGCCGGAGTCCCTTCGTGCTACCGCCAGCGACGGTCAGGCCGCCTGCACCGGAATCGTGTTGGCGGTGCGGGTGACGCGGTTGGCTTCGTCGCAGTAGACCAGCTTCGGCTTGTGCATCTTGGCGACGTTGGCTTCCACCTCGGCATACGCGCAGATGATCACCCGATCGCCGACCCGTGCCTTGTGGGCTGCCGCGCCGTTGACCGAGATGATGCCGCTGCCGTTCTCGGCGCGGATCGCATAGGTGGTGAAGCGTTCGCCGTTGCCGACGTTGTAGATCTGGATCTGCTCGTACTCGTGGATGCCGGCGAGATCGAGCAGGCGCCCGTCGATCGCGCAAGAACCTTCGTAGTCGAGTTCAGCGTGGGTCACACGCGCACGGTGCAATTTGCACTTGAGCATCGTCAGTTGCATGAGCTTCTTCCTGGATGGTTGGCTGACGCGCGGGTGGCCCACAAAGACATGCACCCGGAATCAAGATGTTCAACGACCGAGGGCGGCCCACAAAGACATACGCCCGTCGCTGCAGGATTGTTCACTGCAGCAAGTCGCAAAATTGTAACGATATAGCCGGCCTGCGCCAACAAACCTTTCGTACGGATCATGCTGGTCCGATGAACGGAACCGGCGATCGAGCCGGTTGCCATCACTCAGTCGAGCCGCACCGGCAGGTTGTCGATCAGCCGGGTGCCGCCGAGCACGGCCGCGACCAGCACCACGAACGCGCGATCGCCGGCTGCGGCCGGCGCCAGCGCCGGGCTGCGAACTTCCAGGTACTGCGGCGTGAAGCCGGCGGCGGCCAGCGCGGCCACCTGCTCGGCGCACAGCGCGGTGAAATCGCGGCGGCCGGCGCCGATACCGGCCGCAACCGCCTTCAGCGCCGCGTACAGCCCCGCCGCACGCGGGCGATCCTGCGCGCTCAGGTACTGGTTGCGCGACGACAGCGCCAGGCCGTCGGCCGCGCGGGCGGTCGGATAGCCGATGATGTCGATGCCGAAGCGCAGGTCCTCGTTCATCCGCCGGACGATCTGCAGCTGCTGCCAGTCCTTCTCGCCGAACACGGCGATGTCTGGCCGCACGCTGGCGAACAGGATGGCCACCACGGTGGCGACGCCAGTGAAAAAGCCGGGCCGGAAGGCGCCTTCCAACTCGTTGGCGATCGGCGCGACGGTGATCGTCGTCGCCGGCGGGTAGCCGTTGACGTAAACCTCCTCGACCGGCGGCGCCCACAGCAGGTCGACACCCGCCGCTTCGAGCTTGGTGATGTCGTCCGGCAGCGTGCGCGGGTAGCGGCCGAAATCCTCGTTGGGACCGAACTGCAGCGGGTTGACGAAGATCGTCACCACCACCCGGTCGGCGCGCGAGCGGGCGGCCGCGACCAGCGCCAGGTGGCCGTCATGCAGGTTGCCCATGGTCGGCACTAGCGCCACGGTCTTGCCCTCGGCGCGCCAGCGATCGACGGTGCCGCGCAGTTCGGAGGCCAGGTGCAGGGTTTTCATGGTCGGGATCGAGAGCGTCTGAACGTCAGCGGGCGGCGGATTCTGAACCGATCGCCGGCCGGGTGTTGAGCCGCCAGATCGCGGCCAGTCGTCCGGGCGCCAGCAGCGGGCCGCGAATGACTTTCTGCAGGTCGTCGTACAGCGCCCGCTGCGCCGGGTCGACCAGCTGGTTGCGGCCGCTGGCGACCGAGTCCAGGTAGCCCGGCGGCAGTTCGCGCACGAAATGGCCGATGCGCCAGGGCCGCGTGCTCGGCAGGCGGGCCAGGAAGGCGTCGGACAGCGCGTGCTGATCAACGATGTGGATGTCCGGCCCGGCAGCAAAGCCGGAGAAGCCGATCGCGTTGAACACCTGCACCGACTGGCTCGGTGCGCCTCGCATGCGCTTGCCGGTCATGCCCCAGGCGTGATTGAAAGGCACCTGCCGGTAGCGCTGGTGGTAAACCAGCCCGGTCTGCGCGAAGTAGTAGCGGCGCTCGTCGGCTACGCCGTTGGGGCGGATCGGCGGATCGGCCGCCTCGAACGGAATCAGCCGTGTGGCGGACAGCAGCAGCACCGCCGCGACCGCCAGCCAGACCCGGTCCTGATCCGCCCAGCGGGCGCCGCCGCTGTCGCTGCTCAGCAGGATCGCGGCCAGGAACGCCGGCACGCTGACGAAGCGGCCCTGCATGAAATCGCCGCCGGCATTGACCACGTAGGCCAAATAGGCCAGCAGGCCGAGCGCCAGCGGCAGCCGGGCCCGCGAGGCGCCCGGCGCGAACGGGGCCAGCAGCGCCAGCACCAAGATCGCCATCGTGCCCGGGTCGCGGGTCGCGACATCGAGCAGGTAGACCACGCCCTGCCCGAGGTACTCGGCCTTCGGGATGCCGGTATTGAGCTTGGCGTAGTAGGTGTTCGGAAACGGAAAGCCGTAGAACAGCAGCGAGAACAGCTCCCAGGCCAGCAGCGGCAGCAGGGCGACGACGGCCAGGCCCAGCGCCCGGCGCGACCGCTGCTGCCACAGCTCGATGGCCAGCGCCGGCGCCACCATCAGCGCCAGATCGAGCCGGTTCAGCGCCAGCCCGCAGCCGGTGAGCATCAGCCCGAACAGCGGCCGATGGCCGGCGGGATGATTCAGCCACTGCACGCAGAACAGCGCCACCAGCAGGAACGACAGCGGGTTCTCGAGCCCCGAGGTGGTGAAATCGAGCAGCGCCTGCGCGCCCAGCAGCAGCGCCACAAAGGCAACCGCCGCTGCATTGGAATTCGTCAGCCGGCGCAGCACCACCCCCACGGCCAGCAGCGAACAGGCGACCGATACCGCCATCGCGGTCAGGTACATCTCGTCGGTCAGCGCGTGAGCGGCGGCGATCAGGAACAGCCACAGCGGATGGGTGAACGCCTGCACCCGCTCGTCGGTGTTCCAGGTCAGCCCGTAGCCGTGCACCAGGTTCCAGACGCTGCGGAAGCTGATGTAGGCATCGTCCGACATCCAGCCGAGCCGCAGCACCACCAGCGCCACCACCAGCAGCAGCACCGCACGCAGGGTCGATCCCGGCAGCGCCTGCAGCATCGGAGCCGGCACCGCGCTCAGAAGCAGTGCGCTGGTGCCGGATAGGCACCGCTCTTGACCGCCTGCACGTAGGCGCGGATGGCCGATTCGATGTCCGGCGCGCCGGCCATGAAGTTCTGCACGAAACGCGGCTTGCGTCCGATGGTGACCATCGGCGAGATGTTCAGGATGTCGTGCAGCACCAGGATCTGCCCGGACACGTCGGGGCCGGCGCCGATGCCGATCACCGGCACCTGAGACGCCTCGGTGATGCGCTTGCCGAGGCTCGACGGCACACATTCCAGCAGCAGCATGTCGGCCCCGGCTTCCTCGAGGATCCGCGCGTCTTTCAGCATCGCCTCGGCCGCCGCGTCCTCGCGGCCCTGCACCTTGAAGGCGCCGAGCTTGTGGATCAGCTGCGGCTGCAGGCCCAGGTGGGCGCAGACCGGCACGCCACGCACCGACAGGTATTCGACGATGTCGGCCTGCTCGCGGCCGCCTTCGAGCTTCACCATCTTGGCCCCGCCCTCCTGCATCAGCCGCTGCGAGGCATCGAGCGCCCGCTCGCGGGTGGCGAAGCTCAGGAACGGCAGGTCGGCGACCAGGAACGCCCGCTTCAGGTACGGCGCCACGCAGCGCGAGTGGTAGGCGATGTCGGCCACCGTCACTGCCGTGGTCGCGTTCTGACCCTGGATGACCATGCCCAGCGAGTCGCCGATCAGCACCACGTCGACCCCGGCGCGGTCCTCGATCAGCGCGAAGCTGGCGTCGTAGCAAGTCAGACAGGCGATCTTCTCGCCGGCCTCGCGCATCCGGCGCAGTTCGGAGACATGGACAGGCGTGCCGGGCGCAGCAGCGGGGGCGGTCATTCGGGCAGGCAGCGTTTGGCGAGAAAAGGGACGTCTAGATTACCGGAGCGCAGTGGCTGAACCGCGCGCGGCGCGCTTATCAAGGCGGCGAGCCGCCGTCGGTGGCCGTCCAGCCGCGCGACAGTCCGGCCTGGCCGATCGCGGCGGCCAGCTGCGCCACCGGGCCGTGGCCCGGAATCACCAATGCGGGGGCGATCTCGGCCAGCGGTACCAGCACCCAGTTGCGCTGCGGCAGATGCGGGTGCGGCAGGCTCAGCCGGGCGCTGTCGAGCGCCACGCCGTCGATGTGCAGCAGGTCGATGTCGAGCCGCCGCGCAGTCCAGCGGGTGCCGTCACGCACGCGGCCGTGGGCGGCTTCGATCGCCAGCACGGCGTCGAGCAGCGCCTCCGGCGCCAGCGCGGTGTCGATTTCACAGACGGCGTTGCAGTAGTCGGGTTGGCCGGGCGGGCCGACCGGATCGCTGCGGTACAGCGACGAGCGGGCGATCAGCCGGGTACCGGGCAGAGCGGCGATCTGCTGCAGCGCGCGTTCGACCTGGGCCGCCGGCTCACCGAGGTTGGCGCCGAGGCCCAGCCAGGCCCTGGGCACCGGCGTTCAGGCCTTGCGACGGTTGCGTCCGCCGCGCCGGCGGCGCTTCTTGGGCGCGCCGGCGCTGTCGCCGGGCTCGCCGTCACCGGCCTCGTCGTCGGCGCCCGACTCGAACAGCTCCGGCGACGGCAGCGGCGGGGCATCGCCACCCTGGCCGAGCGTGACCTGGGCCTGCGTCCACCATTCCGCCAGCGCCGCGCAGCCGGGTTCGCCGGCCTGGGCGCGCAGCAGCAGGAAGTCGTAGGCCGCGCGGAAGCGCGGATGGGTCAACAGCCGGCGGGCGCGGCCGGGGCGCAGGTCCTCGAAGCGCGGCTGCACGCTCCAGATTTCCCGCATCGGCAGCGAAAAGCGCTTCGGGATCGCGATCCGGGCCTGCTGCCGAGCCAGGATCTCGTCGGCGGCCTGGTTCTGCGCGGTCACCGCGTCGTGGCCGCGTTCGTATTCCAGCTCGTAGGCGCGATCGGCATACGGCGGCCACAAGAGCGCGCCGTACAGGAAGGCCGGGGTCACCGGCAGGTCGCGCTTGACGCGATCGGCGGTCGAGGCCAGCGCGATGCGCAGCAGCTGCAGGTCCCGCTTGGCCGCATTGATCGCGCGCTCGGTAGCCGGGAACAGTTCGGCGAACAGGCCGTAGCGGCGCAGTTCCTCGAAATTGGCGACCGCGTCCTTGTTCAGCAGCAGCTTGAGGATTTCGTCGAACAGACGGGCCGGCGGAATCTCGCGCAGCAGCGGCGCCAGGCGGCTGATCGGCTCGGCGGTATCGGCGGCGATCTCGAAGCCCAGCTTGTTGGCGATGCGGATGGCACGCAGCATCCGCACCGGGTCCTCGCGGTAGCGCAGTTCCGGATCGCCGATCAGCCGGAGCTGCCGGGCCTGCAGGTCGTCGACGCCGCCGGCGAAATCGGCGATCGAGAAATCGCGGATGTCGTAATACAGCGCGTTGACGGTGAAATCCCGGCGGAAAGCGTCTTCCTCGAGCGTGCCGTAGACGTTGTCGGACAGGATGCGGCCGGTCTCGTCGCGCTCGTGGCTGTCGGTGATCGCGCCACGGAAGGTGGTGACTTCGAGGATTTCCTCGCCCGCCCGCACGTGGGCAATCATGAAGCGGCGACCGATCAGCCGGCAGTTGCGGAACACCTTGCGGATCTGCTCCGGGTGCGCACTGGTGGCGATGTCGAAGTCCTTGGGCTCCAGGCCGGCCAGCAGGTCGCGAACGCCGCCGCCGACCAGATAGGCCTCGTAGCCGGCGTCCTTCAGACCGTAGAGCACCTTCAGGGCGCCCGGAGAAATCTTGGCGCGCGAGATCGGGTGCTGCTCGCGCGGAATGCGGTTCGGCTCGCTGATGGCGGGTCTCGGAAGAAGGGTTCGATGCGGCTAGCGGTCAGGCCCGCACCCGGCGCCAGGCAAGGCGATCCGCAGGCGGGCGAGCCTAAGTTTACGCGAGGATGCGACGCTTCCGCAGTCGCCAAGGGGCGGCCCCGCGAACGCCGGCGTGGACAAGCCCGGGCATTGCCCTATAATCCGCCGCGCGCTGACCACGCTCCTATCGTCTAGAGGCCTAGGACGGAGCCCTCTCACGGCTTTAACCCCGGTTCGAATCCGGGTAGGAGCGCCACCTTCATCCAGGTCGCGCCGCATGCAAGCAACGCCGCTCACGCGGCGTTTTTTGTGTCCGCCGTTCGGGTTTCTGTGCCAATCTTCCGTTTGTTCAATTCCGCGCTGTCGCGTGGCTTCGAACCCCGAAAACGACAAGATGCCGTGCGGCAGGAGACCGTCACCATGACCGATGTCGAGCGGCCGACGCGCACTGCGCCTGCGGCAGGTTCCGTCACCTCGACAGGCGCTGGCGCGAGCCGGCTGCGTGAAGCGCCGCACCACCGCAGCTGGCCGGTGATCGGGTCCAGCCTCGCCTACATCCGCGATGCCGACACCTTCCTGCGCCGGCTGCACCAGCGGCACGGAGACGTCGCCAAGATCGACGCCTTCGGCACCCAGTGCCATTTCCTGTTCGGGCCGGACGCCAACCAGTTCGTGCTGCAGAACCGCGGCAACCTGTTCGAGAACGCCCGCTGGTCGTACTTCATCGGCCCGTTCTTCCGGCGCGGCCTGATGCTGATGGACTTCGACGAGCACCGCCTGCACCGGCGGATCATGAACGCCGCGTTCTCCCACGAGGCGCTGTCGGGCTACTTCGACCGCATGCAGCACAGCGTCGACGCCGAGCTGGCCGGCTGGGACGCCGGGGACTGCCTGCTGTTCAAGCGGCTGAAGGCGATGACCTTGAACATCGGCAGCGAAGTATTCGTCGGCAGCAAGCCCGGCGACGACGCCGACGCGATCAACGACGCCTTCCTCGACACCGTGCAGGCCGCCACCGGCCTGATCCGCTACCCGGTGCCGGGTACCCGCTGGAACGCCGGGCTCAAGGGCCGGAAGCTGCTGGAACGTCATTTCGCCCGGGCGCTGCCCGGCAAGCGCGCGCATCCCGGCGCCGACCTGTTCTCCCGGCTCTGCGAGGCGCGCACCGACGACGGCGAGCTGTTCTCCGACGACGACGTCGTCAACCACATGATCTTCGTGCTGATGGCCGCGCACGACACCTCGACGATCACGCTGTCGAACCTGCTCTACCAGCTGGCCCGGCAGCCGGTGTGGCAGGAGCGCCTGCGCGAGGAATGCCGGGCGATCGGCAGCGGCGCGCTGGCCTTCGCCGATCTCGACCGCTTCGAGGACACCACGCTGGCGATCAAGGAAACGCTGCGCATCGCTGCGCCGGTGCCGATGCTGCCGCGCGGCGTCACCGAGGAATGCGCGTTCAACGGCGTGCGCCTGCCGAAGGGCGCGATGGTGGCGGTGACGCCCTGGCTGACCCACCACCTGCCCGAATGGTGGACCGACCCCGCCCGCTTCGATCCCGACCGGTTCGGCAGCGCCCGCGCCGAGGACCGTCGCCACCCGTTCCTGTGGACGCCGTTCGGCGGCGGCGCCCACAAGTGCATCGGCCTGCATTTCGGAATGATGGAAGTGAAGACCATCCTGCACCGGCTGCTGCTGGCCTTCCGCTTCACCGTGCCGGAGGGCTACGTGATGCCGCAGGATTTCACCAGCCTGCCGATCCCGAAGGACCGGCTGCCGGTGCGGCTCGAGCGGCTGGCCTGACGCGAGCGACGCCGACCGGGCGCCGTTCCGGAAATCGAATAAGCATAGAAATCACGAACGCCGGCCGATCGGCGAGAATGCGCGCCCTGCCAACATCCGCTCGAGCCGCAGACGCACGCAATGGCCAAGTTCCTCACCGAAACCGTCACCCACGTTCACCACTGGAACGAAACCCTGTTCAGCTTCCGCACCACGCGGACCTCGGGCCTGCGTTTCGAGAACGGCCACTTCGTGATGATCGGCCTCGAGGTCAACGGCAAGCCGCTGATGCGCGCCTACTCGATCGCCAGCCCGAACTACCAGGAAGAGCTGGAATTCTTCTCGATCAAGGTCGAGAACGGCCCGCTGACCTCGCGCCTGCAGCACCTGAAGGTCGGCGATCCGCTGCTGGTCTCGGACAAGCCGGTCGGCACGCTGATCATCCATGACCTGAAGCCCGGCAAGAACCTGTACCTGTTCGGCACCGGCACGGGTCTGGCGCCGTTCATGAGCATCATCCGCGACCCGGAAACCTACGAGCACTTCGAGAAGGTCGTGCTGATCCACGGCGTGCGGCTGGTCAGTGAACTGGCCTATCAGGACTACATCACTAAGGAACTGCCGAACGACGAGTTTCTTGGCGAGATGGTGCGTAACAAGCTCATCTACTACCCGACCGTGACCCGCGAGGCCTACCGCAACCAGGGCCGGCTCACCGATCTCGTCGAGAGCGGCAAGCTGTTCACCGACATCGGCCTGCCGCCGCTGAACCCGGAAACCGATCGCGGCATGATCTGCGGCAGCCCGTCGATGCTGGCCGATACCCGGGCGATGCTCGACAAGCGCGGCTTCGTCGTCAGCCCCGGCATCGGCGAGCCGGGCGACTACGTGTTCGAACGCGCCTTCGTCGAGAAATAAGCCGCAGGCTGCGCGCTCAGCCGCGCAGCGTCCGGAAGCAGGTCCGCAGTTCGACGACGAACAGCGCCGGCTGCTCGAAGGCCGCGAAGTGGCCGCCGCGATCCAGCTCGTTCCAGTGGATCAGCTGCGACATGCAGGCTTCCGCCCAACTGCGCGGCGCGCGGTAAATCTCCTTCGCAAACACGCTGCAGCCGGCTGGCAGGCTCAGCGGCACAGCCGTGAACGCGCCCTGGTAGCTTTCCCAGTACAGGCGGGCCGACGACGCAGCGCTGTTGCCGAGCCAGTACAGCATGATGTTGTCGAGGATCTCGTCGGCCGACAGCACGCTCAGCGGGTCACCGTTGCAGTCCATCCATTTCCAGAACTTCTCGTAGATCCACAGCGCCTGGCCGCTCGGCGAATCGGCCAGTGCATAGCCCAGCGTCTGCGGCCGCGTCGACTGCTGGTGCGAATAGCCGCCGTCCCAGCGCTCGTAGTCCTTCAGCGCCGCCAGCATCGCCGCCTCGCCGTCGCTGAACGGGCCCTCCAGCGTCGCCGGCAGCACCACCGGCAGGTTGACGTGGATACCGGCGAGGCCCGCCGGCTGCAGCTTGCCGAGTTGGGTGGTCACCACCGCGCCCCAGTCGCCGCCCTGCGCGACATAACGCGTGTAGCCCAGCCGCGCCATCAGGGTCGACCAGGCTGCGGCGATCTTCGCGACACCCCAGCCGGTGCCGGTCGGCTTGCCGGAAAAGCCGAAGCCCGGCAGCGACGGAATCACCAGATGGAAGGCATCCTCGGCGCGGCCGCCGTGGGCTTCGGGATCGGTCAGCGGCCCGATCACCTTCAGGAACTCGATCACCGAACCGGGCCAGCCGTGGCTGAGCAGCATCGGCATCGCGTCGGCATGCTTCGAAGGGATATGCAGGAAATGGATCGACAGCCCGTCGATCTCGGTCGTGAACTGACCGAGCGCGTTCAGCTGCGCCTCGCAGCGTCGCCAGTCGTAGCGCGTGCGCCAGTGCTCGATCAGTGCCTGCGCCTGCGCCAACGGCACGCCCTGCGACCAGTCGCCGACGGTTTCCCGGTCCGGCCAGCGCGTGCATTCGAGGCGGCGACGCAGGTCGACAAGCGCATCGTCCGGAATGGCGAGGTGGAACGGCGTGATGCGGTCGGACATGGTGCGGGCGACAACCGGGGGGAGGGCGGAGCGCAAGCGTACGTCGATCGCCCGGAGCCTGGACAGCGCCCCGCCACCGGCTTCGCGTCGGCACGACGATTTGCGACACTCGGCCCGGTTCACCGCTCCGCCCGTTCCCGGCCATGATTTCCCACGTCTTCATCGGTGTCCGCGACTTCGATCGCGCGCTCGCCTTCTATCGCCGGCTGATGCCGGTGCTCGGCATCGCCGAGCGCTTCTGCGATCCGTCGCGTCCCTGGGCCGGCTGGCAGTCGCAACCCGGCCCGCGCCCGCTGCTGCTGATCGGCACGCCGCAGGACGGCCAGCCGCACCTGCCCGGCAACGGCCAGATGACGGCCCTGGTGGCCGGCAGCCGCGCGATCGTCGATCGCGCGCATGCCACCGCGCTGGCCCGCGGGGGGCGTTGCGAAGGTGCGCCAGGCCTGCGCCCGGAGTATCACCCGAACTACTACGGCGCCTACTTCCGGGATACCGAAGGCAACAAGCTCTGCGTGGTCTGCCACGAGCCGGACTGACCAGCCGGCAACGGGCCGTTCCCGGCGGTCTCAGCGCAGGTAGTTGAACAGGCTCAGGCCCTGGATCTTGGCGAACGACTGCTGCGCTGCCTGCAGGCCGGTCAGCTGCTGGGTCAGCCGGCTGGCCGCTTCGGCGTAGTCGACATCGCGGATGCCGGACAGCGCCTCGTCGATCTTCACCAGCTGCGACGACAGCTGGTTCTGCGCATCGTCGGCGGCCACCAGCCGGGCACCGAGCCGGGCACGGACGTCGATCACCCGGCTCTGCGCCGTTTCCAGCGCGCCGAGCTTGTCGAGCACACCGGTCTGCACCTGGGCGCGGGCCGCCGGGTTGGCGCTGGTCGGCGTCTCGAACAAGCCGATCAGATCGCGCACGGTGGCGAACAGATCCTGCTGCTGGCTCGGCGTGATCGAGAAGCGGTCGCCATCGGCCGGCGCGCCGGCGACGGTCAGGTCGGCGCCACGGAAGCGGATCGTCTGCCCAGCCGTGTAGGTGCCGCTGGCGACGACATTGCCGCCGCTGTCGGCGACGCTGTACTGGCCGGCCGAAAAGCTCAGCGCATAGCTGCCGCCATCCCAGGCCGAGGCATCGGACAGCCGCGCGCTGGCGATCGTCGCGGTGCCGGTGTTGGTGGCCGTGGCGGCGACGCTGAAGCTGCCGTTGCCGGAACGCTGGCGCAGGAACACATCGGCGCCGCTGTCGCTGGAAGCGACCGCGCGGTTCGGGCCGATCTGCACCTGGCGGATCACGTCGTCGCCGCTGAACTGGGTGCCGCCGGCGGTCAGCGCGAACGGCGCCTGCGCGTCATTGCTGCCGGCGAACAGGTAGCGGCCCTCGCCGTCGGCGGCATTGGCGTAGTCGAGCAGGCTGTCGAGCGACTGGCGCAGGTCGGCGGCGATCGAGGCGCGATCGGAATCGCTCAAGGTGCCGCCGTTGCCCTGCAAGGCCCGCTCGCGTACCCGGTTCAGGGTTTCACTGATGCTGCCGAGCGCGTTTTCCTCAAGCCCGAGCCGCTCGCCGAGCGCCTTGGTGTTTTCGGTGTAGCGCTGGTTGGCCACCCGCGTCTGGTCCAGCGACAGTCCGTGCGCCGCGCCGGTCGGATCGTCGGCGGCCGTCTGCAGCTTGCTGCCCGACGACAACTGGTTCTGGGTGTGCAGCGCCAGGGACTGCTGCCGCTGCAGCGAGACGATGCTCTGGCGGTAGAAATCGGCGGTCGAGACTCTCATCGGCGCAGGTCCTGTCAGCGGCGGGTCGCGGCGAGCAGCGAATCGAAGATCGTGCTGGCGGTGGCGATGATCTGGGCGGACGCCTGGTAGGCCTGCTGCCAGCGCAGCAGGTCGGCGGCTTCCTCATCGAGATTGACGCCCGACAGCGCGTTGCGCTCGCTGAGCGTCTGCGAAGCCAGCGCAGTCTGGGCATCGAGCTGCAGCTGCGCGGTCTGCGCCTTGGAGCCGACCTGCTGCACCAGCTGGCCGTTGGCCGCCGTCAGCGTGTTCAGGCCGCCGTCGAGCAGCGCCTTGGTCGCGATGCCGGACAGCAGCCGGGCATTGCGGTCGTCGCCGCTGTTGGCGCCGGTCGGGCCGACGGTGAAGCTGTCGCCGGTCGCCGGGTTGCCGGAAATCTCGACCTGCCAGCCGTTGACGCTGATCGGCTGGCCGGCGGTGTAGCTGAACGCGCCGCTGCCGTTGATCGAATAGGTGCCCGGCCCGGTGAACTGGATGCTGACCGGATCGCGCAACGCGGCATTCGTGACATCGGTGACCACGCCCGGCGTGATCGTGCCGGTACCGGTGTTGGTGGTCGCGGCGCCGGCCTTGATCGGCGCGGCGGCAGCCAGCTGCGCCGGATTGCTGATCGCCACCGCCAGCTGGCCGGCCGCGCGCCGGCCCGGCTGGACCAGGAACTTGTCGCCGGCGGCCGGCGAGCCGCCAACCGCCAGACTGAAGCCCTTGGCGACGAACGGATCGGCGGCGGTGCCGCTGCCGGTGAACGGCACCGCCGAGCCGGTGGCCGGATCGGTCAGCGACCAGGCGCTGCCGTCGAAACCGAGCTGGTAGGCCTTGCCGTCGAGCTGGGTGGCATCGGCGAAGCCGACGGCCACCGCCGCACTGCCGGTGTTGCGGCTCGATGCCGGCGCCGCACCGGCCAGCGGCGTGAACAGCGGGCCGCCGAAGTTGCCGTTCTGGTCGATGCCCTTGGCCTGCTGGGCGTTGACGGTTTCCGACAGCGTGATGGCGATGCGGCCCAGCTTCTCGCGGGCCGGATCGAGAATTTCGCGACGGGTATCGAGCAGGCCGCCGAGCGTGCCGCCGCCAACCTGGCCGCTGATCACCGCCCCGCCCTGCACGGTCACTTCGCTGCGCGCCGAATCGAATTCGTTGGGCCGGGTGCCGAGCGCGCTGGTGGTGGTGCCGACCACGAGGCTCTGGCCATTGGCGACGAACACGTTCAGCGAGCCGTCGTCCTGCTCCACCGTGCTGACCGACACCCGCTGCGACAGCTCGCGGATCGCCTGCGCACGCTGGTCGACCAGATCGTTCGGCGGCTTGCCGCCCGAGGCGCCGAGCGCCATCGAGATGCGGTCGTTGAGGCTGGCGATGGTCGCTGCGTAGTTGTTGATCTCGGTGACGGTCTGGCCGATGCGGCTGTTGATCGAACGCTCGTCGGCGTCGAGCTGGCCCTGCAGATCGTTGAAGCGGCCGGCCAGCGCGTCGGCGGCGGTGATCACCGTCTGCCGGGTGGCGGTCGACGACGGCGTGGTCGCCATCACCGACAGGCTGTCGAAGAAGCTGCTCAGCGTGGTGCCGAGGCCGGTATCGGCGTCGGACAGCAGCGCATCGGTACGCTTGGCTTCGGTGGTGAAGGTCTCGACCCGCGACAGCGACGCGGTGCCGGCGATCTCGCGGGCGAACACGAAGCTGTCGGACAGCCGTTCGACGCCGCGCACGGTGACGCCGTTGCCGGCGAAGCCATAGGAGGTGACCGCGCCGACGCGGTTGCTCAAGTCCAGCCGCTGCCGCGAATAGCCGGCGGTGTTGACGTTGGCGATGTTGTGGCCGGTGACGTCGAGACCGCTGCGGTTGGCCAGCAGTGCGGAAATGCCGATGCCGAGAATGTCGCTCATGACCGGGCTCCTGCAGGTTCGGTGCCACGGCCGCCGCGCTGCGCCGGCCGCCGGTCCGCGCCATTTTGTTGGCGCGCGTCGCTCACAAGGTCCGCCCCGCGAGATCGTTCTGCGCGGCGTCGAGCGAGGCGTTCATGGTCCGCCCGTAGGCGATCCTGGCGATCTTCGCGGCATAGGCCGGATCGGTCGCGTAGCCGGCTTTCTGCAGGCCCTGCGCGTACTGGCTCGCGCTGCCGCCGCTGCGCAGTGCGGCGGCGTAGCGCGGGTTGTCCTTGATGAAGCTGACGTAGTCGTCGAAGGCTTCGCCGACCGAGGCGTAGGAACGGAAATCGGCGCGCTCGCTGCGTTTTTCGCCGCCTTCGTACTCGTGGGTCAGCGTGTTGGTGGTCGCGCCGTCCCAGCCCTGGCTGGCCTTGATGCCGAACAGGTTGTGGCTGTCGCTGCCGTCGGCGTTGCGGATCTGCTTCTTGCCCCAGCCGGTTTCCAGCGCGGCCTGTGCCACCAGCACGCGGGCCGGAATGCCCAGCTCCTTCGCCGCCTTCTCGGCATGTGGGGTGATGGCATCGACGAAGGCGTTGGCATCGCTCGGCCGCTCGGCCGATTTCATCGGCGGCTGGTTGTCGACATTGGCCGCCGCCTGCGGTGCGCGCGAAAGCTTCTGGATGGTGGCCGGATCGGCCGCTTCCGGTGCCGCCTTGCCGAGCAGCTGGCGGGTCAGCAGGTCAGCCAGACCCAGCCCCTTGCCGGACGACAGATGCCCGGCCATCTGCTGGTCGTAGAGATCGCGGTAGGTGTCGCTGCCGGAGCCGCCGAGCAGATCGTTGGCCGACGAGTCCTCGCTGTGCGAGGCCTTCAGCAGCATCTGGGTGAACAGGGCCTCGAACTGGCGGGCGACTTCACGGACGGTGCCGGCATCGTTGCCCTTGGCGCCGGCACGCAGCTTCGCGTACTGGTTGAAGTCGGTGGTGTCGATCGGCGACGAGGTCTTCGCCCCACCCAGCGGCAGGCCGGCCATCAGATGATCACCAGCTCGGCGCGCAGCGCACCAGCGGCGCGCAGCGCTTCGAGGATCGCCACCAGATCACCCGGCGCAGCACCGACCTGGTTGATGGCGCGGACGATGTCGTCGAGGCTGGTGCCACCATCGAACACGAAGGCCGGCTTGGCACCCGAGGTCACTTCGATCTGCGAGCGCGGCACCACCGTGGTTTCGCCCTGCGAGAACGGCGCCGGCTGGCTGACCTGCGGCTTCTCGCTGATGGTCACGCTCAGACTTCCGTGCGACACCGCCGCCGGCAGCACCCGGACCATCGACGAGATCACCACGGTGCCGGTGCGCGAATTGACGATCACCCGCGCCGGCGCATCACCCGGAGCGACGTCGAGGCTTTCCAGCTGCGCCATGAAGGCGACGCGGGTATTGGGATCGGCCGGCGCCTGCACGGTGACGGTGACCGGGTCGATGGCGCGGGCGACCTCGCTGCCGAGCGCGCTGTTGATGCCCGAGGCCAGCCGGGTGGCGGTGGTGAAATCGGACGTGCGCAGATCGAGTCGCAGTTCGGGCGAGGCGCCGAAGGTGGCCGGCACGCTGCGTTCGACGGTGGCGCCGCCCGGCACCCGGCCGGCGCTCGGCACGTTGATGGTGACCCGCGAGCCGTCCTTGGCCGACACGCCGAGGCCGCCGACCACGACGTTGCCCTGGGCGATCGCATAGATCTGGCCGTCGGCGCCCTTCAGCGGCGCCATCAGCAGCGTGCCGCCGCGCAAGGAGCCGGAGTTGCCGATCGACGACACCGTGACGTCGATCGTCTGGCCGGGCTTGGCGAACGGCGGCAGTTCGGCATTGATCGCCACCGCCGCCACGTTCTTCAGCTGCGGGTTGACGTTCGGCGGCACGGTGACGCCGAGCTGCGCCAGCATCGCCTTCAGGCTCTGCACGGTGAACGGCGCCTGCGAGGTCTGGTCACCGGTCCCGTCGAGACCGACCACCAGCCCGTAGCCGACCAGTGGGTTGGAGCGGACGCCGGCGACGGTCGCCAGATCCTTCACCCGCTCGGCGCGGGCCGGATTCAGGATCGCGATCGCCACCAGCAGGCACAGGCCGGCGATGACGTGAAAGGCAACGCGCATGGTGCTCATCGGAACGCTCGCAAGCCTTAGAACGGGAACCACGGGGAATTGAAGAAGCGGGTCAGCCAGCCCTGCGAATTGGCATCGGCCAGCGCGCCCCGACCCTTGTAGGAAACGCGGGCGTTGGCGACCTTGTCGGACGACACGGTGTTGTTGGCCAGGATGTCGATCGGCCGCACGACGCCGTCGATGAACAGGGTCTCCGACCCTTGGTTCAGCTCGACCTGCTTCTCACCGCGCACCTGCAGCAGGCCGTTCGGCAGCCGGCCGACGACCACCGCCGTGACGCTGCCGTCGAGGCTGTTGCTCTGCTTGGAATCGCCGCCGCCTTTGGCACTGCGTTCGCCGCTGATGCCGGTGTTGACGCCGACCGGCCGGCCGAGAACCGTGACATCGGTGAGGTTGACGTCGGACGCCTTGGAGGTGCTGGTCTGCGCCGATTTCTGCGCCTGCGTCTTCTCGACCAGCAGGATGGTGACCAGATCGCCGACATTGCGCGCCTTGGCGTCCTCGAACAGCGCCATCGACTGGCCATCGCTGAAGATCGCGCCCTCGCTCGGCATGCCCTGCGGCAGCGGGATCGGCACCGGCTGCGGCCGGTCGTCGCCGAACGACACGCGCGGCGACAGACTGCTGCAGCCGCTGGCCAGCAGCGTCATGGCGACGATGGCGAGCGCGGCCCGCATCAGAGGTTCTGCCCGACGTACTGCAGCATCTGGTCGGTGGTCGAGATCGCCTTCGAATTCATCTCGTAGGCGCGCTGCGTCTCGATCATGTTGACCAGTTCCTCGACGACATTGACGTTCGAGGCTTCCAGCGCGCCCTGCTGCACGGTGCCGACGCCATTGACGCCGGGCGTGCCGACCTGCGGCGCGCCGCTGGCGGCGGTTTCCACGTAGAGATTGCCGCCGACCGCCTGCAGGCCGGCCGGGTTGACGAAGTCCGCCAGGGTCAGCGTGCCGACCTGCTGGCCGGCCGCCTGTCCCGGCAGCTGCGCAGACACCGTGCCATCGGTGCCGATGGTCACACTCAGCGCGTTGGCCGGAATCTGGATGCCCGGCTGCAGCGGGTAGCCGTTGGCGGTAACCAGCTCGCCCTGGCTGTTCAGCTGGAAGCTGCCGTCGCGGCCATAGGCCAAGGTGCCGTCCGGCTGCAGGATCTGGAAGAAGCCGCGACCGTTGATCGCGACATCGAGCGAATTGTTGGTCTGCTGCAGGTTGCCCTGGGTGAACTGCTTGTCGGTGGCCACCACGCGCACGCCGGTACCGAGGGTCAGGCCAGTCGGCGCCTGGGTCTGCTGGGTGGTCTGGCCGCCGGGCTGGCGCACCGTCTGGTACAGCAGGTCCTCGAACGCCGCCCGCCCGCGCTTGAAGCCGCTGGTGTTGACGTTGGCGAGATTGTTGGACACCACGCTCATCCGCGTGGCCTGGGCATCGAGCCCGGTCTTGGCAACCCACAGTGCGGAATTCATGTCGACAGCCTCGATGCGTGCCGGCAATCCGGCGGACATCGGGGCTGCTACAAGTCGCGTGCCTGACCGATCGGCGACGGTTTTGCGACGCCGTCAGCCCTCCTGCAGCTTGCGGTCCCGCGACGGGAACGCGTCACGGCTTTTCCGGCAGCGTAATTGGGGTCACAGCGTAATTGGGGTCAGATACACATTTGGGCGGCCGTCACCCTGCCGCCGTCCGCAGGCCGGGCCTGCCCCACCTCAGGCGCGGCTCAGCGCCTGCCCGTTGACACCGGCGCTGTCCGGGCCGAGCAGCCAGATCAGACCGGGTGCGGCGATCGCGGCTTCCGGCAGCTTCTGCACTTCCTCGGACACATAGCCCTTGGCGCGCAGCGGCGTCTGCAGCGCGCCGGGGTCGTAGCTGTTCATCCGCAGGCCCGGCGTCACGCTCAGTTCCTGCGACCAGATTTTCACCAGCCCTTCGAGCGCGTACTTGGCCACACCGTAACCACCGCGCAGCGCCTTCGGCTCGCGGGCCACGGCGTCGGTGACGAAGACGATGCTGGCGTCCGGCGTCTGCTGCATCAGCGGCAGGCAGTGGCGGGTCAGCGCGTAGGCGGCGGTCAGGTTCACCTGCAGGCCGTCCATCCAGTCCTTGGGCTTTTCCTCGGTGATCGGCATGAAGCCGGGGAAATGCGCCGCGCAGTGCACCAGCCCGTGCAGCGTGCCGAACTCGCGCTCGATGGTTTCGGCCACTTCGAACAGATCGGCCCAGGTGGCGCTGACCAGGTTCATCGGCAGGATCGCGGCCTGCGGGCCGCCGGCGGCTTCGATCTCGTCGAACACCGCTTCCAGCTTCTTGGTCGTGCGGCCGAGCAGGATCACCGTGGCGCCGCACTTCGCGGCAGCCAGCGCGGTGGCGCGGCCGAGGCCGGAGCCGGCACCGGTGACCAGGATGGTGCGGCCGGCCAGCAGGCCAGCGGGCGGCTGGTAGCCGGCGGGAATCGAAGGGGCAATGCTCATCAGGCGGCAGGCGTCAGTTTCAGCAGCGAAAGAAGGTCGGCAGGCGTGGCGACGATGTCGTCGGCCTGCCATTTCTCGAGGTCCGGTTCGGTGCCGAGATAACCCCAGCCGGCGGCCACGGTACGCATGCCGGCGGCACGACCGGCGACCACATCGCGGACGTCATCGCCGACATAGACGCAGGCGTTCGGATCAACGCTGACCTTGCGGGCCGCCAGCAGCAGGCCGTCCGGCGCCGGCTTCGGGTGCGGTGTCGAATCACCGGCGATCAGCACCCGACAGTTGGCGGCGAAGCCGAGCTGCTCGACCACCGGCTGGGCCAGCCAGCCGGCCTTGTTGGTGACGATGCCCCAGGGAATGCCGGCTTCGTCGAGCGCCGCCAGCATCTCCACGACGCCATCGAACAGCCGGCTGTGGGTGGTCAGGTTGGCTTCGTAGAACTTCAGGAACAGCGCCTTGCGGGCCTCGTAGTCCGGATGATCCATGGCGATGTTCAGCGCCACCTTGAGCAGGCCGCGCGCGCCGTTGGAGGCCTGCGGCCGGTAGTCGGCGAGCGGCAGATGGGCCATGCCGAGCGCTTCGCGGACCAGGTTGGCGGCGTAGCCGAGATCCGGCGCGCTGTCGACCAGCGTGCCGTCCAGATCGAACAGCACACATGCAGTGGCGTGGGTCACGGGAATCAGTCCTCGGCCGGCTTCCGGCAGTGCATCAGGTAGTTCACATCGAGATCGCTGGCGTTCAGCGAAGCCGATTTGAGCAGCGGGTTGTAGCGCAGGCCGGTGACATCCTGCGGCACCAGGCCAGCGGCGCGGCACCAGCGATCCAGTTCCGAGGGCCGGATGAACTTAGCGTAGTCATGGGTGCCGCGCGGCACGATGCGGGCCACGTATTCGGCGCCGACGATCATCAGCGCATAGGACTTCGGATTGCGGTTGATGGTCGAGAACACCACGTCGCCGCCTGGCTTCACCAGTGCAGCGATCGCGGCCACGGTCTCGGCCGGGTCCGGCACGTGTTCGAGCATTTCCAGGCAGCAGACTAGGTCGAAACTGGCCGGCTGCTCGGCGGCCAGCGCCTCGGCGCCGATCAGCCGGTAGGCGACCTTCAGGCCGTTGGCGTCGGCATGCTGCCGGGCCACCTCGATCGAGGCGGCGGCCAGATCGATGCCGAGCGTGTCGGCGCCGGCTTCGGCCAGCGCCTCGGTCAGGATGCCGCCGCCGCAGCCGACATCGAGCGTGCGCTTGCCGGCGATCGAGGCCGCCGCCCCGCCCGTGCGCTGGCGGATGTAGCGCAGCCTCGGCGGGTTGATCACATGCAGCGCGCCCATCTCGCCGCCGGTGTCCCACCAGCGGGCAGCGAGGGCTTCGAAACGGCGGATTTCGTCGTGATCGACGTTGCCAGCATCAGCGGTAGTCATGGGCCACAGTTTACCAAACAGGGGCTGTCGGCCCGGCCGGATCAGGGTGCGTCGAACAGGTCGAGCAGCCCCTGCAGCGCCGCGGCGACCGTGCGGCGGCGCACGGCATCGCGATCGCCCTCGAACTGGAAGCGGCTCGACGCGCTGGCGATGCCAGCGCCGGACCAGCCGATGAACACGGTGCCGACCGGCTTGCCGGGCACCTCGCCGGTCGGGCCGGCGATGCCGCTGACCGACACCGTCCACTGCACCGGCGCGCGGGCGCGCAGGCCGTCCGCCATCGCGATCACGGTCGGGCCGCTGACCGCGCCGTGGCGGGCGATCGTCGCCTCCGGCACGCCGAGCAGTTCGGCCTTCGCCTCGTTCGAATAGCTGACGATGCCGCGCTCGAACCAGGCCGAGCTGCCGGCGAGATCGGTGAGCACCTTGGCGATCAGGCCGCCGGTGCAGGATTCGGCCGTCGCCATGCGCTGCCGGCGGGTGATCAGCTGGGCCGCGATCTGTTGGGCCAGCGCCTGCAGTGCCGCGTCGTCGGGAAGTATGGGGTTCATGCGCGGAAGATCGCTTCGGCCATCGCGTCGGCGATGACGCCGGTGGGCTGCTGTTCGGTGCGCGCGCGTTCGAAGATTGCCGTCAGCGTGTCGCCGATGCGCGCCAGATGCGCCTCGACGGCGGACGCGTCGTAGCCGATGCGCTCGTGGTGGATGTCGATGATGCCGCCGGCGTTGATCACGTAGTCCGGCGCGTACAGCAGGCCGTGGTCGAGCAGCCGCTGGCCGTCGGCCGGCGTCGCCAGCTGGTTGTTGGCGGCACCGGCGATGACCGGCGCGCGAATCTGCGGGATCGACTGCGCATTCAGCACCGCGCCGAGCGCACAGGGGGCGAAGACATCGACCTCCAGCGCGTGAATGGCGTCCATCGCCACTGCCGTGGCACCGAACTCGGCGACCGCCCGGTCGACGGCCGGCGCGTGGACATCGGTCACCCACAGCTGGGCACCGGCCACGTGCAGATGACGCGCCAGCCGGTAGCCGACATTGCCGACGCCCTGGATCGCGACCTTCAGCCCGCGCAGGTCGCGGCGGCCGAGCGCGAAACGGACCGCCGCCGCGATGCCGATGAAAGTGCCGAGCGCGGTCGCCGGGCTCGGGTCGCCGCTGCGGCCGGCGGCGATCGAGGCGGTGTCGGCCAGGCCGCCGACATGGCGGGTGTGGTCGGCCATCAGGCGGATGTCGGCGACGCCGGTGCCGGAATCCTCGGCCACCACGTAGGCGCCGCCGAGACTGTCGACGAAACGGCCCATCGCCCGAATCAGCGCCGGCGTCTTGTCGCGGCGTGGGTCGCCCAGGATCACCGACTTGCCGCCGCCCTGCGGCAGCCCGGCCAGCGCGGCCTTGTAGCTCATGCCGCGACTCAGGCGCAGCACGTCGGTCAGCGCCTCGGCGTCGCCGGCATACGGAAACATCCGGCAACCGCCGAGGCCGCAGCCCAGCCGAGTGCTGTGGACGGCGATGATCGCCCGCAGCCCGGAGGCGGCGTCGTGATGAAAGACCACGCGCTCGTGGCCATCGAATTCGGGATGCGAAAACACGGACATGGGATCTGGCCGCAGGGGAATGGCGCGAGTCTACCGGGCGCGCCCCGCCGGGGCCGGCACGGCCGGGCGCCGCCGCCCGGCCCGACGGCAGTCTTCTTGCTTCACAATCGGGTCACCCTCTTCGGAACCGCCGACCGCCTCATGGCTATCCACGCCGTCCTGCATCACGAAACGACCTACCAGTACGACCGCCGGGTCAGTTTGTCGCCGCAGATCATCCGCCTGCGCCCGGCGCCGCATGGTAGGACGCCGGTGCTGTCCTATTCGATCAAGGTGGAGCCGGAAGGGCATTTCCTGAACTGGCAGCAGGACGCCTTCGCCAACTGGCAGGCGCGCGTGGTGTTTCCGGAGAAGGTCACCGAGTTCAAGGTGACGGTCGACCTGGTCGCCGACATGTCGATCTACAACCCGTTCGACTTCTTCATCGAGGACAAGGCCGAGTATTTCCCGTTCACCTACGCGGACGATCTGAAGGAAGACCTGAAGCCCTACCTGAAGCACGGCTCGGCGACGCCGAGGCTGGCGATGTTCATCAAGGGGCTGCCGAAGGAGAAGATGCGCACCATCGACTTCGTCGTCGACCTGAACCGCCGCGTGCAGGAAGCGGTGCGCTACCTGATCCGGCTGGAACCCGGCGTGCAGACGCCAGAAGACACGCTGACCCTGGCCTCCGGCTCCTGCCGCGATTCCGGCTGGCTGCTGGTGCAGATCTTCCGCCAGCTGGGGCTGGCCGCCCGCTTCGTGTCCGGCTACCTGATCCAGCTGACGCCGGACGTGAAATCGCTGGACGGGCCGTCCGGCACCGACCACGACTTCACCGACCTGCACGCCTGGTGCGAGGTCTATCTGCCGGGCGCCGGCTGGGTCGGCCTCGATCCGACCTCCGGCCTGCTGACCGGCGAAGGCCACATCCCGCTGTGCGCTACCCCGGAGCCGTCGAGCGCCGCACCGATCACCGGCACCCTGAGCTTCGAGGGCAAGGGCGATCTCGACACCGATTTCGGCCACCAGATGATCGTCAGCCGGCTGTACGAATCGCCCCGGGTCACCAAGCCGTACACCGAGGAGCAGTGGCGGGCCATCGACACGCTGGGTCTGGCGGTCGATGCCCGGCTCAAGGCCGGCGATGTCCGCCTGACCATGGGCGGCGAGCCGACCTTCATCTCCATCGACGACATGCAGGGCGCGGAGTGGAACATCGCCGCCGTCGGCCCGACCAAGCAGGGACTGGCCAACACCCTGATCCGCCGCCTGCGCGACCGCTTCGCGCCGAACGGCCTGCTGACCTACGGCCAGGGCAAGTGGTACCCGGGCGAGTCGCTGCCACGCTGGGCCTATGCGCTGTACTGGCGCGGCGACGGCAAGCCGATCGTCCGCACCGATCTCGCCGACGGCCATACGGCGCCGACCATCGAGGCGGCCGGCGAGCTGATCCGCGGCATCGCCCAGCGGCTGGAAGTGAGCCCGGAAAACGCCGTGCCCGGCTACGAGGACGCTTTCTACTACCTGCACCGCGAGCGGCAGCTGCCGGACAACGTGCTGCCCGAGGACAACAAGCTCAAGGACCCGGAAGAACGGGCCCGCATCGCGCGGGTCTTCGAACGCGGGCTGGACCGGCCGCGCGGCTACGCGCTGCCGGTGCAGCGCTGGCAGTCGCGGGCCTGGATTTCCGAGCGCTGGAGCTTCCGCCAGAAGCGCATGTTCCTGATCCCCGGCGATTCGCCGATCGGCTTCCGCTTGCCGCTCGATGCGCTGCCGTGGCTGCCGCCGTCGCGCTACCCGACGCTGATTCCGTACGACCCGATGGCGGTCGACATCCGCAGCGCGCAGCCGCTGCCGAGCTTCGACGGCCAGCGCCAGCCGTTCCTGCAGTCCTCCGGCGACGCGCCGTGCGAATCGCGCGAGTCGGAAATCGCCGCCCGGCTGCGCGAACGCCGCCAGCGGCTGACCGCCGAGCGCGACCAGCCGGAACCGGTGCGCCGGGGCGCCTACCTGGAAGGCGGCAACGTGCGCACCGCACTGACCGTCGAGCCACGCGAAGGCCATCTGTGCGTGTTCCTGCCGCCGACCGAATCGATGGAGGACTATCTCGAACTGATCGCCGCCGTCGAAGACGCTGCCGCCGAACTCGACACGCCGGTGCGCATCGAGGGCTATTCGCCGCCGGCCGACCACCGCATCAACGTGCTGAAGGTCACCCCGGACCCGGGCGTCATCGAGGTCAACATCCACCCCTCGCATTCCTGGGAAGAGCTGCGCGAAACCACGCTCACGGTCTATGAGGAAGCGCGGCAGGCGCGGCTCGCCACCGAGAAATTCCTGATCGATGGCCGCGCGGTCGGTACCGGTGGTGGCAACCATTTCGTCGTGGGCGGCGCCACCCCGGCCGATTCGCCGTTCCTGCGCCGCCCGGATGTGCTCGGCTCGCTGATCCGCTACTGGCAGAACCATCCGTCCCTGAGCTATTTCTTTTCCGGCCTGTTCATCGGGTCCACCAGCCAGCATCCGCGCATCGACGAAGCGCAGGAGAACGCGCTGTACGAGCTGGAAATCGCGCTCAGCCAGCTGCCGAAGCAGGGCTACACGGTGCCGCTGTGGATGGTCGACCGCACCCTGCGCAACCTGCTGGTCGATCTCACCGGCAACACGCACCGCACCGAGATCTCGATCGACAAGCTGTACTCGCCGGACGGTCCCACCGGCCGCCTCGGGCTGGTCGAGTTCCGCGCCTTCGAGATGCCGCCGCACGCGCGGATGAGCCTGACCCAGCAGCTGCTGCTGCGGTCCTTGATCGCCTGGTTCTGGGAGCAGCCCTACGAGCGACCGCTGGTGCGCTGGGGCACGCAGCTGCATGACCAGTTCATGCTGCCGCACTACGTCTGGCAGGACCTAGGCGAAGTGGTGGCCGATCTCAATCGCGCCAACTTCCCGTTCCAGCTCGACTGGTTCGCGCCGCACTTCGAGTTCCGCTTCCCGCGTCACGGCGCGATCCGCCACGGCGGCGTCGAAGTCGAGATCCGCCACGCGCTGGAACCCTGGCCGGTGCTCGGCGAGGAGAACGCCGTCGGCGGCACCGCGCGCTATGTCGACTCGTCGATGGAGCGGCTGCAGGTGCGCGTCACCGGGCTCACCGAGGGCCGCCATTTCGTCACCGCTGGCGGCCGTCGCCTGCCGCTGAAGAACACCGGCGTGAAGGGCGAATACGTGGCCGGCCTGCGCTACCGCGCCTGGCATCCGCCGTCGGCGCTGCACCCGTCGATCGGCGTCCACACGCCGCTGGTGTTCGATCTCTACGACACCTGGAACAAGCGCGCGGTGGCTGGCTGCACCTACCACGTCGCCCATCCGGCCGGCCGCAACTACGACACCTTCCCGGTCAACGCCTACGAGGCCGAAGCGCGCTTCCTGAGCCGCTTCGTGCCGTTCGGCCACACGC
>FRDC01001499.1_pt1 | contig 34176 bp, 34 predicted proteins | sample 1106171 | NCBI WGS metagenome assembly FRDC01 (sample SAMEA3930566, study PRJEB13176) | freshwater metagenome | biome: Drinking water system; feature: drinking water; material: water | place: Singapore | collected 2014-12-20 | reverse complement strand
CCCAGCAGGCCGCGGCTCCGAAGCTGACAGTGCCGAGGATCGCCGAGTCGGCGCCGCCTCCGGTGCAGTGCGAGCGCAGAGGCGTCTTCTACGACTTCGGCGCGACCATCAGCGAGAGCTGTCCTGCCGGCGAAACCGGTCAGATCATTTATACCTGTCAGGCAAACGGACTGCTTTCTCCGCCGAGCGGCCAATGCCAGTCGCCGGCGGCGCCCGCGCCGACCGCGACTCCGACTCCCGCGCCGCCCGTGGCGACTCCGACTCCGGCCCCGGCGCAACGACCTACGGGCATGACACCGACGCCGACGCCCACGCCCACGCCGCGACCGATGCCCACGGCGACTCCGCCTCCGCAGCCGACCTACACCTATCGCTGGATGACGACCGGTTTCACGTGCGACGCGAGAGGAACGTGGACGTCGGGCACCTGGGGTTCGTGCAGCAACACGAGCTGTACGAGCGCGCAGAGAACGAGAACGCGCACGTGTACGACGGGCATGGGCACCGAGACGCGCAACGTCTGGTGCGAGCGCGATGACGGTCAGACGGTCTCGGATGCGATGTGCTCGGGCACGCGCCCGATGGCTTCTCGCTCCTGCAGCTCGAGCGTCTGTAACGCCGCGATGGCGCCTTCGACCGTCGAAAGCTGCGCCGTCGTCGGCACGGCTTGCATCTACGATCTCAGTCGCTTCGAAGTGCGCTCGGCTTGCAAGCCTCACGGCACCACCGACGACAAGAACATCGTCGACCCTGACGGCTTCGCCGTCGCCGGCACGGGCTCGGCTTGCGGCACCGTGGGACGCACGAATTCCGACGGCTTCTGGGCGCCCGCGATGAATACGCCGAGCTGCCCGAGCGGGCAGAGCAACGAGCTTCACCTCGTGCACACCTGCCAAGGCGTGTGCCCGAGCGGCAAGTGGAGCTTCTCGAACAAAACCTATGACCTGGGAATTTACGGAATGGAAACCTACTCCGGCGTTCCCACGTGCCTACCGTAAAGAGGGGCGAAGAGCATGAGCAACGGACTCGTTAGAAAAATCCGCGTTCTCTCGATCCTAGCGGTGGGTGCCATCCTTCTAGTCAGCTACCAGAACTGCGCAAAGAGCGTGTTCTCGATGTTCGGCGAGCAAGGCTCGGCGAGCAGCGCCCCGCGCTCGTCGGTGACCTCGAACCTTTCTGGGGGGCAGGGATACGATGGCAAGGNNTGGCAAGGCGTTCGTGGTTCTCGAAGCGGGCGTCCAGGGCTGCGCCGACGGCAGCCCCGTGCGCTCGAAGATCCTGCTGCGCAACTTCAAGGCGTATCTCGCGCGCGATCTCTGCCAAAATATCCCGCTCGCTTCGCAGCCGGAAGTCGTGGTCTCGATGAGCTCCCCGACGGCGAATGTCTTGATCTACAACGGCGTCCAGTACGAGTACTTCGCAGTATGGTTCACCACCGGAAGCTCGGTTTACGATTCGCCGTTCTGCATGGATCCGCTCACCGTGACAAGCGCCACGCCGCCGCTCGGCTCGTCCTGCGACGTCTACGGCTCGCCGGGCGCGCGATACTCGAGCCCGCTCGCGCGCATGGTGAACGACATCAGCGCCGGCACCTCCGCGCCGGCGCCGGGAGGCACTCCGGCGGGTTGGGTTTGCGTCACCGGTATCGTGACGACCTACGTTTGCCAGTCCAAATATTGATTCATCAAGCCAGGGCCTGCGGGCCCGGCGTCGTGGACTGGCCGCGCTTTTCATGCGAGACCTTGCGCAGTCTTTCGCGCACGTAATCGATGTGCTGTCTCAGTTCATAGACGTGGTCGGAATACTCCAGCGGCACGCGCAGCTGGTTGACGCGTTCCTCGATGTCGTCGAGCTTCTCGATGAATTCGCGCAGCTCCTCGGCGCTGGCCATGGGCTTGAGCTGCGTTTCGAGAAATTTCAGCTCGCCGTAGCGCTGATAGATTCGCCGCCGGATCCGCCAGCGGTAGATGTGCGGGATCATGCGGATCATCGGCAACAGCACCACGATCACCGGAATCACGAAGATAATGAAGCGGTCGATGAGCGTCGCCAGCCAAAACGGCAGGTTTCTCTGTAGAAACGGCGCGCCCGAGCGGTAGAAAACCTTCGCGTCCTTGCTCAGCGGAAACTGATAGGACTTGTGCACGGGGAACTCGCCGCGCTTCTCGAAAATGCCGGGCTCGTTGTGCACTTGGGCCGCCGCTTTCAGGATCAGGTAGGTGAGCGCCGGGTGAAGCTCCTCGCGCGCCAGAAGCGTCGCCGTCGGCGCCACCAGATGCACGTCGCGGCTCGGGATGTTGCGCTTGAGATCCACTGCCCCGTGCGGAATCACCAAGTGGTGCAGGAACGGGAAGGTGATCGTGGTGCCTTGCGCCTGATCGAAGCTCATGAGCTTGATCGATTCGTCCTTGAGAAGCCCCGCGATCAGAGCGTCTTTCGGCGAGCCGATCAGGAAGGTGGCGTCGACCCGGCCTTGGCGCAGGGCCTCGGCGGCCTCGGTCCAGCCGATCTTCATGTAGTGGGAGTTTTGCTCGTCGACGCCGCTCGCTTTCAGAAGCTGGCGGGCGAGCGCGAGCGTTCCGCCACCGGGCTTGCCGATGGCGAGCGTTTTTCCCTCGAGCTGCGACAGTCGCGAGATCTCGCCGAGCGTAGGTCGGTAGAACACCCACACCGGCTCGTAGTAGAGGCTGCCGAGCGACAGCAGCTCCGGAGCGTCCTTGGGCGAGCCGATGCCGTCTTGAACGAGCGCGACCTCGACGGGCGATTCGTCGTCGCGCAGGCGCTGATAGTTTTCCACGGCGCCCGTCGACGACTGGATCTCGAGCCGGATGCCTTCCTGCTTGAGCGTCTCCGCGTACATCTTGGCGTAACGGTGATAAGCGCCCTCGGGATCGCCGGAGGCGATGACGATGTGGGTAGGCGGCGCCGGGTTCACGAATTTGTAAACAACGACGATCGAGGCAAACATGACCAGGAAAGTAGGCGCCGCCGCGACCAAGATGTCCTTGATCGCGCGACCGATGTGCGCGCTGTAGCTCATGCGTGAATTCTATCGAAATCATCTCGGCAGGCAAGCGGGGAAGCGCCGTCTCGTCCCGCTTTTTCGAGCACCGTAACCTCGTTGATTTCCTCGACAACGGTTCCACGCCTAAGGGCATTGACCCTCCCGTCGGATGCGGGATTGTAGGGGGCCCTCTCACAAAGGAATGGAGGTACAGCGATGGTCAACAAACGTACGATCTCTCGATTCACTCTCGGTGTCGCGTTTCTCGCGGCGATCATGATGGCGACGGCCGCGGACGCGAAGCAAAGCGGAGGCACGGCGACGGGCTCCAGCTCGGGCTCTTCCGGATCGACACTCGACTCGTCTGCATACGGCGACTCCGCAAGCGGCACCACGACCGCGGACGACAGCTACGACAAGAAGAAGAAAAAGAAGTCGGATACGACCAGCGACACCAGCAGCGACAGCAGCATGGGCAGCGGGTCCTCGATGGACAGCGGTACTTCGAGCGGCACTTCAGGCTCCGACATGAGCGGCTCGGGCACGATCGACGAGGGCGGCACTTCGAGCGGCACCTCGACGGGAACGGGCACCGGCACGGATTCCGGCACCAGCGGAACTTCCGGTCAATAAGCAAGGCTCGGTTTGAACTGGCTCCCTGGCAACTCCGAGGCCGTGAAGCGTCCCCGGCTTCACGGCCTCGATCTTTTTAGAGCGAAAGACCGTATTCGACCACGAGGGTCGTCGAGTAAGTGCCGGCGCCGGCGTTGGAGAAGTCGGAGTCGATCTTGAAGTCGGGAGAAACACCGAAGTCGGAAAGACGGAAGACGTTTTTATTTCCCGCGATGCTCACCTGTAAAACCACCGCCGCCGCGGCCTGGTTGAGGCCGACCGTTTGCGGAGCGTTCGTACCGAGGGTCGCCGTGATCGGCGCACCGTAGCCGTCGGTCGCGTTCCACATGCCGGCGCCCGCGACCCCTTTCGTGTAGATACGTATGTAGGCCTTCGTGCACTTCGTTTTGCCGCTGCTGCCGCAAACCTTGAGGTTGTTGTCGCGAAGCGAGGAGACGATCAGCTGGCCGAAGCTGAGCGGCTCGCTCTTGATCGCGGGAACGATGAACTTCGTCTTGTCGACTTCCATGTTCACCTCGGGCGCGTTGATCACGGTGACCGGAACGTCCGTGGGATTCGCGAGCTCCTCGATCGCGAACGCGCCGATCGAGCTCGTTTTCACCGTCATCATGTAGAGCGACTTCACGACCATAGTATCGGAGTTGAGGCCTTCATCCGGCGCGGGAGGAGCCACGGGCGACAGGGGAGGCGCGGATCCGCCGCCGCCGGCGCAAGCGCCGAGGCCGATCGAGAGCGAGAGGATGAGAGCACCGAGAAGCGCGTTGCGGTAGGACGACACGAGACCTCCATTTGGGAAGGAGCTCGCCGACAGGAGCTCCTAGCTTAAATCTTACCATCCGTTGCTTAACCCGGAGGCATGACCAAGGTCCTATTTCGGGGTCCTGTTTTCTGAGGCCTAAGTGTCAGAGCTCGTCGTATTTGCGGTTATTGCCGCGGCTCTTTTCGACCGGGTACTTGGTCGCGTTCTTTTGCATCTTCCGCTCGAGGGCTTTCGGCAGATCGACGCCGAAGCGGCCGCTCAGGCGGAGGAGGAAGAAGTAGACGTCGGCGAGCTCGTCTTCGATCTTCTCGCGCTTGGCGGGATCGTTCAGCATCTCGGCGCACTCTTCCTTGCATCGAAAGCGGAAGATCTCGAGCAGCTCGGAGCTTTCGGTGATCAAGCCGATCGCCAATTCCTTGATGTCGTGGAACTGATCCCAGTCGCGCTCCTCGCAGAATTCGCGGATGCGGTTCGAGAGCTCCTTTTCCGTGGGCGTACTCATGCTTTGTTCTCCGTCGCGCGCGTGAGCGGCTCGATGAAGCCGCGGTGTTGGGGAAAGCGGCGAATCAGGTCTTCGCGGTCGCCCAGCTCGAAATCGTCCCACTCGAAGCCGGGGGTTACCGTCGCGCCGATCAAGCACCAATCGTCCGCGCCGCTATCGCTGAGTCGGCACGCTTGCCACGTTCCCTCGGGGATCACGATCTGCGGACGCTCGCCTTTGTCGAGGCGGTCGCCGAGCGCGGCTTCGTGCAGGGTTCCGTCCGGCTGGATGAGCGTAAGGACCGCGCCCGAGCCCGCGTAGTGATGGTAGATCTCGGCGCTGGCGACGCGGTGAAACGCCGAGAAATCCTCGCGCGTGATCAGGTAGTAGATGGCGGTACCGGGGGTACGTTTTTTTCCGTCGGGCGTCGTGAAGGCGAGGGGCTCGGTGCTGAACGTGCGTTTGAAGTAGCCGCCTTCGGGCTCCAGCTTTTCGAGTCCCAGCAATTCGATGACTTCGTCCTTTTGCATCGCTAAGATCTCGCTTCACGGGGGACGAAATGCAAACCAATTCCGACCCGATCCACGCCTTCAAGGGCGAGTTTCACCGCTCGGAGCGCCTGATCCATCTCAATAACGCGGGATCGGCTCCTTTTCCCAGGTCCGTCTTCGAGACCGTGAGCGCCTGGAACAAGCGCTTCCACGAAGAGGGCGCCTGGTGCGTGATGGACGCCTTTCGCGAGCGTGAGCAGGCGCGCTTCGAGCTCGCCGCGTTTCTCGGCGCCGAGCCCGGAGAGCTTGCGTTCTTTCCCAACGCATCGAGCGCGCTGTCGCAGATCGCGCTCGGTCTTCCGCTGAAACCGGGCGACGAGATCCTGACTTGGGACCAAGAGTATCCTTCCGATTTTTATCCGTGGCGGGTCGCTTGCGAGCGCGCGGGCGCGAAGCTCGTCGTGGTCCCGAGCGGACCGAAGCTCGAGACTCCGGTCGAGGCTTTAATGGAGCGCGCGAGCGAGCGTACGCGCGCGATCGCGGTGTCGTGGGTGCAGTTCCGCTCGGGCGCGATGACGGATCTCAAGAAGCTCGCCGATTGGGCGCGGCCGCGCGGGATTTTCACCTGCGCGGACATCATTCAAGGCGCCGGCGTCTTGCCGTTCGACTTTCGCGCGATCGGCATCGACGCGGCCGCCGGCGGCAGCCATAAGTGGATGATGTCTCCGCACGGCGTGGGCTTCTTGTGCCTGCGCAAGGAACACGTCGCGAAGTTTCCGCCGCTGCAGATCGGGGCGATCACGTTCGGGACACCCGACGACGCCGGGAGCCTCACGACACCTCTTCGCGAGGACATCGTGCGCTTCGAGCCGGGGAGCCCACAGCTCTTCCAGACGCTCGGGATGCTCGCGGCGGTTCGACTGCTGAAGAAGACGGGGATCGATCGCGTGGCGCAGGAAGCGGAGTGGCTGGCGAAAAAGCTCGTGCACGGCTTGCGCGAGCGCGGCTACGACGTGCATTCCCCGCACGGCGCGCACCATCGGGGCGCGATCGTGAACTTCGGTCCCGGGCGGGACTCGCCTTTGAAAACGCTGGCGGAAATCGATTCGAGACTGAAGGAGCGCGGCATCGCCCACGCTCCGAGACGCGCGCCCGGGACGCGTCTCTCTCCTCACGCGTTCAACACGAGCGAAGAGATCGACACGACCCTCGAGGCGCTCAGCCGTTAACGGCGGACGCCGCAGTGGTAGGCGTCGAGCTGGGCGAGCAGAGACTTCGTTACGGCCGAGAATCTGATCGGTAACGGACGACCCGTCATCGCGTCGTAACGGAGTCCCGCGCGATGCTTGACCGCATCCATTACTTGGCTGCGGGCAACGAGCATGTACTCGCAGCGGGCGCCGTACCTTTCCTTCACGCCTTTGTTGATCAGCTCGCCGACGTTCATCGACTGCATCCACGAAACACCGCGGCTGCCCCAACATTTTTCGAGATCGGTATCGGCATTGATTTGCTTGGGCTCGCAGTTCGGGTAGTACGAAGCGCCCCAGATGCTGCCGGTATTCACGTTGGTGAGGTGCGTGCGGAGTTGATCGATGACGATCTGGCGCGCCGGAGCCGACAGGCGGCCTTTCGAGCACAGCGAGCGGCATTTCGCCGGATCAGCGGCTTGCGCGGTCGAGAGTCCGAGTAGAACGGAAAGAAGCAAGAGCGACTTCATAAAGCCTGCCTTCCTAATGTTTCGAACGGTGGAAGTTGAAGGCAAAGCGGATGCCCGGCGAGGGCGCTTTTGGCCGCTACTCACGGCCGCGGACTGAAATTCCTACTCAGGGGGCGTGGCATTTCGTGCTTACTTTTTCTGAAACTTTCCCGAGGCACGGAGGGGTCCGACGATGTCGAGGTCGCCGCGCGAGGCGATGAAGCCGCCGACGTTTGCGAGGCCGGGCTTGCCGTAGCGGAGACGCGTGCCGCTCTTGATCTCGACGACTTTGCAGCCCGCTTCTTCGGCGATGATCTGGCCCGCGGCCGTATCCCATTCGTGCGTGGGTCCGAAGCGAGGATACAGATCGACGTCGCCTTCGGCGAGTCGACAGAACTTTAGCGCCGAGCCGTAGCGCCGCACTTCCTGGATGTCGAAGAAGTCGTAGAAGAGCTGCATGCGATCCGAGGGCGTCGAGCGCGAGCCGGCCGCGATCAGGGGACTGCGCGCATCGGAATGGAAGAGCTTTTTCCCGCCGGGGCCGAAGGAGCCTTGACCCTTGGCGGCCCACCACGTCTCGCCCGTGACGGGCGCGTGAATGACCCCAAAGACAGGGTAACCGTTTTCGACGAGACCGATGCTGACGACGAAGGTGTCGCGGCGATCGACGAAGTCGCGAGTGCCGTCGAGGGGGTCGACGAGCCAAAAACGATCGCCAAGGACGACGCCTTGAGGGTCGCTTTCTTCGGAGACGATGGGGTCCTTGGACATCGATCTTAAGCCCAGCATCAGGATGGAATTCGCGGCCAGATCGGCTTGGGTAAGCGGCGAGTCATCGGTCTTCGCAGTCACCGTCCATTCGCCGGAGCGATAGATCCTCATGATTTCGCGGCCGGCCTCCTCGGCCAGTGCGCAGACTCGTTCGACGGGGGGAAGGAAATCCATCAGTCGCCCAGTCAAACTTACGCTTGCCCGTCCGCGCAAGCTCAATTAGTATTTTCGAACCTTTACGGCATGCGAACGTAGCTCAGCGGTAGAGCACACCCTTCACACGGGTGGGGTCACAGGTTCAATCCCTGTCGTTCGCACCACTTCTTCTAGTTAAGTGATTCAGACTTATTGGTTGTTGTTCAGTGGCTTCGTTCCACCTACGCCGGAGGACCTAGCACGGTTTGTGCTTCGAAAACGTCGTGGCCATGAACCGACTAGCCCGAGTGCTGATAGGGCGTTTCTCATTTGTCGCGATTACACTGACGTGCCCCTATTTGTCGGCGACGCCGTGGTTTGTTGCCGAGGATTCGCGGGCGAGGGTCGTCGTCTTTGGGTACACGCATGAGGACGCCGGCCGTCCCGTGCTTGCCGATGGAAAGAAGGCCCCCGTCATTCCGCGTTTCCTCTATCACTGGGTGAGCCCAGAAACTCTCCTTCAACTGGTCGAGAAAGGCTATAACGGCGGCGCCTGGCCGAAGCTTCAGCCGTTGGCGACGATGACGACTCTGCTGACCACGCACTATCCGTCGATACGCACGGCGCCTCAGGGCGGGCTGTTCACTTGGATCAACCCTGAGACCACCACTCGCGGCGCAGACTACGAAAGGTACGGCGAAGTTCTTGTCCGCTTCGAGATCGACGTCGAGCGCGCGAAAGTCCTTTTGCTGCAGAGCGGGCGGCGTGGCGAGAAGGCCGTGGACGCCCTGTTTTCCGGGACGATCCCGGTCGCGCAAGCCAATCTCGTCGTTCATCTCAGCAAGATGCGCGAATGGGTCATCGTCGATCGTTCCATCATCAAGAGCTTCACGGCGGATCCCGAAATCCTGCGTGCCGATCTCGAGACGCGAATCAAGAAACTTCATGATCCGCTCTACTGGGGCGACAACCCGCATTTCGAGCCGCTACTGGAACCGCTCAATTCGAAGTCGAGTCGGTTCAGTGGCACGGCTTCGAACAAGAACTACGCGCTCTACAGGCTGGAGCGTTTTCTCTCCGAGGGCAAGCGCATCGTCCCGCGCGAGTTTCTCGATGGCTCCGTCTCCGACCGCGCGACTTTGCGGAAAGAGGTCGTCGCGTTCCGACGCCAAGAGGTTCGCGACGAGATCTCTGACGAAATCAGGTTCGGCGCGGTCAAGGGACCCGACGTCATGAACGGTATCGTTCTTTATTCGATGCGCTCTCACCTTGAAGCCATCGACGCGGGACTCACCCCAGCGAAAGGGTGGGCGGCTGTCCGGGTCGTCCACGATCCGAGAATGAAGAGCTATGACTTTCGCAAGTTGTTCTCGGCCGATTTCCATCAACATTTGAGCACCTCTCCGCAGCTCGCCGCCTTCGACGCCAAGGTTCGCGACCTATCCACTCCGTTCGCGGAAGTCCAAGCCGCTTTCGAAGTAGCCTACGGCGGCGAGCCGGGTCTGGCGGGGAAAATCGAAGCCGAGTTCAATTGGCTGAAACGCATTCGCTCGGTCGAGCGCTGCAAAGCCGGCCTTTGAGAATCAATAGTGGGGAGGCTTCTGATTACCCGGGCCGGGTTGCTCCAGGCCGGCTTCCGCGATCTGTTTGGAGATGAGCTTGATCGCCATTTCAAGTCGATCGATCGACTCCTGCTGCTTCACGATCACTTGATTCAACTCTTCGAGGAGAACGTCTTGGTGGGCGATCTTGAATTCGAGTTGGTTCAGGCGTTCTTCTGACATGGTTGTATCCATCTTTCTCAGTAATCGTGGACGCGGACGACTTCGAGTCCGCGGGCTTCGGTTTCTTTCAGCAGCGCCGGGAGCTCTGAGACTCTCGCGCGCACCATGTGGTGGTGGGCTTTTTCGCCGCCGGCCGCGTTCGCCGTGGGATACTGGTAGGTCATGATGGAGTCGGTCGGCGTGCTCAGCGACAGCTGGGCCTCGGGCGCCTTGATCAGCACCGAGATGTACTTGTTGCCGGCGACCTGCACGACCTGCGCGCCGCTGTCGGCCGCGGCCTTCATCACGCGCGTAAACGGCATGTAGCGGCCTGTGCGCGCGAGGACGAAGTCCTTCGTCAGGCGCTCGAGCTCGACCTGCTCCGTGGTGTCGAGTTTCAGCGGGAGACCTTCGTTCACCTTGAGGAGGAAGCTCGTGGTCGGGACGACCTCGTTTTCCTTGAGTCCCCAGCGCGTGAGCGCCGCGACGAAATCCATCGCCGAGAACAAGACGCGGGTTTGGAAGAGCAAACTTCTGACGGGCTTGTTGGTGAGCGCGGTTCTCTGCTCGAAGTTCTCCCTGAGATCAGCGAGCGTGCGGCGGTGCGGAAACATGTACCAGGGCGTGTGAGTCATGAACTCCGCGTACTGCGCGAAGAAGTCGCTCAAGACCTGCTGGCCCTTGAGGAACTCGGGGTCCGTCTGTCCGCCGCTTTGCTTGGCCGCGCGGTCGGCGGCGAACTTCATCGCCTTGAACATCATCTTCATGCCCGCGAGCAGCTGCTTGTCCATCTCGTCATACTGCTTGAAGGCTTTCTTGTCCTGCAGGCCTTCACGGCGCGCGAAATTTTGGACCGTGTCGTAGATGTCTTCGTACTGCGCGACGAATTTCTCGAACGGAAACTCGTACCAGGGCGACTGCCTGGAGAACTGCGAAAGCTCCTTGAAGATGTCGACGAGGAACCATTCCGCCTGCGTCATGTAGGTGTTAGACTGCGCACGGTGGTAGCCGGGCAACAGATTCAAGTTTACGCCGGGTCCTTCGGCCGCGATCGAATCGAGGATATTCTTTTCGACTTCGGGCGTGCGCTCGATCTTCTCGAAGACCATCAGCGTATTGCCGGTCGGATCGCCTCTTTGCTTGCGGTCCGAGCCCACCGAGCGGAAGCCCGCCTGGGTCATCAGATTTTTCCAGTAAGCCAGCGGTTGGAGGTTACGAACCTCGTTGAGCTCGGCATCGTAAGGGAGACCGAGGCCCGCGTTGTACGTGCTGTGCGCGAGAAACGCCATCGCGAGCAGCTTCTCGTCCGCGTCGTGGTCGCGAAGGATGAACTTTCCTCCCACGCGCAGCATGCGGTTGATCGAGTTGACGAACGCGGGCAGCTTCTCGGGCGGGCAGTGGTGAAGCCCGATGTACATCGTCACGACGTCGAGGCTCTCGTTCGGGATCTCGCTCTGTCGGATCTGATCGTAGTTGCTGAACTTGATCCGCTTGGAGAGCGCAACGGCCGGAATCTTGAAGCCGAAGCTCGTCTCGATCCAGTCGTTGACCGAGAAGCTGTCGGCCATGACGTAGATCTTCTTTTTGATATCCAAGAGTTTTCTCAGTGGCCACACGTAGCGCCCCGGCGAGCCGATCTCGAGATAGCCGTCGACCTTCGTCACGCCCACTTCGCCGAGCGCCGCGGCCGTCTGCTCCGCCATCTCGCGCTGCTGAACGCGAAGCGCGCGCAGCGTTTCGACCGTCTTCTTGATCGGGCCGTTGGCGTGCTTCGGAAGAATTTTGAGCATCTCGTCGTAGATGTTCCGATCGTTGAGATCGCGGCCCTTCTCGGCCGTGACCTTCATCGCTTCCTCGACAGCCGTCAGGAACCGCGCGGGGTCGTTAATGCTGAAGATGTTCGTGAAATACGCCGTCAGCTCCTGCTTGCCCCCAGGCGTGGTGAGCAGATCGAGGTAGTGATACGTATCCTCGCTCAGTCGGTACTGATCCCAGAGGCTGTTGTTGAACTTGGTGGTCGGATCGTACTTCTGCTTGAGCGCGAAGAACTTCTCGTGATTCGGATACGCATGATTGAACTGATCGCGGGTCGCGTAGATCTGGTAGGGAAGATAGAAGCTGCCGCCGAGTTTTTCGACCTCGGCGATCATCTCGCGCGTCCATTCCTTGGCGTTGTCGAGCTTCTCGGCGCGCTTGGAGCCGTAGGGCTGCGTGTAATAGACGACGACGGCGAAGGAATCCACTTTCGACCAGGACAGCAACGATTCATTATTCTCCGGCACGTGGCGGAGCGAAACATTGGAGACGTTGACGTCGTACTTGAGGAAGATCTCTTTCAGCTTCGCGATGAACTGAGGAAGGCTCTCGCGGGGAATGAAGTATTCTTGCAGGAGCGCTTTTCTGCGCGCGAACGGGAAGACCTTCAGCATCGGCACGCGGTCGGCGAGCGGCTTCAGGAAGTCGTTGCTGTAGCTCGCCTCGTTGTTACGGGTCACGACCTTCGAGCGAATGAGCTCCGATTTGACGACTTCTCGGACGCGGTGGTTCTTGCCGGTGTTCGTCAGCTGCTCGAGCGAGACCATCGCCGAATGCCACAGATTCGCCCAGACGCCCTTGGGCGCCGTCGGCTGCAATCGCGTGGAGTCCGTCAGCTGCCGGTCGGTTTCGCGGTAGGTGATCGCGTCGACGGTGGTGTAGTCGCGCGGATAAATGTCGGCGTTGAACATCACCGCCTTGCCGTCCTTCTCGACCTCGCGCTCGAAGTGCTGAATGGCCTCTTTCACCGCGACGGCGATGTCGGGGTTCGAGAAGCGCTGCATGCGGCGCTCGAGCTTGGCGTTGTTCACCAGCTGCAGCTTCGCTTCGACGATCACGCCGAGCGCGGCGTAGCCGCCGATGACGCCTTCGAAGAGATCCTTGTTCTCCGTGCGGCTCGCGGTCTTCACCGTGCCGTCGGCCATCATGACTTTGACTTCGATGACGGATGAAACGAGCGGGCCGTAACCGACGTAGCGGCCGTGGGCGTTCACGCTCAAGGAGCCGCCGATCTGGAAGTTGTTGTACGACTGCATGATCATGACCGAGAGATCGTCTTTGTCGATCAGCTCTTGCACCTGTCTCCAGGTCGCGCCCGCTTGGATGCGAATGGTTTTCGCCTGGGTGTCGTACTCGATCACCTTGTTCATGTTCCGCATGTCGATGACGATGCCGTTTTCGGAAGCCGTCTGGCCGCCCATGCTGAAGCCGGCGCCGCGAACCGCGATCGGTCGTTCGGTCGTCTTCACGATCTCGCTGAGCTCCGCGACCGACTTCGGCGCGAGCGCCCCGAAGATGGTGTGCTCGGCCGACTGGGAGTAATCTTGATAGCCGCGGCCCATGGCCAGGTAGCAGGCTCTTGCTTTGCCGTCGGCCAGCGCGGAGGCGCCGATGAGAAGGGTCAGAAGTGCCGCGAAGATCCGCATGAAAGCTCCCAGGTTTTCTCTGTCAAAACATTCGACATCACTGACGATTAGGGACCGAAACCCGTCGTCAGTTTCGACAAGGCTGAATTCGTTACCAGCGATCTGGATCCTACGGGGGCTATTGCACGGCGGATGCCCGCCCCAGGCACGGCGGATGCCCGCCAAAGACAGGTGAAAGCTCAACTAAACGGCGTTAGAAAACGTCGCGGCGCGAGCGCAGGCGAGCGAAGGAGGCGACGTCGGGAGCCCGCAAAAACGGGTTCACCTCGAGCTCCTCTTGCAGGGTCGGGGCGGGCGGGATCTCGCCCGCTGCAAGCCGGCGCTCGACGTCGCTCAGACGGGCGGCGACCGCGGAGTTGCCGGGATCGACCTCGAGAGCGAAGGCCGCGTTCTTCAGCGTGTACTCGTGGCCGAAATACAAGCGCGTCGCCGGCGGCAGACGCTTGATCCTCTGCAAGCTCGCGAACATCTGCCCGGGCGTTCCCTCGAACAATCGCCCGCAGCCCATCGCGAACAACGTGTCGCCGACGAAAAGCGAGCTCGCGCCGCGGAAGTAATACGCGATCTGTCCCTGCGTATGCCCCGGAATCGCGAGCACCGCGATCTCGAGGCCGTCGAGCTCGAGCTCCTCGCCGTCGTCGAGCCCGCGCGACGCCTGAGGCACGCGCGCGACGTCGTACGACGAGCAGAAAACCTGCGCCGAGAACGCGCGCGCCAGCTCCTGGTTCCCGCCGACGTGGTCGTGGTGATGATGAGTGTTCAGGATCAGCCCCAGCTGAAGACCGAGCTCCGTCAAAGCCTCGGCGACCGGCTTGGCCTCCGAAGGATCGATCACCGCCGCGAGCGGCGAGCCTGCGCGCTTCACCAGATAACAATAGTTGTCTTTCAACGCGCGGACCGTGATGACTTCGAGGCTCATGCCTTCCTCCTCGCCAGAGAGGGCCAGTACAGCACGCAGACGCTCAAACACGTCAGCAGGAAACCCAGCGCCGCGAGATCCGTCATCGGCTCCTTGAAGAGATAGTGCGCCGTCACCGCCGCGAGCACCGGCTCCACCAGCGTCGCCACGCTCATGAAATTCACGTTCAGGTAATTCAGGCAATACGAAAAGATCGCGTGCCCCATCAGGGTCGGCAATACCGCGAGAGCCGCGAACATCCACCACGTCGTCGTCGAATAGCCGAAGAACGGGACTCCCGCGGCCACCATGGCGATACACGCCCAAACCGCGGTCTGGAAGTACACCGCCGCGGCGAACACCGTGTTCGGCAGCTTCAGCCGCAGATGCTTTCCCGTCAGCAGATATCCGGAGAAGGTCAGCGCCGAAAGCAGCGCCCAAAGATCGCCGCTTGTCCCGCTCGCGCCCATCGCGAAGCCGCCGCCGAACAGAACCGCGACGCCGGCGAAGCCCAGCACGCACGACAAAACGAGATGCGAAGTCACGCGCTCGCCGAACATGAAGTAAGCGCCCACGGCCGTCGTCACGGGATTGATCGAAAACAAGATGGTGCTGTTGGCGATCGACGTTTCCTGCACGGAGCGGAAGAACGTGTAGAAGTGCGCGAACATCAACAGGCCCGAAAACGCGAGCCGCCACCAGTCGCGCTCCACGAGCCGAACGGTGCCGCGCGAAACCGTCCTGCGCCAGTCGCGCGCGGCAAGCGGCGCGAGCAGCGCCGCCGCCATCAGCAGCCGCCAAAAGCAGATCGCGAGGCTCGACGCCTCGGCGAAGCGCACGAGAATCGCCGCCTGCGAAAGCACCACGAGGGAAAAAAAGAACAGAAAACCGATCACGGGCTAGGCACCACTTTGGTCGAGGTTCCCGCCAGGCTCTCACCTATGGGGAAAGGGCGCAACCCTGTATCATTCCCGGGCGCCGCGACCGGCCTGGGACTTGGCGGGGCGGCGCGCCCCGTGAGAGAATGGGATTGATGGTGCCTCCAGCGAAAGCCCTTCCACAAACCGAAACCCTTCAGATCGAAACCGGATTGCCCGGTCGCGACAGCTTGAGTCTTACGCTCACGCACGTCGCGGGCGCGATTCTCGAGTGCAAGCTCGGGGCGATCGGTTGCATGGAGATGCTCGAGCTCGTCGCGCTCTGGCGTCCGCGCCTCAAAGGCGATCTCAAGAGCTTGCCCGTGCCCGAGGGAAACTCGCACTCGGAGATCCTTCTCCGCGAGCTGATCCTCAAGGCGAAAGGGGAGTGGAAGTATCCGATCGAAGCCGAGCGTCTTTGCCAGTGCCGCGCAGTCTCGACGGCGAAAGTCGATCGCGCCATCGTCGGCGGCTGCCATACGCTCGAAGCCGTGCGCCGCGCGACCTCCGCCAGCACCTCGTGCGGCACCTGCCGCCCCGAAGTCGAAGATCTCTTGGCTTTCCGCCTGCGCTGTAAGTGATCAGCGCTTCTTGCCGCGCCTGTCTTCCTTGATCGTCTCGGGAAAAGTTCCGGTCTGCAGATAGTGATCGAGCATCGGCTGCAGCTTGCGCCGGCACGATCCGCCGCAGGGGCCGACTCCGGCCGTGGTGGCATCGAAGATCTTGTTTAAGGTGTCGCACCCGCCATTGGCGATCGCGTTTTCGATCACGTCGCGAGGCACGTTGTTGCAGAGGCATACGATCTCGGTGCCGCGCTTCGGGGACTTCCTCGCGCCGTCGCCAGGATGGTCGTTCACGACAGTTTCCCCAGAAGGTCGGTGAGCTCGCGCAACAGACGCTCGCGCAGCGGAATGAACTCGCCCGAGATATGCGCTCCGGAAGCGAACTTGTGCCCGCCGCCTCCGAAGCCCTCGGCCATGCCGAGCACGTCGACGACGCCCTTCGAGCGCAGCGACAGCTTGAAGCGGTGCGGACCGTCCTCGCGAACGAGCGCCGCGACCTCGATGCTGCCGATGTTCATGATCAGATCCACGATGTCGCCGCTGTCGTCGCGCTCGAGCCCCGCGTGACGGAAGTCATCCGAGCGTAATGCCACGAACGCCGCGCGATCCTGCGCGAAGTACTCCACGCGGCTCAACGCCTGCGCCAGCAGCCGCATCTTGCCGACCGTGTAGGTCGAGAACAGCATGCGATGCACTTCCTCGGGATTCTTCTCGTGCTTCAAAAGCTCGGCCGACATGACGTGCGAGTCGGATTTCGACTTCACGTAGCGGAACATCTGCGTGTCGAACACGACGCTCGTGTACAGGGCCCGCGCGATCGCGGGATCGAGCGAGATCCCGAGCATGTTCAGCAGACGGAAGCAAAGCTCGCCGGTGCTCGCCGCCCCCGTGTCGATCACCGAGCCCGTCGTGGGCTTCGGTCCCTGGTTGAGATGCGGGTGGTGGTCGAGAAACAAAATGTCGCGGCAGTTTTTCTTCAGCGCCGAAAACAGCGGCTCGACCAAGCGCTCGTCGTTGGTGTCGAAGATCAGGGCCATGTCCGTCGCCGTGAGCGTCGTATGGGTCGGGTCGAAGACCTCGATCCACTGCTCGGTATCGAGAAATGAGTACTTTTTAGGCGGCCGATCGAGGTTCAGAATGCGGACCGATTTACCCGCTTTACGGAGTCCATGAAAAAGCGCCAGCTCCGAGCCGAGGCCGTCGCCGTCGCAATGCCGGTGGGTGGTGAGGGCGACGCTGCGGGCCGCTCGCAGCTTTTCAGCCATTTCTTTCAGCATCTAGATTCTTTATTCAGTTCGCGGGTTTGAGTCTCAGGATACCGGGAACAGGGGGCGAGTCAAAGGGCATTCCGGAGCCCGACTAAGGCGGGGGTTGCTGGGGCAACCCGAATGCTGTAATCTCCTTTGTTTTCCGAACGCTACCCCTATTACTGGAGCCTACTGAATGCCGTCCGATACACTTCCGATCACTACCTTCGGCAAGGCCAAGTTGGAAGACGAGCTCAAGCGCTTGATGCACGTTGAGCGCCCCGCCGTGATCAAAGCGATCGAGGAAGCTCGCGCGCACGGCGACATCAGCGAAAACGCCGAATACGAAGCCGCGAAAGAGCGCCAGGCTTTGATCGAAGGTCGCATCGCCGAAGTTCAAGGCCAGCTTGCCGGCGCCGAAGTCATCGATACGTCCACTTTGAAAAGTGACAAAGTCGTATTCGGCGCGTCGGTCGTTCTCATCGACGTCGATACCGATGAAGAAGTGACTTACCAGATCGTCGGCGTCGACGAAGCCGACGTGAAACAAGGAAAAATTTCGATCCTCTCGCCTTTGGCCCGCAGCCTCATCGGCAAGACGACCGGCGACAACGTCCAGGTCAAAAGCCCCAAGGCCGAAAAAGAGTACGAGATTAAAAAGTTTTTCTTCAAGTAACCGCAATCCCGCTTCATGATGTGAGGTCTACTCCACTCGAAGCGGGATCCTAGAGTGCGCTCTCCAAAACAGCCACCACGGCAGATTTCCAGTCACGGCGACTACGTCGACGGCAACGACGGTTGGCGCGTGTTTTTCATCGTTCTGCTGATCGGCGCGTTCTTCGGCGTGGGCGTCCGTCTCTTTCTCTCCCCGGATCGCGTGAAGGGTTGGATCGACGAAGCGATCGCCAACCAGCCCGCGGAAGTCGCGCTCAAGGTGAGCTCCGCCCATGTTCGCCTTTCGCGAGGCGCGTGGCCCGAATTCGCGATCGAGCTCAGGGGCGTCGAGCTCTCCTTCGCTCCCGGTTGTCGCACGCAGCCCGCGCTCACGGTCGCCTCGCTGCGCGCGCCCCTGAGAATCGGCGCGCTCTTCGATGGGCGTTTCGCCTTGGGCGAGCTCTCCGCGGAAGGTCTCGTCATCGATCTCGACGAAGCGAAAGAGCGTTGCCCGCACACGGCTTCCCGCGAGAAACCCGTCGCTCCCAAGGAAAAGCCGGCGCGCGCGCCCGCCGCCACGGCTCAAACCCCGGCCCCTAAAGCGCAGCCGTCATCCCCGCATGCGTGGTGGAAGCCCGAGGAGCTCGCGCAGGTCCAGAAAATCGTCTCCGGCTTCGACTTCTCGCGCGTCGAGCTACTGTTCGAAGGCCGCACGAAGCGCGTGCTGCTCGAGTCGTTCTCCGCGCATTCGCGCGAGGGCGACGCCAACGTCAAGATCCGCGCGGATCTGCTGCTTCCGCCCGAAACCACCTACGGAGAAAAATTCCCCGGCTTCGAGATCGAGGGCGACGTGTGCGCCGATTCCGCCGACGTCGTCGTCAACGCCGAGCTGAGCGAAGGAGCGCTTGTCAGCCGCGCGCGCGTCGTGCCCGTTTCGGGAGGACGCCTCGAGGTCGACGCCCATCTCGCGGTCAAGCAAGTGCCGCTTTCCACGATGGGTCCCTTGCTAACCAAGTCGGGCATCGTCAAAGGGGAGTTTCGTCCGCGCTTCCTGTGGCTCGACTGCGAAGCCGCCATCAAAGGCGTCTTTCAGGGATTACTCGAGCACAACCCGTTGCGCCTCCATCGCTGCCTGATCCAAGGCAACGGCGCCAAGATGAGTCTCGAGACGGCGCTTCGCCATCCCGACGGCAAGTGGGACCCGTTCGCGGTCGTGCTCGAGAACGTCGAGCTCAAGCGCATGCTCGAAACTTTCGGCGCGCGCTCCATCGACGGCATCGTCAGCGACCAGGGGCGGGTGAGCGGCAAGATCGACGTCTTCACCGCCGATCACGCGCGCTTCAAAGGCCAGCTCAAGGGATTGCAGGCGCGCTTCTCGAGCCAGAGCGTGCAGGCCTATCAGCTCATCGAATCGATCGAAGCGCGAGCGGAAACGCGCGGCCGTCACCTCACGGGCGCCGTCGAGCAGGCCAAGCTCGGCTTGGGCGGCGAGTTCGAAGGCAGCGTCGCTTTCGAGTTCCAGACCGACACGCAAGACGGCGAGATTCGCGCCGACATCAAGCGCCTGGTGCTCGATCCGAGCGTGCAGCGGCTTCTCGTCGGAGGCAGGGTCGAGAGCCTTGATGGCGATGCGGTCTTTCGCTACAAGAAAGGCGAGCTCGAGGGCGCCAAGGGGCGTTTCGACGTGAAGGGTCTCCACGGCGCGCACGCGCGACTCGAGCGTGCGAGCGTTACCGTCGAGCGCGTTCAGGCGGGAGACGGAGACTTCGTTCTCGGTTTGCAAGCGCCGAAGATGGAGATCAATCGGCAGTCGGTGCTCATGGGCCCGGTGCGTGCCGTGTTCTTCGATCATAAGTTCGAGGACGAATGGGTCGTCGTGCGCGAGACGGCGCTGCAGGCGCGCGTTCTCGGCGACGGTGGCGTGTTCTGGGAGCGCGCCCAAGGTGCGCTTGAGGACGGCCGCATACGCGTGAGCTCGTCGGGCTATCTCGGTAAAGGGCGCGAGCGCGCCATCAGCGGCGAAGTGAGCGTGGACTATCCGTCGGTCAAGAAGCTGCGTTGGATCGTCGCCGGCCACTTGGGCGCGCCGATGCTGATCGATCATTCCAAGTCTTTGGAAGAGCTGCGCGCGAAACCCCGCATCGACGATGCGGTTCTGGGTTTGCCGGTCGCGGACTCATCAATGAAATCAGGCAAAGGCGAGGCCGCTTCGAAAGACGCGAGCTCGCTGCGCGAGATCGGCGAAAAAATGATGCGGGGAGCGCGGCGGATTCTCCCGCGCGGCGAGCCCGCGGCCGAAAACGAAAAACCCGCTCAGTAACTAAGTTAGTTGGCGAAAGAGGCTTTGAGGATCGTCTTGGGGCTGGATGAGCAGCGCTGATCTTTGCGGTTCTGTTCGCAGAGGGCCCAAGGATCGATGTCGGTGGGGCCGACGACGTTCTCGTCGTTCACCACGCGAACCTCATCGGCGTGAACGCTGGGAGCCTGGGTGGATTCGATCGCTCCGCAGAGGGCGGTCGCGATGAGAACTCCGCCAAAGACCAACGCCGTCATCGAAAGATCGAAACGATGGCAGGGAAGAGAGGCTTCCAGTTGTTGCGCGTGATTCATGTGATGCGAGAGTTCCATATCGATCTCAAAAGGTCCGTTCAATTAGACGTGGCCTCTTTTTAACCTAACCGATAGGTCGGTCAATAGATTCTTGGCACTGCGCGCGAGAGGGAAAATCGGAAAGTCTCTGGACGCGGGCGATCGAAGTGCTACGCTCAGAGGCTATGAGCAACTCAGAAAAACCCAAGAACTTCGGCGAGTTTTGGCCCTTTTATCTTAGTGAGCATCGGCACCCGTTGAACCGCCGGCTGCATTTTATCGGGACCGGGCTCGGGTTCGTTTGCCTGGCACTCGCAGCGATATGCGAACAGCCCCTGTTGATACTTCTGGGATTGGTGGTCGGATATGCCTTCGCCTGGGGCGGGCACTTCTTCGTCGAGCACAACCGACCCGCGACGTTTCGCCACCCCATCTATAGCCTCATCGCCGATTGGCGCATGTTCTACTTCTCGCTGAACGGTCGCATGAAGGAAGAAATCGAACGGTGGGGGCGGCCTCAATGACCGCGCCCCTGGATTCCGCGAGCGCGCGCCGGTTCCGCTGGATCGCGCTGATCGTTCTGACCGGCATCAACCTTCTGAACTACATCGATCGCTACATTTTCTCGGCGCTTCTGCCCGCGATCCAGAAAGACTTGAAGTTCACCGACACCGAGCTCGGCATGCTGGGCTCGGCGTTCATTCTCACGTACCTTTTCATCGCGCCCGTGTTCGGCTTTTTCGGCGACCGCAAGGGGCGCCCGCGGATCATGGCCGCGGGGGTTGCGGTCTGGAGCGCGGCGACCGCGTTCTCGGGGATCACGACGACGTATCTCGGCCAGATGGCCACGCGCGCGTTCGTGGGCTTGGGTGAATCCGCGTACTCGGTCATCGCGCCCTCGGCGATCGCCGATTACTTCGGCAAAAGCTCGCGCGGCCGTGTGTTCGCGATTTACGCCGGCGCGATCCCGGTCGGCAGCGCGCTCGGCTACGTGATCGGCGGCGCGCTCGAGCCGCGCATCGGCTGGCAGAAAGCGTTCTTCGTCGTCGGCATTCCCGGCATCATTCTCGCCGCGATCTTGTTCTTCATGCCCGATCCTCCGCGCGGCCAGCAGGAAGCCGAGGGCGTGGATCCGGAAGACAAGAACCTGCCGCTCGTCGAAGTCTATAAGTCGCTTTTCAAGAACGGCGGCTTCATGTTCACGGTGCTAGGTTACGCCGCTTATACGTTCGTCGTCGGCGGCATGGCGTTTTGGATGCCGACCTATATCGTCCGCTACTTCCCGGTGACGCTCGAAGAGGGAAACCTCGTCTTCGGCGGCGTCACGGTGGTCGGCGGCTTCGTAGGTACGCTCGTCGGCGGGTGGTGGGCGGATTGGATCGAGCGCCGGAGCGGCAACGGCTATCTGAAAGTATCGGCGTGGTCGATGGTCGTCGTGGTACCGCTGTTTTTCCTGATGCTTCGGATGACGGACTTCAAGCAGTTCGCGATCGCGCTCTTCTTCATGGAGGTCGTGCTGTTCTTGAGCATCAGCCCGCTCGACGCGGCGGTGCTGAGCTACGTGCGGCCGGGATTGAGGGCCACGGCGATGGCGCTCAATGTTTTCCTCATTCACTTTCTCGGCGACGGCATCTCGCGCGCGCTCATGGGAAAGATCAGCGACGGCAGCGATCTTCGCACGGCGATCGCGCTGCTTCCGTGGGTGCTCTTGCTCGCGGGAGTTTTGTGGTTCATCGGCTACGTTTTCTACTGGCAGGCGGTTGCATGGCCCGAGAAGGGCTTGAAGATCCCGCGCTGGCAGTCGCATCGCGGCTTCCGGCCCGAAGCTTCGATCAAGGAGAACACGCTCGAGGCGTTCCGCCGCGCGCGCAAAGAGGGCGCCGAGATGTTCGAGTGCGACGTGCATTTGAGCAAAGACGATCAAGCGGTCGTCTTTCACGACATCGATCTCAAGCGCATGGCGGGACGCGATGAGCTCGTCGAGGATCTCTCGGCCTCCGAGCTCCTCAACATCGCGGGTGCGCCCCGTTTGGTCGACGTGCTGAAGGATCCCGACGTTCCCCGCTTGGCGAACATCGAGCTCAAGTCCCTGGGAGTGTTCGATTTCCGCGGCTTTGAAGCGGCGGTGGTGCGAGCCGTGCGCGAAGCCGGCGCCGAGGACCGCGTGATGTTCTCGTCGTTCAATCCGTTCGCGCTCAGGCGCTTGGCGAAGCTCGCGCCCGAAATTCCGCGTGCTCTGCTGGTCACCGACGAAAAGGAAGCCGGCAACCGTTTCCACCTGCGCAAGATGTTGCTCGGATTCTACTCGCGGCCGCATATGCTGAACCTGGATCACCGGATGGTGAACGAGGAAGCGATGACGAAGTGGCGCGATCGCGGCATTCCGATTTCGGTTTGGACCGTCAACGACCGCCAAAGAGGCGAGAGCCTGCTGGCGATCGGAGTGAAGAGCGTCATCTCCGATCGCTGGCTGAAAGACTCCTGATCAATCCCACGCCGTCCAGCGAAAGCTCTGGAGGCTCTTCACGGCGCGGCCCGTGACCGACTTTCCGTCGATGCCGAGCATGGCAAGGTTCACGTTCGCCCAGCGGGTGAGCGCCTGGGCTTCGGCTTCGGTTCTCGGCACGCGCGCCCATGACGGGCGGCCCGCGATGCTCGAGAGCGGCAGCAGGAACTTGTGATCCGTGTAGCAGGAAGCCGGAGCTACCGAGGCGTTGATGCCGCTGCAATACTCGCCGCCGGGAGCGGTCGAGGAGCCCGCGATCACGCGGACCTTCACCGCGAGATTCGCAACGCCCGCCGCGAAGTCGTACTCGATCGTGTGAACGCGGTCGCCGTCCCACGTGTTGAGCGCGACGCCGGGGATGCGCGCCGACTTCGTTTTCTTCGCGGCGGCGAACTCGGGCGCGTGCGAGAGAATGAAGTTACGGTAGATCGTCGACATCGTCGGCCAGCCGTACGCGAGGCTGAAGCCGCAGTGGTTGCCGCCCGCGGTTCTCACGACGCCGGCGTTGCCTTGGATCTTCGCTTGAAGCGCTTTCGCGTTGAGATCGGTCGGCACGAGCATGTCGTCGTTGGCCGCGATGACCAGCGTGGGAACTTCCAGCGGCTTGCCCGCGAGCGCCGTGAACTTGTTCGCGCGCCACAGATCGGCTTCCGAGTTGATGCTCAAGTCATCGAAGGGTTTCGCGCTCCAACCGGAGCCGCGGCTTCTGTAGTGGCTGACGAACGCGCGGGTCATCATCTCGGGCGAGGCTTTCGCGCCGCCCTGGGCGACTTCGGGGAAGAGGCGGGCGCCGATGGCCGGGATCACGCTGATGACGGTGGCGACTTGCTCGCCCAGCATCGCTAGCAGGTGGCTGCCGACGGTCGGGCGGCTGAAGAGGCCTTTGTGCGACGGCTCGAGATCGACGACCGGGCAGATCGCCATCGAGCTCGCGATCGCGGGGGCATCGCCTTCCTGGACCTTGTTGTGAGGCGCCATGTAGGAAGCGTAGAGCGCCGATTGCCCGCCGAGGCTCACGCCCACGTAGTGGATCGATGATACGGTGTCGGTGATCTTACTGCCGTTGACGATACGGGCGAGATTGAGCGCCTGCGCGCCTTCGTCGAGGCCGCCGATGCCGAGGTGGCCGTTGTCGCGCACGAACTCGGAGCCGGTCATGCTGTTGACCGCGAGGACGTGAAAGGGCGACTCGTCGAAGAGATGCATCATCATGATCCGCTGGGTGATGTCGCCGGTGTTGCAGAAGAGTCCGCAGCGGACGATCACCAGAGGACGCTTGGTCGTTCCGGGCTTCAGCGCGAGAAGGCCGCGGAGGATTTTGCCGTCATCGAGCTTCGCGACCACCCGGCGGATGTTGGGGTTGTCGCAGAGCTCGTATTTCATGCCGGTCAGCCACAGCAGCTGGAAGACCTGGCCGGGGGCATTGCGGGAGAGGTGCTGGTCGCACTGGCCGAAGAAGCTGCGAAGGGCTTGGGCTTGCTTCGCCGCGGAGCCGGCGTTCTTTTGCAGGATCGACTCGAGGACCGCGGGCGAGCAGCCTTCGTAAGCGCCGTTTTCCATTTTTCCGTCGGGCGTCCACTTGAACATGCCCGTCAGCCCGCTGGATTCCTCTTTGGGCGGAAGCATGCCATTGGCGCGAAGCCGGCTCGTGTCGAGCGAGACCCTGGCGAAGTCCGACTTGCACGAGCCGGTCGGAACGAAGCGGAGGTTTTCGGTTTCGAGGCCCGCGAAGTTCGCGTAAGCCGCGTTAGCGAGGTTGGAGGAGAGAGAGACCGCGAGAACGAGAAGGCCGCACGACACCCAATTGGTCATGGCGACTCCTTGATCGGGGGATCGGAATGATCGTCAATGATCGGATTTGAATTTGAGGGGAAGTGGAACGCGGCAAGATTTAGATCGGCGCGAGACTTTTCTCAAGAGGGGCCCCGGGTGTCGATTGAGCTTTTGAATAAATGGAATGAAACACCCTGGTGAACGTGAACTTCGGCACCGGATTTCACCTCGATCGGCGAAAGGCTTTCAAAAGCCGAAGCGCGTGCGGTCGAGATCGCTCCAGATTCTAATGGCGAATTTATGGAGCGACTCGGAGAAGGAGTCGCTGACTCTCTCGATCAGCTTCTTGCGGCCGCGGTACTCGACGCGGAACAAGTCGGCGTCTTCGTAGTGCTGGAAGAGGTAGTCGTCGCTCGTCACGATCTCGTCGACCAGGCCTTTCTCGAGGGCTTGGGTGCCATACCAATACTCGCCGGTGGCTACCTTGGCGATGTCGAGCCGGGGCCTGTGGGCTTGGACGAACGATTTAAAGAGCCGGTGAGTATCCTCGATCTGTTCTTTGAACTTCTGGAAGCCGGGCTCGGTGATCTCGCCAAAGACGGTGACGGTCCGCTTGAACTCGCCGGCGGTGACTTCCCGGTAATCGACGTCGTGGCGCTTGAGGACCTTATTGAAGTTGGGGACCTGGGCGATGACGCCGATGGAGCCGACGACCGCGAAGGGGGCGGCGAGGATCCGATCGGCCACGCATGCCATCATGTAGCCGCCGCTGGCGGCGACCCGGTCGACGCAAACGACGAGCTTGAGGCCTTGGGCCTTGATCCGCGCCAGCTGCGAGGCCGCGAGACCGTAGTGGGTGACCAAGCCCCCGCCGCTCTCGAGGCGGACCACGACTTCGTCGCCGGCCTTGCCGGCGAGCAGGATGGCTGTGACTTCCTCGCGGAGCGAATGCGTCTGCGCCGCCCGGATGTCGCCGTGAAAATCCAACACGAAGATGCGGCGGTCCTTGGGGCCCTCTTTCTTGCGGGTCTTCTTTTCGCCTTTGACGAGCGTCTTGAACTCTTTCTTCGCGAGCAGGTGGCTTTGCATGTAGCGCTTGAACGACCGGTAGCGGGCGTTGAGCTTTTCGACCTCGAGCTGAGAGCGGGTGTTTCGACCGCGGCTCGAGCCGAGCTGGAACAGCAGGATGAGAACCGCGCCGATCCCCCCGACGACGAAGAGGGTCTTGAGGGCAAACATGCCGAGCTCGATTAAGGAGTCCATCGCGGGGCCTTTCGGAAAATCTTCCAATGACTCTGCCTCGGTCCAGGGCCAAAGGTCAAATTCAGTACCTTGGACTGGGCGACTTCCGGTCCCGAAATGCCGATGAGTGGAGCGTCAAGAGGGTTCAACGTGGCAAGGCATCTTTGGCAAGGCATCTTGGTGATTTCCGTCGCGTTCGGCGCCGTAGCCGACGCGCGCGCTTTCGGCGGCTCCGAAGAGGAGCGTTGGAAGTGGGAGGTCAAAGAAGCCAAGGCCCGCGCCAACGACTTCCGACAGCACCTGGGCCGCACGACCGCCGCCGATCGCGACCGCGAAGAGGCGGCGACGGAAGCCAAGAAAGCCCGCGTTCGCGGCGAGGTCGAAGACGAACGGGCTCTCGCCGCGTTCATCAAAGAGCGCGACGCCAAACCCGATCCCGGCAAGCTCGAAGACAAGCGGGAGAAGGAATTCGAGCGTATCCAGGCGCTCGACGCCCGCGAGATGGAAAGCTCGCGGCAGGGCTACGTCCGCGTCCGCAACCGGGTCCGCGAGGTTCTCAAGCGCGACGCCCACATCGACGAAGCCCTCGAGTACGGCTTGCGGTACGATCCTACGACACGGGCCAAGCCCAAGGGGCGCGGCAAGTGACGGGAGCGGCGCCTATGGCGGGAACGATCCATTTCATCTTCACGCTCTTCGTGGTCTTCCAGATCAAGCATTTCATCGCGGACTATCCGCTGCAGCTGCCGTACATGATCATCAACAAGGTACGTCCCGGCTGGGGCTTCCTCATGCCGCTGGCCACGCACTGTTTCGTGCACTCGATGTTCACGCTTGCTATCTGCCTCTACGTGAACCCGGCCTTCTGGTATCTGGCGCTTCTCGATTTCGCGGTCCATTTCGTCATGGACCGCGTGAAGGCGGGGCCGCGCTACCTGGGCCGCTTCAATGACCTGCACCGCTCGCCCTTCTGGATCGCGCTCGGCTTCGATCAGATGGTGCACCATCTGACCCATCTCTACATTATCTGGGTTCTCGTTCAGAACACCCCGGTGGCGTAAGGCGCCTTGCTTGACTTGCAGCTTTTAGGCTGAGGCTTCGGCGGATACAGGATGCCGCCGGGATCGCGGACGCTGAACAGACGCGCGATCTCGAGGCGCGAGTCGAGCTCGAGGCCCGAGTGCCCTTGCGACTCGAGGAACTCGCGGATTTCGACGGTCTTGAGATTGAGTCCGCCGTAGCTGACGGCGCAGCCCTGGCCCGTGCAATCCATCAAGCCGAACTTGCCCGTGAGGATCTGCGAGCCCGCCATCGTCTCTTCGAACTCGACGACGATGGGGCGGCCCGTGACTTCCCGGGGTAGCGTGTAGCGGAAGGCTTTCTTGCCGGCCACTTCGCGGGTTTCGAGATCGGGCACGGGGAAGAACGCGAACTTCTCGAGCTCCTTGGGTGCCGGAACCTCGTAGATGCCGTCGGTGAGAGCGGTCCAGTCGCCGTTTTGAGCTTGCGCGGGGGCGGACTGGAAAACGACTGCGGTTGCGATCATGGCAAAGATGGTTTTCATCGATCGTTCCTCCTTCATGGAGCCAGGTAGGCCGTTGCGCGGCCGTGACCACGGCGAACTAAATAGCGTTTTTCCACGAGTCCGTCCAGATCGCGCCAGGCCGTCATCGTCGAAACTTTAAAAAATTCCCTATACGCGGGAACGCTCCACTGATTGCGCGTTTCAACTTCGCGGAGAGCGGCCAATTGGCGCCAGTTGAGCTCCGGCGCGAACAGCGACGAAGGCGCGGCCTGTGGCTGCGAGTCCCGCTGTTTCTCGTTTCGCCGCTCGTTGCGGTCGATGAGCGTCACGCTCAGCAACCAGCCTTCGTCGTGGGTTTCGATCCAACCGGCAGCGAGGGGGCCGAGCGATTTTCTCAGCGCCGCCAGCGCCGCGTGCACCACGGAATCGTGCCGAAGCGGCTCATAGGAGTAACCCCAAACGCTTTCGATCAGCTCCTGCTTGCCGGCGCGGTCGATCGCGAGCCGGCGCAGGATCTTTCGCGACAGCGAAGAGAGAGGACCGGGACCGAGCGCCACCTGGTCGCGGCCGACGGCAAGCCAGCGGCCGGATTCGAAAACGACGAGCGCTTCGGTGCCGGGCTTCAGGCCCCGAGCCTGCGGCCACAGGCCCAAATAGCCCGCGCGCATGAGCTCGCCCGCGCCGCGCTCGGGATCGCGGCCCGCGAGATCGAGGAGATCTCCGAGTGGATCCTCGCCGGGCGCGGGTTCGTGAGCTGTCCCGAGGCTGCGCGCTCCGCTTCGCGAGTTGCGGCCGTTGATGCGCGAATTCATCGGGCTCGGGTGTTTGCGCGAAAGCTGTTCGAGCCGCGCCAGCGACATCAGCGACGGCTCGCGGCCCAGGAGATCGCGCTCGATCTTCAGCTCGAGGCCCAGAATGCGGATCTCGAAGACGCTGTCGGCGATCTTATTGAGGCAGCGGCGGGCCGCTTGCAGGAAGTGCTGGGCCGTTGAGACCTCGCCGCGGCGATAGGCGATCTCCGCGAGCCTGAGCTGCAGAGTCGCGTCCTGGCGGCGGTTCTCGAAGGCGTAGATCGTGGGGGATTCGGCGTCGAGCAGTTCGCGCGCCTCGCGCCAGCGGCCGCGCAGCGTGAGCTGGCGCGCGAGCTCGAGAACGAGGTTCGCGTGCGTGTACGACGTTTCGCGGCCCGCGAGCTGGACCTGCTGCCGCAGTTCCTCGACGATCGAGTGCGGACGAAGACCCGCTTCCGATTCGTAGATCAATCGCTGCGGCGAGAACACGTCCGCCTTCGATTCGCGCTTGGCGAGCTCCTGCGCTTCGGCGAGAAGCCGCAAGCCCGCCGACCGTCGCCCGGTCTGCACGAGCGCGTGGCCCTGAAGGTCGGTGGCGAACGCGCGGATGTAGGCGTCGCCATTTTCGAGCGATCGCTTCATCGCGAGCTTCGCGAAGCGCAGCGATTTCTCGAACTGGCCCGTGTAGAAGTAATAGATGCCCACGCCCTGATAGACGTCGGCTGAAAAGCGGCAGGCGGCGTCTTTCAAGTTCCGGTTGAAAAATCCGCGCGCGAGCTTGAAGCGCGAGACGCGCATGCACGCGAGGCCGATCGAGAAACGCGCGCGCGCTCTTTCGCCGGGCGCGAGACGAGCACGGCCTATCTTCCAGAGCTCGAGAGCTTCGTCGATGCGGCCGAGAAAGCTGAGCGATCCGATCAGCGCGAGCGTCTCGGCGGCCGTCTTTCCAGGAGCCTTGACTCGCTCGACGACTTCGCGGTGCCGACCTGACTCGAAGGCCTCGAGCGCGCTCCATGGGGAGCTTTCTGCACGATTCTTCGTGGGTCTGTTTGTCTCTAGGTACGATGTTTTATCAGTTATTTCCATAACCTGCTCGGATTCATACCAACTCATATCAAACTTCTCAAGAGCTCTTTGCCGACGGCGCCTCGGTGTGAAGCTATGTCATGGCTCACGCCGCGGGACAAGTCCCGGTGGCAAACAAATTTCGTACTGGAGGTGTGAGATGAAACGATCTCTCGCGTTGCTGACCTTTGTCTTTTTGGCCGCGTGCGGAGGCAGCGGAGGAGGTGGCGAATCGACGCCGGCGCCCGCGCCCTCTAACAATGGCGATGGCGGCGACAGCACTTCGCTCGCGGAGCTCAACTTCGAGAATGTTCTCAAGAACGCGATCGTGCCGGCGTGTTTCAACTGCCATAAGGCGCCCGCGAACGCCAACGGGAAAAATTTCGAGACCTACGAGAACGTCTTCACCCATCGCGCGGCCATCGAGGACTCGGTGAAGAACCGCCGCATGCCCGACAAGAAGGGCCGCACGATGACCGACGCGCAAAGAAGCCTGCTGCTGCGATGGCTCGCCGCTGGTGCTCCCAGAAACGCGCCCGTGTCCTTCACCTCATTGCAAGAAATGACGATCGGAGAAATCGAATGAAGACCCCATCGGTTTTGGCGAGCCTTGCCGCGCTCGCGCTATTTGGCTCTTTCGCGGGCAACGCCTTTGCATCGGCGCCGGCTTTGAAGCCCGCGAGCTACGAAGTGGGCGGCGAGGCGACGGCGAACTTCGAAGCCGTCGGCAGCCCGAGCTTGCTGAAGATTCATGGCCACGGCGCGACGCTTTCCGGGATGCTCAGTCTCGAGGGCGCGCAGGCGAAAGGCGACTTCGAGCTCGATCTCGAGAAGTTCGCGACGGGAATTTCGCTGCGCGATCGGCACATGAAAGAAAAGTACCTTGAGACCGGGAAGTTTCCGAAGGCGCGGCTGCAGGTCGAGAGCGTGGAGCTGCCGTCGGGTTTTGCGCCCGGTGCGAGCGTCACGGGCGCGAAGTTCAGGGGCCAGCTGACGTTGAAGGGAGTGACGAAGCCCGTGTCGGGGACGCTCGACGTGAACGGGCAGGAAATGGCGACGACCGCGGCCTTCAGCTTCGCGCTCAGCGACTATCCCGTGGGCGTGCCGTCCTACATGGGAATCACGGTCGCCGACAAGATCGCGGTGAAAGCGGCGATACCCGAATTCAAGAAGAAAGAGCTCTGAGCCGGTCAAAGCATGAAGTGAGCGAGAAGCATCGCGCTTTTCTCGGCGACGCTCGAGGCCTCGCTCGCGGAAAGCCGGATCTCCCAGTTGCGGGAAAGCGAAACTCCCGCCCGCGCCCAGAAAGTAGGGACAAGCTTCTCGTCGCCCAAGAAGTACCGTTTCGTTTCGTAACCCAGATTCATCCGCGCGCGGCCGTTCCAGACCCGTGCGAGCGCTTGCGCCTGCCAGCTCAAGCCCGCGCGATAGCCGAAGCGCAGCTCGTCCGACTGCTCGGCGTGCCCTTGAGCGAAGGTGAACAAAGTCAGATGTCGGCGATAGGGCCGCGGGAGCGGCGAGGCCGCGGCGCCGACGCCTCCGCTCAATGAAGGCGCGAGCACCAGGGCGTTCCGGATGTCCTCGAGATTCGTCGCGCCCGCTTTGGCCCGCCACGCCAGCGGCTGCATGAACTCGTCCACCGACGGAAGAGAAACGATCTCGAGCGCGGTGAGCTCGTGGAGGCGCAGCTCGCGAAGATCGCCGGGGCCGGCCCAGCCGCGGACTTCCGCGCGCAGGACTTCGAGGTGCGCATCGGGCCGGTGACCCGCATCGTCCGAAAGAAGATCGTGATAGGCGAAGCGGAACTGCAATCCCGAGAAAAACCGCTCGCCCCTGGTTCCGAACGTCGGGCCGACGCGAGCGGAGTCGTGCCCTGTCTCGGGCCTCGCGCGCGCGGTCGCGTGCAGCGAAGCCGATGCGGGCTCACGCTGGAGTCCCAGCGAGGCGCGTTGGGTCTTCAGGCCGTGCGCGCGATCCAGGTACGCCGTCGGCTGCTTTGCCCCGAGCCAGTCGACGTAGGCGAGCGAGCTGTCGAGAACGAGAAGCCGCCGGTCCTTGTCGAGCGCCTCGAGCTCGAGCCGAGCGTTCGCAGCCTCCGCGGAAGACTTCGCGGCCACCAGCCGGCGAGAGAGAGAGAGCTCGTTCGAGCCGAGCGGCTCGCGCGCTTCGAGGAAAGTCGTTAAGAGCGAAGGTCGGTATCGCACGCTTTGCACCAAGCCCTGCTTCGCGGCGAGCACGCGAACGGAGTCGGCGGGGATCACGTGGTAGAGAAAAGCGTCGCTCAAACCAAGCTCCGGTTTCGCGGCGTCGAGCGCAGCGAGCAGCTGGTAAGAGCAGTTGCGATCGAGAAAGTAGTAGTCGAAGTGCGTCTGCTGCAGCTCGAGCAGGTGATTCAAGAGCCGTTCGACTTCAGGAGTCGTCAGCGAAAGCCGGTATTCCCAGACGTCGCGGCCCTCGAGATTCGCGTATTCGCGCAGGGTTTCGTGATACGGCTTCATCGAGAAGTAGCCGTGATAGCCGCCGGTGAGCCCGAAGAGCGCGAAGGGAATGCCGCCATCGGAGCCCGTATAAGCGAAGTAACTCACGCCGTAGTTCAGCAGATCCTTGTCGTCGCCGTTTTCCCGGCCGTGGAACTTGAGGAAGGTATGGCCGAAGAGGCTGGCGGCGTTTCCCATGTAGGCCGAGGCGAAGACGATCGACACGCCCTCGGGATCGAGCTTCGCTTTCCAGGCCGAGTATTCGCGGCAGGGGTGGCGGGGAATTTCCTCCTCGCCGATCGCGAGCTTCGCGAAGAGAAACTCGCGGCGCGCGAGAAAGCGGCATTGCGCGTGGTCTTTTTCCGCGATGCCTTCGATGGGAGCGGCGAACGCTTTGAGAGTCGCGCGAAGCTCCGCGTAGGGATCGGTGCGGCCGTTGTCCGCGAGGAAGAACGAAGGACCCGTGACCTCGCTCCTCCAGCCGCGCCAGCCCTGCCGCCAATCCTTGCGCCAATGCCCAAGCGCCAGCCAGTCGCGGCTTTCGGCGACGTCAAAGAGCGACGGACGCGGGGGCTGCGCCTCGGCGAAAGCGAGACCGCCCATGAGCAGAATGAAAAGAGAAAGGGAGCGAAGCCCGAGTAAACGGGCCGCTCCCTTTCCGAAGGGTGTGCGGTGGCCTTCCATTCGTCGCTGGTCCTTAGGAGCTCGCGAGGGTCGACTAGAGCATTTGACAGTCTTTCGCGAGCTTCATGTTCGATTTCAGCTCATCGCCGATGTTCGTCACCATCTCATCGGCGGTCGTCAGTGGCGTGGGAACGATCTTGGCATACGACTCTTGGGTCATGACGGCGAAGCTGGCGCCCGCCTCTCCCTCGCAGCCGTAGATGGAAGCCAGCGCGGCCAGTTTCTCGCCGCGGCCCTGGGCCATCTCGCGGGTCAGGTCGTCTTTGTTCACCTCGGCGAAGTAGTGCGCGGCTTTTTCGCGCATGACGAAGTTCTCGGATTTACAACCGGAGGTTCCGGAGGTGATCCCGAACAGCTGCGTCCCGGTCGAGCCGTTGGTGGTCGCCGCGAAAATCTGCATCAGCTTCGTTTGCTCTTTGATGACCATGGAGCCGAGGCCACAGCCGGCATCTTGAGCATTCGCGGCCGCGCCCGAGAACAGAACCAAACCCATCGTCGCTAACACCGTTCTCAATTTCATGACTCCCTCCTCGTGGAAATCGGGAGCCATACGATAGGGAGATAAGCTTGAGATTGGGAATGGCCGTTCCGTGGAGAAACGGTGAAGGACGATTCATGAACGGGACGGGCCGCCTCTGAACGCGGCCCGTCCGGACTAACGGCGTGGCCTTACGACGCGGACGAGATCTTGTAGAGAGTCGAGTTACGCTCGCCTACGCGCACGAGCTTGCCTTGCCCGATCGCCCAGTTCACCAGGCGCTGGATCGTCGTGCGACCGAGGTTCAATGCCCCGCGAGCGTCGCGCGCCGAGAACATCTCGACGCCGTTGTAATGTGTCGCCAGCTTCTGGAAGTGCAGGTTCATCAAATCCACCGGTTTGCGCTCGAGCGGGATGCGGACCGAGAAGTTACCGGTCAGCTTGAGCGAGTAGAAGCCCCGGCGCTCGTCGAGAACCATCGGAATATTCTCCGCTTCCATCCAGCGGCGCGTTCGGCGGATCAGTTGGCGCACGCGCACGGGCGAGGTGAACACGTTGAAGTGCTCATCCGGGAAGAGCTCGGAGAACAGACCACCGATGCGGATCGGCGTATAGAAGTCGCGCAACAGGGCCTCGAGGAGCTGGTGGCACTTGCGTCCCGCCGGTAAAGCGTCGCTGCCGTCGATCTTTCCGGTCGAGAGATCGAGACGGGGAGATTCCTTGGGCCCCAATACGTAAATGGGCTGTTCGGGAACGCGTCCGAGCTCGTCGCACACTTTCTTGCGGTAGCCTTCGAAGGGCGTGCCGAAGATCAGGTGGTTGAAGCGGACTTTGTCGAAGCTGATTTTGAGCGAGACGAGATCGGCTTCGCGAACGCCGGCCCAGTCGCCCACTTCGAGCGCGTGCGCGCGATAGCGCTCCGAAGGACCGATGTCACCCGCGCGGATCGAGTCGAGGAACGCGCGCCACTTCACGATGAACAGCTGGTCATGCGTCTGCGAGGAGCCGAGCATTTCCATGGACGCGTCGAGATCCGCCTGCGCGGCGTTGAAGTCGCGATGGTGGAGATGCACCTGCGCGCGGATCGAATGGCAGTTGCTGAGCAGACGGCCATGAGCGGTCTTGTCGACTTCGCTTCGCAAGATCGAGTCGAGCACGTCGCGGGCGGTGTCGAAGCGGTCGCTGCCGACGAGCGCGAACGCCAAGTTGACCTGGCCGATGAGCCTCGCGTACTCGTCGGGGGCGCGCTGCACGTAGGTTTCGAGCAGGGGAACCGCTTGCTGGAACTCGAAGCGGTTGAAGTGGCCGAAGGCCGTGTAAAGCAGCGCTTCGGGCGCGGCGCTCGCGTCGACTCGACCCAGAGTCGACATCGCGTCGTTGATCGCGCCGGTACGAAGAAGCAGAACGCCGTATTCGGCAAGCTCGGCGGCCGAAGGCGGATCAGCGATGACCATCATGTCTTGCTGCTCGATTACGTCGGTCAGGATCGCGAGACCCCGCGAGAAAAGACCCGCACGACGACAGAGATTGGCGAGCGGAAGCTTCCACTCGCGCGGGATTTTCATTCGA
>FRDC01004167.1_pt2 | contig 34181 bp, 39 predicted proteins | sample 1106171 | NCBI WGS metagenome assembly FRDC01 (sample SAMEA3930566, study PRJEB13176) | freshwater metagenome | biome: Drinking water system; feature: drinking water; material: water | place: Singapore | collected 2014-12-20 | reverse complement strand
AATTCTGTAAGCAGTTTAATGCTCGGACGCAAAAGATGGGTGATACCATCGTGCCGGTCATTATTACTGTCTATTCAGACCGGACGTTTACCTTTATTACCAAGACCGCGCCTGTTTCAATTTTGTTAAAAAAGGCAGCCAAGATCGAAAGTGGCTCAAAAATGCCTCAGAAAGACAAAGTTGGAAAGGTCTCAATGGCACAGATCAATGAGATCGCAAAATTGAAACTTCCAGATCTGAACTGCTTGACCGTGGAATCGGCAGTCAGCCAGGTTGTTGGCACGGCCCGAAGCATGGGCCTCGAAGTCATGGGTTAAGGTGGTGAAATATGGCATTTAGAGGAAAAACATACAAAAAATCTCTCGAGTCGATTGATCGAAGTCAACGTTATGCTGTGGATGAAGGTTTCAAGCTGGTGGTTGCTTCTGCGAAAGCCAAGTTTGATGAATCCATTGATGTCGCAATTAACCTCGGTGTCGATCCTAAGCAGTCAGATCAGCAAGTGCGTGGTGCGGTTTCTTTGCCCCATGGCCTGGGTAAAACCGTGCGAGTCATTGTATTTGCAAAAGGTCCTAAAGAAGAAGAGGCCAAAAAAGCTGGCGCTGATTTTGTAGGATCTGACGAGCTTGTTCAGAAAATCCAATCGGGTTGGATGGAGTTCGACAAGTGTATTGCCACTCCTGACATGATGGCGACGGTTTCAAAAGTTGCGAAGATCCTTGGTCCTCGTGGTTTAATGCCAAACCCTAAAGTGGGTACGGTTACTATGAATGTGGAGCAAGCCGTTGCAGCTGAGAAAAAAGGAAAGTTGGACTTCCGCGTAGATAAAGCGGGAACGGTCCATGCTATTGTCGGCCGAAAGTCTTTAGGCGCGGACAAGCTCAAGGAAAACTATCTGACCCTGATGTCGGCTCTCATGAAAGCAAAGCCGGCCACTAGTAAAGGAAATTACCTTCTAGGAATTACGATTTCCTCTACCATGAGCCCGGGAGTTAGATTGGATTTGAGCCAAACTCAGAGTCTTTTGGCTTGAGGTGAAAAGTTTTGATTAATAACCGATCGCGGTCACAGACAGCTAGGTGCCCATGCGAGCATAATGATCTCCTTAAGAAGAGGTCGCCTGCCGAGACGAGCGAGGAACGAGTTCTCTTGTATCTCCTCACGTTATGCTGGAACGCGAATAAACCCCGTGAGGAGGTGAGATAGGCGATGATGACAAGAGAAACTAAAGCCCAAGAAATTTCGGCTCTTGCTGATCGATTTTCACGATCAAAGGCTGCATTTCTTGTGGATTATAAGGGACTCAATGTTGAGCAGGTTACAAAGCTTCGTAAAGCTTTGAGCCCGGTTGAGTCGGAAATGAAAGTTGTCCGAAACACCCTTGCTGCCCGCGCAGTCATGGATCGTGAGGAGTATAAAGACTTTAAAGAAACACTGGTTGGAACCAATGCAATCGTTTTTGCATATGGTGATCCCAGTGCGTCTGCAAAACTCCTCCAAGAATTCCAGAAGGAAATGGAAACCCTTCAGGTTAAGTCTGGTGTCATGGAGGGGAAAAACCTCAATGAAGCGCAGATTAAATATTTGGCCACACTGCCTGGTAAGAATGAGCTTCGAGCTCAATTGTTGGGTGTGCTGCAAGCTCCGATGTCTAAGTTCTTGGGAACTTTGGAGGCGGTACCAGCTGGCTTTGCAAGAGTGTTGAATGGATACAAAGAACAAAAAGAGAAAAGTGCTTAACTAATTTTTGGAGGACTTATGTCGTTAAATAAAGAAGAAGTTGTAAATTACCTTTCGAACATGCCGGTCATTGAATTGGCTGAGATGATTAAAACCCTTGAAGAGAAGTGGGGTGTAAGCGCCGCTGCTCCTGTAGCGATGGGGATGGCACCTGCCGCTGGTGGAGCTGCCGCTGCTGCTGAAGAGAAAACAGAGTTTACTGTTATTCTCAAAGATGGCGGAGCGAACAAGATCAACGTAATTAAAGAAGTTCGCGCTTTGACTGGTTTGGGTCTGAAAGAAGCAAAAGACCTCGTTGAAGGTGCTCCTAAGACAATCAAAGAAGGCGTTTCTAAAGACGAGTCGAACAAGATCAAAGAAGCTCTTGTGAAGGCCGGCGCCACTGTCGAGATCAAGTAAGTATTGTGCATGAGATAAGCTAGGGCGATTGTTGCCCTAGCTTCCCTTCGGTTCGATTTTTTGAGTTTTGAGCTGCCAAGCTAAGGAGATAGGATGAACAGTACTCCAATAACCGCTTCAAATATTCGATTGAGAAAGAGTTTTGCAAAGACAAAGCACCTCATAGAGATTCCAAATCTCATCGAACTTCAAAAGAAGTCTTACGAGGCTTTTCTTCAGCGGGATGTGGATCCAGATCGTCGTGGAGACTTGGGTCTACAGGGCGTATTTAAATCGGTATTTCCCATTACAGACTTCAACAATACCGCAAGCCTTGAGTTTGTCAGCTTCTCCTTAGAGCCAGCAAAATATGATGTGGACGAGTGTCGGCAGCGAGGTATGACCTTTGCAGCCCCAATTAAAGTTACGCTTCGTTTGATTGTTTTTGATGTTGATGAAGCGACGGAAGCTCGAAGTATCCGTGATGTTAAAGAGCAAGAGGTCTATCTTGGTGAAATACCCCTCATGACGGCCAATGGCTCCTTTATTATCAACGGCACAGAGCGTGTTGTTGTGAGCCAATTGCACCGTTCGCCGGGCGTGTTTTTTGATCATGATGGTGGAAAGAACAACGCCAGTGGGAAGTTGATCTACTCAGCACGTGTCATCCCGTATCGTGGATCGTGGCTTGATTTCGAATTTGATCAAAAAGATTTGATATATGTGAGAATTGATCGTCGCAGAAAATTTCCTGTGACCATTTTGCTCAAGGCTTTAGGTTATAGCACAGAGTCTTTGTTGGAGCGTTTTTACCATCTCGATACTGTGAAGGTAAAAAAGGATGGTAAGTTTTATCGCACTCTAGACATTGAGCGTATGGCTGGCCAACGGGCGCTGTCGGATATCGTGGATCCAAAAACAGGTGAGCAAATCGTAAAAGCTGGACGCCGGATCACGCGAGCTATTGTTAAAAAAGTGAAGTCTCTCGACCTTAAAGAAATCGCCGTTAGCCGAGAGGACCTCGAAGCCAAGGTATTGGCTAAACCATTGATTGATGAAGAGACCGGCGAGATCATTGCGGACTCCAACTCAGAGATGTCCAACTCTATTTTAGATCGTGCCATCGCTGCAGGTATCAAAGAGTTCTCTGTGATTTTCTTTGACGGTCTTGCAGTCGGTCCTTATCTGAGAAACACACTTTTGATTGATAAGGTTTCGACCAAAGAGGAATCTTTGATCGAAATTTATAAGAGATTGCGTCCTGGTGAACCGCCAACTGAAGAAGCCGCGACTGCATTTTTCAAACGACTCTTTTTCGATCCAGAAACTTACGATTTGAGTGAAGTGGGTCGTTTAAAGATCAATCATCGTTTTAGCATTTCTTTCGATGAATGCCCTGTAGATCATCGAACTTTGACAGAGAAAGATATTCTTTCTGTAGTGAAGACATTGATCGATCTTAAAAACGGACAAGGACAAATCGATGATATTGACCATTTAGGAAATCGACGTGTTCGCTCTGTTGGTGAACTACTAGAGAACCAATATAGAATAGGTTTGGTGCGAATGGAGAGAGCCATTCGCGAACGTATGAGCTTGCAAGACGTCGAGACCATGATGCCGCATGATTTGGTCAATGCAAAGCCAGTGAACGCCGTTGTGAAGGAATTCTTTGGATCCAGCCAGTTGTCCCAATTTATGGATCAGACGAATCCTCTTTCGGAGATCACTCACAAGCGGCGTTTATCAGCTCTTGGGCCTGGTGGTCTGACTCGCGACCGAGCTGGATTTGAAGTGCGTGACGTGCATCCTACGCATTATGGACGAATTTGTCCTATCGAAACTCCGGAAGGACCAAATATCGGTCTAATCGCTTCGCTTGCGACGTTTGCTCGAATCAATGATTATGGCTTTATCGAGACCCCGTATAGAAAAGTTGATGAGGGTAAGATCTCTGATGATATTCTATATATGTCAGCTCTTGAAGAAGCCGGTCATTGTATTGCCCAGGCCGGTAAAGATGTTGAAAAAAGCAAGATTACTGCTGGCAATGTGACCGTTCGAATCAACGGCGAATACGAAATCATCGAGCGTGAGAAAGTCTCTTTGATGGACGTTTCTCCAAGTCAGTTAGTGTCCATTGCGGCGTCATTGATTCCATTTCTTGAGCATGACGATGCGAACCGCGCTCTGATGGGTTCAAACATGCAAAGGCAAGCTGTGCCGCTTTTGAAATCACGAGCTCCGCTTGTCGGAACAGGTGTTGAGCGCTTGGTAGCTCGTGACTCTGGAACAAGCGTTGTTTGTCAGAACGACGGTATTGTTGAAGAGGTGGATGCAAGCCGAATTGTTGTTCGTCGTTTTGCAAAAGGCGGTGAATTGGGTGCGAACGTAGATATTTACAATCTGACGAAATATCAGCGAACCAACCAAAATACCTGCTTTAACCAAAAGCCTATCGTAAAAGTGGGCGACAAAGTTAAAAAGACGGACGTGATTGCAGATGGGCCGTCAACGGAGTTGGGTGAATTGGCTTTGGGTCAGAACATCCTCGTCGCGTTCACTCCTTGGATGGGATACAATTTCGAAGATTCTATTTTGATCTCGGAACGTCTCGTTCAAGATGACACCTATACATCCATTCATATCGAAGAATTCGAGTGTGTGGCCCGTGATACAAAACTTGGAAAAGAAGAGATCACGCGAGACATCGCCAACGTCGGTGAAGAGGCCCTCAAAGATCTAGATGCTTCCGGTATTATCCGTATCGGTGCTGAGGTAAAACCTGGCGATATTCTGGTCGGAAAAGTCACGCCTAAAGGTGAGACGCAGCTTTCTCCGGAAGAAAAACTTTTGCGCGCGATCTTCGGAGAAAAAGCCGGTGATGTACGTGATACTTCGCTCAGAGTTCCATCGGGCGTTGAAGGAACTGTTATCGATGCTCAGGTTTATAGCCGCGAAGGTGCCGAGCGAGATGAACGTCTCCAGAGCATCATCGATGAAAAGCGAAAGAAGTTAGAAAAAGATTTTGCTGTTGAACAGAACGTGATCCGTAACAGTGCTTTGGATAAGTTGAAAGATGTGCTGGTTGGAAAGATCACTTCGGGCGTTCTTCTCAATGAAGATGGATCGCAAAAGCTTCTTTCAAAAGGTCAGACAATCACCGGTGCAGATTTAGAGACGATCCCATTTGAACTTTTGAGTTATGTTCCGTTGGAGCAAGAGCTTGAATATCAAGTAACAAGAATCATTGATGCAGCCAGAAACCAAATGGATGCTGTGAAGATGGTCTTCTCTGAAAAAATGGACCGCCTCAAAAAGGGTGATGAACTTCCTCCGGGTGTTATTAAAATGGTGAAAGTCTACATCGCCATTAAACGCAAATTGCAAGTCGGAGATAAGTTTGCTGGCCGCCACGGAAATAAGGGTGTGGTTTCTAAGATCCTCCCTGTTGAAGACATGCCGTATCTGGCAGATGGTCGTTCCGTGGACATGGTTTTGAATCCTCTGGGAGTTCCCTCTCGTATGAATATCGGTCAGATCCTGGAGGTGCATCTTGGATGGGCGGCTCATGGAATTGGCCATCAATTGGGTCAATACATTGAGAACTTCAAGGCTGAAGAAGCAAGAAAAGCTCTTGGCGATATTTTTAGAGAAGATGAAGAACTGGCGCAAACAATCAAAGTGGCTGACGAAGGTTCTTTGAAGACCATGATTGAAAAGGTCAAACATGGAATCCATGTGGCCACCCCGGTGTTTGATGGGGCGAAAGAAAAGGATGTTAAAGATCTTCTTTCTCGCGCTAAGCTTCCTCTCAGTGGTCAGACAGTCCTCTTTGACGGAAGAACGGGTGAGCCGTTCCAACTTTCCGTCACAGTGGGTGTGATGTACATGCTGAAGCTGCATCACTTGGTGGAAGAAAAGATTCATGCCCGTTCTATCGGCCCTTATTCTCTCGTTTCTCAGCAGCCTCTGGGTGGGAAAGCTCAGTTCGGAGGTCAGAGACTGGGGGAAATGGAAGTTTGGGCGATCGAAGCTTATGGAGCTGCTTACAGTCTCCAAGAGTTTTTGACGGTCAAATCAGATGACGTCGCAGGTCGTACGCGGATGTACGAAAGCATCGTGAAGGGCGAGAACGTTCTGGAGCCTGGACTGCCAGAATCCTTCAACGTTCTTGTCAAAGAATTGCAGAGCTTGGCTTTGAATGTAGAGCTGATCGAGTCTGACATTCTCACCGAACAACCGATCGATTCTGTGGAACAATAAGGAGAATATAGTGAAGGACTTACTTAATTTTTTTGATAAACCTAAGGATCCGCTCTCATTTGACTCCGTTCGTATCTCTTTGGCTTCTCCTGAGATGATTCGCGAGTGGTCGTTTGGTGAAGTAAAAAAACCTGAAACAATCAACTACCGAACGTTTAAACCAGAACGTGATGGGCTTTTTTGCGCTAAGATATTTGGTCCAATCAAGGACTACGAATGTCTTTGCGGCAAATACAAGCGAATGAAGTACCGCGGGGTCATCTGTGAAAAGTGTGGTGTCGAGGTCACACAAACTAAAGTTCGGCGTGAGCGTCTTGGTCACATCGAGCTTGCAACTCCTGTTGCACATATTTGGTTTCTTCGCTCTCTTCCAAGCCGAATTGGGAATTTGCTCGATTTGTCCCTAAAAGATGTTGAGCGCGTTCTTTATTGCGAAGCTTACGTTTGTATTGACCCCATGGAGACAACTCTCGAGGAAGGACAAGTTCTTTCGGAAGAAGCTTATCAAAATGCTTTGACTGAATTTGGCCCCAACTTCAAAGCAGGAATGGGCGGTGAATCCGTTCGTGACCTGTTGAGAAAAGTAGATCCGGAATATCTTTCTCGTAAACTTCGTATGGATCTCAAAGAGACCAAGTCCGAAGCTCAGATTAAGAAAATCACAAAGCGTTTGAAGGTCGTTGAGGCGTTCAAAAATTCTGTCAACAAGCCGGACTGGATGATGCTTGAGGCTCTGCCTGTGATTCCGCCGGATCTGCGTCCTCTCGTACCTTTGGATGGAGGTCGTTTTGCGACATCTGATTTGAACGATCTTTATCGTAGAGTGATTAACCGAAACAATCGTTTGAAACGACTGCAAGAGCTCAATGCTCCAGACATCATCATTCGAAACGAAAAGCGAATGTTGCAAGAAGCTGTGGATGCGCTTTTGGATAACGGTCGACGTGGAAAGACTTTTACCGGGCCTAACAAGCGACCCTTGCGCTCGCTCAGTGATATGCTGAAGGGTAAACAGGGTCGGTTCCGTCAAAACTTGCTCGGAAAACGGGTCGATTACTCAGGTCGTTCCGTTATTGTCGTCGGACCTGAATTGAAGCTGCATCAGTGTGGTCTACCCAAGAAAATGGCTTTGGAATTATTTAAGCCGTTTGTTTATAATAAATTGGAAGAGCGTGGATTTGCGACAACGATCAAGCAAGCCAAGAAATTGGTTGAGCAAGAGTCCGTTGAAGTTTGGGATATCCTTTCCGATGTTGTAAAAGAGCACCCTGTTCTTTTGAACCGAGCTCCGACTCTCCATCGTTTAGGTATTCAAGCATTTGAACCTGTTCTCCACGAAGGAAAAGCGATCCAGCTGCACCCTCTGGTTTGTACCGCATTCAACGCGGATTTCGACGGAGATCAGATGGCCGTTCACGTTCCACTTTCCGTAGAAGCTCAGGTTGAAGCGCGCGTCTTGATGATGTCTACAAACAACATCTTGAGTCCCGCGAATGGTAAGCCCATCATCAATCCTACCCAAGATATCGTTCTTGGAATTTACTGGATGACTCGTGTGCGTCCTGGCGCCAAGGGAACCAAGAAAGTTTTTGGTTCTTTGCAAGAGGTTCTCTACGCGTTTGAAATGGGTCATGTGGATTTACAGGCGGCGATTCGCTGTCGCATTCACGGTAAAGTTCAAGAGACCAGCGTTGGACGTGCGATCTTAAGCGATATTGTTCCACCGGAAGTTCCTTTTGAAACGACCAACCGAGTAATGAACAAGAAAGCAATGGCCGACTTGATCGATCGCTCGTTCCGTCGAGCTGGAGCAAAGGCCACAGTGATCCTGGCGGATAAGCTGATGGCTCTTGGATTCCGCTTTTCTACGATGGCTGGGATCTCCATTTGTCTTGATGATCTTTACATCCCTGAAGCTAAAGAAAAGCTCCTCAAAGAAGCTGAAAAGGCCGTTCAAGAGATTCGTCAACAGTATGACGAGGGTCTCATTACCGATGGTGAGCGCTACAACAAGGTTGTGGATATCTGGGCTCAATGCGGTGACAAGATTGCAAAAGAGATGATGGCTCAGCTCGAAAAACAGAGTTTTGTGGTGGATGGTAAACAGGTTGAAAGTGCGAGCTTCAATCCTATCTTTATCATGGCAGACTCTGGAGCACGGGGATCAGCGGCTCAGATTCGACAGCTGGCAGGCATGCGGGGTCTGATGGCTAAGCCCTCGGGTGAGATCATCGAAACCCCCATTACGGCGAACTTCCGTGAAGGTTTGTCTGTTCTTCAGTACTTTATTTCGACTCACGGAGCGCGAAAAGGTTTGGCCGATACAGCCTTGAAAACAGCGAACTCCGGTTACTTGACTCGTCGTTTGGTGGATGTCGCACAAGATATCGTGATTAATGAAATTGATTGCGGCACGACCGACGGAATGGAAGTTCGTCCCCTGCTCGAAGGTGGTGAAATCATTCAGCCCATTGGCGACAGAATTTTGGGTCGAACGGCACTTGAAGACGTCAAAGATCCTTATTCCGATGAAGTTATTTTGAAAGCGGGCAGCGAGATCGATGAAGACATTGTTCGTCGAATCGACGAAGCCGGCATCGAGATGGTTCGAATCCGCTCCGTTTTGACTTGTCGAACACGTCGTGGAACCTGTGTGAAGTGTTACGGTCGAGACTTGGCTCGTGGAAACACTGTGAACCTGGGTGAGGCTGTGGGAATTATTGCAGCTCAATCCATCGGTGAACCCGGAACACAGCTCACCATGAGAACCTTCCACTTAGGAGGAACTGCTTCTCGTGCCGTCGAGCAGTCTCTGCATACAGCTCGTTATGATGGAACTTTGAAGTTTATCGACGTTCACTCGGCTATGAATCGATCCGGAAAGCTGACAGTGATGAACCGTAACGGTGAGTTGATCATCGTCGATGCCTCTGGACGAGAGCGAGATCGCTTTAAGCTCGTCTATGGTGCGATCTTGAACTTTAAAGAAGGACAGGAAGTTAAAAAAGGCGATGTCCTTGCAGAGTGGGATCCTTACTCCAATCCGATCGTTGCGGATGTCACCGGCGTGGTGGTTTTCCAAGACATCGAAGAAGGGGTTTCCATGCAAGAGCAGGTGGATCCCGTGACTGGATTTGCCACAAAAGTGATCACTGATAGCAAGTCGGCCGAAGCTAAACCCACTGTCCTTTTGAAGACAGCGCAAGGCGAAAGCATCAATCTGCCCGGAAGAAATATTCCGGCCCGATATGTGATTCCTGTTGGCGCTCAATTGATGGTAACGGATAGCCAAGAGGTCCATGCTGGCGATGTGGTCGCTAAGATCCACAGAGAAACAACAAAAACTCGCGATATTACTGGGGGTCTTCCTCGAGTGGCCGAGTTATTTGAAGCTCGTAAGCCGAAGGAAGCGGCCATTATCTCTGAAATTGATGGCTATGTGACCTTCGGTAAGGATGTAAAAGGTAAACAGCGAGTGATTGTGACCCCCGATGTGGGCGAACAAAAAGAATACCTCATACCTAAAGGGAAACACGTCGCAGTTCGAGAGGGCGAGTTTGTAAAAGCGGGCGAAGCATTGATGGATGGTCCCAGCAACCCTCACGACATTCTCAAAGTTTTGGGTGACAAGGCTTTGGCGGCATACCTCGTTAATGAGATCCAAGAAGTTTATCGTCTTCAAGGGGTCGGTATTAACGACAAGCACATCGAAGTGATTGTTCGCATGATGCTTCGAAAAGTGCAGGTTGGAGAAACAGGAGACACCCGCTTTCTTGCCGGCGAACAGGTGGAGCGTAACGAATTTGAGGATGAAAATAACCGCGTGATGAAAGAGGGTGGCCAGCCGGCAACAGCTGAGCCATTGCTTCTCGGAATCACAAAGGTTTCTTTGAGTACGGACAGTTGGATTTCTGCAGCTTCTTTCCAAGAGACCACTAAGGTTCTGACAGATGCAGCGGTAAATTCAAAAACTGACAGTCTCAAAGGTCTCAAAGAAAACATTATTATGGGAAGATTGGTTCCTGCTGGAACAGGCCTGTCGACCTATAAGAAGTGGAAGGTTTCGGTGGATGAAACCTCTGGTGACATGCACTCGGCACTTCCGGGTGGCTTCAGTGCGGGCGCTGACGCTGGACATTCAGTGAACTGAGCCCCTTTGAAAGGTTGACGAAAATCAGTGACGGAGTTACTCAACAGAGTTTTGAAACGGATAAATAGAGGTTTAGATGCCAACAATTAATCAGCTGATTAGACAGTCTCGAAGGGCGCAGAGAGACAAGTCCAAATCCCCAGCTTTGGAAAGCTGCCCGCAACGTCGGGGTGTTTGTACGCGGGTGTTCACAACAACTCCTAAGAAGCCTAATTCGGCTTTAAGGAAGGTAGCGCGTGTGCGCTTGTCCAATGGATTTGAAGTGAACTCTTATATTCCTGGAATTGGCCACAATCTGCAGGAGCACAGTGTGGTGCTCGTTCGTGGTGGTCGGGTTAAGGATCTTCCTGGGGTTCGTTATCACATTATTCGAGGAGTTTTAGATACTCAGGGTGTTCAGGATCGTAAGCGTGGACGTTCTAAGTATGGAGCCAAAAGGCCTAAGAAATAAGAAAGGGCGTAGAGTTCGATGTCGCGAAGAAAAGGGATTTATAAAAGAGATTTTCAGCCAGACCCCATTTACAACGATTTGACTGTTGCGAAGTTCATTAACAAGGTCATGTTGAGTGGGAAAAAAAGCTTGGCTCAGCAAGCTGTTTACTCGGCTTTTGAAGAGTTGCGCGGAAAAATTTCTGGTGAAGAGCCGTTGACGGTTTTTAAGAAAGCTATCGAGAACTGCAAGCCTTCTCTTGAAGTTCGGTCTCGACGAGTGGGTGGTGCGACTTACCAAGTGCCAGTGGATGTTCGTCCTGCACGGCGCTTAGCTTTGGCAATGCGATGGATTGTTGAAAACTGCCGTGAGCGTGGAGAAAAATCCATGGCTTTGAGGCTTGCAGGTGAGCTCTCTGATGCTTATGCAAATCGGGGCAATGCCATCAAGAAGAAAGATGACGTCCACCGTATGGCAGAAGCCAACAAGGCTTTCTCCCACTACAATTGGTAGTCTCGTAAATTAATCAATGCTTGCGGGTGAACCTCAGAAGCTTGAAGACCTTCGTTTAACTCGGAATATCGGCATCATGGCTCATATTGATGCCGGAAAAACGACTCTTACAGAGCGAATCTTGTTTTACTCCGGCCGCAGTCATCGGTTGGGAGAGGTCCATGAGGGGAACACCACCATGGATTGGATGGAGCAAGAACAAGAGCGTGGGATTACAATCACAGCGGCCGCCACATCATTGCAGTGGAAGGGCTACCGACTCAACCTCATTGATACTCCTGGGCACGTCGACTTTACTTTGGAAGTGGAGCGATCGCTCCGCGTTTTAGATGGAGCTGTTGCCGTACTTGATGGAGTGAGCGGGGTGCAGCCCCAAACCACAACTGTTTGGCGTCAGGCCGACAAGCATCAAGTACCGCGGATTTGTTTTGTAAACAAAATGGATAGAGTGGGCGCTGATTTTAAAGCCTCCGTTCAAAGTCTCGTAGATAAACTTCAGGCGAATCCGATTCCAATTCAGATTCCGTGGGGCGCAGAAGATGCTCTTGAATGCGTTATCGATCTCTTTGAGATGAAAGCGCTAAGGTGGTCTCAAGATAAGCTAGGAGCTACACTAGAAACGACCGAGATTCCTGCCGACTTAAAAGACGCGGCAGATGCTGCTCGCGAAGTTCTCATTGAGAAAGCGGCTGAGTTATCCGACGAACTCACAAGTAAATATTTGGCTGGTGAATCGATTAGCAATGACGAGATCCGGGCAGCGCTTCGTTCGGGGACTCTTGCGCTCAAGTGTGTACCTGTCGTTTGCGGTGCGGCTTTTAAAAATAAAGGTGTGCAGCCTGTTCTCGATGCGGTGATGGACTTTTTGCCGAGCCCTCTCGATGTGCCGGCCATCGCTGGTTATGATTCGCGTGATCCTGAAAAGATCATCCATTGTGAAACCGACTTTGAGGCCCCCCCAGCTGCGCTTGCTTTTAAACTCGCTGCAGATTCGTTTTCTGGCGCCTTGACGTATATTCGTGTCTATTCTGGCATCGTGAAAGTGGGGGAGGCCCTGTTAAACCCTCGTGTAGGTAAGCGTGAGCGGATCCAGCGCCTTGTCAAAATGCACGCCAACTCCCGTGAAGAGGTGAAAGAACTGAAGGCGGGGGATATTGGCGCTGTCATCGGCCTTAAAAATACAGTAACTGGCGACACCCTGTGTTCTGTGGGGCGTCCCGTTGTCCTGGAGTCTATTGATTTTCCTGAGCCTGTCATTTCGGTGGCCATTGAGGCTCCCTCGACAGCTGATCAAGAAAAAATGCTTCAAGGCCTCAATAAGCTCGTTCAAGAGGATCCATCCTGCAGTATCCGGGTAGACTCAGAGACTGGGCAGACTCTTCTTTCCGGAATGGGTGAGCTTCACCTTGAGATTTTGGTGGATCGTCTTTTAAGAGAGTACAAGGTCAAAGCCAATGTGGGCCGACCGCAGGTCTCTTTTCGAGAGACCATTTTGGCACCAGCCCGAGCGAAGGGTATTTTTGAGAAGGAAGTAGCCGGTAAGGTCCAATTCGCAGGTGTGGAGATGGAAATGAGTCCTCTGCCGGAAGGGCGTGGAATTGCGTTTGAGAACAGGTTGGCGAAAGACTTTAAGGTGGATCGAGATTTCTTGCTCGCAACCGAGCAAGGCCTGAGGGAGGCTGCAGAAGTGGGACCCCTAGGGGGCTATCGTATGGTGGATATGAAGCTCACCCTGCTCTCAATGAATCTTCGGGATAACGAATCAACAGAATTGGCCTGTAAAGTGGCTGCGACCATGGCTTTCCGCCAGGCTGTGGGAATGGCAAAGACCCAGATACTAGAACCTATTTTTGAGGTAGAAATTCAAACGCCCGAAGAGTTTTCGGGAAGTGTTGTTGGGGACGTTAATTCTCGTCGTGGTAAAGTGCTTTCTTACGAAACAAAGAACCACATGCAGGTCGTTCAGTCAGAAATTCCTCTGATGACGCTGTTTGGCTATGCCACAGATATTCGCTCTCTCAGTCAGGGAAGAGCGACCTTCAATATGAAATTCTCTCGATACGCGGTTGTACCTCCCAAGGTAGAACAAGAAATTCTCTCACATCTTGGTCGATAAACTGCATTTTACTTTGACAACCTTAGCATCTGAACAGCATATTCGCGCTCTTGCGAGAGTTTGGGCTTTCTGAAAAATTCCCTCTAGTCACGATGAATCGCGATACTCAGGGAAAATGTCAGATAGCCTATTCGTGTTGGTTAAAGAGAATTGCCACTTAATGATTTTGGAGTGTCCAGATGCAAAGCCAAAAAATCCGAATTCGCCTGCGAGCGTTTGACCACAAGTTGCTCGATCAATCGACAAAGGAGATTGTGGATACAGCTCGTAGAACCGGGGCAAGAGTTGCCGGTCCTATTCCTCTGCCCACAAGAATCAATCGTTATACAGTTTTGCGTTCACCCCATGTCGATAAAAAATCGCGAGAGCAATTCGAGGTTCGAACGCACAAAAGATTGTTAGATATTTTAGAGCCGACTCAACAGACGATCGATCAACTGATGAAGCTTGATCTGTCTGCGGGAGTAGATGTCGAAATCAAACTGTCGGTTGTTTAGGTAGGTCATTTATATGAGTGAGAGTCAGAATCAAAATACAGATGCAGTAGAGCTCACAGGGCTGTTTGCCTTCAAAGTTGGAATGTCCTCTGTGTATGAAGAAAACGGAGAGCTAGTTCCGGTCACAGTTTTGAAAGTGAAGCCGACTTTTGTTAGCCAAGTAAAAACAAATGAGCGTGATGGATATGCAGCTGTTCAGGTTGCATTTTCTCCTTCGCGAGCTTCGCGTGTAAACAAGTCTCAGAAAGCACACTTGAAAGGTGCGGGTTTCGAGAACGGTGCTTTGCATGTGAAAGAAATTCGCCAAGATGGCGCTGCTGTTCAAGTGGGTCAGATGGTGAGCATCAACTCGTTGAAGCGCGGTGACTTGGTTCGCTTGAGTGCGCGGTCCAAAGGTCGCGGCTTTGCGGGTGCTGTAAAGAGATGGGGATTAGCGGGTGGTCCTGCTGCGCATGGTTCTCACTTTCATCGTCGCCCTGGATCTGTCGGAAATAGAACCTGGCCCGGTCGAGTTATGCCTGGAAAGAGATTCCCTGGGCATTATGGCGATGAGCTTGTGACTATTTCTAATGTTCGGATTGTCGATGTGATCCAAGAAGAAAGCGTTGTTTTGGTGAAGGGGCCTGTTCCTGGTGCTCCAAACTCCTTAGTGCAACTGTTGAAGGTGTAAAAAGATGTCGAGCATAAATGTTGTTAGTTGGGATAAGAAGCGTATTGGCGAGGTTGATCTACCTGCGGACGTTTTTGAGGTCGAAGTTCGTGAAGATATCTTACACTCCTTGGTTCGTTGGCAACAGGCCGGCCGACGTCAGGGAACTCATCACACAAAAACCAGATCTGAAGTGAGTGGTGGTGGTAAGAAGCCGTTCAAGCAAAAGGGTACTGGTAATGCTCGTCAAGGATCGAGCCGATCTCCATTGATGCCGGGCGGAGCAATTCTATTTGGACCCAAGCCCCGAGATTACTCTTATTCCTTGCCTAAGCAGTTTAAAAGGCTAGGGTTACGAACGGCGCTCTCGTTCTTAAAAAAAGAAAATCGAATCTTTGTTGTTGATTCCATGGAGTCTCAGGGAAAAACGAACGAATTGGCAAAGCGACTGAAGGCGTTTGGGTTGAGTCGGGCTGTCATGGTTGATGATGTGGAAAAACCTTTAGTTTTACGAGCAGCTAAGAATCTTCCGGCTTTCAAATACTTTTCGGTCGACGGCCTGAATGTATTTGATTTGTTGAAGTACGAAAATGTGGTTTTGACAGCGGGTTCGCTGACTAAAGTCGTGAGCCGGTGTCGGGCGGAGTAAACGATGAGCTTTATTATTAAAAGACCTCTCATTTCAGAGAAAAATAGCGGGATGACCGAGGCTGGAATCTATGTTTTCGAAGTCGACGAAAAAGCTTCGAAGACAGAAATCAAATCTGCTGCGGAAAGTATGTTTAAAGTAAAAGTTCAGTCCATCCGGACGGTCATTTGTCGAGCGCGTTCAAAGCCGAATAAGTTTTCGAAAGGCGCTGTCAGATATTGGAAAAAGGCAATGATTAAACTCGCTCCTGGAGAGAAACTCCAGCTTTTTGAAGGGGCTTGATCGTGGGAGTTAAGATTTTTCGACCCAGAAGTCCTGGCCGTCGTGGAATGACTGGTTATGATTTCGAAGAAATCACAAAAGCAAAACCTGAGAAGAGTCTGACAGAGGCTCTAAGAAAAAAGGCTGCTCGTAATAATTCTGGGCAAATCACTGTTCGGCATAAGGGTGGTGGTCATAAGCGCCGTTACCGCCTTATTGATTTCAAGAGGATGAAGGATGGAATTCCAGGGCGTGTTGTCGCCATCGAATATGATCCAAATCGTAGCTGTCGAATCGCTCTGATTTTTTATACCGATGGACAAAAGAGTTACATTTTGGCTCCTGTCGGCTTGAAAGTTGGAGATCAGGTTGCGTCTGGAACGGATGCCGACATTAAGCCAGGAAATGCACTACCGCTTTCGGCAATCCCTGTGGGTACGATCATTCATAATATTGAGTTGCGTCCTGGAAAGGGTGCGCAGATGACTCGTGGTGCTGGAGCGGCTGCGACTCTCGTGGCAAAACTGGGTCAATATTGTCAGGTTCGACTGCCTTCGGGAGAGGTGCGGCAGGTTCTGTCTTCCTGCCGAGCAAGTATCGGTCAGGTGGGCAATACAGATAATGAAAATATCAAAATTGGTAAAGCGGGTCGAAATCGTTGGAAGGGAAAGAGACCTTCGGTGCGTGGTATGGCCATGAATCCCATTGATCATCCGCTTGGTGGAGGAGAAGGGGTTGGAAAAGGTCATCATCCTGTTACTCCTTGGGGTCAGCCTTGTAAGGGCTATAAGACTCGGAATAATAAGCGTACTGATTCAATGATCGTTAAACGACGTAACGTCCGTTAGGAGAGACTGTGGCTAGGTCAGTAAAAAAAGGTCCGTTTTTAGATCACCATCTTCAGAAAAAGATCGATACAGCGAAAGCTTCGGGCGACAAAAAGGTTATTAAGACTTGGTCTCGGCGGTCGACGGTCATTCCGGAGGCTGTGGGTTTAACGTTTGCTGTACATAATGGAAGAAAGTTTGTGCCTGTTTATGTGACAGAGAACATGATTGGACACAAGTTTGGGGAATTTGCACCTACGCGAGTTTTTGTTGGCCATGCCGAGAAGAAAGCTGCAGCACCAGCGGCGCCAGCAAAGAAGTAGTAAAGTTTTAAGTATTAGGAGTTATTGAAATGGAAGTTTCAGCTCGATTGAAGTTCGCAAGAATTGGTTGTCAGAAGGCGAGATTAGTTGCTGACGTTGTTCGTGGCCGAGATGTGAACGATGCAATTAGAAGACTAACCTTTTCTAAGAACAAAGGCGCTTTTTTGATTAAGAAGTTAATTGAGTCAGCGGTAGCAAACGCCGAGACCAAGAAGGTTATCGATATCGATAACCTGTATGTAAAAACCATTTTTGTTGATCAAGGCCCCTCAATTAAGCGGTTTCGCCCGCGAGCTCAGGGGCGTGCTTATATGGTCCGCAAAAAGATGAGTCACATAAACGTTGTTTTAGACGAACGATAAGGAAGTACGCGTGGGACAGAAAATCAATCCAATTGGATTCAGAGTGGGAGTTATCCGAACATGGGACTCTCGTTGGTTCGCTAAAGGTAAAGTCTATTTTGATTACTTGCATGAGGACTATCGCCTCAGAAAGTACATCAAAGATAAGCTCAAGCACGCGGGCGTGTCGAAGATTGAGATGGAAAGAGCCGCGAACAAGGTTCGCATCATTGTTTATACGGCTCGACCTGGTGTTGTAATCGGGAAAAAGGGTACTGGAATTGATGCTCTCAGAAGCGATATCCAGAAGCAGACAGGTAATGAAGTGATCGTCAGCATTCAAGAAGTTCGAAAGCCTGATGTTGATGCTCAGTTGGTCGCTGAAAACATCGCGCTTCAGTTGGAGAAGCGGATCTCTTGGCGGCGAGCGCTGAAAAAAGCTCTTGCAGCTGGTGTTCGTGGCGGCGTTCGTGGAATTAAAATTCGAGTCAGTGGACGATTGGACGGGGCTGAGATTGCTCGGTCCGAGTGGTACAATGAAAAGAGTATTCCTCTTCATACCCTTCGTGCCGATATTGATTATGGAACAGCCGAAGCTTTGACGGGTTACGGATTGATTGGTTTGAAAGTTTGGATTTACCGAGGAGATGTTTTCACCGCACGTGAGTTAGAGGAGGCAGGTCGTGTTAAGTCCTAAGCGAGTCAAGTGGAGAAGACAGTTTCGCGGTCGCTACAAGGGCTTTGCGACAAGGGGAAGCAACCTTAGTTTCGGTGACTATGGTCTAGCGGCTGTTGAGTCAGGAAGGCTTTCTGCGCGTCAGTTGGAAGCAAGTCGTATTGCGATCAGTAGATCAGTGAAGCGTGGTGGGAAACTTTGGTTAAGAATTTTCCCCCATTTGCCCCTGACAAAAAAGCCTGCAGAGACTCGGATGGGCTCTGGTAAGGGAAATCCGGAATTGTGGGTGGCTAAGATTCAGCCGGGACGTTTGCTATTTGAAATGAATGGTGTGAGTAGGGATCAGGCCGAAGAAGCTTTCCGGCTGGCAGCTCACAAGTTGCCTTTTAAAACAAAGTTTATCTCGAGAGATTGAGTTTATGAAATACCAAGAGATTAAAGATTTAACAGTTGAAGAGTTGCGAAAGCGTATTGTTGTTACTCGAACGCAGTTGTTTCAAACAAAAATGAAGCATTCCCTGGGTCAAGTTCAGAATCCTATTGAAATAAGAGATGCCCGTCGAGACTTAGCTAAAATGAAGACGGCACTAAACTCAAAGTTGCGAAGTTAATTGAGAGGCAAAAATGGCAACGGTTGTGGAAAATAAAAAAGAGCGTGGAGTCCGAACGGAGGTTGTCGGTCATGTCATCAGTAGTCGGATGACAAAGACAATCGCTGTTCAAGTCTATCGTTTAGTTAGACATGTAAAATATGGCAAGTTTATCCGGCGAAGCTCTGTCTTTAAGGCAGAGGATACTAAGCAAGAGGCCAAAATTGGGGATCAAGTTCGTCTTGTTGAGACGCGTCCTTTGAGTAAGCAAAAGCGGTGGAAGCTGGTGGAAATTATCGAGCGTGCACCGGTACAGGAGGTTCTCCATGATTCAGATGCAAAGTAGATTGCGTGTTGCTGATAACTCCGGAGCCAAAGAGGTTCATTGTATTAAAGTTTTGGGAGGCACTCTTCGTAGATATGCTTCCGTTGGGGATATTATTGTTGTTTCCATTAAGGATGCTTTGCCCAATTCGAAAGTGAAAAAAGGCGATAAAGCTAAAGCGGTGATTGTTCGAACGATTCAGAAGATTCGTCGACCAGATGGAAGTTATATTCGATTTGATGATAATTCTGCTGTGTTGATTAATGCCGCAAAAGAGCCTATCGGAACTCGGATTTTTGGACCTGTGGCAAGAGAACTACGAGCTAAGCAGTTTGTTAAGATCGTGTCGCTCGCGCCTGAGGTTTTATGACTAGGTTAGAAATGGAGTTTTTCCAGTGACAGAACTTAAATCTCGATATCAGAAGGAAATTGTTCCGCATCTTATGAAGGAGAGGGCGTACAAAAGCGTTATGCAAGTGCCCACTCTTGAGAAGATTGTGATTAATATTTGTACGAGCGAAGCGGTTCGTAACCCAAAAGTGTTGCAATCCGTTGTCGATGAGTTGACAGCAATTGCTGGGCAAAAAGCTGTCATCACAAAAGCAAAGAAGGCGATTTCCAATTTTAAATTAAGAGAGGGAATGGCCATCGGTGCGATGGTCACTTTGAGAAAAGATAGAATGTGGTCTTTCTTGGAGCGTTTGATTCACTTGTCATTGCCACGTGTGCGAGACTTTAGAGGGTTGTCTCCGCGAGGTTTTGATGGTCGTGGCAATTACAATATGGGCCTAAAAGAGCAGATTGTCTTTCCCGAAATCGATTACGACAGAGTTGAATCTGTGCGTGGGATGAATATCTCCATTTGCACGTCAGCTGTGTCTGATGCGGACGGAAGAATTTTGCTTGAACAATTAGGACTTCCCTTTCGTAAGAAGTAGGAGACGGAAGAGATGGATACAGTTGCTGAGTTTTTTACTCGAATTAGAAATGCAGGCCTTGCTCGACACGAGAAGGTGGATGTACCGAGCTCCAATCTTCGGGTTGGTGTTGCGAAGATTCTTCAAGAATCTGGATACATTCGGACTTTCAAAGTGGCGCGTGATGGCAAGCAAGGAATCATGCGCGTTTACTTGAAATATAGTGACTCAGGTAAGCCAGTGATTAGTAGCATACAAAAAGTCAGTCGCCCTGGGCGGAGATTCTATGTGAAATCTTCTGAGATCCCACAGGTTCGATCGGGATTTGGGCTTTGTATTTTAAGCACAAATAAAGGTGTGATGAGTGGTGATCAGGCGATGAAGCAAAATGTGGGCGGAGAACTTCTCTGCCAGATTTGGTAAGAAGGTGAGCGATGTCTAGAGTTGGACGTTCCCCAGTATATTTTGAGAAATCTGTACAAGTCACTGTGGGTGCTAACAATGTGGTCACAGTTAAGGGTGCGAAGTCGACTTTGACTGTTCGATTGCGTCCCGGCATCAAGGCAACTGTCGAAGAAGGTAAAGTGGTTTTGACGAGAGCCAATGATTTGGCGACCTCTCGAGCTTATCATGGGCTCGCGAGGGCCTTGGTTCAAAATGCAGTTTCCGGAGTGTCGAAAGGTTGGACTAAGGAGCTCGAGCTGAATGGGGTTGGTTATCGCGCCAATGTGGCTGGGAAGAAGCTCGAATTGACCTTAGGGTATAGTCATCCGATTCACTATGAAATTCCCGAGGGGATTGAAATCAAGGTCGATAAGCAAACAAAAATCATTGTTACCGGAGCCGATCGTGACAGTGTTGGTAAAGTGTCAGCAAAAATACGAGGCTTTCGACCCCCTGAACCTTATTTGGGTAAGGGTATTAAGTACTCGAATGAAACGATTAGAAGAAAAGCCGGTAAGTCAGCGGCTAAATAATTTAGAGGTTTAATGTGATTAGGATTAAATATAGACGCAAGACAGACAACAAAGTTGTCGGACGGTTAAAAAATAAATCTCGAATCAGAAAAAAAGTTTCTGGAACGTCGGAGCGTCCGAGACTTTGTGTTTTTCGAAGCGGAAAACATCTTTACGCTCAAATTATTGATGACCAAAAAGGTCAAACGATCGTTGCTGCTTCCACACTTACAATTGAAGGGGCCAGTAGCAAAAAGAACGTAGAGGCTGCTAAGCGAGTTGGTGAGGAAGTCGCAAAGGCTGCGTTGAAAAAAAATATCAACAGCGTGGTCTTCGATCGTAGTGGATATATTTATCACGGTAAGGTCAAAGCAATTGCAGAGTCTGCCCGTCAAGCAGGGCTGAGTTTTTAAGGAAGGAATTGGATGGAGAATCAAAATACGGCCCCAACAGTAGGTGAGCTTTTAGAACGAGTCGTGGCCATTAAGCGCGTCGCTAAAGTTGTTAAGGGTGGACGGCGTTTCTCGTTTGCTGCGTTAGTTGTCACAGGCAACGGAAGTGGTGAAGTGGGATTCGGTACTGGCAAAGCTGGTGAAGTGCCTGAAGCTATCGGAAAAGCCGGAAGGATTGCGAAGAAGTCTATGAATGCGTTTAGGCTCAAAGACGGTCGAACAATTCCTCACGAAGTAACAGGTCGATTTGGGGCTGCAAAAGTGATTTTGGTCCCAGCAGCGCCTGGTACAGGTGTTATTGCGGGCGGTCCCGTGCGTGCGGTTTTGGAATGTGTTGGTGTTAAAGATATTTTAACGAAGTGTGTTGGTACGACGAATCCACATAATGCCGTTCGGGCCACGCTTGATGGCCTCTTGCAGTTATTGGATTCTCGACCTTCGCTTTAGAGTAGCGAGGAAATATGGCGAAGAAGATTTATTTGCGCTTGAAGCGAAGTTTGATTGGAACAACTCAGAGGCAAAGGGATACGGTCCGTTGTTTAGGGTTGAAAAAGATAAATCAAGAAGTAGAGGTTGCTGACAACCCGGCCAACCGTGGGCAGGTAATGAGTGTCCAGCATCTTCTGGAAGTGAAAATAAAGGGATAGTCCATGAGTATGTTGGCAGCGCTTAAACCAAAAGAAGGCTCCGTTCATTACAGAAAAATTGTAGGGCGTGGGCGTGGATCAGGGATGGGGCAAACTTCAACAAAAGGTCATAAAGGGCAGAAAGCTCGATCGGGTGGCAGTATTCGTTGGGGTTTTGAAGGTGGTCAGATGCCACTGTCGCGTCGAATGCCCAAGTTTGGTTTTAAGAATACTAATTTTGCAAATCGTTATGAGATCATTTCTCTCGTGGATCTTGAAAAGTTCGAGGGAGTTGTAGATTTGGCAGCGCTTGTGAAGGCCGGTCTTGTCAGCAAAACTGCGAAGGTCAAGTTACTTGCTAATGGTGTGCTTACAAAACGTCTTCAAGTTAAAGTTCACAAAGCAAGTGAGGCTGCGAAGAAAGCTGTTGCCAATGCTGGTGGCTCTTTGGAGGTTATAGAAGGGTGAATTCCGCATCAGGCTTTTCCATTCCTGTCGATCTCCGAAAAAAGCTACTGTTTACTTTTGGAATTTTGTGCGTTTACAGAATTGGTGTTCACGTTCCTAGCCCTGGGGTAGATGGAACTGCAGTTTTATCTCTGTTTCGCGCTCAGAGTTCAGGTTTTTTTGGGCTATTTAATACGTTTACGGGTGGTGGTCTGGAGAAGTTCAGCGTTTTTGCGCTGGGAATTATGCCCTACATCTCTGCCTCTATTATATTTCAGCTTTTACAAACCGCTGTGCCCTATCTTGAGTCTTTGAAAAAAGAGGGCGAACACGGCCGCAAAAAAATTAATCAGTACACGCGCTATGCAACTGTGTTGTTGGCGATTATTCAGGGCTATGCGATGGCAAAGTATCTGCAGGGAGCTAATAGTCCCGAGCAGATGCCTGTAGTGACGACCGTCTCTTTTGGGCCTTTTATGCCCTTTTGGCTGGTAACGATCACGACTCTGACAGCAGGAACTTGTTTTATCATGTGGTTGGGAGAGCAAATCACAGAGCGTGGAATTGGTAATGGGGCCAGTTTGATTATCTTCACGGGTATTGTTGCTGGAATACCCAAAAACGCCGTTGGATTGTTACAGCTAGTTCAGAATAAAGAGATGCAGGGAGGTCTAGCTTTCCTGATTATTTTGGGAATGGTTGCTGTGATTGCGGCCATTGTTTTTATCGAGGTAGGACAGCGTCGGATTCCCATTCAATATTCGATGCGCTCGTCTGGACGGGATTCGTTAGGGCAGCAGCAAAGTCATTTGCCGCTGAAAATTAATTTTTCAAATGTTATCCCTCCAATTTTTGCTTCAAGTTTGTTGATGTTTCCGGCAACGATTGCACAATTTGTTAATGTTCCTTGGATAAAAGATTTACGTGATTATTTTTCTCCCACTTCCGGGATTTATACGATTTGTTTTGTTGGGCTGATTGTATTTTTCTGTTTTTTCTATACCGAAATTGTTTTTAACCCTAATGACGTTGCGGATAACTTGAAAAAATATGGTGGATTTATTCCAGGGATTCGTGCTGGTCGGAGTACAGCTGATTATATCAAGCGAGTGTTAGATCGATTGACGGTAAGTGGGGCAATATATCTTTGTCTTATATGTATTTTGCCAACCATGCTGATCGATTATTTTAAGGTTCCTTTTTATTTCGGTGGAACGAGTCTGCTGATCTTGGTCGGTGTGGCTCTCGATACTAGCCAGCAAATTCAATCCCATTTATTGTCGGCTCGTTATGAAGGTATGCTAAAGGGCGTCAAGCTTAAGAGCCGGAGGGTTCAATATTGAATCTGCTCCTTTTTGGACCTCCGGGGGCAGGTAAGGGAACCCAATCTGCTCTTCTGAAGAATAAGTTGGGTGTTGGCCATATCAGCACCGGAGATCTTTTTAGAAAAGCTATGAAGCTTGGGACGACGCTAGGAACTCAAGCTCGTCAGTATATTGATGGTGGGCAGCTTGTTCCCGATTCTATCACAATCGCTCTAGTTCGTGAGGAGTTGGCATCATTAAGGTCAGGATTTGTATTGGATGGTTTTCCGCGGACTCTCGAGCAAGCGAAAGCACTTTCAACTATGCTCGCCGAACTGGGGCAAAGCCTTGATGCTGTGATCTCGTTGGTTGTACCCGTTTCCGTCTTGATTGGCCGCCTTGCGGGCCGGAGAGTTTGTAGATCCTGTGGGGCTGTCTACCATGTAGCAGATAAAAAGCCGACCAAAGCCGGGATATGTGACCAGTGTGGGGGCGAGCTATACCAGCGTTCTGACGACAATGAGACTGTCGTTGGCCAGAGATTACGTGCTTATGAGGAGAGTACAAAACCGCTCGAAGAATACTATCGAACGGCTGCATTATTGATCGAGATAGATGGTTTGGGAGCGGCCGACGAAATATTTGATCGGATTGTGAAATCGTTTAGCAAATTTAAGAAATGAGATTATAAGTCTAGACGAGGAGTTGATGGAGTGTTAGTTTCTGCGATCTTTTGTTATGCATTTCAAAAATTCTTTAACTAGCTAGGGTTAGAGGCACCAAATGAAGGTAAGAGCATCAGTAAAAAAAATTTGCAATAAGTGCAAGGTAATTAAGCGTAAAGGGGTTATCCGGGTAATTTGCGCGAACCCCAAACACAAGCAAAGGCAGGGTTAAACTGTGGCTCGTATAGCAGGGGTCGATTTACCACGTAATAAGAGACTTGAAGTTGCGCTCACTTATATCTACGGAATTGGGCGTAATAGAGCTGCGCTTATCATGCGTGAAGGCGGTTTTGAGAGAGATCTCCGAACTGATAATTTGACGGATGAGCAGGTTGCAAAAATTCGCACGATCTTAGATCAGAACTTCAAAGTTGAAGGGGATCTTCGTAGAGATGTGGGAATGTCTGTAAAACGCTTGATGGATCTTGGTTGCTATCGTGGTCTTCGGCATAAAAAAGGCCTTCCAGTTCGTGGTCAAAGGACTCGTTCAAATTCGAGAACGAGAAAGGGCCCGAGGAAGACGGTAGCCAACAAGAAAATGGCTGTATAGTAAATAGGGAGATGTGATTGTGAATCAGACCGAGAATGTGGCGGCGAAACCGGCAAAGAAGAAGTCAAAAAAAAATGTTCCTGTGGGAAAATGCTATATCCAAGCCGGCTTTGGAAATACGATTGTAACTATAACGGATCTCAATGGTAATGCGATCTGTTGGTCCTCGGCCGGAATGTTGGGTTTTAAAGGCAGCCGAAAGGGAACCCCTTTTGCTGCTCAAGTTGCAGCGGAAGATGCAGCTAAGAAGGCAATCGACAATGGAATGAAAAGTGTCGATGTCTGGTTAAGTGGACCGGGAGCAGGGCGAGAGCCGGCGATTCGGGCACTGGCATCCGTAGGGTTGAGAGTTTCTTCTTTAAAAGATGTTACTCCAGTTCCTCACAACGGTTGTCGACCACCAAAGAGAAGAAGAATTTAATCCAAATAATGAAACTAAGGAGAGTGAAGTCGTGGGCGAATTAAGTATGCAACCCCACTATTACAAGTTCTGGCGTGACCTGATTAAGCCCAAGGGATTTGAGGTGGAAAAGGAAACATTGACGGAGCGGTATGGAAAATTCCATGTTCGACCTTTGGAAAGAGGTTTTGGAGTTACGCTTGGAAATTCGTTGAGACGAGTGCTTCTGAGCTCCATGATGGGATCTGCAATTAGTGCTGTGAAATTCGAAGGCGTGCTTCACGAATTCAGTACAATTCCGGATGTTCTTGAAGACGTGACAGACATCATTTTAAATTTAAAAGAAGTTCGTTTCAGACAACATGATGCTGAAACAAAGACTTTGAGGATTTCGAAGCACGGGGTCGGTGCTATTACTGCGGCAGATATTCAGACAACTGATAAAGTTGAAGTATTGAATCCAGAGCAGCACATTGCGACCCTTGGTAAGGAAGCGCGGTTTGAGGCTGAAATTATTGTAAGCTTTGGTCGTGGCTACATGGAGGCGAGCACTCAGAATTCGACGTTGCCTGTTGGATTTATTGCAGTGGACGCTCTCCATAGTCCTATTCGCCGGGTAAACTATAACGTTTCTCAGGCCCGCGTTGCTCAGCGAACTGATTATGATGCTCTGACCATTGAAATCTGGACAGACGGATCTTTGCGTCCCGAGGAATCAATTTCTTTGGGATCTAAGATTCTTAAAGAGCAACTGCAGGTATTCCTCACTTTTGATGAAAGTATGGAACCGCTACATGAAGAAGAAGAATCGAAATCTCCTCAATTGAACGAGAACTTATTCCGTTCTGTTGATGATCTTGAGCTTTCCGTTCGTTCTGCCAATTGTTTGAAGAATGCAAATATTCGATTCATTGGTGAGTTGGTTTGTCGTTCTGAAGCAGAAATGCTTAAAACAAAGAATTTTGGCAGAAAGTCACTGAACGAGATCAAAGAGATTTTGTCGACAATGGGTCTTTCGTTGGGCATGAAGATTGATGGGTGGCCACCATCTGGATGGGATCCAAACAATCCTCAAAAGCCAACGGTTTCTGTACCAGTAGTACAAAGCGCGGTTCAAGGGCGACCGACGCAATAATAATGGAGAGTTAGACGTCATGAGACATAGATCACAGACGCATTCATTTAATCGAAGACAAGGTCCTCGATTGGCTTTGATTAAAGGATTGATGAATTCGATTTTGGAACATGGAAGAATTCGAACAACGGTTCCTAAGGCAAAAGAGCTTCGTCGGCATATCGAGAAGGCTGTTACGTTAGGAAAAAAAGGAACCCTTCATTCTCGGCGTCTTCTGATTTCTCGTTTGGGTTGTTCAGAGTCTGCGGGCGTTGTGATGGATACACTTGCGGCAAAATATAAAAGTCGTAAAGGTGGCTATACTCGAATTGTAAAAGCTGGCGCTCGACCGGGTGATGGTGCTGAGATGGCTTTCATCGAATTGGTCGATTATGAGGCAAAGAAAGCGACTCCTGCTCAAGACAAAGCGGCTGGCACTGTGAAAAAGAAAGCGCGAGTTGTATCTCGTGAAGCTCTTCGAAAAAGAAAAGTTCTTCGAGGTCTTCAGGGACAAGCTCGTCGAGTCGCAAGAACGTAGGACGTGTCAAAATATAGACATCTGTTTGGGCTGCTGTTTTCTATAGGAACAGTAGTTTTAGTTATTATCTATATCTCAAAGAGACTGGATACAGCGGAGTATAATCCGGCCTCTGATAGCCATGAGATTCTAGCTAAATTGTCAAATAGTGGTGCATTCGATTTCGAGTTGAGTGACTTAGAGGGTCGCTCAGTCAAAATGAGTTCGTTTGTAAATAAAGTTATTTTGCTTAATCTTTGGGCGACGTGGTGCGGACCTTGTGTTGAAGAGTTTCCTGCGCTGCTAGCATTGGCGAGACATATTCCAGAGATGCGACTGGTAGCAGTAGCTGCGGATAAGGAGCCTGATGCTGTTCGATCGTTTGTGAAAGCCTTTGGAAACATTTCTTCGAATGTGACACTTCTTTTGGATCCGGAGCAGAAGGTTCGTTTGCTTTATGGCACTCAGGTGCTTCCAGAATCCTATATATTCGCTGCGGATAGTCGTTTACTTCGAAAGGTCGTAGGTACGGAGAAGTGGGATCGCCCAGAGGCCATCGATTTTTTTAGGCACGTCGTTGCAGATCCTAGTGTGCGCTAATAGAGTTAGTAGGCATTTCGACTATTAAAAGCAGCCCAAAAGGTTAGCGCTAGAATTTTGAAGTCCAACCAGATTGACCAGTTTTTAATGTAGTAGATGTCGCACTCGATACGCTTGTGAAGGCTCGTATTCCCTCTCCAACCATTCACCTGAGCCCACCCTGTCATTCCGGCCTTCATTTTATGGCGAAGCATGTAGGAGGGGATTTCACGACGGAAATTGTTAACAAAGAAGGGTTGTTCAGGCCGAGGGCCTACGAGGCTCATATCGCCCAAGAGAACATTCCAGAGCTGAGGGAGTTCATCCAACGACAGTGTTCTAAGCACCTTTCCAATTGCCGTTCGGCGCGGATCGCTTTCGACTGTCCACCCAGGAGCGGTCGAAGAATTATTCATAGTTCGAAATTTCCACATCTTAAATGTACGTCCATCGAGCCCCATTCTTTCTTGGGAAAAGAAGATGGGGCCGCGACCACTTAATCTGACAAGAAAGGCCAGTACGAGAAAGAGTGGAGACAAAAATAGGATTCCAAAAAAGGCCCCAATAAAATCTAGAGATCTTTTAGCCATAATGTCGATGGGCGAGTGATGGGGTTGATTCAGCGTCATGATAGACATGCCAGCGACTTGTTCCAGCTGAACTCCTAAGAGCGCGTAACTGTTAAAGGCCGGAAGAATATAAATGCGGGTTACATCATTGTAGTTATCGCGGACAAACGAATCAATTTTGGCAGAGTGTTCGGGATTATAGGAAATGACGTACGCCTGCGGAGAGATTTCGGATTTCCATTTCTCTGTAGCTGTCGGGATGCCGAATTCGTCAGCCCAGTCTGGAGGGTCCAACCAGGCTAAGGGTTCAATCCCAAGATGAGGTGAGCGCAAGATCCTTTCCAAATAAGTCCGTAGTTGTTGGCCGCTTCCAACCAATAAGATGCCCTGTTTGGATTGAAAGGCCCGTAAGATCCTTCCACCAATGATTCGCCCGAGATAGATCGCGTGAAATGATATGAGGGAATAAATAAGAACAGTTCCGCGTGAGACGCGTTGAGTAGCGAAGAAATAACTAAGCAGGATAAAAAGCAATAGAACCAAAGCGTGGCCGCGAATCAAGGCGTAGGGTCTTGCTGTTCTTGAGCGAAGGAAGGATTCCTCGTAAAATCCAGATCTCGAAAAGACTGTCAAAGTGAGGACGCTAAGAAAAAGACCAAATTTAATATATTCCTCAAAGTTGGGAGCATTTTCTCCAAACAAACGACGAATTTCGACGGAAGCAAACCAACTTATGGCAGTCAGAATGGCGTCGACTATTGGGATTATGTAGGTCCCCATCAAATTTCCCACGATGTTTGAGAATCGTGCCCCAATTACGTACACTATCAGGATGTTGGAAACGGAACAAAGTTGCAACAAAAGGCGTCAGCGGTCTGGCGTCGTACTGGCTCATGACTGGATTACTGGATTCCGCGGTGGGGAGAGGGTTTTAGATGCTTTCTGCGAACTGTATCCGCAGGCCCCTCTCTATACTTTAATCCATAGGCCAGGAACGTCTTCCCCCCGAATCGAAAATCGGCCAATTCACACAAGTTTAATTGGGAAGGTACCAGGAGCAGAAACGAGATACCGAATGATGCTTCCTTTATTTCCTCAAGCGATGAATTTATTTGGAATTCAAGAATCATGTGACCTACTTCTTAGCAGTCACCACTGTGTAATTAAGGGATTGAAAAAACCTCGGGGTGCGTTTCATATCAGTTATATCCATAGTCCAATGCGCTATATGTACGACCAGTATGACAATTATTTTGGACCCATGGCGAGTTGGCCTGTGCGAGCGGGCGGAAGAATCTTTCGCAAGTATCTGGTTGAATGGGACCTCGCGAGCAATGCGAATGTCGATAGGATGATTGCGAATTCGGCGTTTGTGCGGGATCGGATTCGAAAATTCTATGGACGAGATGCGGATGTGATTTATCCGTTTGTAGATTTAAATGATTTTCTCTCTGTCGAGAAAAGTCGACCTCTTAAACAGGATTATTTTGTCGTCGTCTCGGCATTTGCTCCAAACAAGCGGGTCGACCTCGCAATTGAGGCATGTAACCGCTTGCGACGACAGCTGAAGATTGTCGGTGGTGGACAAATGGAAAAATCTTTAAGGGCTATGGCTGGGCCGACTATTGAATTTTTGGGGAATTGTTCGCGGGAATCGGTTGTTCAGCTTTTGGCACAAGCACAGGCTCTCCTATTTCCTGGAGTAGAGGATTTTGGGATTACTCCGTTGGAATCATTGGCAGCGGGGACTCCGGTTGTTGCGTATCATGCGGGAGGAGTACTCGAAACTTTGACTGAAGGTGATGCTCAGTTTTTCTCGGAGCCCACGGTTGAAAGTCTTATGGGAGCCATCGAGCAATTTACACAAAAAACCTGGAAAATTGATTTGGAACGACTGAACGTGTTCTCAAGAGAACGCTTTTTGAATCAAATGGAAGACTATATCTCAAGTGTTTTATAGTGTGCGAAAACCAAGGGCGGAAAACAAGCGCTCTGTCATTGGCACAATCCCTCCGACGTCTTCGCTATGGCCGTCAGCGCCAATCTCAGAAGCGAAGTCGCGAGTTACAGGAGCTCCGCCGACAACAACGCGAAAGCCGTAGCCGTTCTTCCGATTTTCCTCGATCAACAGCTTCATCTGTATCATCGTTGTAGTCATAAGAGCAGATAGAGCGATGAGTTCGGCGCGATGCTGTTGAGCAGCAGCAAAGATATCTTCCATGGGGACATTTCGTCCAAGATCGATAACCTCGTAACCAAAATTTCTGAGCATGAGGACACAAATGTTTTTGCCAATGTCATGAATGTCCCCTTTAACGGTGGCGAAAATCACAGTTCCCTTCTTGGTATCTCCTGCTGCCTTTGCGAGATAAGGTTCAAGAAGTTTAACTCCAACTTTCATGGCTTCCGCGGCAGCTACCAGATGTGGAATAAATTTTTTTCGTTGAGCGAATAGTTCACCAAGGTAGCGAATACCTGGGGTCATCACATTGAGGAACAGGTCGAAGGATTCTTCGGATCGAGTTTCCAAAAAACGCTCAATATCAGTCTCAATCTTTTCTTTTCGGCCTTCGACAATGTCCCAGAAAATTTCTTTTTGATTAGAGTCGAGCTGGAGCTTCTGAGTTGGATCCTCGCCAGCGCCTTTGTTACTTTGCGTTCCGGAATCCACTGAGTTGGCAACCGACTCACTGATTGGTTCCGACCATCGTTCGAGGTAGGCGGAAACAGCTTGAGTTTTATTTGTAAATAGGTCACTTGCCGCGACTCGAATTGCGATATCTTTTTCAAGCACGTTCATAATCGCGCTATTTAGTCCCCGTTGAATGGCCATCATGAGGTAAGCCTGATGAACGTAGCGTCGATTAGGAAGGCCAAATGACGAATTGCTAAGTCCAAAGGTTGTCGCGCAACCTAACTCCTTCGTTATAAGCTCAATGGTTCTTAATGTTTCGATACTGCCTTCTCGCATTGCGGAGACGGTCAGACTCAAAACATCAAAGACAATATCATTACGTTGAAAGCCCACAGCGAGGAATCGATCTAAAATTTTCTGTGCATACCGGAGTCTATCTGCAGCTTTTTCTGGGACTTCAGTTTCGGTGACGAGAGCTAAAACAGCGCCGCCTACGCGCAGGGCGATCGGCAAGACTTCGGCGAGCTTCTCTTCCTCGGCGTTGACGCTGTTGAGTAGCGGTCGGCCGTAGTAGACCTGTCCGCCACGGAGAAGGGCTTCCGAAAAACTCGAATCTATAACGAGAGGCGCGTCGACGGAATTTTGTAGAGCACAAACAACATTCGACATCATTCCGGGCTCGTCAATCAAGGGGACGCCTACATTCACGTCGAGGCAGTGAGCTCCGGCTGCAACCTGGCTTTGAGCATCCATCATCAGTGCTTCAATGTTTCCAGCCCGGATATTCTCAGCGACTTTCTTGCGCCCAGTGGGATTGATTTTTTCACCGATCATCACGAAGGGTTCATCGGGTCCAATGGCAACAGTTTTCATCTTGGAGGAGAGTAACACGCGAGAGCGAGGGGTGATTCTGGAGTGACTGAATAATTCAGGTTTACTATCAACGATATGGCGAACATGAGAGATGTACTCGGGCGTTGTTCCGCAGCAACCGCCTAAAATTCTGGCGCCCGCTCTAAAGAAATCCTCTACGTACGTTGCCATTTTTTCGGCATCCAAAGGGAAAACAGTTTCCCCGGCAACGAGCTGAGGGAGTCCGGCATTGGGTTGAGCACAAAGGGGCGTGTTAGTTATCCGTTTCATCCGTTCCACGACTTTAATCATGGCATCGGGGCCCACAGAGCAATTGGCTCCAATGACGTCGGCATGGAAGCCTTCGGCGATAGCAACTGTCGACTCTGGTGTGATGCCAGTATCGGAAATGGTGTCGGTGTTAAAGGTCATGAGAGCAATAATGGGGATGTCCTGACTTAAACTTCTGACGGCGGAAAGTGCGGCCTTATAATCAAGGGAGTCGAACATGGTTTCGATGATAATGGCGTCGGCCCCTGCGACGATCAGCGCTTGTGCCTGTTCACGGAAAATTTCGACGACCTCTTCGAATGGACGAGAGCCAGTTGGAAATATCGTGTCGCCACAAGGGCCGATGTCTCCCGCAACGAATGCTCGAGCTCCGGCGGCCCTTCGTGCGATAGCAACTGCTGCGGAATTGATCTCTTTAAGTTTGTCGTAGGCATCGTATTCGAGGAGGCGAAGTTTTGATGCGCCAAACGTATTGGTGATCAAAATATCTGCACCCGCCGTAACGTATTCACGATGGACTTGTTCGATGATATCGGGCTTTTCCAAGTTCCAAAGATCAGGTGCATATCCGGCAGGTAGATTGCGTTTTTGAAGAAGAGCTCCCATCGAGCCATCTAAAATAAGCAGACGGGAAGCCAGGGCCGAACGAAACTCTTGATAACGGCTGTTGTTCATAACTCCATATTACGCACAAAAGCGGCTTGAAATCCATCGCTCATCGCGAGCTCAATTGGTTTCGTCACGCGATCCACCCACTCTTGGAAAGCGAGGCGTTCCGGAGGGGTCGTCTGGCTCCAAAGAACTGTACCTTGTAAGCTCGAGTTGCCAAGCGCTGTCGTCGGGAGGTGCGGTAGCAGCTTTAAAGAACGACATTCATCGAGGGGAAGATTCTCGCCAAAGCTTCCAGCGAGGTAAAGCTGTTGAGGAGTGATAGAGCTTTCTGTTTGTACGATTTCCAAGCCTGTTTGAATAGCGGACTTTGCCAACTGAAATTCACGAATATCGTCTTGTGTGAGTGCTAGATTGTCTGTGAAACGGAGGCCGTCAGGATCAAGTAACTCTCCGTCTTTTTGAATGATCCCATAGAGGACGCCCTCACGAATCGCTTGGATGAGGCCTGTACCACAAATTCCTTTTGGCACGTCGTCACTGACAACTTTGAAGCGCCAGTGACGGGAAGTCGGATCGAAGCGCGGATCCAAAATGGCGCCGTCTTCAGCCCTCATCCCAATGCTAATGCTTGAGCCTTCAAATGCCGGGCCCGCAGGAGTGCTAGACACAAACAATGTTTTTTCGTCCCAAAAAAGAATTTCGGAGTTAGTTCCAACATCCATCAAAATCCAAGATTTATTGAGAGCCTCAGGAGTTTTCCAAAGAGTAAAAAGACCTGCAAAGAGGTCTCCTCCAACAAAACTGTGTAGAAGCGGGAGGGTGTGAGCTTGCATGGGATCAAGGGAAAATGTTTGCTCTACTGTGGTCTGAGGTTGGTAGGGAGCAACGGCTAAAGAGTCGATCGGCATTTGTGCAATGAATGACGTGATGGCTGAATTTCCGGCCAGCCAAATTTGACCGGTAAAATGATCTTCCGCACGAGAGATGATTTTTTTGGAAAGCCGTTTCAATTGTCCCGCCAGCCTTTCGAACAGGGGCTTCACGCCATTTCGTTGCGCGTATTCGAGACGAGTCATGACGTCGGCTCCCATGGAGACTTGCTGATTGAGCCCCTTGATCACGGCCCAGATTCCTTTTGTATCAACTCCCGCAAGTTCGATTCCCGTGGTACCTAAATCGCAACAAAGCCACCATGGGCCCTCCGGGTTGCGTTTTTGATGGAGATTATCTTGGAACACAAAAATTTGTGGGAAGCTCACCTCGATGGCCGTGCGAGGTCTTAATCCGCAACTGAGTCTCCAGCCCTGTTCCAGTTGCGCTGTTGAAAAAGCTTTGCGATCCGCACTCGATATTGGCGCAATACCTTTCTCCACTCGAACCCGGCATTGTCGACAGACCCCTTTTCCCATGCAACTAGATTTAATAGGGATTTGTTGATGTTGAAGTTGTTCGAGAAGAGTCAGATTGCCAAACGTACTTTGCAGGTCCCATGTTTGCGATCCATGGCGGGCAACAATTCTAAATGGCATGAATCACTTTCAAGGCGAGGCTTACTTTGTTGAAAGGAGCGCTGACTTGGAAGCCTGCAACCATGTTCTTTGCTCTATCCAGAGTTTTCACCGCGATATCAAGCCCTCGTTGAAGAGCATCTTCCTTGGAGTCTCCGGCTTTTTCCATTTCATCGATGACCCATTGCGGAACCTCTACACCAGGGACTTCGTTCTTCAAAAATTCGGCATTTCGCAAACTAACCAAGGGCCAAATACCCATGAGAACTGGGATATCGATGGGACCAAGTTTTTCAAAGAATCGTTGGTAAGCGTCCAAATCGTAAATGGGTTGGGTAATTGCGTAGTCGGCACCTGCTTCTAATTTGTAGCGAAAGCGCTGGATTTCCAATTCCT
>FRDC01005020.1_pt4 | contig 34225 bp, 30 predicted proteins | sample 1106171 | NCBI WGS metagenome assembly FRDC01 (sample SAMEA3930566, study PRJEB13176) | freshwater metagenome | biome: Drinking water system; feature: drinking water; material: water | place: Singapore | collected 2014-12-20 | reverse complement strand
CTGCACGCACGCTATAACCTTAGCAGATCCCTACGTTGCTGGGATTTCCACCAGTGGCCGATTCTCGCCCACTTAAGGACCGCCAATAGGCCGCTAATCAGGGGAGAAACCGTTGAAGAGACTGCAATCTAGGTGCCCTTTGCCCATGGGGACACCTCCTCAGAAGACCCTTAAAAATTAGGCGGTTAACCAACTATTGGCATCCCGGTTAAGAACCAACCCTTCATTTTTGGACAATGTTGGCGGAAACAGCCACTCTATGGGATGCAACCACCCCGCCTTCACCCAGCGGAAAAGGACTGGCTGGCTCTGCTATCGGCCTATCCTACGCAACTCGACAAATAGCGAAGAAAGAACACGAACCGTTAGAAATGGCCTCTGAAAACTGATTGAAGGCAGCTCAGACTGGCCGCGCTGTGCAGAGAGTACGATGCAAAAGATACTGCAGGGGAGATTCTTACGGAGCTGGAAATCGAACAGGGAGGTTGTCTTTGGAAAGTCCTTCGAAATTCATACTCGTCGAAGGAAACGTCTTCTTTGCAAGTTGAATGCTGAATCGAGTGTTAGATGCAGACGTCGAAGTCGTCACATTCCTCTGACGTAAATCGCGAACCGATTTCGTAGACATAGCCTGTCATGAGCGATGTCTCTCGTTTATGACAAGACTTGGCCAGGACCTTCCCGCAACGAAGACAGTGTTGAATTCCTTCCCACGACACTTCTCCAGCAAGGTGTTGAATAGGTTTTCCGATCTCGGTGACATTCTCCGGCATTAGTACTTTGCGAACTTCGACCACCAGTCGCTGGGCATGGTCCGCCGACTCGATGTCCGCTCCGTCCAGGACAAGGACGAGGAGACCCAACGCTCGCACCGGATCACCGTTCGCCTGATCGAGCAGTCGCTGCGCGAAAACCTGCACTTTCCCCTGTAAAAGATTCGGATCCATCGGACTTCGAGCGCGTCTTTGTCGCCTTCCCTCTCGGCTCCTTCAAGCCAAGTGATGAGTTGAACTGGTTGAAACTAACGGACAATCAAAAAGTTCGCACGAACTGTGCCACTTAGCCCTTGAGTTGCGAGACAAGCGCACGCGAAGAGGCATCAATGGACTTGGTGCAGTAGGGTCTATTGGGCTGAATAGTTTAGAGCCAAAAAACTAGGCTGGACTATATTGACGGAATACAGTCTATAGTAGAGACTCCTTTCGCTCACTACAATTAAGAGTAGTCTGCTCCTATTTTTATTCGATGAGAAGGCACGAGCGATGTTGAGATACCTTCTAGCCAATTCTGAGTTAGGCTTTCCAGTTGCGCGTCCTGCACGTTCCAGTTTGAACAATTGTTTTGCATTTCTCGGCGCCTCTCATGCACACACAGAAATCATCGGCGCCTAGCCGCCTCGTGAGCACTGACGTTCGATCGCCTCGTCTGATCCGGAAATCTGCCCCAACAACCCACCATCTTTAAGGAGGGTCCTTATGCAGATGTCGCACGCAGATCTGTTGCAAGATTTCACAGTTGTGGCGCGCACGTTTGAGCAACTCGGCCAACGACTCACCGCTGTCGCAGAGCAGGTGAGGACATCGGGTGTGCTTCCCTCAGAAAGCTTGATCGACGAGATCGCAGTCTCCCGCCGTAGTTTTACAGAGCTGCGCGACAAAGCTCTCGAACTCGTCGGCCTGATGGCCGAATCTCCCGCTGCAACTCCTGAAGAAATCGGGTCGATGAAAGAGTTGGAAGCCCTCCTGCAATTTGTGGCTGAAGCCAAACGAAAAAAAGCACAGGAAGAAAAAGCTCGGGTGCACGCCCTGACGATCCTCGATCGAATTCTTTCTTTGGTCCACAGCGAGCAGCCCGAGTTTCGACCACTTGACGAAGTCCAGGCCAAGGCAAAGGCCCTTCGAGAGACGCTGCGCGCCCACGACAGTTCAGAGGTCCATCCCGAAGTGAATTCGTTGGCTCAGGGTCGCCATCCCTTGGCAGAACTCCTCACGCTGGTCGAGGGCTATAAAGATCTCGACGATGATCTTTGGCTCCTGCTGAAGCATGCTATAGCGGAAAGCTTTGGGAAATCCCTGGCGATGAGTGCCGCGCGTGGCAAACTTTGCCCATCCCCAACGCGCTTAACCACTGACCATACCCCGGCCCCGGCAAATACCGAAACGGTCGGCAGTCAGCCCTAGCCTCAATACCCGCGTTGAGGATTGAAAAGCCTACGCTGCCCGTCTACTGCCTGATATTTGACTAAAACAGGGTTCCCATGATTGCAATACACCGCGCGTTCGTAGACGAAAGTATTCCTTGTCTTATGTACCGCTGGCTTCTCGCCGAACTTCTTGGTGTTTCCTAATTCTCCTACCTCGCTTCTGCCCCCTCGGTTGTGTCCCACGATACGCCTGTGATACGGTCAAACGACTGTCTGTTGATGGACTTTACGGCTAGCATCTAAGTCCAAGAGAGTGGGAGAACACGTTCACCGTGTGGCACAGCTCCTTGTCCAGAAGCTTAGGGAAGACTATGATGGCGTTTGGGCCACCCCTTGGTCCATTCCTCCTCTCGTTTGTGTTGCTTTCTCCTCATACTCTCTTGGCTGAGGGAACTGCTGCGCAGTCAACCAAAATCGCCCTTGATTTCAATGATGTCGATATCCCTGTCTTTGTCCGTTTTATTAGCGAACTCACCGGGAAAAACTTCGTCCTTGATGAAACCATTAAGAAGCAAGGGGGAAAGATCTCTGTGTATTCCCCCACAAAGGTTACGCCGGACCAAGCCTACAGCATGTTTGTCGCGGCACTGGAAGTCGCTCGTCTGGCCGTTGTCCCCAAAGGGAGCGTGTACCAGATCGTGCAAATGGGAGATCTCCCGCCTGAACGTGGTGTGTTCGTTTATAAGCTCAAACACGCCAATGCCACAGACCTGGCTGCCGTCCTGACGAACCTGGTTGCCCGTTCGCAAACGGTCGCACAAACAGCGCCAGGCGCCCGCCCCCCGATCAGACCACTGACGGAATTCGAGGCTCCCGTCCAAGTGTTTGCCGATAAACCGACAAACTCTATCATCGTCAGTGCCACGAAAACAGCCTACAGCAGAATTCAGTCGGTGATTCGTGACCTGGATATAAGGCGCAAGCAGGTGTTTGTTGAAGCGGTCATTCTTGAGGTGCAAGTCGACCGGCTAAGGCAAATTGGTACCGATCCCACACAGGTTCTTGGCGCGGGAAAATCTGGATTCTTTCAAGGGATCGGCGGATTCAACCGGCCACCGGAAGATCTCGCTTCCGTTGCTCAGGCAATCAGTGGCATTGCAGCAGGCGGGGCCACAGGCGGTGCGGTCACTGTGTTGAACACAGTCAATGTCCGTGCCTTCATGCAGCTGCTTATGAACTTGACCGATACCAATATCCTCTCCACCCCACAGGTCCTCGCAGCAGATAATCAGAAAGCCAAAATCGTGGTCGGTGAAAACCGCCCATTTCCAACTGGGCAAGCCCAAGGCATCACGGGAGGCACGCTCGTCACGATCGAGCGGAAAGACGTGGGCGTCACATTGGAGTTGACCCCACAAGTGCTCGAGGATGACCTCATCCGCCTTGAGATCAAGCAAGAGATAACGGCCATCTCGGAAAGTGTGGCTCAAACGATCGGCTCCGGGACGGCGACCATTCCGGTAGGTCCTACAACCACGAAACGTTCCATGGAAACGACGACCATTGCGCGAGACCAGCAGACGCTCGTCGTTGGAGGGCTGGTGCGCGACAATATTACGCTCAACGAAAGGAAAGTTCCTTTTTTCGGGGACATTCCCTTGTTAGGATGGTTCTTTCGATCCCAGTCCCGGCAGATCGAGAAACTCAACCTCCTTGTTTTCCTGACTCCCCATCTCGTCCGGGACGAAGTAGACATGGTTGAACTCAACGCCAGGAAGGCAAAAGAAGTCAACATTCTGCAGCGCGACAATCGCATTGAAGAACCGACTAGACTCAAGCAGGATGTGCTCGAACGCCTTGAGCGTCCGACTGCCCCACCCCCGTCTTCCATAGATACCCCAGGCAAGCTTCCCTAGCTCAGCCCAGCTACAAGAGCCCCCTCCTCCGAGGGATGGTGCCATTCTTGACCGCCACGGTACACTCCACCCCTGGGGAGGCATCCAGGTGGCAGAAAACACATGCTACTCCCGTTCCTACCATCGAGTTCCCGTAGCCTATCCCGTCATTTTTGGGGGCGCCCCATTCGTGGGCGAAGGTACAGTCTCCAACCTCTCGCTCACCGGGTGTTTGGTCAGCTGCGAGCGGACCGTGCTCGCAGGCAGCTACGTTAAGATGAGCGTCCTCATGCCGGACCCCACTCAGTCCCTTTTTATCGAACTCGGGAAGATCCGGTGGGTGAATAAGAACGCGTTCGGTGTTCAGTTTATCCGCTTGCCGACAATTGCTCGTCATCGACTCGATCGAGTGTTGTGGGAACGGATGGCGTCCCTCCTCGACGCTCGTTTGAGCAATGCCTCACGAAGTACGTAGCCCATCTGTCACCGTCTGTTGCACACGAAAGGCATGCTCGACGATGGGAGCAACCCCGAATCTCAGCGAGCAGAACTAACTCCAGCCGATGTCCACTCTCAGTGATGATCTTGATTCGACCCAACTGTGATAAAGTGAAGGCGGATTCCGAGATCCAACAGATTCCGAGGATTCTTTGAGACCAACGAACTTCACTCCGCTAGACCCTTTTGATTTCGAGGTTTCGCCTGAACGAGGTTTTCTTCCGCAAGATCCCCTTATAGAACTTCCGAACTCCCCTGCGCTGAACTCTCTCGGGCACGAGCTGCCGAAGTTGCTCAGCGCACGGACAGTGCGGCGGTTCATCGACGAGCAACGTCAACTGCTCCCTTCCATACCTCCGACATGGCAGACAGAGCACTATCAGGCCGCGATGCGGATTCTTTCGTTCGCTGGCCACGCATATGTATGGGAACTGCCAGACCAGCCGGCTGCGACATTACCAGCGCAATTGGCGCAGCCCTGGTACGAGGTGGCCCAGCGTCTTGGCCGACCGCCAGTGCTCTCCTACGCATCCTACGCCCTCAACAATTGGCGAAAGCTCGATCCGACCGAACCGATCCAACTCGACAATATCGTCCTGCTGCAGAACTTTCTCGGCGGTCAGGACGAAGAGTGGTTCGTCGTCGTCCACATCCAGATCGAACGGCAAGCGGGTCCTGGGCTGGCTGGACTCCTGCGCGCGATGCATGGCGCGGCCGATGACAACGAGGATGAGGTGTTGCTCGGTCTCCGATCCTTAGCGATGGCCCAAACCGCGATGCGCGACACGTTGCTCAGGATGAAAGAACGCTGCGATCCTTATGTGTATTACACCCGCGTACGGCCGTACATTCACGGCTGGAAGAACAGCCCAGCGCTTCCGAACGGCCTGACTTACGATGGAGTCGCCGCCTACGCCGGGCACCCGCAGCAATTCCGAGGTGAAACCGGCGCGCAAAGCTCTATTGTGCCCTGTCTCGACGCCGCGCTAGGCATCGCCCATGCCCCGGACCCTTTGACTCTCTATTTACAAGAGATGCGCGATTATATGCCTCCACGCCATCGAACATTCCTGAAAGCGTTGGAACAGGCCACTGACGGTCCTGGCCGGCCGGTGCTCTCCGGTTACGTTCGCGATCGGAAACTCCGTTGCCCTGACCTCTGGGCTGCCTACTGCACCTGCATTGATCTGCTTGTGCAATTTCGCGAGATCCATATCGGATATGCCGACAGTTATATCAATCGCCAGCATCAGTCCCACGCCAGCAATCCTACGGCTGTGGGAACAGGCGGCACTCCCTTCATGACCTATCTTCAAAAGCATTTGGATGAAACGAAGCAGGCGATCGTCGAGTAGTGCGACGAATCGGACGAGGGGAGAGTTCGCCTGGGCGATTATTGACATGGGAGGTGAGCAGGTATAGCGTTCTTACTACTTTCAGAACATGGAGGTCACACCATGTCGGTTATGTGTTCCCTAGCGGTCTGCAAGGCGCAGGAAGGAATGTGCGGTCATGAGAAGGCGATGTTCAGCATCGCTCTGCTCGCGGCGGTAGGTCTTGGCGCCTACTTCCTGATCGGCTGACCAGAGGTATTATCCAAGCCCGTTCACCAAACCCACCCAGAGCCGAGGTGAGGGTGGGCGCTGCAGCTGCTACGTCTTCACCATGGCCTCAACCTCCACCAACCACGATCCGAAGCTCGCACAACAACTCGTGCTCGATGAGCTGTTTGACCTGTCGCTGTATAAGGCGCTACGGGGCGTCACGCAACCGGATGTTCATGAGACGCTGGACGAGTTGATCAAGGTTGAAGCCGCGCATTTGGCTTTCTGGCAGAAATTCTTCGATCGCAAGCTCGATCACCTCGATATTGGCCGACGCATCAAACTGTCGATCATGATGCTGGTCTGCCGTATATTCGGCACAACGGCCGTTCACCTGGTGCTGGAAGCGATCGAGGTTCACGGGGTACGGAAGTACTTGGCGATCTGGCGGGAGTATCAGGGCCTGCCGCTCGGAGAAGCCCTACGCGGCATTCTGATGGATGAGTTCAAGCATGAAGATGTACTTGTCACGGCACTGACCCAGCGGAAGATCAATGCCGAGAAGATCCGCAATATCTTTCTGGGATTGAACGATGGCCTGGTAGAGATCCTCGGCGCGGTGAGCGGTTTCTTCGGCGCGTTCGGCAGCGCGACAATGGTATTGATCGCCGCCTCGACCACGGCTGTCGCTGGCGCTTTGTCGATGGGCGCCGGCGCGTTCCTGGCGCTGAATTCCGAAAAGGAAGTAAAATCGACTGAGGTAGCCAAGAAAATCTTCTTGGGGGAGGAATCGGAATCGAGCCCAATGGAAGAGCAGCCCTTAGCGTCGGCTTTGGTGGTGGGTTCCGCTTATATGATGGGAGCGGTCGTGCCCGTGCTTCCAGTCCTGATCGGCGCGAAGGATGCCATGTTCTCGGTCCTGACCGCAGGACTGATGGTAATTATCGTATCGACGGTCCTCTCGTTTCTCTCCGGCATGGACATCAAGCGCCGCATCGCACTCAACTTGATCATCATTACCGTGGCTGTCAGCGTGAGCTACGGCATCGGGATGTTGGCCAAGTACATCTGGGGGATCAATACCTAGGCCTAGCCCTCCTACCCCCATGGCACCGCACCTCAGTCAATACATGCGTATGTTCGGAATTCTCGAAGGTGCTACGGTCTATGCCAGAGCCAAATATCGACGGCAGGAATTGCTGCTGAACGTCCCGGGCCTTCGTAGCAGCCTCAAGCTGCGAGGGGGCACTTCGGACCGCCCCACGTTTCAGAAAGTGTTTCTGGACCGCGAATACCACATCGACCTTGGCTTCGTCCCGCGCCTCATCATCGATGGAGGGGCGAATGTTGGGTATGCGTCGGTCTACTTTGCCCAACGCTTTCCAGATGCCCTTGTGCTGGCCGTAGAACCGGAGCCACGGAATTTTTGCCTACTCACATCCAACACGGAAGCGTATCCCAACGTTCGCCGCTTCAACCATGCCTTGTGGCCAAGGCGCACCCACCTGAGAATCGAGAACCCGTTGGAGAACGCCGACGCGTTCCGCGTACAGGAGACCACTGATCGAACAGTACCGCAAGCCATACCAAGCATTTCAATCCAGGATCTTCTACAAGAGGCTGGCGCCGATTCGATCGATTTATTGAAATTAGATATTGAGGGAGCGGAAAAGAGCTCTTCGAGGACCAGGCCAGCGTTGGATGGATCGCACTAACACGTGCGATAATCGTGGAATTGCACGACCGGTTCAAGCCCGGCTGCACGGAGGCAGTGGAGCACGCCTTAGCCGGCCAGAACTTCCGCCGGACAAGGATGGGAGAGAATCTGCTGTTCGTGCGAGAGGCCTAATGCCTCTGGTCGACAAGGCTGCCGACGAACTCTTGCCCGTATTGGATCTTTGGCAAGCTCAGAGTAAACGGCAGTGACGGGGCGCTTCAGTGACCGCTGAACCGCAGTTTCTTCCCTTCAAACACCAGCGTAGATCCAGGGACCATTCCATAGAAACCGATCTTGCGTTTGGCCAAAGCCTGGGCAAATGACGCCGGGTCTTGTGTGAGGACGAGAAAGGTCCCATAGTGATGGGGAACCGCCAGCTTCGCTTTCACGCTCGCCGCCGCTCTGGCAGCCATTGCAGGCTCCATTCCGAAATGCCCACCGATATTCAGCAGCGCCACGTCGGGAGCATACTGCTCGCCGATAATTTCCATATCTTTAAAGTACGCCGTGTCGCCGGAATGGTAGATCGTAGGACCATTCTTGATCTTCAACACATAGCCGCCCGGATTCCCGCCGTAGACCAGGTCAGGACTCTGTTCGCTGGCCAGCGGATTGCCTAGCCCGCTCGAATGCACGGCCGGCGTCATGGCCACCAGCACCTCGCCACTAGCAATTGTGATCTCCCCGCCCGGGTTCATCAGCGTATCAAACCCCATTTGCTCCTTTGGAAAACCCTGCAGCTTGGCGAGGTTCGTCCCGAGTTCGAAATTGGCAACGAGTCGCGCACCGGTTTTCTTAGCGATTGCCACGGCATCGCCGACATGATCGAAGTGGCCGTGCGTGATGAGGATGTAGTCGGCCTTGGCGATGTGCTCGACCGGGTCCTGCTTCTCCTTGACGAGGGGATTTACGGGATTGTTCAGCCAGGGATCGATCAGGAGAATCTTGCCGGAGGGCGTCGTAATCTCAAACGCCGCGTGCCCGTGCCACGTCAATGTGGTTACCTCAGTTGCCAGGCCCGGCATGGGAAAGTAGAAGGGCACCGCCATCATCACAATCGCGATCGTGTTTTTCATTCCCGCTCCTTTAAGTCGACGTGAGCCGAGGTGGATTGACCTACCGCTCGTCAAAAATGAAATGACAGGCCCCCGACCCCATGGACTGCCCTTATCGTGAGCTTATCCGAAAAGGCAGTTCCCGGTCCTTGAAACTGCAGCGTATGTGAGGCGTACGTGTATTTCCCTTCTGCAAAAACCGCCACATGCTTGAATAAGAACACCTTGAATCCACCGAGCGCTTGAAATGCCGGCGATGTATCTCGCCCCTCCGTCGACCCTGCTGTCTGAAAGCTCAAACGCTGAACACCTCCACCTAGCCCGAGATAGGGGAACCACCTTCCATTCGGCAACTCCGGTGTGATTCCAACGGGAAGACGAGCCAAGACATTGATACCGATGAAGGTTGCGTTCAGATCGACCGAGTTGGTGGCAACAAGTCCACCCCCGGTGGTCGTCAACACCTGCCCCGCCTTCTGATTTGGAACGAAATTCGTGACGTCGAGCTCTATTCCAAGATCGAGTCCTAGCGCTTTTCTCGGCGCGGTGAACCATAATCCCGCCTTGCCACCGACGGAATGCGACGTGCTGAGTTTTGCGTCTCTGGCCGTGACGCCGTTTTCAGTCACGTCGGTTTTGAAGGGTGCAGCCACGCCGCCGAAGACCGATACATATCCATCGATCGGCCTGACACGAATTTCGTCGTCCGCTTTCGCTAACTCAGCCCAAATCAGCACACCGCCTATGAGCAGAAGCCACAAGACCATGCTTCTCATCACCAACCTCCTGAGTACATGATGAAAGACAGGAGATAACTGTGAAGGGATACTAATACGTTCGCCGATCCGTAACAAGGAGGGAAGCTATATGAGGCGGGGAAACGATTTCCGCAGGACTACCCTTAGAGGCATTTCACATCTCAGAGCGACAAGCCAGGATTTTTAGGAAGTTGCTGTTTAAGTCTTAACCTGTCTGGATCATCGGGAGTTCGCGTGAACCTTCTGCTGTCTGCTGAATCCTCAGACGTTCGAGACGCGAGGTTTCCAACACATTGTGGAGCATGTCATCCGCCACCTGGGTCAGCTGGGCCGCCGCATCTTTCATGTCGGCGTGCTCGACCGCACGGGATATCACTTCGGCTTTGGTTGCGCCCTTCTTCTGGCCCATGAACGGTTTGGCGAGGAGATACAACACGTCTCGCATCGGCATAAACCGAAAGAAGCGATGGAGCAACTGAAAGGTCTGAATGGGGTAATGGATCAGCTTATAGAGAAAGAGCTTCTTGAGCCCTTCCTGCCGCACGCGGTTGATCGTTTCCCCAGGCAAGCAGGTTGGATCGATTTCTGAGCATTTGAAATACTTGTACCAATCCGTAGATTCCCTGACCAACCCGCGTTTTACATATTCCTGCCACAACGGCGTCCCCCGATAAACACAGAGCCGGTTGAAGCCGAAGGTATCGAGCGGCAGGGCTGACGCGAAGTCGAAGGTCGCCTTCATATCCTCGATCGTCTCGTCTGGATTTCCCACAGTAAAGAATCCGTGTACGATCTCAATACCGGCCTTTTTTGCATTCTTGACGGCCGTCGTGACTTGAGCCAGCGTCTGTTCCTTCTTCAATCGATCGAGAATCTTTTGGCTGCCACTCTCAATCCCGAACATCATGGCGCGGCAATGGGCCTTCGCCATGGCAGGGAAGAGATGTTGGGCGACCGAATCTACACGCCCCTCGATGCCCCACTGGATCGAGAGCTTTTCTTTCATGATACCGCTGCAAATCGCCTCGATCCGCTTGGGCTGAAGTAGGAAATGATCGTCGACAAACGCGACGGACCCGTAGCCGAGCTCTTCGAGGTGCTTGAGCTCAGCGACCACGTGCTGTGGACTGCGGGCTCGCCACTTACCCTCGTTGAAGATCGGGATGTCGCAGAAGATACAGGGCCAGGGGCACCCACGAGAGGTCTGCATCGTCGTGAACCGTTCCATCGAGAGGACCACCGGTACGTCCAACGGCATCGACTCCACAAAGTCGAGCTTCAGGCTCTCACGATCCGGAAAGGGCCACTGATCCAGTTGCCGCTCCATTGGACGATTGGGGTTGTGGACGACCTGCCCGTCCTTCATCCAAGTCAGACCGGCGACCCCTTGCGGATCCTCGAAATTTGCAAGCAGATCAAGCAGCAATTGCTCTCCGTCGCCCCGGCACACAAAGTCGACTTCGGGACATTGCAATTTCACTAAGGGGGCATTCAGGCTGGCGAACACTCCGCCAAATGCGAGCTTCACTTTCTGATTGGTCGCGCGAATCTCCCGTGCGAGTATCTTGGCATAGGGGTAGCTGGTGGTACTCAGAAAGCTGAGGCCGACGAGCGCTGGTTGTTCTCGATTGATGCGGTCGACGATGACATCGTTGGGCGTCTCGGGATTCGCCTGGTCGAACATCACACATTCGTGCCCCGCCTGCTTCAATACGGAGGAGAGCGACATAATGCCGATGGGCGGGAATCCCATGACGCGGACATTGCCGTTCTTGGCGCGTGTTTTAGCTGGGAGCGCGTAGAACTGTGGATCACGGATGTGGATCAGGAATACGAGCATGCTGACCTCCGAGCGTGGAATGGTTCACGCGCATACACACTACGAACCTGCCTTGATGCTTCTGGTTGAGAGAGCACCGGACCGCGTCCTGGTTCGGGATTCTTTCAGGAAAACCAAAACGGCGTGGTAACAGTCTGTTCCGAGGAGAGCGCGCTTCCTGTTTTCTAATCTGCCGGGCTGATTCGGCGCTGATCCAGTGGAAGGTCCAAACCTATCTGGTAGCAGGAGAGTACCACGATTAGGCACGCAGCGAAAGGAAATACCGTCGCGGTTGGGTACCACCAGCTCTTCGGCTCTGAAGCCACACGACCGTAGCTCGTTCAGACTGTCCGCCGGCCGCTCATCATCTACCGAGAGCAAGGGTGTCTCATCATCGAAGCCCCTCTTATGAATTTCCATCCTCTGCAACCAGGAACGACGCTGCCAAAAAACGCAGGGCAACTGACCGTAAGAAGGCGAGAATCTAGATGACATCGCGCAATTTGAGGAAAATTATGCCCGAAAGATACATGGCAGGCTGGTCAAAATTGCTCACTTTTTGAAAATGATGGATGAGGCGTGCGGTTTCGCCCCATGAGCAGGATCGGAATCGATACGGATGTTAGTCGAGCAAAACGATATTGAGGAGGGAACTGCGAATGCGCAAGCCGCCATTGTAATCGATGAAACCCAGCCTCCTGAACTTATTCAGAAAGAAACTGACCCGTGATCGCGTGGTGCCGACCATGTCTGCCAGAGTCTCCTGACTGATTTTTGGGATGATAAGTTCTTCTACTTTGCTTTCTTTCCCAAAATGGGCGAGCAGCAGGAGAATCCGAGCGAGTCGTTTCTCGCTAGAATTAAAGAGTTGATCCACCAGGTCTTCTTCAATCCTGATGTTACGAGACAGGAGATGGGTCATGAACAGCTCCGCAAATGTGGGTTCTTCGCGAAGTACGCGGATCATGATGGCTTTGTCGACACACATGACCGTCGACTCTTCCAGGGCAGTCGCGGCAGCGGTACGCACCAATTGCCCGGCGAGGCAGCCTTCGCCGAAAAATTCCCCTTGCCCTAGAATCGCAATGACGGCTTCTTTGCCTTTGGAGGAGAGCACGGTCAGCTTGACCTTCCCCTCCAGGAGATAGAATACGGCATCCGCTGCTTCCCCTTGGCAAAACAGCGCCTGCTTTTTTCGGTACTTTAGAATCTTTTTCCCGCCGTCGACTTTTTTAAGGAAGGCTTTGGGATTGAACAGCACGGCGCGCTTGCGCCCCATTAGACAGCCTACGAGTTTGATTAAAAGTCAGCGGCCCAGCGCCTTCTTTACAGCGCTCCCAATCTCGGCTGGATTCTTGACCACCCGCACGCCCGCTGCTTCAAGGGCCTTCATTTTCTCGGTCGCGGTGCCTTTGCCACCTGAGATGATCGCACCAGCGTGGCCCATGCGGCGGCCTGGAGGCGCGGTGATACCAGCGATGAAGCTGATGACCGGCTTCTTAACATTTTTCTTGATGAACTCAGCGGCTTTTTCTTCTGCATCGCCCCCGATCTCGCCGATCATGACGATGGCTTGCGTCTCCGGATCTTTCTCGAAGAGCGGCAACACGTCGATAAATCCAGTCCCATTGACCGGATCGCCACCGATGCCAACACAGGTCGTTTCACCTAACCCAAGCGTCGAGAGCTGATGCACTGCTTCGTAGGTGAGGGTCCCGCTACGCGACACGACTCCCACGACACCCTTCTTATGGATGAAGCCCGGCATGATGCCGATCTTCGCCTCATCGACCGTAATCACGCCGGGGCAATTCGGTCCGATCAAGCGGACATCGCGGCCACGGAGCGCGCGCTTGACCTTGACCATATCGTTCACCGGAATACCTTCAGTGATACAGATGATCAACTTCACACCGGCATCGGCCGCTTCCAGGATCGCATCGGCGCAAAACGGCGGGGGCACAAAAATCAGCGAGGTGTCGCACTGGGCTTTCTTGACTGCATCCCGCACCGTATTGAACACCGGAATACCCTCGACCTCTTGCCCCGCCTTGCCCGGTGTCACACCCGCGACTACCTTCGTCCCGTAGGCCTTACACTGAGCAGCATGGAACGAACCTTCCTTGCCAGTAATCCCCTGCACCACCACCCGCGTATTCTTATTCACGAGAATGCTCACGATTGCCTCGCCTAGTTAGGTTTGATCCCCGCATTACCGTTGATCAACAGATGTCAGACGCGCTCTTTCTTCTTTTTTATCAACAACGCCTTTGGACGGATTATTGGACCTTGCGAGATAAGATTTATAAATTCCGCGCAGTCGGCGAATGAATGTGCAATACCCGATCGTTCTGCTTTCTTTACTTCGAGCGAATTGACTTTCAGGAGTTCCTTATCATGAAGCACATGGCTGTCGTAGTCGTTCCCTTCAATCCAGACTCCCCTCTTCTCAGGAAGGATAAACAAAACAACTCCCCATCTACAGGCACGTTTTGCATATAAAGTCCGAAAGCCATCGCTTACTTTTTCCCAGAACTCCTCGTGCGAACCAAATGGAGAGATCGCCACAGATTTTCCGTTTATTTCTGCACAGAAATAATTTGAGTTGCCTCTCCCAACTTCTAGGATCTTTGCGCCTCCACTACACAAAAGATCCATGAACCCATTAGCAAGCCTATGACTTGCCTCCCGTTTACTAATTTTCTCTTTTCGGCTCTCCTCTTTAATCTCATCAAGGAGAGAACCAAGATCGGTCAGCACAGTTGTCACCATGAAACTCCTACTACTTCCAAATCAACGCTAAGATGCGAAGTGGCGCCGAACGGCCCCCAGCCTATGCAGCTGGCCTATTTCTTCTCTACCTCTCACATCCCCCCTCAGCGGCGTCAGGCTGTCGAGAGCGACCTTGCCGAAGGAGCGGGGACCCGCCGAGGCTCGGCCGAGAAGGAAAGCGGGAACTGACCGAGTCTTCGAGGGAATTTCCGAAGGCTTCCGCTCGGCCGAGCCCGGAAGGGTCGCTCCGAGAGGCAGGAAGCGATCGGCAGCCTACGCCGCCTTGCCCGTCAGCTTTACTATTTTTTGCGCCGCCTCCCACAGATCATTCGCCACTTCCAGCTTCAAACCTGACTCCGCCAACAGCTTGCGGCCTTCATCTGCATTGGTCCCCTGCAGCCGGACGACTAACGGCACATTGATCTTCACTTCCTTGGCCGCCTCAATCACGCCATGGGCAATCCGCTCGCAGCGAACAATCCCGCCGAAGATGTTGATGAAGATGCCCTTCACGTTCGGATCTTTCAGTAGAATCCGGAAACCGGCCGCCACCGTTTCTTTCGTCGCACCGCCGCCGACATCCAAAAAGTTCGCCGGCTCGCTGCCTGCCAGTTTGATGACATCCATCGTCGCCATGGCGAGACCTGCGCCGTTCACCATGCAGCCGATGTTGCCGTCCAGCTTGATGTAGTTCAGATTATTTTCTCCCGCTTCGATCTCGAGCGGGTCTTCTTCGTTGAGATCGCGCATCTGTTGCACATCGGCATGCCGGAACAGCGCGTTATCGTCGAACGAGACCTTGCCGTCCAGCGCGATCAATTTCTTATCTCCGGTGATGACCAGCGGATTGATCTCCACCATCGCCGCATTCTTCTCCATAAACAGGCGATAGAGGTTTCCCAGCATCTGAATGAAGGGATTCATGACGGCCGGTTCTATGGCGGGAAGCCCCAGCGCGAAGGCGATGTTTCTCCCGTTGTACGATTGAAACCCGACAGCTGGATCGATCGCCTCCCGTATGATCTTCTCCGGCGTGTTAGCGGCAACGACTTCGATCTCCATTCCGCCTTCTGTGCTCGCGATAAATACGGGCCATCCGCTGTCCCGATCGACGAGGAGACTCACATACAGTTCCTTGGCAATCGCAGCCCCTTCTTCGATCAGCAAGCGCCGCACCTCCCGCCCCTTCGGGCCTGTTTGGTGGGTCACGAGGGTCTTGCCGAGCAGTTCATTGACTAGACCGGGAACAGCCGCCTTGTCTTTCGTAATCTTGACGCCGCCGGCCTTGCCGCGGCCGCCTGCATGGATCTGCGCCTTGATGACGAACACGGGCGTATTCAATTCGTTGGCCCAGGTCGTTGCCGCCTCGGGAGACGCAACTTCTTTCCCCCGCGGGACCGGCACGCCGAACTGCCCAAACAACGACTTGGCCTGGAATTCATGGACGTTCATTCTTTACCTCTAAGAGCTAATAGCTGATAGCTTATGGCACAAACAAAGAGAAACTTTTTCCTGCTTCTGCTGCAGGCTATACGCCACACGCTCCCTATTCTTTTCGCGTATACGCCGGCAGGATCATCGGCGAGATCACGCCGCTGACGTTTCCATGCTTCTTGGCGTCGGCACGGAAGTGCTGCAGATGCTTCAACGTCAATTTGCCCTGCTTCATGGAACCGGATCGGGACGCCGCGGTGAGTCCTGAGCGTTTCCCGAACACCATCAAATCGAGCAGCGAATTCCCCATCAACCGGTTGCGGCCGTGCAATCCTCCGGAGGCCTCGCCGGCCACGAACAAATTCTTCACGTTAGTCTCGGAGTTCGTATCGATCTTCACACCACCATTCTGGTAATGCAGCGTGGGATAGATGAGGACCGGATCTTTGCTGATATCGATGCCGAACCGCTCAAACTGCAGCATCATGGCGGGAAAATGCTTTTCGACCGTGCCGGGTCCATGCTCGGCATCCAGTAACGGCGTGTCCAGCCAGACGCCGACACGGCCCGACATCGTGCGGATGCCCCGGCCTTCTTCGCACTCGCGGATAATCGAAGAAGAGACCACATCGCGCGTATCGAGTTCGTTTACAAAACGGTCGCCCTTGGCATTGACGAGGTGGCCGCCTTCGGATCTGATCCCTTCGGTCACCAACGCCCCGACCAATTGCTCCGGATACACCGCGCCTGAGGGGTGATATTGGAAGGTATCGATGTGGGCCAGCTTGGCGCCCATGCGATAGGAAAGACAGAGGCCGTCTCCTGTCGCGCCATAGTGATTGCTCGTTGGAAAACCTTGAATATGCAGCCGGCCGATTCCTCCGGTTGCCAGAATGACTGACTTGGCTGCGACAACAACGTACCGATGATTGTCGAGGTCCTTAAAGATCGCGCCGCTGCAGGTCCCGTTGTCATCACTGAGCAGTTCCACTGCGGCGGCGAATTCGAGCAGCTGGATCTTCTGATTGATGACTTCATCTTTCAGAACCCGCATGATCTCCAAACCCGTATAGTCGGAACAGGTCAGAAGACGCGGTTTGGAACTCCCGCCGCCTTTCTTCACGTGCAGATTCCCATCGGCCTGACGATCGAACAGCACCCCAAGCTCGATCAACCACTTTGCAATCGAAGGACCTTCTTCGACCATCACCTTGAGCAGGTCATGGTCGTTCTGCATATGGCCGCCCTTCAGCGTGTCGATGAAATGAGTGACAGGTGAATCTTCCGGCGCAACTGAGATCTGCATGCCCCCCTGGGCCATCACACTATTGGAGTCACCCAGCCGCAATTTCGTCGCGAGGATGACTTTGGCCCCGGCATGGTGGGCGTGCAACGCGGCGGCACAGCCGGCTCCACCGCCACCGACGACCAATACATCGGCCTGGTAGTGGGGCGTCAGATCGACATCGTCGCCGATGGGACTATCGCCTTCGAGCAACGCCGCCAACTCGACGACGGTTTTATCGTCGGCATTGGGGCCGAATCGAATGGGGCGGTAGGCGCTGGCCCGGTAGTCAGGATGATACTTGTGAATCAGCTGATCGCGGTCGGCAGGAGCAAATTTCGGAAAAGTCTGTTTACGCCTGGCATCCCGGGTTTTATGGACGATTTGTTGAAGCGCGTGGATGTCCATAATTTTCAGGCGAGAGGCGAGAGGCACGAGGCCAGAGGCATTGGCAAGGAGAATCTAGACTCATACCCCCTGCCACTAGCCTCTCGCCACTTGCCCATCTTATTTCACCGCCGCACAGTGGTCGGCCAGTTCTTTCTCGTTCATCTTGAGGACTTTCTTCCACTCGTCGTCGAAGCGGCCGTCTTTGATTTCCTTAATGCGCGTATCGAGCCCAACCGGTTTCTCCGTAAAATGCGCGCCTTGAGCACGACTGACATAGAGCGCCACGAGATTCGGCGCAATGTCGGCGATGCAAACCGGCGTGCACATGCCGCACATGACGCAGTCCATGAACATTTCCGAGACACTCTTGAAGTCGCCAAAGACGGCTTTCCAAACCCCTTCGCGCACATCGATCTTCTGAGGGCAGGCTTCCGTGCAGGCATTGCAATTTCGGCAGAGCGGCGCTTCGGGATAGAGGTTAAACAAGTCCTGCTTGGGATCTTTCAACGTCTGTATGTCGTAGAGCGCCTTGCGGGCCGGGAACGGCGGCATGATGGTGAAGGACATGCCGTCCTGCACCGCCGTTTGGCAGGCTAAGCACGTCCGTACTTTGGGATCGTCTTTAGTCCGATAATAGGTCGCGCAGGCGCCGCAGAACCCGCCGAGACAGCCGGCTCCCCGCACGACTTCTTGGCCCGTATACCACAGCGCCTTGATGACCGTGATGCCTTCCGGCACCTCGAATTTCTTGCCGGAGATTTCAATGGAGACCATCCGAGGTTTCAGGACCTCGGGCTGATCGATCACATTGGTATCTTCTTGGGCCATATTGAATCGTACTAAGGGCCAGAGGCACGAGGCTAGGGGCTAGAGGCCGAAGATGAATTGACTTCCCCTCGCCTCTAGCCTATTGCTCCGTAGCCATATTAAGCAATCGCGTCGATGATCGCGTTCAAGGTCGCGCTCGGGCGCATCGCTTTTGACGCCTTTGCATCATCGGGATGATAGTACCCACCAGTATCGACCGGCTTACCTTGAGCAGCGAGCAACTCACCGTCGATCTTCTTCTCGTTATCACTCAGATCCTTGGCGATCTTTGTGAACCGGTCGGCGATCTTCTTATCCTGCGTCTGCGCAGCCAAGGCCTGAGCCCAATAGAGGGCCAGATAGAAATGGCTGCCGCGATTGTCGATCTCGCCGACCTTGCGGGCGGGCGATTTATTGCTCTCGAGGAATTTCGCATTGGCCTGATCCAGCGTGTCGGCCAGAATCTTCGCCACCGGGTTATTGCCTGCCTTGGCAAGATGTTCGAGCGACGCGGCCAGCGCGAGGAATTCACCCAGTGAATCCCATCGCAGATAGCCTTCCTCTTGGAACTGCTGCACGTGCTTGGGTGCGGAGCCTCCAGCGCCGGTTTCAAACAGCCCGCCGCCGTTCAGCAGCGGCACAATCGAGAGCATCTTGGCACTGGTCCCGATTTCGAGAATCGGGAACAGATCGGTGAGGTAGTCGCGTAACACGTTCCCCGTGACAGAGATCGTGTCCTTCCCTTCCCTGATCCGCTCCAGCGAGAGGCGCGTGGCATCGGCCGGCGTCATGATCCGGATATCGAGGCCCTTCGTATCGTGATTCTTCAAGTAGCGTTCGACCTTCGTGATCAATTGCGCATCGTGCGCGCGATCCTTGTTCAACCAAAAAATCGCCGGGGCTCCCGTCGCCTTCGCGCGATTCACCGCCAGCTTGACCCAATCTTGAATCGGCGCATCCTTCACCTGGCACATCCGCCAAATGTCGCCTTCTTCGACTTTGTGCTCCAGCAAGGTCGTCCCCGAGGCATCGACGAGACGCATCGTGCCGTTGCCCGGCGCCTTGAAGGTCTTGTCGTGAGAGCCATATTCCTCTGCTGCCTGTGCCATCAAGCCGACATTGGGCACGCTCCCCATCATCTTCGGGTCGAACGCTCCATGTTTTTTGCAGGAATCGATTACCTCTCGATAGACCGGCGCGTAGCTGCCGTCGGGAATCACGCACTTGGTGTCCTGCAACTTGCCTTCCGGATTCCACATCTTACCGGAATCACGAATGACCGGCGGCATGGAGGCATCAATGATGACGTCGCTCGGTACATGGAGGTTGGTGATGCCCTTGTCGCTGTTCACCATCGCCATCGGCGGTCGCTTCTTGTAGACCTCTTGTATGTCTGCCTCGATCGCCGCTCGCTGATCCTCCGGCAGGGCCTTGATCTTTGCGTAGAGGTCGCCGATGCCGTTGTCCGGGTCCACGCCGAGCTTCTTGAGCGTCTCGCCGTGCTTGGCAAACACGTCCTTGTAATACACGGTCACGGCATGCCCGAAGATCTTTGGATCCGAGACCTTCATCATGGTGGCTTTCATGTGGAGCGAGAACAACACGCCTTGCTTCTTGGCGTCCTCGATCTGCTCTTCGAGGAATGAGCGCAAGGCTTTCACGCTCATGAACGTCGCATCGATCACTTCCCCGGCCTGCAAGGCGAGCTTCTGCTTCAGCACCGTCGTCTTGCCGTCCTGGCCGACGAACTCGATGCGTGCCTCGGTCGGCGCAGCCATCGTCATCGACTTTTCATTGGAGCGGAAATCGCCACCCTTCATATGGCTGACGTGCGTCTTGGAGTCCGGACTCCACGCGCCCATCTTATGGGGATGCTTTCTGGTGTGGGCTTTCACGGAGAGCGGCGCGCGGCGATCGGAGTTGCCTTCGCGCAGCACCGGGTTCACAGCGCTCCCTTTGACTTTGTCGTAGCGGGCCTTGATGTCCTTTTCCTTGTCGTCTTTTGGATTCTCAGGATATTCGGGAAGCTTGTAGCCCTGACTCTGCAATTCCTTGATAGCCGCCTGCATCTGGGGCAGCGAGGCGCTGATGTTTGGCAGCTTGATGATATTGGCCTCGGGTTTCTTGGCCAGCTCACCCAATTCGGACAGCGCATCCAGCTGCTTCTGTTGCGGCGTCAGGTATTCCGGAAACACCGCGAGAATGCGCCCGGCCAGCGAGATATCTCGCAGTTCCACCGTGACACCCGCCGCCTTGGAGAAGGCATTGATGATCGGCAGGAACGAATAGGTCGCAAACATCGGGGCTTCGTCGGTCTTCGTATAGATGATCTTGTCAGCTTTCGTCGCCATGGCTCTCCCTCTTTAGATCGTATGGTTTAGTTCAGCGCGTTCAACGCCGAACCAGCCTTGAACCACGCAATCTGTTGTTCGGTGATGCTGTGGTTCGCCTGGATGGTGAGCGCCTTGCCATCCGCCTTGTGTATCGTCACCTGCACCGGCTTGCCGGGAGCCAAATTATTCAGCCCCGTCACGCTGATGCGGTCTTGCTGCTCGATCTTCTCGTAATCCTTCGGATCCGCGAAGGTCAACGCCAAGATCCCCTGCTTCTTCAAATTGGTCTCATGAATACGGGCAAAACTTTTGGTGATGACGACACGGACGTTGAGGAACCGCGGCGACATGGCGGCATGCTCGCGGCTGCTCCCCTCGCCGTAGTTTTCGTCCCCGACGACAATGGAGCCGATACCCTTGGCCTTGTAGGAACGGGCGATCTGCGCGATTGTCAAGTTCGATTCGCCGGTCAGCACGTTGGTTCCCTTGCCCGGCTCGGACGCAAACGCGTTGTTCGCGCCCAGGAACATGTTGTCGCTGATCTTGTCCAAATGGCCGCGGAACTTCAGCCAGGGCCCGGCCGGCGAAATGTGATCCGTGGTCGTCTTGCCCTTGGTCTTGATCAAGAGCGGCATCTTCTCGAAGTCCTTCCCGTCCCAACGGGGGAAGGGCTGCAAGAGCTGCAACCGCTCGCTGGTCGGCGGAATGTCGACGGTGAGTCCTTCACCGTTCTCAGCCGGCGCGACATAGCCTTCTTCGCCCTTGGCAAAACCCTTGGCCGGCAATTCCTCGCCCACCGGCGGCTGGAGCTTGAATTCTTTGCCGTCCGCGCCCTTCACCGTTTGATTCACCGGATCGAAGCCGAGATCGCCGGTGATGGCATAGGCCGTCACGACTTCCGGACTTGCGAGGAATGAGAGTGTTTCGTTGATACCGTCGTTGCGGCCTGGGAAGTTCCGGTTGAAGGAACTGACGATGGAATCCGTCTTCCCCTTCACGCCGTCGGCTCGCTTCCATTGGCCGATGCAAGGTCCGCAGGAATTCGAGAGTACGGTGCCGCCCAGCTTTTCGAACGTATCCAGGAATCCGTCACGCTTCATCGTATGATAGATGCGCTCAGAGCCAGGCGAAACCAGGAACGAGGCCTTGGCTTTGAGTCCGGCCTTCAAACCCTGCTGCGCGATGTGGGCCGACCGGCTGATGTCTTCGTAGGATGAATTGGTGCAGCTGCCGATCAAGGCCGCCTTGAGTTCAACCGGGTAGCCCTTCTCTTTCGCCTCTGCCGCAAGCTTCGAAATCGGGCGGGCCAAGTCCGGCGTATGAGGACCGACAACGTGCGGCTCGAGCTTCGAGAGATCGATTTCGACGATCTGATCATAATACTTCTCCGGCGATTGCATGACTTCCGGGTCCGCCACGAGCAAGTCCTTGTGAGAAATGGCCAGATTCGCGAGATCGGAACGATCCGTAATATTGAGATAGGCCACCATCTTCTGATCGAAGGGGAACACCGACGTCGTCGCACCCAACTCGGCACCCATATTACAGATGGTGCCCTTGCCGGTCGCGCTGATCGTCTCGGCGCCTGGGCCGAAATACTCGACGATCTTGTTCGTTCCGCCCTTCACCGTGAGCAGGCCGCAGAGATAGAGAATCACGTCCTTCGGGGAGGCCCAGCCGCTCAATTTGCCGGTGAGCTTCACCCCGATGAGTTTCGGATGGAGCACTTCCCAGGGCAGGCCGGCCATGACCTCGCCGGCATCAGCTCCGCCGACGCCGATCGCCAAGCCACCCAAACCGCCGCCGTTCGGCGTATGTGAGTCGGTCCCGATGATCAAACAGCCGGGGAACGCATAATTTTCGAGCACGACTTGGTGAATGATCCCGGCGCCCGGTTTCCAGAAGCCGATGCCGTACTTCTTCGCCGCCGAGGCGAGGAAGTTATAGACTTCTTTGTTCTCATCCAACGCGCGGAGCAGGTCCTTCTGCGAACCCATCTCGGCGCGGATCAGGTGGTCGCAGTGGATCGTGCTCGGCACCGCCGCCTTCTTCTTGTTGGCTTGCATGAACTGCAGCACGGCCATTTGGGCCGTCGCATCCTGCATGGCCACGCGGTCCGGGCGCAACGCCAACATCGCCTTGCCGCGCTCCCAGGTCTGCGTATCGAAATTATCCGCGTGCGAAACGAGCACTTTCTCCGCTAACGTGAGGCCTCGGCCGAATTTCTTTCTGGCTTTGGCGAACACATCCGGCATCTTCAAATACAAGTTTTTAGCAAGATCGATCGACATGGTGACCTCAATTCAAAATGAATAATTTAAAATTAAAAATTGCTATTACTTCAGAGGCGGTACTTCCCGCGACTATTTTAACGGCGGAACCTCCCGCCGTTTGGGCGCCGCATAATTCACCAGATAATCAAACAGCCGGATCAGGCGGCTGTCCTGCCGCTTCTGATCGACCCAATGGCCGATCAGGCCGATCGTGCGCGACAGGATGAAGAAGCCGTTCAAGCTGTCGACCGGGAATCCGAGATCGACAAGCACTGCCGCCATCGTGCCGTCCACGTTCAGAATCAGATTGTCTTTTTTCACCGCGGTCACCTGCTCCACCTGCAAGGCGAAATCGAGGCAGGGCGTCTTGATGTTCAAGCTCTTGACGTATCCGACCAACTCCTTCACCCGCTTGTCCGGATTGCGCAGGCTCTTCACGCGATGGCCGATACCGGGCACCGGGCCGACATTCTTCTTCATATACGCGAGGAAGTCGTCCACGGACATCTTGTTATCGACGGCGTACTTGAACCAACGGCCGGCATCCGTCACCGCCCCACCGAACCGAGGACCGATCATGATCATGCCGGCCGCCACCGACTGGGACAGACCGATACCGGCGCAGGCCGCGAGAATCGTGGCGTACGCGCCGCTCACGCAGGGACCGTGGTCTGCGGACAGCATCATAATGCGCTTGATGATTTCGGCTTCTTGTTTGGAGATCAGCCGTTTGTCCCACAGGAGGCCGATGACATGGGGAATTTCGTAGCCTTTATTGATGAGTTCGGAGGCGGGATAGCCGTCGTAGCAGGGTTCGTCACCGCGGTCGTCGCTGATCGTCGTGCGGATCAAGGGGGCGACCCTTACTTCGTCGGCCTTCATCGCTTCTTCGACAGACTTCGGCAGTCGTGGCAGCACAGCAGGCTCGACAATCTCTTTCACCTGCCCGGACTTCAGCAGCTCCTGATGGACCTCCTTGATCGCAGAACCAAGGGCACCGAACGTCGGAGGTACAATCGCGCCGGCTTTCTTGAGCGCATCGGACTTGGACCGGGCCGACCCTTCCCCCTTCATCCCTTCCTTGGCACCGGCATGACCGAATTTCATGCCCTTCGGCAAACTCTCCTGACAGAAACCGGAAACGACGGCAATAAGTTTCACCCGCCGCTTCTTCGCACCGTACCACTCAGCGGCCCGCTCCTCGAGGTCGCCGCCCATTTCACCGACGATGACTACTGCCTTCGTCTGGGGATCGTGCTCGAACATTTCGAGATAGCTGACATAGTCGGTGCCGGGATAGGCGTCACCGCCGATTCCGATGGCCGTCGTGATCCCGTCGGCAAATTGCGAGCAGATCCAGATAATTTCGTTGGACAGGCCCCCCGACTTGGTAATGACACCAAACGATCCTTCGCGATACAGTTTGGAGAGCACGAGGTTGTCGAACGCGCCACCGATTACACCCAGACGACAGGCGCCCGCCGAGATGACGCCGATGGATGAAGGACCGTTGAAGACTTTGCCGAGTTTGCGGGCATGGGCACCGAGAAGCTTCGCATCTTTTTCCGGCACACCCTCGGTGATCATTGAGACCACCTTAATGTGGGGGTCATCCAACGCTTCAATCCCACCCTTCATCGCGCGATCCGCACCGATGTAGACCAGGCTGGTGTTGATGCTTGAGTGATTCTTGGTAGCTTCGGCGATAGTCTTGTATACCGGGATGGCAATGAGTCCGCTGCCGTAGGGAATCTCGTTGGTCTTGCCGGCGTCCGGAGGATACACGAACGCTTCGACGTTCAGCGGCTTCTTAATCAGGTAGCAAAATTCAGCCATGCGCCGCGCAGCGTTGACACCGGCTTGGCCTCCTTGAATCACCACGCGGGTGTCCTTGTTTGCCAGAATGCTCATGAATTCCTCCAGCTGTGAAGCTTTCAGCAGTCAGCCTTCAGCCGAAGCAGAAAGCTGAGGGCTGATAGCTGATCGCTATCTACTTTTGCAGCGCTTTATCGACGATGTCGGTCAGCGGCGTATTGCGGTCAAAGACGTTGATGTCGAATCCCTCGTCCTTGAGCGCACGCATGGCGTCGAGCCCTTCCTTTTCACGCGGACCGCCACGACGCACCCAAATCTTGACGCCGTTCAACTTCCCTTCGGACTTGGCCTTGCGAAACCCGTTGATGATGCCGCCGAAGGTCTTTTTTACGTCGGTAAAATTCGCAATCGCCCCACCAACGATGATGTTCCTGATCCCAGGCAGCGAACAGACCTTGTCGGTAAGCACTTCCACGGCCCAATCGGGCGGGTCCCCTGAATACTCCGCATAGTTGGCGAGCTTCCCTCCACGCGCCACAACTGCATCGGAGTAGTAGATGCTCGCGCCGCCGCCGGCCGGAAGCATTGCCGTATCGCCGCCTGGAATTTCAACGAATTTGACCGAGCCCTTGATCTTCGAGTCGACGGCCATGACTTCCATTTCATCTTTCGAGTACGCACGGCCAAATTCCGCCGCAAAGGCGAAGTTCCAATCCGGGTGGCGGAACTTTGCGTCACCATCAAGCAACGTGACGGCATCGACGGCGACCAATTCGCCGTCACTCTCGCGGGTGACCACAGGATTCACTTCGAGATACTGTGCATCCTCATTGTCAAAGCATGTGAACATCTTGCCGGCAAAATCCGCCATCTTCTTGGCAAGCGGTCCGGTGAACCCTGCGTCCTTTACGACCCTCTCCAGCGCTTCCAGCGAAGGCTGCTGTCCAACCTCCAGTGTCAACCGCTTCACCCGATCCCAGTTCGATTCCACTTCGATCCCGCCGCAATTGGCGACGAGAATCTCGCTGCCTTCGCGGGTGGATTTCACTGCGCAATAGTATTCTTCTTTATGGGGAATCATCTCTGAGATGATCACCTGAGAGACCGTGATGCTGCCCACCTGACGGCCGATCATTTCTTTGGTCGCCGCGACAGCCCCCGAGAGGTCGAGACCGACCTTCACAAGGCCGAGTTTGAATCGAGACCCCAGCGCCTCATGGGCTTTCGCGACAAGCTTGGAATGTTTTAACCAATCGTTGGCTTGCCCAAGTTTGGTGAGTTCTTCCACAGATGTGACGACGACATAGTTGGGGACATGGAGGCCCCACTTTTTCATCAGCCCCATCCCGGGGCCTTCGAGTACCTTGGCCATGATATCACTCCTTCAGGGTGTATAGACCGCTACAAGGGGAGACGGATTGTAGCGAAATCGCCTGGATGACTCAAGGCACCAGAGGGACTAAAGCAGCAGGGAGCAAAAGGCCTAGCAAAGAACCAGGGTCGTGGGCTGATGCTCTAACTGACTGAAAACTTTTGGAGAATCGGTCTGGATGATCAGAGAAACGGCACACCATCGAGAACCATCATCGAGAAACTTTCTTCGATTGGCACAGGGGACAAAAGAACGAGCTGCGTTCGCTTTGGAGACGTCGAATCAGGCGACCGCATCCGTTGGGGCAGGGCTGCCCCTCTTTCCCATAGGCCAGGTGGTGCCGCTTATATCGGCCTTCGCTCCCATCTGGAGCGAAAAAGTCGCGCACGCTCGAACCTCCGTCGACAACTGCTTCCCTCAGCACCCTCTGCATATTGTCATAGAGTTTCATCAGCGTCGCCTCGCGGATGCGGCTCACTTCCCGGTTCGGATGGAGCCCGGTTCGAAAAAGGATTTCGTTCGCATAGATATTGCCAATCCCGGCGATCACTTGCTGATGCATCAAGAGCGGTTTGAGCCGGCCACGTCGCTCTCGCAGTAACTGCACGAAGTCATGCCGTAAGACCGAGAGAGGATCGCACCCAAACCGGCGGGCGACGTACCGGTCGAGCCCTTTTTGATCGAGCAGTGAGAGCCGGCCGAATCGGCGAGGGTTCCAATAGCGCAGCTCCGGCTCTTTGCCACCCGCAAAGGCCAGCCGGACATGCACGTGCTGGGAATGTTTGATCGGAACGGAACGGAAGAGCAGCAATCCAGTCATTCCCAGTTCAGCCACGATGTAACGACACTCATGTTCCTTCACAAACCCCAGCGCGACGCTCTTACCGAATCGCTGAACCTGCTGGAGGATTACACCCCGGTACCAGGGAAAGGTGTGGCCTCCCTCTCGGACAATATCCATGCGCCCAACCCAATAGTCCGCCAAGGTCGCGCCGATCAGATTGGTCCGCAGTTGTTGGGCAACGACTTCGGCCTCAGGTAATTCCGGCATAGATTTGGCCAATTAGGAAATAGGAATGGGCTGCCTTACGATTAGGCCATGATGAGCATGTGAAAGGCAATGCCGGTGAGGAAGGATCGGGAATTCGGCCTGATCAGGCGGCGCGACGAAGCAAACAAACCTGTTCAATGGCAGCTTGAAGATTCGGAAGCGGCATTGCCCCTGGTCGGCGAGCCATGACCAACTTCAGCACGTCGGCATAGGCCATCCCTTCGACGCAACAGAGATAGGCCATCACAACCGAAACAGACCGACCCATCCCAGCACGGCAACAGACCAGGGTACGGTTCTTGGGCACGCGCTGTTCAAGCCACTCGACGGCTCGAGCGAGCCTGGCAGGATCGGCCTCGGCAAACTCTTTGATGGGAATTCTGTGATAGTCGATCCACGTGGCTGGCTCGACCGTAAATTCTTCTGCGACAAGCAAAAGCGTACCGATCACCGGTGGGGGATTACGGGCATCGTCGATGGTGCCGACCAGCAGTTTATCAATAATCAGATGCATGCGGCCTCAGTATAACGACAACGCAATGGACGTCAAGATATTCTCTTCGCCCCGATTGCGATTCCGTTTCTCCGCCCGTTATACTGCGATCGGATCAATTCTTGGGAACTCCCTCGACATGGCTGCCATCACTCCAGAAGAAGTTCAACGCCGCCTCAGCACAGTGAAATGTGCAATCTGTAAAGAGTCCAGCTTTGGGCTCGATGAACGATTCATGCAGGCAGACGGTAATTGGCGTGGCATCTGTAAAAAGTGCTACTACACCTTTCCCGTCCATACCGACATGGAGTTCTATCTGCGCACGCAGCCTGACGTGCCCTTCCGGTTGAAAGAAATCTCCTGTACTGCCTGCAACCATCGGGGGGTCAGCCTCGACTTTCGTGCCACCATGTCCGTGCGCGAGGCATTTTACTTCGTCACCTGCTTAAGCTGTAAGAGACAGTTCCCCGAGCAATCATCGTTGGAAGCTTTTGAATAAGACCCGTTTCCACGCCTCTATTGGTGTATACTGGAAGCAATGAGTGATAAGCCAAAACAGCCTGAGCCGACTGAAGCCGACAGCAAGCCTAAGGCCCGCAAGGAGATCCCGCTGATCTCCGTCCCGAACGACCGCGATATGATTGCGGAGGAGATGGAAGAGTTGTTCGATGAAGACCGCGTGAGCCACCAGCACGGCAGTTCAGAGCCCGAAGCCGACTAGTTCCTGACCAACTTCCCTCACTCTCTTATCCCAGCCAGTGTTGCAGCGCTGACCACTCTAGTCGCTCAGACGCTTCCAGCTCGGGAATCTCACAAGCGCGGGTCCTGTCGCCGATCACCCCGTTCGTCCTCACTTCACCCATCCCCCTGTGGGAGCTCTACGATCCTCTTGATCGCCTCAGCCGTTTAATCTGTCCACCACTTCACACTTTCAGCGGCCGCTCTCCCCTTTCGTTGCGGGCGAACGGGGTCCCTGATCGGCGCCACCCGCGATACCTCATCGCACATAAAAAATAAACCAGGCGACAGGTCGCTACAAACCTGTCGCCTGATACAGGAGTAAAGCGCAGAACCGCTCAGCGCTGTTCTAGAGAGAGTAGTCGGCGACGAGTCGCTTATGGACCTGTCGCCTCGAATGTCACGGGGTTTTTGGAACCGACGTCTTGCGAAGGCAAAGAGTAAAAGCCAGCCCAAATGACAGCGAAACAGGGAGCATATCCAGATAGTGACGTTTGAATCCCCACCACGGGAATTTGCCATACACGACCCATGGTTTATAGGCCCACCATGTGAAGATGACGGTAAGCCAGCCTACTGCAACTAGTAGCGATAAAGCTGTGGATACATTCCGGCCAGATATTGCGACTATTGAAAGAATAACGAGAGGCACGGCAATATAGAAAACAGCGGATGCTAAAGTCATCTCATATAACCACCCAGGATGAGACAGAAGGTTTGGGTTGCCCATAGCTTCAACGGTAGCCGATACGACCACGCCCACAAACAATGCGGTGAAAGCGCAGATAAAAACGTTGCCGGCTCGAAAAATCATAGCCTCATTCTGCAGGATGAAATACTCCGCTAAAGTGCGCTAGATGACCACTGTTCGCCTGTTGGTCATTGTTACTACCTTCTCTCTACTACCACGAAACTCTCGCATGGTCACGTTCCTCTAAATTTGATCCCAAGTTCCAGCGCAATGTTCCGAAGCAGTACAACAGTTTGGAGCTTCTTTGGGAAGCTCGTGGCGATGAGCGACTTGCATCGGAGTACCAGTTCCAATCCTCTTCCCAGAGGCGCGACCAGTCCATTAGCGGCTGGTCGTGTTTCCACCCTTCCCCCTTTTCGGGTCGAGGTGGAACGGGTGCACGCTGAGGGCTGCGGCATCGCGGAGGTTGCCGTACGGAAGCTGTCAACGGCGCCGACACCCCGTTCTTCTAGTCCGATAAGGGGTGAGGCCAACAGCACAAGAGATACCACGCATCTCCGGTCAACGCATGATGCCGCAAAACGAACGCGCGCACCGTTCGTCATCTGATCGTGGCTAGACCGAACGAATAATCCGCACAGCAGCATCCCCCGCAATTCGCCCTAGCGTTGACACCTTCCCACCTTTCTCCTTGTGCACAATCTTCTCGATCTGCACGATGGCGCCGCGATGCCAGGCATCGAGCTCGGCGTTCTGCGGTGAGGCGAGGCGATCTTGTCGTCCCACCTCTTGCCGGCCTAACTCGTTGCAGAGCCAGGCTCGCTTTTCCCCCTTCATCTCACGCAGCTCGCTCACCACCCGGTACACATCCGGCCGCCGGGCAACGATGGTCTTGCCGTCTTTGCGCAGCAGCAGGTATGAAAATTTGAGCGCGTCTTTGATGAAACCTACTGTTTCGTCGATCTCTTGGATCGCTATCGGTGGCTGCCAGGCTCGCTCTTCATGGCACCAATCATCTTCGCGCACCAGCGCAGGACAAGCCTGCTCGTGCAGGCAGGGACTGTAGACCGTGCACTGTTTTGACAGGACTAGCTGATCGCGCACTCGGTGGAGATCGCGGGAGACCTGTCGCAAGGCCGGCTCGACGAGCATCATGGAACCGTGGGGCTGCAGGAAAGGGAGCAGCGCTCCGATCAGTTCGGCGCGGCGGGAGATGGGATCGCCCGATCCGCAATAGAGCTCGTTCAAACAGTTGGCGATGACGATGAGATCGTAGGGCGCACCGGCCTGGATGACTTTCTCCAGAGCACTGCGTGGAAGCATTTCAAGGTCGCCACGATGAGTCTTCATCACAGCTTGTCCGGCACCGGCCTCATGGCAATAGCGCTCCCAGAGCCGCGCTGAGTCGTTGAGCGCCGCTTCTGACCGATCAACCGACAACAGTCCGAGCGGCGCATTCTTTCCGAACCTTTGCACCATCCAATCGAGTACGGCGAGTGCCGCAGTCCCAGGGCCGCTTCCGAGATCAAGCACTGCAAAGGGCTCATCAGATCTTCCGGCAAGATCTCTCTGAATCGGCAATTCGTCGAGCAACACCTGAATCTTAGCGGCATTGACAGGAAGAAAATAGGACAGATAGGCGGCGGCGAATTCTGAGGTCTCCAAATAGTCCGCCGGTAGCGCCTGTCTCTCACGCGTAAAGAGATGAGAGAGATCTTGAATGGCCTGATACAGACGTGGGCCGGAGATCCCATGGTCGCGGACCGCCGCCTGCACCACAATCTTCTCCAAAAGAGCGGAAATTCTTCGGACTCCAGGTTGGTTGAAGGGCCCCATGGCCTAGTGTATGCTGGTCTGGCGGAGGAGGACAACCATGACTGACGCGATTCTCAAGGCTTATAAAGACGTCGAGCTGGCTATGGAGCGGTACACGATGCTGCTCCAGGATCATGTCACGATGTTACAGAACATAGAACCGCCTGGTTCCGATAAGGTCGTTCGCATGACGCAAGGATCGAAGGCCATGCGCGACAGTGCTATGATCTATTTGTCTTACGCGAAGTACGTAGCCTATGGGATGCCGGCCAGTGAGGAAATGGTCGAAGACGAGATTCAGGGGTAATCTGGTTTGGTTGGTTCTCCGGATAAACCAGACAAACTAAACAAACGAGACAACCCCGAAAATGAAAGAGCCCGTCAGGGTGGGACCCCGACGGGCTCTTCGTTTTCGAGCACCAGTTCAGATACTGCGCATGAACTGCGCCACTTCCTCCGGATTGACCGCGCCGCCCAAAATCGACGACATGGCAACGTTCGTGGACTTCTTGCCGGTCAGGCCGGATTCGACTTCGTCTACGATCAATTCCACGGGCATCGACTGACCGCCATACACGCGCGGACCGCCGATGATCTTGGCCTTGGAGTACCCGTAAATCGCCGTCGCCACTTCTTTCGCCAGCCAGCCGACATAGTTGAATTCCGGGACGACGATCAGCTTGGCCTTGCCGCACAGTTGACGGAGTTCCTTTGTCGGGAATGGACGGAGCGAGCGCACCTTGATCAATCCAACCTTCATGCCCTTTTCTTTGCAGAGGCGAACTGCTTCGCGCGATTGCGCGGCAGCGCTCCCGGACGCAATGATGATCACTTCGGCATCATCAACGTTCTCCGCGGTGAGCAATCCGCCCATATACCGATCGATATATTTTCGCGACCGTTCGACGGCGGCCCAGACTTCCTGTTGCCACACGGCGTGAATGTTGTACGCCATAAAGTTCGACTTCTGCACCGGGGCGTCGCGGGAAAGACGCGCGGGAGGATTTTCTGCATCGAGCACGGGAACGGCTCCGCGCCACGCTTCACGCGGCGGCAGCTTGATCCCCCGATCCTGCATGCGCACATAGCCGCGCGCATGGGTGACGAAGAAACCGTCGCAGCACACGCCGACCGGCAGCGTCACGTCGTTCTTTTCGCTGATGGTAAAGCCGGCCATCGTGAAATCGAACATGTCTTGCTGATTTTCGGCGTGGAACACGATCATGCCGCAGTTGAGCAAGTAGGAGACTTCGATGTTGTCCGGCTGAATGGCAAGCGGCGCGTTGACCACACGGCAGGTGAACATCGCGACAACCGGCAACCGATGTCCCGGCCAAGACGCGATGCCTTCGAGGCCGCGCAACGTACCGGGGCCTGCAGTGGCCGTGTAACAACGAACACCGGAGCGGGAGCCGCCTGCGATCGCCGCCATGACGCCGACTTCTTCTTCACCGCGATAATATTCCTTCACATAGCCTTCGCCATAGAGCACGCCGACGAGCTGCATCGTTTCGCTCTGCGGGGTAATCGGATAGGCAATGGCCAAATCCACGTTCGAGCGGCGGATAGCTTCCTTCGCAGCTTCACTGCCCGTGATGAATTCCTTTGTCCGCGGAGCCTCATGGAACATGTACTCCGGCGTTACAACTCTCTGCCTTTTCGCCTCGCCATGAGGATCCTTCTTCCCATCCGACTTGGGCGCGGCCACGCTGGTGATCGGATCACCTTGCGGATTGGTCTTCTGTTGGGCTTCCAATGCTTCACTCATGGATACACCTCTTGGTATGGGTGAGCTGCGTCGCTCAGCCTTATCCTTCTCGCTTCATCTGCTCGGCAGTGTGACCAAACATCGCTGCGCTGCCGGTTCCTTCCGGTGAAGGGGCAAAGGTCATCGGGTTCGTGTGGGTCTTTCCGCCATGGACTTTTGATTGCGTGCCGGTAAAGCGAACGTTTTCGCCACTGGCAGGCAGCTTGATACCCATCTCCTCTCGAACCTTCTTAAAGATCTGGGCCACGCGCTTGATCTTGGCCGTATCGGAGTCCCGGATCGTCAGCATCGCATCCTCGTGCCCCTGCTCAGCACAAATCGCCATCGTGCAGCAATTGGTCCCCGCCCGGATCATCTTAAGAGTGAGATTTGCATAATGGCAGTGCACGCCGATGAAGATGCAGGCCTCGATCTTATTGCCCCAGATCGTCAGATTCGGATGGTTGGGATTGATTACCTCTTCGGGATCGATCTTCGGATATTTCGGCCGGTAATCCGGCATCGGGATGATCATCACTTCTGGAATCTGGGCAGCGATCTCAAGCGTGGCCTTCGCCTTTTCCACTGCGTGATCGTTCCAAGCCCATAAGAGCAGGGGGCCGGGAAAGATGGTGGCATTCGGGCTCGTGAGCATCTTGCGGGCCATCTCTTCGATCACAACTTCCTCGTTCGGCTCGAGGAGGCCATAATACAACCCTTGCCCGGGATCGGGTAGCGCGACGCCTAACTGAGCTGCAGAGGGCGGATGGAACCCCGCCGGACCCGGCACGATGATTCGCTCTCTGGTATCTTGAGTGGTTGCCACGCCTGATTCCCTTTCTCCACTTACCCGACGACAGGACTCGCCAGAACTGCGGTAGTGCTCTTCTCACCATATGTAATGTTGTCTGTCAACGCCGCTTTCGGCAGCTGATCGATCATGATCATCTTGATAGCATTGTTCTTGGCCATATTGTCGCACACCCACACGCATTGTGCACAGCCCTTGCAGCGATCCACTGCGACATAGGCGGTCCCATACTTGTGTCCCTGTTCTCTTCCCATTTCTTCGCTGTACAGAATGGTGTTGGCCTCAGGGCAGTACTGCGTGCACAGCTTGCAGCTCTTTTCGGCACAGATCTCAACGCTAATATCGGCTACGAGGTACATGATGCTCCTTTTATGCGGTGGCCGCCGCAACCGGTTCTTCCACGCGCTTCACGTCGGGAGAAGCCCACCCGTGGTCGACGGCGTAGTTCCACCCAGCCCGCATAACGGCCACGTTCTTCTCGATCAGTTCCTGTTTTTTCTTGAACTTCCGTTCAACGACGCTGTCCAGAGCCGCCGTACCACCGGACACTACGAAACCTTTTCCAAGGAACCGGTCCTTTACGGCCTGTTCTAAGCCCACCATATTCGTCAGACCCGTAATCGCACCGATGCAGCCCATCAACGCCATGTTCGTCGCGAGATCCATTCCCGCCACTTCCAACGAGATCTTCGTCGCAGGGAAATAGTAGAGCTTCGCGCGGAGCTTTTTAAGCTCAGCAGCCTGGTCCCTGTGGAGATTCATTGGTCCATCGTTGTTGATGAGGGCGATCCCGTCTTCCTTCAGACCAAAGTAAAACGGCATCGTGTAGGACTTGCCGTGCGTGATGACCTGGGGGTGGAAGATGATGATAATGTGCGGGAACGTGATTTCACCGATTTCATAGATGGCTTCATCCGACACACGAACGTAGCTCTCAACCGGCGCCATCCGCTTTTCCGACCCGTAGAA
>FRDC01004761.1_pt1 | contig 34332 bp, 32 predicted proteins | sample 1106171 | NCBI WGS metagenome assembly FRDC01 (sample SAMEA3930566, study PRJEB13176) | freshwater metagenome | biome: Drinking water system; feature: drinking water; material: water | place: Singapore | collected 2014-12-20 | reverse complement strand
CGGATTCCGCAGTGAAATGCCCCAGGCCAAACCGCAAAGTGCGTCTTGCGTGCTCGTCGTCTAACCCCATGGCGACGAGCACATGGCTTGGCTCACCAGTCTGATTTGCGCAAGCGGAACCCGTGCTGACACAGACTTTTTGAGACAGCTGGGCGAGCAGGCGGGGCATGTCCACGTCGGGAAAAGTAACGGATAGGTTGTTGGGGAGGCGTTGAGTTTCGTTCGAAGAAAGCAAATCGTATCCGTTAAAAATCGCGGTCGGAAATTCCTTTCGGATGGAAGATGCCAAAAGATCTCGGAGATTTTCGACACTCTGTATGTGTTGAGAGCGTTCGCGGAGAGCGAGCTCGCAAGCTTTACCAAACCCGACGATGCCAGGCACATTGAGCGTGCCAGATCGAAGGTTTAACTCCTGCCCTCCCCCTTGCATGAGAGGATGGAGTTTAATGCGTGGGCTTGTTTTTCTAATGAACAGGCAGCCAACTCCTTTAGGCCCATTCATCTTATGCGCTGAAAGCGAAAGCAGATCGACGCCCAGAGCTCTGGTGTCAAGATCCAGATAGAGTCCCGCTTGAACGGCGTCCGTGTGCAGTAAAGGTTTTCGGGATCCCGTTCTTTCCGCCCACGCCTCGAGTGTTTTGGCTATAGTCGCAATGGGATTAATTGTTCCGACCTCATTGTTTGCCAAGATCACGCTCACAAGGCCGGTGTCGGGGAGAAGAGCACGACGGATCTGGTCGTTCTCAATACCTCCGAATTTGTTTACATCAAGCAGGGTTAACTCTGCCTTCCAAAGCCGCTGGCAAGCGAGGGCCTGTTCGAGCACCGCCTTGTGTTCGGCGCGGGTCGTGACCAAGTGAAGGGGTTTACCAACTGCTGCCATCTCGTCTGCCCAACCCCGAATCGCCAAGGCGTTGCTCTCGGTTGCGCCGCTGGTGAAGATGATCTCTTTGGATTTGGCTCCCAAAAACTGGGCCACTTGGTCGCGCGCCAGTTCAACGGCGTCTTTGGCCTTCCATCCGAAGGCGTGTTGAGAACTTGAAGCATTGCCAAAGTGACCCTTCAAGAAGGGAAGCATCGCCTCAAGAACTTCGTCTCGCAGGGGTGTTGTGGAGTGGCAGTCAAGATAAACCGGGGTACGAGGCTCCATGGAGGCCTGATCAAACCCGCAATGGTTTGAAAGGCCAAGCGAAATCTTCCCAAATCGGTTAATTTACGTGAGGATCACTTGATGACCAACACTTCTCGTAAAGCCGGCGCGCTTTGTATCTCGCCAGTAATTTGGAAGCGCGCAAAGTTGCAACCTAGGCGATCTTCGCTCAGCGGAGATCCGGTCATTTTCCCCGAATCTTGGAGCGCCAGTGCCGTTGACGTTGTGACCTCGCGCTTTTTGAAGAAGGCCTCGGGGGAACGCAGTCTCAAGAGCCTTGTCGAGCGGGTAGTTGAGACTTTAGGCCTCTTTTGCATCAAGTCGGGACAGCTCGAATCGCGTGCTGTGACTCAGAATTTTATGGACTCTTTGGCTCGCGATATCCTCGAGCAGAGAGCCAGCTTTAATAGTCCTGTGTGGTTTAATGTCGGTCTCAGACGCACCCGAATACAATCTTCGACAAAAATGGGATTTGTTTTTGATCAAGGCCAAGTGAAAGAAGTGAATGTTCTAGACCGACCGCAAGTTTCGGCTTGTTTTATTCAGTCGGTCGAAGACGACCTCCTTTCGATTTTTGATCTCCTAAAAAACGAAGCTCGAGTGTTTAAGTTTGGATCAGGAACAGGAACAAACTTTTCCTGTTTGCGGGGGCAGGGGGAGGAGCTTGTTGGTGGGGGTACTTCCTCAGGGCTTATTTCATTTTTGGAAGTTTTTGACCGTGCTGCGGGAGCCGTTAAGTCCGGTGGAACGACGAGGCGTGCTGCCAAAATGGTCGTCCTCGATGTGGATCACCCCGACATTTTGCAGTTTATCCAGTGGAAGTCTAAAGAAGAGTCGAAGGCTCAGGCTTTGATTGCCCAGGGCTACGCGGGGTCGCTTGATGGCGAAGCCTATCACACGGTTGCGGGCCAAAATGCAAATCACTCGGTAAGGGTTACCGATCGGTTTATGCGAGCGGTAATGGCGGGCGATGACTGGCCTGTTCGCTCTCGTACGACAAAAAAACTGATCCGAAAAATTCCAGCTGCTCAAGTTTTCCATGAGATCGCAAAAGCTGCGTGGGAGTGTGGTGATCCGGGAGTGCAGTTTCACGACCATATCCAGTTTTGGAATCCTTGCAAAAATTCAGGAATTATTGAGGCCAGCAATCCCTGCTCGGAATACATGTTCTTAAACGATTCGGCCTGTAATCTTGCCTCCATCAACCTGATCAAGTTTTTTGAGCCAAGTAAGGCGCAAGGTCTTGCGTACGTTTGCCAACTGGATGAGCTGATCGAAACGGTTGAACGTTGGCTCACAGCCCAGGACGCCTTAGTGGACTTAGCCAGTTATCCTACGGCGACCATAGCTCAAAACAGTAAAAAATTTCGCCCGCTGGGCTTGGGTTTTAGCAACTTGGGGGGGCTTTTGATCCGTCTGGGAGTCTCCTATGCGAGTGGCGAAGCTCGCCTCTTGGCGGCGGCTCTGATGGCTTTGATTCAGGGCGCATGCATTCGAACAAGTGCAAAGCTTGCACAAAGACTGGGGGCTTACCCAGGTTACAAACTCAACAAAAAGTCACATCATCAGGTTTTGATTAGACACCATAAGGCGCTTAAAGAACTCAAACGGCAACTCTCACGAGGTTCTCAGAGGGGTAGTATTGCGATGGGACTCGCGACTGAAGTGGTTGAGCGAGCAAGCTCGATGTGGGACGAGGCCTTGTCTCTCGCCCGCCGTCACGGTCAACGTAATGCACAACTGACAGCCATTGCTCCCACCGGGACCATTAGTTTTATGATGGACTGTGCGACCACCGGAATCGAGCCCGAGTTTTCGCTTGTGCGCCGAAAGACCCTCGTGGGTGGAGGAAGTCTCGTCCTCATCAATTCGGAAGTGAAGGGTTGTGTTGAAAGCTGGGGGCTAGATCCCAATGTGCAAAAGCGTGTTCTGGAGCTGATCCATTCAGGTGTTCCTGCGCGCGAGCTTGAGGGGCTGACTCAGGAACAACAGAGTATTTTGTGGACAGTGTTGGACCACGAAATGAAACCTGAACATCATTTGTTAATGATGTCTGCCGTGCAGCCCTTTGTGAGTGGGGCGATCAGCAAAACGATAAATCTTCCGCAAGGGGCCAATCCCCAAGACATCGAGGCCGCCATCCACCTTGCTTGGAACTTGGGTCTTAAGGCCGTCGCTTTTTACAGGGATCAATCAAAGGTGAATCAACCCGTGACAGGGGGCGTGGGGACGTGCCTCGAGTGCCTTGGAACTCTGGAGCTACGAAGCGGTTGCTGGACTTGTACCTCGTGCGGACGTGCCAACGCCTGCGGGTGATCCTCGTTGCCCAAAGTTCCTTTTGCGGCTAGATTTCGCAGCCATGGTTATGAGTCGCTTAAAAATCGGTCTTTTACACGACTCCCTTTTGCCACCCAAAAACTATGGTGGGATCGAGAGGATCATTGTCAACCTGGCGCGAGAGTATCGACGCAGAGGGCACGAAGTGGTCGTCTTTTGTCGAGAGGGGAGTCGTCTCGAAGACACTGAAACGGTGGCTCTCCCGCCCAACTATGATGGAAGCGATCTGCCGGATTTTTTTCCGTCTGATCTTTCTATTTTACACGCGCACCAACCCCTCCGTTTTGTGCCAAAGCTTCCTTACCTTGTCACCATCCACGGAAACGGACACCTCCACGAACAATATTTGCCCAACACTAACTTTCTTAGTCAAAGCCATGCTCAAAATCACAATGCGAAGTATTTTGTTTACAACGGGGTCGATCCTGATTTGTACCCGTTCATCGAGCGAAAAGAAGACTATCTTGTTTTTTTAGCCCGAACCACCTGGCGAGTTAAAAATTTAAAAACGGCTATGGACCTTGCGCGAGACCGCGGGATGCGGCTTGAAATTATGGGTGGTGCTGGCGTGTCGAGGGGTTTATTTCACTACCGAGGTTTGGTCGACGAGCCCGAAAAGCTTGAGGTCTTGAGTCGGGCGCGAGCCTTGATTTACCCGACCAATTGGGACGAACCGTGTGCAGCAGCGCCCTTGGAAGCCCTGGCCTGCGGTACGCCGGTGCTCTCGTCGGTGAACGGCTGCATGCCGGAGCTCGTGAGGCCCGGTACCGGTTTTACTTGTCGCACTTACCAGGAGCTTTTGAAGGCCGTTGAGCAAATTTCAGAAGTGTCACCCCGTGCGTGCCGCGCCTCGATTGAAAACTTTTTTTCACTGAGTCGGATGGCTGAAGATTACCTCAAGCTGTTTCAACTCATCTTGGAGCGTGGCCCTCTCGATCATCAACCACGATTCAATTTTGATAAAAAGTCGATCCACTGGCTGTACAAACCCAGCTTGTCGAATAGAGTAAAATTTGCCGTGACCGGAAAAGTTTAAGGAGTGTGAAATTGAAAGTTTTAGTAACTGGTGGCGCAGGATTTATCGGGAGCCATTTGGCGCTTCGACTGCTCCAAGATGGATTTCAGGTGACGGTCCTCGACAATCTCTTACTGGGCCGTCGCGAACACCTCAAACCTTGCGAGGCTTTTTCCAAATTTCGTTTTGTTCAACTCGACTTGCTCGAACTTGATCGCATTTTGAGCGAGTTTGAAGGAGTCCAGTGCGTTTTTCACTTGGCTGCGAACTCCGACATCCTAGCTGGTACAAAATCCACCGATCGAGATCTTAAACTCGGCACCTTAGCCACCTACAACGTTTGCGAGGCTTCGCGCCGTCAGGGAGTGCGTGAGATCGTATTCGCTTCGACTTCTGCGATTTATGGCGAAGCGCAAATTCGCCCGACCCCTGAGTCTTACGGTCCGCTGCTTCCCATCTCACTTTATGGCGCGAGCAAGCTTGCGTGCGAAGGTTTGATCACTGCGTTTTCGCACAACTTTGGCATCAAGGCTTGGATCTTTCGCTTTGCAAACATCGTGGGGTCTCAGGCGACCCATGGCGCAATCTACGATTTTGTCCATCGATTGGAGAAAGATCCGCGAGTTCTGAATGTTCTCGGAAACGGAACTCAAAAAAAATCTTACTTGCATGTTTCCGACTGCGTGGACGGGATCGTGTTTGGCTATAAAAATTCGCGAAAGGACTTGCAGGTGTATAACCTGGCAAGTGAAGGTTACACCGAAGTGCGATCAATCGCGGAAGAGGTCGCACGAGTTTTTGGTCAAAAAAGGTCTTGTGTTCCCGAAGTAAAATACGGAAGTGAGGATCGCGGTTGGACGGGTGATGTGCCGTTCACCTGGCTTGATGGCCGCGAGCTTTTAAAGTTGGGCTGGAAAGCCCACTCCACCAGCAGCGAGGCTGTTACGCGTGCCGTGCCTGAAGTGGTGGATGAAATTCTCTCAGGGAGATATCGGTGAAAAGCCAACCCGCGCCGGGGCAACCCACGCAGGTCGTGATCTTGGCGGGTGGCCTGGGAACGCGACTTCGGCCCATCACTGAAAAGATTCCCAAACCGCTGGTCGAGGTTTGCGGCGCTCCATTTTTGGATTGGCAACTTCGGGAAGTACTTTCACAGGGGTATAAACGGGTTTTGCTTTTAGTTGGCTATTTGGGACAAATGATCAAGTCCCACTACGGCCAAGGCGAGGAACTTGGGATGCAAATCGATTACTCGGTGGAATCCGAGCCAGCCGGTACTGGTGGCGCTTTGAAATTGGCGCTTCCAAAACTAGATCCTGTGTTTTTCGTTCTCAATGGGGATAGCTTTCAGAGGCTTGACATGCCGGATATGGCGAGATCGTTTGCGAAAAAATCTGAAAACGTTCGGGCCATGGTTTCGGCCTACGACAATTCAACTCCAACACCCGTTATCAACAACCTCAAAATCGCTGACGACTTGGTTACCGATTATCGTCGCAACGCCGGCGTAGAAAACGGCTACGGCTTTGTGGATTCGGGAGTTTATATTCTTAATCGGGCGATTGTCGAAGATTTTACGCAAACCAAGTTTCAGTTAGAGCAACTCTGGCCGGATTTAATTCGAAAAAAATCTCTCGCGAGCTACCGAGTGACCGAACGTTTTTACGATATCGGAAGCGCTGAGCGCTTACAGGAATTTGAAAGGAAGATCAGTGATTATTTCCCGAACGCCATTTAGAATCAGTTTTGCTGGAGGAGGTACCGACCTGCCTGCGTTTTACGAGCAAGAAGGCGGTGCAGTCGTGTCGACCGCTATCAACAAGTACATGTACATCACGGTGAACGATCGATTCGACTCGACCTTTCGGCTTTCTTACAGTCGTACCGAAATTGTAGAAGGGGTTCAACAAATCGAGCATCCCATATTGCGCAGTGTTTTGGGCCGAGTTTTGGAGCAAGAGAGCCGGGCGCGAGGACTTGAATTGGTTTCGATGGCTGACATTCCCTCCGGTACAGGTTTAGGGAGTAGCTCCAGTTTCACAGTGGGTTTGTGGAATGCACTCAATGCCCACCTGGGAAATTTTAAATCGGCGGCTGAACTGGCCGAGTTGGCGTCGCGCACCGAAATCGAAGATTTGGGCGAGCCCATTGGCAAACAAGACCAATACGCTGCGGCCTTTGGCGGGCTTCGCTTTTACGAGTTTCATCCCGGCGGGAGGGTGAGTGTTGATCCCATTTTGGCGCCTTCGGGATATCTCAGAGAGTTTGAACATTCGTTTTTACTTTTTTACACGGGTGTCACTCGTTCGGCTTCCACTCTGCTCAAGGAACAAAAAGAGAATGTGGACTCAAAACTCGATGAGCTCAAAAACCTAAAGGCCATGGCCTTTGAGTTTCGTGACCTTTTGCAGGCGCGAGCTCCGCTCTCGAGCATCGGGGGTCTGTTGGATAAAGGGTGGCTTCTAAAAAAGGAGATGGCAAAAGGGGTTACCAATCGCCAGATTGACGATTGGTATGATCGAGGAAAAAGAGCGGGTGCTTGGGGTGGAAAGATTTTAGGCGCCGGAGGCGGGGGATTTCTATTATTGATGGCGCCCCATGAAGCCCACCCGAAGGTTCGCGCGAGTTTGCCCGAGTTACGAGAAATCGAGTTTTCGTTTTCTCCTGTGGGAAGCCAAATCATCTTTGTGGGTTAGCAGGCTGCCAACTGTTTTACGAGCCGTAGTTGATTTCGAGACCTTGCCAGGCCATGCGTCAGGCACTATGTTTTGGGGCTGACATTTTTGAAGTGTGGGAACGAACATGCGAAATCAAAATGGCCCCAGACAAAAAGCTAAATCAGCTTCGTCGGGCAAGCGATATGGCGAGATTGCGATTGAAGAGAATCAGCTGGAAGCTTTTGAAAACCGTACCCAAGATCGGCGCTACACCATAGACTTCACGTGCCCGGAGTTCACCTGCCTTTGCCCTCGAAGCGGGTTTCCGGATTTTGCGACAATCAAGATTCGGTACGTTCCCCATAAAAAGTGTGTGGAGCTTAAAAGCTTGAAGCTCTATATTAACAGCTTCAGGAACGAGTACGTTTATCACGAAGATGTCACCAATCGAATTCTGGATGATCTCGTTCTTCTTTTAGACCCTTGGGAAATTGACGTGGTGGGTGACTTCACCGTGCGAGGTAACATTAAAACGGTGATCACGTCGACGCACCGAAAGAATGAGGCCTTGCGAACGAAGTGAGTGACCAAAATCTCGCAGCCTACCTCCTCGCTTTAGGCTCCAATATTTCTTTTGCCTCCGGGTCGATGGTTTTTGCCCACTACTCTCGAACTGTCGGGGTGGTGTGGATGAACTGCTTCAAAGCCAGCGTCGCCTTGGTTGCGGCTACGGCTTGTGTAGGGTTTTTGTATGGGGCGCCTTTTCATGACATAAGCGAGATTTGGCCTTTTTTGCTGTCAGGCTTTATCGGTTTGAATGTCGCCGACCTGTTCTTGTTGAGGAGTTTTGCCGAAATTGGGGCTTCTCGCGCGTTGATGTTGTTTGGATTTTCTCCGCTGATACTCGGTGTGGCTAGTCGTATTTTATTTAATCAAGATTTTGCATGGTTTCGTGTTGTTGCTATTTTTTCTCTTATTGGATGTCTGTTTACATTTAGCTACGAAAAGTACCGGGAGCGAGGAAGGTGGGAGGTTAGAGGGCTCTCCTTTGCTGTTGTGGGAGTGCTACTGGATGCCGTGGGTACATTGTTGACTCGATATGGGTTTGATCATGCACCTGCGATGCACCCGCTTCAGGCCCATATGTATCGAAGCCTGGGGGCTGTACTGGGATTTATCGGAATTGGCCTTTTTTGGAAGATAGACTTTTTTGTGAAGATGCGGAATTTTTCCCGAGCTACTTGGATTTTGCTTTTGGTAGGAAGTTTTGCCGGTTGCTTTTTATCCCTGGCCTTGTATTTGACCGCGGTTCAACATGGGCACTTGGCTTCGATCTCTGCGATTTCAGTCACTGGTCCGCTCTTTGCGGCGATGGTGGAATGCGCTTTGGAGCGCAAACGCCCAAGTCGTTACCTCGTGGTCGCAACACTTTTATTTTTGACTGGATTTTGGATTCTGGTGTTAGCCGACTAAGAATTTCAACGCCGTCCTGTGCCGCGAGGTGACGGGTTCCCAGACGCTCGCGAAGTCTTGTTGTCCCCAACTTTGTGTGGGCTTCGGGCATTTGAAGAAGTCGGCGGTTGAGCTTTGGGGAGCTGCTTTTTTAACCCCAGGTCTTGATGGCGATCAGCCCCTTGTTCAGGGGCAGGTTCAGTTCCCTGACGCGAATCCTGTGCCTTGAAATCGGCCGACTTCTCCTCAGTTTCCGGGATGACGTAGTCTTTGGTGAGCGGAAAGTAGAAATCCGCCTGCTCTTGCACTTCCGGCGAAGTTGCCTCAGGCCAGGACCAGATTTCGACTCTGCAACCGCGAGACTTTAGGTACCACATGAGAGGAAGAAAATCTTTGTCGCCTCCTAAGATGATGGCCACATCGATTTTTTCGGACAAGGTCACGGCGTCGATAATCAAAAAACTATCCGCATTTTTTTGTGGCCTTCGAATTTCGCCACCCAGACTTGCCCAAAAATTGGAGAAGGTGTTGGAGATTTCTTTATAGATAGGTTTGTAATACAGGATACGTACGATCTCGCGATCGCCCACTTTGCTTAAGACCTTTTTGTAGTCAGTTCTCCCGTGATGATGTTTCCACCCTGACAATTCGATATTTTCTGCATCAACAAAAATCGCCACCTTTTGAAACAACAAAGGCTTGTGTCGATCTGCCACATGTACCACGAGGCCTCCTGTTGAGGGCTCAAACTACAGTTGAAATTGATAATTACTATCATTATGGTATTAGTCCACACATTTCGGAGAATTTATGGAAACACGGCCGTATCGCCCCCCATCAAGGCATCGCACAACAAATCGAGCTTCATCAACGCCAGAGGTTTTACCTCAGAAGTCGCAGATTCGACCCTCTCATCATCCCAGTACGGCAGCTACCCCGGGAGGTTTAACTTCCAGAGCGCGTAAGCGAGCGGACGGCGTTTCTTGCAAGCAAATTATTAGAGACATTGGACTCAAGGTCACGCAGCAGAGGCTTATCATTTTGGAGCAAATTCTAGCCGGTCGTAAGCACATCACGGCGCAGGAGGTTTTTGAAAACGTCACCGAGGGATCTCCAGACATTGGTTTTGCTACTGTCTATCGATTTCTGCGTACGTTAAGTGACCACGGATACATAACTGAGGTTCGGATGAAGGGGCTTCCGGCTCGGTACGAGTGGAAGAGCAAAGAACATCACGATCACATCACATGCGTCGAATGCGGAAGAATTGCGGAGTTTGAAAGCAGCGACATTGAGCGCTTGCAGATTGAGGTGGCGACCTCACTTGGGTTTGAACTCACCGATCACATTTTAGAACTCTACGGCGTTTGTCGTGGTTGTCGCGTTCGCATTCCAAAGGATCACGACAGCAAGTGAGCCTTGATCCCGGTAAATCATTTGTTTTGTATGACGCCCCTGATTTTTTAGTGGTGAACAAACCGTCTGGGTTTTTGTCTCACCAAAGTAACGAACGTACGCAGGGTCTTCAAGAGATCGCATCCGGTCTTTTGGGGATTACTCTTAGGGCGGCGCATCGTCTGGACCGAGACACGTCGGGTGCTTTGGTTCTTGCCAAAAACGACCGCGGCCTGCGAGTCTGGCAGGAACGCTTTAGACGTCGCGAAGTTCAGAAGACATACATTTTTCTTTCGACAAAGGAACTTAAAGCGAAGACGTCTGCTTCAGAGAAGCCATCTGTTGCCGGGCAGTTTCCTGTTGAGCATGAGTCGTGGATCGCACCGGATCCCGCTCAAAAAGGCCGATGGCTGTCAAAAGACGTAGATGGCCCCGCTGCCCTAAGATCTGTGACTCGGTGGATGAGTTGCGTCCCTTGGGGATCTTATTTTTTTCACACTGTCGAACCTCTTACGGGCCGCACTCATCAAATTCGACTGCACGCGCGTGATCTTGGTGTTTCGGTTTTAGGCGATCGCCTTTATGGCGTCGAGCAAGCTGTTCGCTTGTGCCTCCACGCCTACCAGCTGGAGTGGACCGATGAGACGGGTCCTCATTTTGTTGACGCTCCGTTGCCACAAGTCTTCGCAGCCCTAAAGACCCCAGATCGCAATCATGACGATGGCCAGGGCTCGCAGGGTGGCAAGCTTCCCATCTTATGGGTTAACGAAATTGAGCGACGGCAAATTCTTGTACCGGGTAGGGTCAAGCGGTTGATTCACCAAAACAAGATCACCAAAAGCCAGTTGGCCAAGCCGAGCCAAATTCGATCGCACTTGGGATCTGTGGCTTTGCACTGGTGTGTTGATCAGTGCGATGAAGTTTTGGTCGTGCAGGATTACAAAAAAAGTGAATCTCAAGCAGCAGCCCTCACGCCCCTGGCAGCCGTTACACCCCTTACGTCTGCGGAAACGAGCTATCTTAAAGAGTTACAAAAGGTGACAGGTGCGCAGCACTGGATTTTTCGAAACATGGCCAATCGAGGCCAAAATCCGCACGTCTTAGAGTGGCTCTTTTCTGAAGGATGCCCTCGGCGCTGGATCATTTCAGAGAATGGAGTCCAGTATGAGCTCCGTCGAGACTCGGGCGCCTCCTGCGGAATCTTTCTTGATCAACGCATAAATCGAAATTGGGTAAGAGAAAATTCTAAAGGCTTACGAGTTTTGAATCTGTTTTGTTACACCGGTGGATTTAGTGTTTGTGCAGCTCTCGGTGGAGCGAGCCAGGTGGTTTCGGTAGACACGAGCGAAGTCGCACTCAGTTGGGCTAAAAGAAACTTTGAGCTCAATGGACTTGACGTCCAAAATTACGAGTTTTTCCGAGCTGAAGTCGCGATTTTTATGGCTGGAGCCTCCAAGTTGTCGCGGCAATTTGATCTTATCATTTGCGACCCCCCCCTCGCTCGCTCGAAACAAAAGTGGAATTTTTCGAATTGCTTCGGAGCTGGAATTGCTAGTGGTTGCTTGCGAAAAACTTTTAGCTCCCAGAGGGCGATTGATTTTCAGCACTAATTTTGAGGGCTGGACTCAGTCTGAATTTGAGGAAAAAGTTCAAAGCGCCGCTGAGGGCCGCATGACGCTCGTTGAACGCGGTTTGTTTGGCCTTGATTTCGAGCTCCCTCAAGAAGAGCGAACCCTCAAGAGCACCCACTGGCAGCGGTGATGGGTAACACCTAAACAAGAAAGGAGGCCTGGCTATGACCAGGCCTTCGAGGCGGCCTTATAAGCGGAGTCGACTATCTGTAGCGCTACACACGAGATGGACTGTGTCTCTAAATTGGTTCGGGTAGGCGAGCTCTAACACGGCTGCAAAAGTACCTTTTTTGTTTTCTGGCAAGAGTAAGTAAAACATGCCGGGTCGAACTTCGAAAACCTTATAGGGCTTTCCGTATTCTTTTTCTGTACTCTGCTCTGGCTTTACAGATTGAGTATCCTCCGTTTTCCACAAATGATCGCGATTGGCAGTCACGAGCACGTCTCCGATCGAATTTGCTCCTCTTCCGCTAATTTCGCTAAAAGTAACTCGCACTCTCCGGTTGGCTTTGTCTGCGCCCAAGCAGCTAAATTTCTCCGTAGAATTTCGGGGAGCGGCAAAAACCCCTGATTCAAACATCATCGCTCCGCAGAACGCCATGAGTCCCAGTAAACCTACTTTATTCATTTTCATCCTCCTCTTTCGTGTCCTTAATGGACACATTTGTTTTTTTAAAAGACACCTCCTTGATAGCGGAGTTCGGGCTAGAAAAATACTAACCTTTTTACACATCGCTCGTTGAGATACTGAACTCACGAGTAATTTGGTTCAACTGGTTGGTGAGCTCCTAAGCCTGGGCCGAGTCACTTGAGGTTTCAGGTAAAATTGTCGATTGTTCATCAAACCCGCACGATTTATATTCTTTACCCCACTTGGACCGAAGACCAAATATCTCAAGGCGGTTTTCGCACTATCGGCAGCGACAAAAGCCGCTACTCGAGTGTTGGCAAGTTCCTCGCCTTGTTTTGCCCGACTCCGTGAATTCGCATTGAACACCGTAGGGAGCATGGTTACAAACGACATCTGAATATCGATACCCTAAAGCGTCAGGCGAGAAGGGACGACAAACAGCGCCGCTACATTGAACAGTGCTCTCCCCAATCCGCACAGAGGATCAAGCCGAAAGAAAAATTACCTCAGATTGCGCCGCGAAACCCACGCAATGACTAGCCCCTACAAGAACAAAAAGTAAATATTTCATAACACTCCCTCTTGTCATTCTTTGGCGGGTGTACCACAGTCTGATCAGGATCCGATAACATTTTATCTTGGTTTGTTCTCCTCCGACCTTGAGAACGGCAGTGGCCTGCCAGATTGCAGCTCCTGACGGGAAAAACAGCAGAGTGTTTTAACCTAAATTCACACCAACTTTATGACGAACGAGCCCGCGGAGCACACCGGGTAGCATGCGTGCAAAGCTACACTGTAATTTTGGAAGCCACACGCAACCGGCGAGTGAGCCATAATGATCGCAGGTTGTATTCTGGGGATTTAACTTTGGTGAACTTTACAGCCTGGGCCGGAAAAAACTACCGGCTAATCAAGAGGAGCGAGCGCTGTACTATCAGATGGCTTGGTCTTAGGTTTGCAAACTTTGTAGCGATCTTCCTAAGGAGAACATATGAGATATCTGGTTTTGGCTATTGCTTTGGCTTTCGTTTCCCCGGTTTTTGCGAGTGATTTCGTTTGCCACGTCTATAACGGTTCGCCCGGTGCGAAGGCGACCGGAGTGGTCAAGTACGTGGAACTTGAAACATTCGAGCAGAATAAAGAATTGATTACGATTGACGGGTATGTGTTTTCTGCTGGATTTGATACCTGGAATGATTCTTCGACGGTTAGAGTGAGTATCGATAGGGGTAGTCAAACTCTTGCAGCTCGTGGAAACCCAAACGCAGGTATAGTTGGGCTCGTTCTAAACGATGTACCCAAAGCAAGCTATGCGATTAATTGCGCCGCAAAGAAGTTCAATCTCAAACAATAATTAAGTTTGCTCGGAGACCCCTGGTCACCGAATTACAGCGAGCTTCGCAATCGCGCTGACTTGCTAGACGAAGAACAACCAAGGTGTCTGAAAACACTGGTCGAGTTCAGGGCCTGATCTGTGCTAAGCCGCTGTTTGGCTAGCGTGACAGCATTTGCGATGTTCAGAGTGCCTTCGATAAAATCAGGGTGTAGCTCATCGAGAAAAGGAAAACCAGAGCGACACAACCTTTACCTTGGTTGTCGCGGAAACATGTAGCGGCTGCGGTGCGAGGCGCTTGATTTTCCGTGCACTTATCGCAGGGTGCCGTGCTCGATACTCGACCACATTTCTTGATGCGCGGTGCGTGGAGCGACTTGGCTCCGTGTAAAAGGGAGCAGCAGTAACAGTTCGATACTTGGTGCGTTTGAAATTCGCGAGCACCTACTCGAGTTCGCTCGGTGCGTTGTGGTTCTGGCTGCCATTACGGAATCTCAGTTTACTTTTTTATCTAGCAAACTAGCGAACTTAACGTTTCGAATCATCTACATCAGAGAGGGTGAAAAAGTTCTCGAGTTCAGAAAATTTCTGGAACGATCTTTGCTTTGAGCAGAGCCAACCACACTTATTGCGGTGTCGGTTAAGGGGGTTGTATGATAGGGGCACAAGTATCTAAACAAAATAAGTTGTATTTTTCGTCGGGAAATATGTTCCCCTTCGAAGAAAAAAGACATAAACCGATCACATCTTTCGTTTTTGGTGCACTCTTATCAGCCATCGCGGGACTTTCAAGCCAGGTACACGCTGAGTCTTTGCAACTGGGTCATCCCGCCTATGGAGGTACGGGGTGCCCTGCCGGCTCAGCCAGTGCGACGCTCTCACCGGACAACCAAACTCTATCGATACTCTTTGATCAATTCGTTGCTGAGGCCGGGGGGGACACCCGACGCGACGTCGATCGCAAGAGCTGTAACGTCGCCATACCTGTACGAGTGCCGCAGGGGTATAGCGTGAGCGTGTTCAAGGTGGACTATCGCGGGTTCAATTACTTACCCTCAGGGGCGCGTTCGCAGTTTATGGCGGAGTACTTTTTTGGAGGAGGTCGGGGACCGCGAACCAGTCGCAGCTTTCAAGGGCCACTCAACTCGGACTACATTTTTACAAACCAATTGGGTGTTGAAGCGCTGGTGTGGTCGGCTTGCGGAGAGGATGTCACTCTGCGCGTGAATGCTTCGATGATGACACAAACCAATCGGCAACGCGCGCAAGCCATGTCGACGGTAGACAGTGCAGACGTGCAGTCCGGCATGATCTACCACCTTCAGTGGAGGCTCTGTCGTTAACCTTGAAATTCCGGTCGTGCGTGGCGCGAGGAGGAGTCGTGAACTCAGTTTCTTTTCTGTTTCACACATTGTTGGCGGTTGCTCTACAGCTGGCAGCCGCCACCTCAGTGGCCGTAGAAGATCCCGAGACTTCGGGTCAGGAATTTCAGAACCAACCTCAAGGGTCAATTGGTAACGAAGATTCAGTGGCGGCTCCCGAGGTGACCTTAGGTGAGCCGATCACGGCGGGGGCTGGCTGTTCCGAAGGGACTGTGATGACGGCACTTAGTCCCAACCAGCGCGAACTTGCAGTGCTATTCTCTGATTTTGAAACTCGAGCGGGAGCAAGTGTGGGGCGCCGGCAAAATATAAACGAGTGCACCATTCAAATCCCGGTGATCGTGCCAAGGGGCTTTCGACTTCAAGTGGTGAGGTTTGACTATCGTGGTTTTGCCTTTGCGCCCGAGGGAGGTCGCGTGGTTCTGGCCTCCCGAAGCCGCACCTTGGACTACGAAACCAGATCTCCAATTCTCGAAGGTCAATTGCGCCGCAGGAGATTTGTAGGACCCATACAGAACGAGTTTAGTTTAACGGCTCGCAGTCGTAACTTGCGAGACTTTTCTCAATGTGGCCGATCGGTCGTGGTGGAAGTGATGACTCGTCAGCGGGCACTAGCCGGTCCGACGGGTGAAGACTCGCTGATCTCGCTCGACTCGTTAGATGCAAACGTGTCCGGAACCGCGCGCGCCGAAATGAAGTATTTCCTGAGATGGCAACGTTGCCGGTGAGGTCTTGGACTCCTGAAAGTGAGTTATCGCGAGAAGCGAAGAGCCGACGTGATCGACCTATTTTACAAGTTTAATTACCTGCTCAAACTTTTTTAAGTCTTCATTGATGGTGGATATTCCGTGTGACAGGATCGCGCGCCCGATTGCGACAAAGGAATTGAGAATAGGATTATTATCGCAGTCAGGACATTGATCATTCTTCCATCAAAATCGGCACTCAGAAGCGTTGACTTAAGTGGGACCGGCAAAGGGCAAACCTTGCGTATAAAATAAACTCAAATTGGCGATGATGCGAATTTTGCATCGACCAAACGTTCACTCAGGCACTTATAGGTACTGCAATCGCATCTTTCTAACCGCAACCTTCGGTTGACATGGTGTCATCTATATGAGACAATCGAGTTTCAATCGACGGAGAGTAGCGATCTATTATAGGGATCCATCTTCGGGCAAGGAGCCGGCGGCTGAGTGGCTTGAGTCTCTCAAGGATCAAGTAAGCAGATCTCGCATTTATGCTCGCATACTGAGAGCGGAGGGTGGAAATTTTGGTGACCACAAGCCGGTAGGAGAAGGTCTGCTTGAACTCAGAATCACAATTGGACCTGGCTACCGAATTTACTACGCCCTCGACGGCTCGGATATCATCCTACTTTTGATGGGAGGCGATAAATCCACACAAAAGAAAGATATCTCGCTCGCTAAAAAGTACTGGTCGGCTCATCAAGCTGAAGGAGGTTAACGTGGCCAAGGGATCTCGATTTCGAGAGGACCTGAACAAAAAACTCGTCAACCCGGCATTTGCGGCTGACTTTCTTGCCGCGGCAATTGAGGAAAACGACGAAAACTTCCTCGGCGAGGCGTTGGCAAAGGTTGTGAAAGTTCATGGACCAAGTAAAATCTCAGAAGAGACCGGAATTACCCGCCAAGCCATTTATAAAATGCTTTCAAGTGACGGGAACCCATCCTTTAGAAATGTACACAAGCTTTTGGAGGCTGTTGGTTTAGAGCTGACGATTCGACCCAAAAAAGATGCGTCTTGATGTTGCTGCTCCGGTCTTTGGCGTTGGACCAAGCTAAATTGGCGCACTCGTAGGGACTCGAACCCCAAACCCTCAGATCCGAAGTCTGATGCTCTATCCAATTGAGCTACGAGTGCGCTGAGGCCCAGACCCTAGTCGAGATGCCCCCCTTTTGTCTATACCCTCTTCAACTGCAGGCCCCATTATTCCGATCCCGACATTATGCTTGAGGTGGGGTTTCCTGTACGAAGGGCATTTGATCAGTGGAATGTGGCAGGTGTCGAGCGCCGGGTACTGGCGTTTTTAATCGACTCGGTGGCCGTTGTTTTTTTGGTGGGTGTGGGGCTCTACTTTTCTGGCCGAGCCAGCCAGTGGCCCGGTTATGTCTTCTTTTGGGTTGTGGCCATGTGGGCTTGGGAAGCATTTTGGGTCAGCTGGAAAGCTCGGACTCCGGGCCGAATGTTGACCGGCATTTTTGTTCACTCGCCCAGGACCGATGGCGCTCCGCAATCGCTACAAGTAACGCTGAGAATTTTAAACTTTTGGTTTGGGCTTTTATTCCTAGGCATCGGACTCACTCCGATTTTATTTCGGCGAGATCGACGTGGCTGGCACGATATTCTCTCGGAGACTGTAACGCTCGGTCGATATCGCGAGGAGCCATCAAACTGGGAGCGGCAGATTGGGCGCGGTGTTGCGCTTCTGCAAGCGCTAGTCGGGTTTAGCGTGGTAGGTGCTTTGTTTATGGCCCTCGGACTTAGACCTGACCGACTCGCCAGCCTCAAGTTTGAAGAGCCTGCAACAGTTGATCTCTGCGCTGATCCTAAAACATTTCTTGATCGTCCGGTGGACTCGCTTTTGGCTCTCAGCCTTTCGCCGGCATGGGGAGACTGTTGGACCAAAACTCATTTTGGTCTTCATGCGCTCAAAGACTCCGAATTTTTCCAGATGGCCGAATCAGCCATTCGTTACAGCGAACTCTGGGGCGCTCCGGCTCAAGTTCGCTCGACAATGTACCAGCAGGCATTCGGAGGGCTGACAGACGTTCTTTGCCAAGGGGGACCATTTGATTTGGCGAAGTGTCGAGCTGACACAACCGGACGATCCATCGCGGCTGCGCTTTCGAAACCCATGAGCGAGCTTTCAGCTAAAGAAGTTCGCAGCCGTTGGCTGAAAGAGAATCTCGACTTTTATCTTCTCTTCGCTTCGACTCGTTCACCGGCTGAACGCGTGTCACTACTTGAAAAGAGCTTGGATGGATCATTTTCTGAGACCGTTAAGCAGGCGATGAAAGATCGTATTTGGATTGAGCAACTAGGAATGGGTTTACGACCTAGTCGGCCACAACCCTCTTCGATTTCAAATCGCTGGAATGGAGAACAAATTTGCTGGCTCTCGGCCCTCAACCTCGAAGAGTCTCCGGCCTGTGCAGAGCACCCCATCCCAAAGTTCTATGAAAAGCTTAAGACGCTTTCGGAATCAGATCTGTCACTTGAAGAGGCAGAGTTCTACATGGCTGATCTCGACGAGCAAAACTTGCCCCCTGAATTTAAATTGGCCTACGACATCTGGAGAACGAAGCGCTCCGGAAACTTACCCGACGCTCAAAAGGGGCTTGCGAAATTTCCCGCCACAAGCCCTCTGTATCCTTTAGCTAGGAGTTGGTTCTGATCGACTCTCTGCCCCCGCCAAGGTCCCAAGGCCTCCAGGCCGTTTGAGTCTCTCACTCAAGAACTTCTATTTCCCCAATAAACATCCAGTTTGTGAAGTTTAGCGAAATGTTGAGGTATTGAGTGGCTTCACCCGTGAGATTGACTTCAATCCAATCCGCCATAAATGATTGCGACTCAATAAAACAAGTTTCAATGCCAGACATTTCACAATTTATGAATTGGCCTCGAGATCCCCAAAAGGCTTGAGGGGAGTTCACAGTGGTCCCGGTTACGACCAACCTTTCGGGAAAGTAGATACCAGAATTAGTTTCAGACAAAAACTGAATGCGCACCTTTTTAGGAAAACGCACTTGTCCGAGATCAAGACTCACCTTGCGAGTGGCAAGGGTGCCCGTAAATCCACCATCGTTTTGATTGTATCCCACCCAGTTTGAATAGTTGGGAGCCTGATACTCTCCACCAATAAGGTCTTTGAACTTGTTGCTGGCTGGATCGGGGTAACTGGGGTTAGGGATCGAACACGAGTACAAATTTTGTTCATTATTATCGGAGTAATACGAATAGGGAACGCGGATAAAAGAAACTCCACTATAATAATTTAGATAATCGCGGAATAGCTGACCCGAAAGAACTGGGTAAAACGTGCTCCGAGGCGACATATCCCGACCAAACATCCACGTGATGATTTTCGAGACAAAGGGTTGTTGTGCGCTAACCTGAGCCGCAATTCGCGAAATGGGCGCCGGAGGATACTTGTCGTTGTTCACGTTTGGATTAAACGAAAAGGTTTCAAGGTCGGTCCACAGTTCGGTGCCCGGCCGAAGTTCATTTCGCATGGCTTCGTAGTATAATCCAATTTCAGATAGCGGCGGTGCGCCTTGCTCTGAGCCAATTCCGTCTTGGGGTGCAACGATGTCAACGCCGGTGTCATCGATGATCATGTTGAGACCGACCGAAGCCTGCCCCGGAGTCATTCCACCGACTCCGCCCACACTGTCTTTTTTAAAGTAAGGGGCAATCAATACTTTCAGCTGAGAGTTAACCGAGCGTGTGTCGGCCCTAAAGTTGAACAATGCTGCGGGTGCGGGCGAACTGCTGTGCAAGTAAGCGTAGGAGTTCATCCAAATTTCTTGCGCGAAGTACATGCCCGCAAAAGTGGGCTGACCAAAAGCAGCGTTCAATTCCTCAACCACCTTTCGATTGCAGGCTCGAAGATGAGGGGAGTCCCAGGGACCAGAAGTTTGAAGCGAGCCGACAAACACTTTCATGTTCCTCTCGGCGGCCTTCGCCATGAGGGCATCAATTTTTCCGCTGCTACCCGAAAAATAAGAGCTCTGATAAAGCGCTGATACGACCTCATTCGAGGCGCAGGCGGTGGAAGACTCAGGGCCAACCAGTTGACCTGAGGCCACTACAATGACGGTGTCCATTCCGGCTGCCTTCATGTCATTGAGCTCTCGTTCAATGAACTCCGGCGTGGAGTTTCTTTCGAAGTTCATAAAGCTTCCGCCAAACGGCAGAGCGGCCTTCGAGAGATTTGGAGATATCAAACCCGCTAGACCTAACAGAACTGCAAACCGTATCACCCGAATTCTCCTCTATGCGTTTATGAAAAGCCTACGCCGAAGGGGTCCGACAATTTGAAGGGCCTCCTTTGACCAAAGCTTTTCGGTTTTAAAAAAAACTTAAACTAGTTTAGTGGTTTCGATCCATCCGTTAAGGCCAGAAAGGAAACTTTACAGACAAAAGGCACAACAAAATGACTTTCATCAAATTTTAGTGCTAAGACCTTACGGAACTCGCGATGGGGCCCGCGCTACGTCTGGTGGAGAGAGATAAGCTAAATTGATATTTATCAACGCAAGGGCGAGGTTCGCAGCCTAAAAGCACCGCGAGCCTCGCACCAATTGGACCCGCAACCTTATTGGCCTTGGCCGAGGGAATAGCCCTTTTCCCCATCGAACTCATAAAGATTTTCTGTTTTGATCACGTCAAGGCCGATGTCGCTCACCTTTTGAAGCAAACGATAAATCTGCCAAGGGGCTGTGTTCGAGGAAGACTCGGAGACAAATCGGCAGCGCCAGTGGTCTGTGCAAAAGGTTTCCTTCATTCCTTGAGGCCAAACTTTGACGCCTCGGTTGGTGATCATCTGCAACTTAAAGTTTTCGGTTTGCTCGGTTGCTTTGAGCGCCAACGCCAACATGTCGGGGTTTCGCGGTTTGTGGTGAAGGAAAACGTCCACTCCGATCAGTGCTTTTTTCTGAGTCGGGCGATCTTTGGCAACAACGGCGATTTCGGCCTGACTATCCGATCGAATTTGAGAGGGGCGGATGTGAACGGGTTGTTGGCCTAGACGCTCAATGATGGCATCTGCAAATTCCCGTGTACCGACTTTCTTTTTGCTGCGACCTTCGACAAAAATGTCGTAAGTGTGAACGCCGTCTTCAATCGTCTTGAGCCACGCGTTTTCAACTTTGCGAGCGACGCCCCCTTGTCCGATGTGAACCAACATTTGGATCGCTCCATTGAGAAGACCGCTGGGGTTGGCTAGGTTTTGTCCTGCTCGACGGGGCGCTGATCCGTGGATGGCTTCAAACATGGCGACCGTCTCGCCTATGTTGGCCGAACCCGCCATGCCCACTGAACCTGCGATTTGGGCTGCAACGTCGCTTAAAATATCGCCGTAAAGATTGGGCATCACAATCACGTCAAAAACTTCAGGGGAATCGGCGAGTTTTGCTGCGCCAATGTCTACAATCCAATGCTCTTTTTCAATTTGAGGATAATCCTGACCGACCTCCTCAAAAACCTTATGAAAGAGCCCGTCCGTCATCTTCATGATGTTATCTTTAGTAAAGCAGGTCACCTTTTTGCGGCCGTTTCGTTTGGCGTACTCAAACGCGTAGCGAACAATTTTTTCGCAACCGGGGCGCGAGATAATCTTGAGGCATTGATAAACTTCGTCTGTTTGCCTATGTTCAATTCCGGCATAGAGGTCTTCTTCGTTTTCGCGAATGATCACCAGGTCCATTTTAGGATGTTTAGTCGTGACAAAGGGGTCAAACGATCGACAGGGGCGAACGTTCGAGTACAAGCCTAACGTCTTTCGAACCGTCACGTTGAGACTCTTAAAGCCGCCACCTTGCGGAGTGGTGATGGGGGCCTTCAGGAATACGCGATTATTTATGATGCTCTCCCAAGCCGAGGGTTCGATACCGGCCGTTTGGCCCTTGAGATAAACTTTTTCACCAATTTCGATACGTTCTTCTTCAATTTGGGCGCCTGCCGCATGAAGGATGCGAAGAGTTGCATCCATGATCTCGGGCCCGATGCCGTCCCCGTGAGCCACGGTGATTCGTTTTTTACCGGAAGTCTTGCTTGTTGCCATAGTTGAGTCTCCTTCTCAAAACGAGAATCGGTCTTTTTCACAAAGAAGAAAAATATATAAAATTGTAACATATTATAAGTTAAAATAATATAAGTTTTGCGCCCCAACCGTTGAATTTAAGGAGGCTTTTGCTGGCAAACTTAAGCTCTGTACAGAGTTCTGACTTACAGGATCTCAACTACCACCACTTGTACTATTTTTGGCTCGTGGCCCAGCATCGGAGTTTTTCGCGTGCTGCGGAGAAACTACGGGTAAGTCAAAGTGCGATCAGTCAGCAAGTGCAGTCCTTAGAGAGGCAATTAGGAGCCCCGCTGTTTTTGAGACAGAGTCGAAGGAGTTTTTCGCTGACCGAAGAGGGGCAGTTGGTTCTAGAGTTGGCGACGACTATTTTTTCAACTGGGCGTGAGCTCGTTCGAAGAGTGAAATCTCAGGATGAGCATGGGACGGAAACCCTGAAGGTGGGAGCCGTGCCGGGCATGTCGAGAACCCTCCAACTGGAGTTTCTCAAACCTCTACTCGGTCGGGACGGCTTCAACGTGCACATCGCCACCGGTGAGCAGGAGCACCTCTTGGAGGCTTTGTCGCAGTATCGCCTCGACGTCATCTTAACGTCACATGGTCTGGTGGACCCAATCCACTCCGACCTTCAAGTTCATCCGCTTGTTGAGAGTCCCCTTGTGCTGGTTTGTGCCCAAAAGTCTCCCTGGCTCAAGCGGGTTGAGGCCTTAATCTTAAAAAAACGAGCTCGATCTTCAGATGTAGGTGATCGCACCGAGGTTCCTGCGATCCCAATCTTTATCCCCAGCGTAAACTTGGACTCTCGGGCGCGGCTGGACGCTCTGCTGCAAAACGAACTATCGCCGCTTCGAGTCGCAGCTGAGATCGACGACATCCCTCTTTTGCGGTTGATCGCCACCGCGGGTTTAGGTCCTGCCATCATCCCCAAAATCGGCGTGCTGAATGAAATCCAGAGCCAAGAACTTACGGTGCTTAAGGAGTACTCCAAAACCACTCAGGCATTTTACGCGATCACTCGAAAACGAAAGTCATCCCAGCCATTGGTCCACGGACTCATTCAAACGATACGACAACTGTAGCCGGGTGGCTGCGCTTCGACGGTTGACATCAAGCTCGTCTCGGATACCACTGAGTATCTATGAAAAAGATTAAGGTGATCAATCCGATTGTAGAGTTAGACGGCGACGAAATGACCCGAGTGATTTGGGACCGAATCAAGCGAGATTTGATTCTTCCCTACGTCGACCTGGACCTCAAGTATTACGATTTAGGAATTCAATCTCGGGACAAAACAGAGGATCGGGTTACGGTCGAATCTGCAGAGGCTATCAAAAAATATGGCGTCGGTGTGAAGTGTGCAACGATTACGCCCGATCAGGCCCGAGTGAAGGAATTTAATCTCAAGCAAATGTGGAAGTCGCCCAATGGCACGATTCGCAACATTCTAGATGGAACTGTGTTTCGAGAGCCGATCATCATCAAAAACATTCCGAGGCTTGTACCGGGTTGGACTAAACCGATTTGCATCGGGCGCCACGCATTTGGCGATCAGTACAAAGCAACAGACTTTGTCACTCGCGGAAAGGGCAAGCTGACCATTACCTTTGAACCCGAGTCTGGTGAGCGTATCTCGCATGAGGTTTACTCGTTTAAAGGCGACGGAATGGCGCTTGCGATGTACAACACTGACGAGTCGGTTCGGGGTTTTGCGCGGGCGTGCTTTAACATGGCGCTCGGCAAAAAGTGGCCTCTGTTTTTTTCGACCAAAAACACCATTTTAAAAAATTATGATGGACGATTCAAAGACCTCTTTCAGGAGGTCTTCGAAAGAGAATTTAAAACCCAATTTGAAGATTCGAAATTGACCTATGAGCATCGCCTTATCGATGACATGGTTGCGAGTTGTATGAAGTGGGAAGGCGGATTTGTTTGGGCTTGTAAGAACTACGATGGCGATGTCCAGTCGGACTCGGTTGCACAAGGTTTCGGATCGCTTGGTCTTATGACTTCGGTGCTGATCACGCCTGACGGTAAAACCATGGAGGCGGAAGCCGCTCATGGAACCGTCACGCGGCACTTTAGGCTCCATCAACAGGGTAAACCCACTTCAACTAATCCTATCGCATCGATTTACGCCTGGACTCGTGGCTTAAGCTTTCGCGCAAAACTGGATTCGACTCCGGAGGTTGCAGCTTTTGCGCAGGCCCTCGAGCGGTCCTGCATTCGCACGGTAGAATCTGGGAAAATGACCAAAGATCTCGCGGTTTGCATTCATGGCGATAAGGTCGGTCCTGAGCACTATCAGACCACCGAAGATTTTCTGAGCTCAATAAAATCCAGTTTAGAGCAGGAGTGGCGATGAAAAATCGAAATTCGTTTTTGATTTTCGCTCTGTTGTTGAATGGTCTTTCCCCGGCGTTAAGCTGGGCTCAAATCGATGCCCCCATCGATCGATACGTCTATTTTTTGAGGGGAGGCCCGTTTGATTGGCACAGCTCTCACTATCATCGAATGGAAACCGAAATTGAGGGCCTCATTCAGGGCAGTGGAATGGAAGTTCGATTTCAGAGTGCTCACAATACCCAGAGTGCATTTTTGTGTTCCCGCATATTTAACGATGTGCGGGATCACGGCCTGGCCCAGTTGAGTTTGAATCGCGTGATATTAGTGGGACACAGTTGGGGGTCTTCGGCGGCCACCGGACTTATTCGATGTCTTGAGAGGAGAGGGGTCGTGATCAGCCTCCTGGTGTCCCTTGATCTGATCCCAAGACCTGGGGACATTCGCCCCGATGAAATTCCCGAATCGGTCAGTCAAATCTTTAACTTTTATCAGGATGTCGATCCCGTGCTGAAGGGCGTTCAAGCGCTTCATCGTCCCTCAGGACTTGAAACCAACATCGTCAACGAGCTCACACCCATGCCTAGCGCAAACCCGGTTGATGCTCACAATCGCATGGTCACCCGACTGCTCGAATTAGGGCGGATTCAGATCTTAATTCGAGATGAACTTTTGCGATAGCCGCCATTGTATTTTGCGACGAAATTTTGGTCAATTTTCTCTTTCCACCGCTGTATCCATCTGCCACTGATCGCAACGCCGTAAATGAGTGCTGTGGCTGTGCCGTTGCCATGGCTAACAATGTACAATGGGTTTTTTTTGTAGGTATGGGGTTGCGGTTTAAGCCCGTGTAGGTACAAGCGCAAGTTTTGATCCAGGTGAGGCCCTTGTCTAACAGGAAAAACTCCTGACTTCTCATAATCTCGTCCCTTAACTTTGACACAGTCGCCGGCTCCGAAGACCTCGGGGTGAGACACAGATTGCAAACTGTCGTTCACAATTACGAAACCATCTTCGCTTTGAAGGTCGCTATTCTGAATCCACGCGTGGCCTTTGGCGCCGGTTGCAAAAACCACAACATCCGAGGCGTGCAACCGATCAAAATCAAACTTGGCATCTGTCTTGATCAAGACACCTGCCTGCCGAAGGACCTTGTGAAGAGCCTGTCTTTGATACCGGTTCACACGGGGCGCGATGTAATGCGAAGCCTCAACTAATACGATTTGAAATTGCAACTGGTCGCGGACTCTTCGAGAGGCAAAATTAAGTGCCAACTCAACTCCGGTCAGACCCGATCCTACGACATAGAGTACCGGATATTCAGGGGCTCCCTCGTTTCTAGGAATACTTGAAAACCAATGTTCAATGTTTTCATAAAAGTCACCCAGAGGGCGAATTCCAAGTGTTTGCGCTGTCGAACGAGTCTTTGAACTCGCCGCCTTTGGGAGAGCCTCGGAAGTTGAGCCCACATTGAGCGATACAAGGTCGTATCGGAGCTGCAATCCACCAGACAAGTACAAACATTTTGTATTTGTATCTAATCGTTCAACGTTTTGAGCAATATAACGTACGATGGGGTTCCTTAAAATCAGTCCCGCAGAAATTCTGGCTTGATCCCATTGATACCGCCGTGAAAACACGCCGGGCACCATTCCGGAATAAAGCACCCAGTCACAAGGCGAAACCAGCGTGATCGAAACTTGGGGCGGAGGCGACTGAGTCCAAAGTCTCAGCACTTCGAGGTGGGCATGACCAAGACCAACAAGAACTACGTGCTTCATCGCGACGCTCCTCAGGGTTTGGTACGGAGGTTCGCGTAGAGATTCACCAGGTCGGAGACGACATTCGTGTGGCTATTATTTTTTTCTGCAAAAATTAAAGCCGCCTCAGATTTGCTCGATAGTGAATCTGGGTTGGTACAGATGTATAAAAGTTTATCTTGCAGGTCTCGCTGGGACTGAGCTTGAACGAGCCAGCCTCTCTCCTCGTGGGCGCCAATCAAGTCGGGTGTACCACCCTCGCGAGTGCCCAAAACCGGGATCCCCATGGCCAGAGCCGTGGCGATCAGAATGCTGTAGCTCTCGTGGTAGCTGGGTGTCACCAAGACGTCGCAAGCCGCAAGCAACTTCTCCCACTCGTGAGTATGGGAGAGCCTTTGAATTCGGTCGCGGTAAGGGTTCTCTGCCAACGTATTTTCAACCAAACGATGATACTCGACCGCATCGGCTTCGTTCAGTGTAGGGCTTCCCACGAGCAAAATCTTGACCTTTGGATACGCACTCAAAACGGCACTCAAGCTTTGGCAAAACTCCAAAACCCCTTTTTGTCGATCAATTCGACCAAAATATCCGATTACAAAACCGTCCGAATTCCATTCTAAGTCTTTTCGAATTTCATTTTTAATCTGCTGTCGAGAAGGGGAGTCTGATGGTCGCAAGTGAGAGATCCGCTCAAAGTCGATTCCGTAAGGCGAAAAGTACATTCGCTCCTTTGGTACGGTGGTGACCTCCTGAAAAAGGTCTCGAGCTCGAGGACCGGCCACCAGAAGAGCATCAAGCTCACTGTAGGCCATACGGTGAAAAGGATCTCGCTTACGATAGGTCATCCACATGTGCGTATGGTAAATTTTTCGAACCGGGCCCTGGCCTGACTTGCGACCTCCCCAAATAATTTGCCAGCGCTTAATTCCCCACGTGGTCCAAAGACCACCCGACCAATGCACGTGAAGGATGTCAGCACCCAGATCACTAAGCCTTTGAGATATATGGGGTAGACTGACTCCAATGCTGCGCTGAGCGAGAGGCTCGGTAATCAAGGGTAGTTTATACTCCAAAGCCCGCTTTTCCATGGGAGAGCTTTTGGGACACCACAAAGTGGCGTGCTCTCCTGCCTGGTTGAGCCAGCGTACGAGATCCACGGCGTAAATTTCAGCGCCACCCCATGATCGGCTCGGAAATAGATGGAGGCTTGCGGGCTTCACTGCCTCCTTCCCCAATCGGAGACCGCTTCGACAACTTTTTCAATGCGAGATCCCATGCCATTCCACAACGGCAATCGCAAAAGCGTTTGATCGACTTGATCCGTAACGGCCATGGTTCCAACAAAACGCCCCCTTCTTTGACCTTCAGGAGACGAATGCAAGGGGACATAGTGGGTAGCAGAGCCAATCCCTTGCTCTGCCAAATGTTGTTTGAGCGACATTCGAGCATTTGCATTTCGGGTGAGCACATAAAACAGGTGACCATTATGGAAACAGTGCTCGGGCACAGTGGGTAAAGTGATAACTCCATTTTGGGACAAGTGCTGCAAGCCCTTGAGGTAGGACTCGAAGAGCTCCCGTCGCTCGGCGGTGATTCTTTCTACTTCCACGAGTTGAGGAGTTAAAAACGCGGCTGAAAGCTCGCTCATCAAAAATGAGGAGCCGGTTTTGGTCCAGGTGTATTTGTCGACTTCTCCCCTAAAGAACTGCGAGCGATTGGTCCCCTTATCGCGAAGAATTTCAGCATTCGAAATGTCCTGAGCCTCGTTGACGAGAAGAGCGCCCCCCTCACCGCAGTGGATGTTTTTGGTGCCATGAAAGCTCAAACAACCAAATCGGCTCCATGCGCCCAGGGGCCGATCAAAATACTTTGCTCCCACGGCCTGGGCCGCATCTTCGACGACCGAAAAGCTATGCGATTGAGCCCAGCTTAAAATGCTTTTCATTTCGCATGATACCCCCGCATAGTGAACAACAAAAACAGCTTTTGTTTTAGGTGTGCGAGCGGCCTCAAGCGCCTGTTCGTCGAGATTCAGTGTGTCGCTCCGAATGTCCACAAACACCGGTGTCGCTCCGCGAAGTACCACGCTACTCGCAGTCGTAACGAACGTGAACGAGGGCATGATCACCTCGTCGCCTGGTCCCAAGCCGAGCAACAAGGCGGCCATTTCCATCGATGCCGTACCTGAGGGCGTAAGAATAACCGAGTGGGAGCCCGTCTGCTGCCTTAAGACTTCTTGAGCCCGTTGGGTAAACGGCCCGCCTCCGACAAAGGCGCCTTGATCAAAGGCCTTTTGTACCTCTTGAACTTCAAGGCCCAGTTGGGTGGGTCTGAAAAAGGGGATCGATTCCTTGGATTTTATGGGACTCTTGGTAAGGCTCATGGTGACCCACGATAAACACTCCTTTTTGGAGTGATCAACCCCCGTATAGCATGTTAGGTCTTGCGCCATGACAAAAACTCATAAAGTTCATGTGGACTTAGCAAGTTGGGAACAGCGTTTGGATCAAAAAACGCTTCAGATTGCCGTTGTCGGTTTTGGCTACATTGGCACTTGCATTGGCGCCGTCTTAGCTGGCCGAGGGTACCGAGTTAAAGGCATTGATGTACGGAAAGACATCGTCGATTCGGTTAACAAGGGCCAGACACCGATCAACGAACCGGGCCTAGGGGCACTCTTATCTCGAGTGGTTTCAGCTGGGCAACTTTCGGCTACGACGCATTTCTCTGCGCTCAGGGAAGCCGATGCGGTCGTGGTCACGGTTGGTACTCCGCTTAAGCCTGATTTCACTCCCGAAACGCGCGAAATAGTGGAAGCGATGTCGGCAGTTGCGGAGCACTTGAAAAGCGGTGCGCTAGTGATTTTAAAGAGCACGGTTCCGCCGTTTACCACTCGAGATGTGGTGCAGCCGCTCTTGGACCAGCGAAGCATTCCCTACGCCTTGGCCTTTTGCCCCGAGCGGCTGGCAGAAGGGCGGGCCATCGCGGAATTCGAATCGATCCCGGTCGTCGTGGGCGGCGTGGATAAGGCGAGCACGCTTCTCGCGAGTCTGTTTTGGCAGAAGACGATGGGACTAAAGACCATCGAGGTCGACAACGCCGAGTCCGCAGAGCTAGTGAAGCTTGCCGATAATCTTTGGATTGATTTAAACGTTGCTCTTGCAAATGAATTGGCGTTGGTATCGGAAAAGCTTCAAGTCGACGCGCTTCAGGTGATCCAGGCTGCCAACAGTTTACCTAAGGGGCAACACCACGTGAACATTTTGCACCCCAGTTTAGGAGTGGGTGGATATTGCCTCACCAAAGATCCTTGGTTTGTCCACGCACTTGGGAAAAAGCATGGGCTTGAACTGCGAACGCCTGTGGCCTCAAGACAGGTCAACGATTCCATGCCCGATCATTCGTTCAGGATGATCCGGGAGGCTTTGGCGAAGACTGGTAAGAGCTTGAATACGAGCAAGGTCGCAGTTTTGGGAGTGAGCTTTAAGAACAACACCGGCGATTGTCGATTTACTCCGACTCAATCGATTTTAAAAAACCTCGCGGATAGCGGTTGTGCGCTTGAGATCTACGATCCTTGGGTGAGCGATGAAGATGCTCACCACGTAGTTGGAAAGTCGCTCAATAAAGACCTCTCCATGACCTTGAGAGCAGCTGACTGTGTCGCATTTTTTACCGGGCACGATGAGTTTCGTGCGATTCCGATTGAGCAGTTAGCCGAGCAGGTCAAGCCTGGCGCCGTGTTTTTTGATGGACGGAATTTTTTTGATCGCAAGAAAATCGAAGAATCGCTTCGAAGAGGCTTTCATTACGTAGGCGTGGGACGGTAGGCAACGTTTGACTAGGAGAGGAATCGACTGATGACAAACTTAAAGGGTCAAAATGTTTTGGTGACGGGGGCAGGCGGTTTTGTTGGAAGCCATTTGGTGGATGAGCTCCTCGCGCAGGGCGCTCGAGTGGTGGGTTTTGACTATCTTGATGTGAGCGATCTTCGAAACTTAGATCTCGCAAAAAGGAATCGCGATTTTCACTACGTCAAAGGAGACATTCGCGATCGTGAATCGTTAAGGCAGGCGTTTGCTAAGCTGCCCGAATGTAGGCATGTGTTTCATCTTGCATCGATCGTGGGTGTAAACAAATACATGGAAGATCCGTTCGGTCTGATCGACATTACGGTTCTGGGCACGCGTCACGTGGCAGAATTGGCTCGGGAATTCAAAAGTCGCATACTCTACACCAGCACTAGCGAAGTTTACGGAAAGAATCCAAAAATTCCCTGGTCCGAGGATGACGATCGCGTGCTCGGCAATACGCAGGTGGACAGGTGGAGCTATTCAACCAGTAAGGCGGTTTGTGAGCACATGCTTTTGGGCATGCAAAAGCAGACCGGACATCCGGTGAGCATTGTCAGGTATTTTAATGTTTATGGCCCTCGCCAGGCTCCTATCTTTGTCGTGTCCAAAGGGATCCAACGAGTTTTAAAGGGCGAGCCGCCACTGCTTTACGATGGGGGTCGGCAGACTCGATGTTTCACCTACGTTCAAGACGCGGTTCGCGGCACATTGAGAGCCGCCACCTCGGAGAAGTCCATTGGGCAGGTGTTTAACATCGGAAACAGCCGCGAGATCACAATCCTCGAGGTTGTTGAGACCATCATTAAGGTCAGCGGCAAGAGCCTTCAGTGGCAGGCCCTTGATACAGCCCAGCATTACGGTAGTGTTTATGAAGACATACCGCGTAGGGTGCCCTCGGTTGCGAAAGCCCGTGAACTTCTGGATTGGGAGATCACCGTCCCGCACGCTCAGGGCATATCCGAAACGGTCCGATGGGCCCAGCAGCCCGAAAATGCTTGGTGGCTTAAGTTATAACGCACAGTTTCATCCTGGAACCAAGAGGGCCGTGGTTGGCGCGTAAATAGTATTTAATTCCAGGCCCATTCTATTAATTTGTGAACTGTGTTATACGAATTCTCTGTCTTGAGAGATCAACGTTGCTTGAAGTCCGCTAGATGAATCCTCTGGGTTTTTGAAGGGGAGGAAGGTGAAGTTATGGCTGAAACATCAATGGAAGTACGTGACCGCTTGGAGCGCCTTGAGCGCATGACTGACCGCGTGGCTACCGGCATCTCGATTGAAAAATGGGGTGGCGATAAGTGGGGTCAGAAGTGGGGAGAAAAGTGGGAGACTGAGAATATCCTGAGTTTGGATGAAACCGACTATCCTGTGTTTAGCCTTGCAAAGAACAAGGCTCGCTTTTTACGGATGATCAGTTGGTATAAAGGTAAGCAGGAGTGGCTCGAAGTAGCTCCCCTCAGTGCTGTGAACAAGCTCTTCAAGCAGCAGACCAAAGAACTTGAAGCGATTCGGGCGAACAAATTAGATTATGAAATGGAACTTGAGATGGACACGCTCACCCCAAGCCAAAAGGCTTATCGCCGAGATGAGCTGAAAATGTGTGAGGTCCACGAGCGAATGGCCGTGAGCCTTATTGCTCGAATGCAGATCAAGATCAAATCGGGACGACGTTGATAGGCTAAACTTTTACAGCTAAACGGCCCAGGGGCGCATCTGTTGTGCCCCGTTGCCGATCCTTTTCGAGCTAGCTCTTCTTAGGGTCTCTCGCGTAGGAATTACACCAGCCCTTTGCGGCCACGTTTTTGCCAGGGATCAGTTGGCAGGGACCGTGGTCTTGGCCACTTACCGCCGTATAAAACTGGCAGTTTTTGCAATACTGATCTTTTCGAGCCGCTTGCTTGCGGTTAGGGCAGGCCGTCGCCTTGTCGGCATCGGCGCAGTAACCCAAAGCCTTGCTAACCCCTTCTGTTTCCGACGCTGCATTGGGGATGGCGGCTGCTTTCTGCGCAAGGGCAGTTTTGGATACAAGCGGAGCGATCAAAGCGACGCCAGTCAGGGCGAGCGTATTGGTTAGGGCCTTACGGCGGGAAATAATTTTGGACATCTTACAACTCCTTAACAAGGTTAGCGCGTACAGAGAGTCAGCGCTTATGTACGTCCCCTATTCTCAACTGATTGTCATTTTTGATTCAACAAAATTTCAACTGCAAGAAGGGGCTGGTTTCGGAACATGACCAGCGGATGAAGTTCTGACAACCTACGCGGCCGCGAGGTCGTCGTTGTAATCGGGTCTTGCGCGGTAGTCTTGCTCATCCAAGACTTTGGTTCGTGGGAGCGAAATGTAGAACTGAGTTCCTTGGCCGACCTGGCTTTCGAACCAAATTTTTCCGCCCATCCTTTCGATCAGTTTTTTGCTGATGGGCATTCCAAGGCCAGTTCCTTTGTGGTGACTGACAACATTCCCGACCGTTTCAAACTCATCAAAGACCTTGCTGAAATTTTCAGGTGCGATGCCAGGCCCCTGGTCGGCCACGACGACCGTGACGTGAGAATCGGAAACCTGAAGTGTAATTGATACAGCTGTGTTTGACGCCGTGAACTTTACGGCATTGTTGAGAACGTTTGAGAAAACCTGTTTAAACCGAAGAGGATCTAGAAAGCAGTTGGTCTCGGCGCCCGAGCTTTGATAGTTCAGCGAGACGCCCTTGGACTCTGCCATCTGTTTGAAGCTTTCGACCATGCGATCAACCAATGGGTGCGGGGAAGTTTCCTCGACAAAAAAGTCCATCTTTCCGGCCTGAATTTTTGAGAAATCCAAAATGTCATTAACGATCTCCAGGAGGTGCTGGCCCTCTTCGTGGATGGTTTGGATAAACTGATCCCGTTGCTCGTCGCCATCGTAAATCTTGAGATGGAGGACCTCCGCGGTGGCTATCATGGCCGAGAGCGGCGTTCTCAACTCGTGAGTGGTGAGGGCGATAAACTTGTCCTTCGCGCGGTCTAAAGCGAGGAGCGCTTTGTTCTGCTCTTGTAGTTCCTGCAACGCCGTTTGAATTTCAAGTTGTTTGGCCGTGAGATCTCGTTGAAGTTTTTTTTGGAACGTTATGTCTCGAAACATGAGCGTGACAAATCGAGCTGCTCCTACTTCGGTGTGGTGAACACAGACGTCGGCGATGAAGAGCCTATCGCTGTGTTTGCGAACGATAATGTCTTGATGCAAACCCGCCTGTTCGAGCATGGCCGCAGTCAGGGGGCGCCAATCGGGTTTCGCATCTCGATTTTCGGTGGGGTACATCCCCTTCAATTCCAAAGTCGACCACGCCAAGTCTTGAGGTATCTCGAGTATCTCACGAGCCATTTTGTTTACAAAGACGCATGCCTTGGTTTCGGACTCAAAAACGGCCACCGCCATGATGGCGTCTTCGCACAGCACGCGAAAGAGATTGGGTTGAGAGCGAGAGTTTGTTGATTCGCTCATTTTAGCCTTTATTCTCCAATAATTTTCAAAAAGTTGTCCGCACTTTGCAACGCGATCTGAATGTCTTTGGTCAATTTTGGAAGATCGGGAACGGCGATCTGGAGCCTTTCAAAGAGTACCTTGGGTGCCCCGACGGTTTTGTTGTAACCACTATTTCCAAACTTGAGGGCATGAACCATGAGGTTTGAGAGCATCACGATGTCAATTTGCTGACTGATCTCGGCCGAGGCCCCACCCCGCATGTTGACCTCTTTTTGGTGGTGATACCGGATGCTGTTTTGAAGTTGCACCGGAAGATTCCACTTCACGGCAAGCATTTGGCCAATGACGGTGTGCTTAGGTAAAGCCAATAGATCTTCCGTTTCGTCAAGACTGAGTCCTCGGTCGTTGGCCTCTTTAGTCAGCTTCAATAGAGTTTCTGACTCAATCACAAGGAGTGCCACCTTGCCGATGTCATGAATCAGTCCACAGGTAAATAGGTCTGATGGGTTTTTATACTTTACCTGTTTTGCAATCACTTCAGAACCCATGGCAACACCAATCGAGTGTTGCCAAAATTTATTTACATCAAAAGCGGGGGGCGGCGGTCCCTTGATTTTGAGCGAGTCAAAAATAGAAGCCGCCATCACGAGCTGATTGACGGTGTCGTAGCCCAGGTAGGCTACGGCGCGAGCCAAAGTCTTCACTCCACCGGGGATCGCGTAGTAGGCCGAGTTTGCAAGACGCAGCACTTTTGCGGTGAGAGATTGGTCCTTTTCCATGACCCGCTCAATGTCGGTCGTAGAAGACATGGGATCCGAAATGATCCGGTTGAGCTCATGAACGACGGTCGGCAGAGTGGGAAGCTCGTCAAGCTTAGCAATCAGTCGGTCGTAGACGGCTTTATCTGCGGATCCCATCCTGAGTCTCTATCCTCTCGCGGTGTACCTTCTCAGCTGCTGGACTGGACCAGCAAGTTGTTTGTCCCGTTATGCGACCTTCGGAAACGTTCTTCCGGGGAAGAGCTCTTGAAGCTTGCTTTGCACCCGCTGTACCGTTACCGGTTTTAAGATATAGCCGTTTACGTTGTGTTCTTTGGCTTCCATGATGTG
>FRDC01003500.1_pt1 | contig 34388 bp, 31 predicted proteins | sample 1106171 | NCBI WGS metagenome assembly FRDC01 (sample SAMEA3930566, study PRJEB13176) | freshwater metagenome | biome: Drinking water system; feature: drinking water; material: water | place: Singapore | collected 2014-12-20 | reverse complement strand
CTCTCTCATCATCCGCTGTCGGTGGCGCTGTTGACGCTGCATATCGAATGGATGACTCAGCGGCACTTCCAGGAAAGCGTCAATAATGACGAAGCGCTCGATCCCCAGTTCAAGAGCCTTCTGCTCCACCACTGGATGGAGGAACACCAGCATGCTCAGCTCGACACGCTGATGGTGCAGGCGATCGCGGAGACGATGGGCGCTGACGAAATCAGCGGCGCCATCGACGGCTATTTCGCTCTCGGCGCTTTCCTCGACGAGGGTCTTCGCCAGCAGACGGAGTTCGACCTTCAAGCGCTCGAGCGGGCGACCGGCCTGACGCTCGCCGAAGACGAACGCGGTCAGTTCATGACGCAGCAGCATCAGGCGAACCGGTGGACTTACATAGGCTCGGGCATGTCGCATCCGAAATTTCTGGAAACGCTCGCCGAGCTCAACGCGGAGAGATCAGCCGCGGCGCGCAAGGCCGCCGCCGATTTTCGCTGAGCCGGGCCGACCTCGCCGCGGCTCCAGCCCCCTCGACCGGAGTTGCGCCCGAGGTTAGCCTCGGGCGCATCGCCATCAGGGGGATCCAATGAGGCGTTTGGATTTCGCGGCCGCCGCGGCCCCGCTGTTATTGCTTATATCGTGCGCCAATCCCGTCGCGCGCGAGGCCGATGCGCTGATGAGCGATATTTACGCACAAGGCGGTTTCACCGGCGCGGTCGTCATCATGCGCGACGGCAAGACGCTTTATGAACGCGGCTTCGGGATGGCGGATGAAACAACGCCCTTCACGCCGGAAACGGCCTCCGAAAGCGGCTCTCTCGCCAAGCCGGTGACGGCGGCCGCCATTCATCTGCTCGCGCATGAGGGCCGGGTTGACCTCGATCAGCCGGTGCAAGGCTATCTGACTGAATTTCCCTATCCTGCGACGACGGTCCGCGATCTCCTCGGCCACAGCGGCGGCCTGCCCGATTACGACATGTTCGAGGACCTCTGGGAAAGCGGCGCGCCGACTGACAACCTGTCGATCATCAAGGCGATGGGAGAGCGCCAGCCGGCGCCCCGGTTTCCGGCCGGCGAACACTTTGAGTATTGCAACATCTGTTACGATACGCTCGGCGCCGTCATCGCGCGCGTCACCGGCGGAACCTATGAAGACTTCATCGCCGAACGCTTCTTCGCGCCGGCGGGCATGACCGACACTTACGTGCGCCCCGCGCATTTCAAGGACTGGCCGGGGCCCCGCGCGCGCGGCTACAAGATTCGTCCTGCGGCGACGACGCCCTTCGACATCTTCGACAATGAGGGCGTCCATGGCGGGTGCAACATCAATTTCTCGGCGCGCGACATCGCCCGCTGGGCGTCATTGTGGGCGAGGCAGGCCGATACGATTGATCCTGTGCGTGACGTCGCCGTCGAAAGCTCGTGGATAGGAGACAAGACGCCGCCCCTCACCATCGGCAACTGGTATTGCGCTGCTTCACGAAAAGAGTGCTACTATACGGGTCACCATCAGGGTTTCCATGCGTTCGCTTATTGGAACGCCGAAACCCGCGTCGCCATCGGCTTCATCTCCAACAACACGCTGACATCGCCGCTGCAGCCGGCGCTCGCGCGCGCTCTGGTCGCGGTCGCGCACCAGGACCGCCCCGAGAAGCTGACATTCGAGACCGCGCTCGAGGACAGGCAGGCCGATCTCGCCGCGGTCGCCGGTGAATATCGGACCGGTTCGGTCGGCGACTTTTCAATCGTGATCGACAGCGGCGCCGCCTTTCTTGACCTGACGAATGCGCCGCGCATGAAGCTCTTCCCTATCGGCTTCAATGGCCTCTATGCGCCCGGCGCCGACGCCTATCTGTTCCACGACGCGAAGACAGGCGCGCTCACCTGGTCGACGACATTCTTCGAAGAGACGGCGCAGCGCCGCTAGGGCCTACTGCGGAACGTCCCGCGCCTCTCGTCAACGCTGCGATTATAAATGTCTGCGGGCGATTCGACCGCAGCAAGGATTTCCCCCGACTTCCTCAAAGAGCGCGGTGTTGAACGCCGCATCGGAGATCTCCGCAAGAATCACGAGGCTGAAATCCTTGAAGACGTTCGTTTGCCGCACCGTGTAGACTTCACCCGCGACGAGAAGCCCGCGCGGCTCTCCGCCGCCCCACAGGCCCGTTCGCAATTCGAGACATTTGACAGCCTGTCCCTTCGGCGCATTGATGCGCATCGAGCGCGGCATTGACCTTCCGTCGTTCAATCGCGCCGCTCCACGATTACGGGCGCCGGCCAAAGGTCCTCATGGCCGGCGATCTGCAACGCGCAGAGGCGCCCGAACGCATAGCAGCCAAGGTCGATCCAGAACGCCCTGAAGTCGTCCCTGAAAACCATGTCGCCGACGATGCAGTGACCGTGCACCGAGAACTGCGCGCCTTCCGCCGCGAGGCCGCGTTCACTTACGTTGATCTTCTTCCGGCTCCAGATGATTCTCTCGATCTCGTCCTCGATGATGGGCGCCGACCACCTACTCGGCGGCTCGGCATGACTGATCCCGACGATACCGAGTTCACGGCTTGCGACGGTGAAGGCGAAGGGGCAGGCATCGACGACGTCCATAAGCTCGAAAAACTCGGGGTCGCCGTCCTCGAAGCGCTCGACGCCCCAGTCGCCGCCGTTCCAGACCCAGTTGTCCGCGCCGCGCTTCAGATTACTGGCGACCGCATCGAGCATCATGTCCTCGTGGTTGCCTTTGACGGCGAAGAACCACGGCTCCTTCAGCAGGCGCAGGCAGGCCATCGAATCCGGGCCCCGGTCAACAAGATCGCCGACCGAAAACATGCGGTCCTTCTGGAAATCGAACTTCAGGCGCTTCAGCAGCGTGTCGAACTCGGCGATGCAGCCATGCAGATCGCCGACGACGAAATCGCGGCCATGGGGGTTGACGTCGAAGGGGCGCAGCAGCTCTTCCGGCGCGGCGGCTTCCCGGCTTGCGTCGCTGGAAGATGAAGCTGTCGATGTCGGCTTTGCCATATTTTATCTCCTACTTTTGTTCCTTGCGGAACCGCATCGTCGTTGATCCACCGTCGCCGGAAAGACTGGCCGGTTGGAGGAGCTCTTCGAGCCCGCTCTTGATGCATGCTGGTTGGTTAGCAAACTCTGGGGGAAAAGTCAATAGTCCTTGTCCGGACGATTTCCACGCCAGGAATTTCACTAGCGCGCAAGGCGCTCACAAACGGGCCCGGCGCCGCAACAGCAGCACCCCGCCGGCCGCGCCTGCCGCCCCCATCGTCGCCGTCAGCGCGTAGATCGCGCCAGCGCCCTTGGCCTCGTAAAGATAGCCGCAGGCGACGGTCGCAAGGCCCGTGATCGCGCCGACGCCCGTCGTCGACATCAACGTCATCGCCGTGTTGGTGAGATGCTTCGGCAGGCTGCGGTCGATAAATTCGACCGCGCCGAGATAGGCCGCCGCGAAGGAAAGCGCGTGCAGCGTCTGCACCAGAAAGAGGAGCGGCAAAGGCGGGTCCAGACCTGTCAGCGTCCAGCGCAGCGCCGCGCCGGCGCCGCCGATGATGACGAGCGTCTCGGCGCCCCAGCGCCTGACAAGGCCCCTCACTTGCGTCAGCACGAAAATTTCGGCGATGACGCCCGTCGCCCACAAAAACCCCACGATCGCCGCGCCATAGCCGAGATCGGTCCAGTGGAGGATGGAGAAAGAATAATACGCGGCGTGGCTGCCCTGAATGAGACCGACGGCCGCAAGAAAGATGAGGAACGACGGCGTCGTCATCAGCATCGCCGCCTCGCGCCAGCGGTTCTGCGGCGACTCTCGCCACTCCTCGCGTTCGCCGAGCGGCAGGGTCATTGCGACAGCGAAGGTGGCCGCGCCGGCGGCGCTCATGATGATCACGGCGACGTCGAGGCTGGTCCTGGCGATGATGAACCCCGCGGCGATGTTGGTGAGAAGAAACGCCGCCGACCCCGACGCGCGCACTTCGCCGTAATGGAGGAGGCCGCGCCGGTCTGCGCGCAGGATCGCCGTGTCGGAGAGCGGCACGAGGAGCCCGAAGGACCATAAAACCGCCACCGCGCTAAGCGCGATCAGAGGCTTGCCGCTGACAAGGCTGAGCCCGACGGCCCCGGCGCCGAAGAGGAGCGAAACGAGCCGTAGCGCCTTCGCATGATTGTCGCCGCGATCGGCCCAGAAGGCGACCGCGGGCCCGAAGAGAAGCCGCGCGCCGAGCGACAGCCCGCTCAACAGGCCGATTTCGGAAGCCGAAAATCCTTCACGCGCGAGCCAGCCCGAGAGGAACGGCAACTGCACGCCGAGCAGCACGAACTGCGCGGCGTAGAACAGCGAATAATGCGCCTGAACGCGCCAGTTTCGGCCGGACATCGAGACATGCATCTGAAAATCCCGCGGCGGGTATGGCGCGCCCGGCGAAGGTCCGCAATCGGGCGTCCCTGCGGGTAGGGTAATTCATCGGCCCGCCCGCTATTCTTGGTCCATGAGCGAAGGACGACGCGGCCGGCCGCCCCATGACGACATTCTGACGCCCGCCGAATGGCGGGTGGCGGAGCTCGTCCGCCACGGCCTCACCAATGCGCGCATCGCCGACATGCTCGGCGTCAGCGTCGACGCCGTGAAGTTCCACGTCGCCAACGCGCTCTCAAAACTGGGGCTCGACGGCAAGGCGGCCCTGAAACGCTGGGACGGCGTTTCGCGCGCCAGCGCCCTCAATGAAAGGAAAGAACCCATGTCAACGACCATCGGCCCCATCGGCCAGATCGCCCGCACGGTGAAGAGCATCAGCGCGGCGGAAACATTCTACAAGGAGGTCGTCGGCCTGCCGCATCTTTACACCTTCGGCAATCTGGCCTTCTTCGACTGCGACGGCGTCAGACTCTTTTTGTCCGAGGGCGACGGCGAGGACGGCTCGTCGATCCTCTATTTCCGCGTCGGCGACATTCACGCGGGCGCGCAGGACCTCGCGGCGCGCGGGGCCGAGATCACCCACGCGCCGCACATGATCCACAAGCACGGCGACGGGACCGAGGAATGGATGGCGTTTTTCAAGGACAATGAAGGCCGGCCCCTGGCGCTGATGGCGCAGGTGAAGCCTTAAGCGGTCATGTCCTCGACGGCGGCGAGCCTGGCGTTCGCAATGACGCTCTTGATGCCGTTGTCGCGCGCATCTTCCGAGGCATATTGCTCCGAGGTGCCGATGACCTGGTGGTTGGCGGCCTTGAGCACGAAATAGGGCTTGCCTGCGGCGGAGGTCTTCTTCTCGAAGCGGGCGAGAAGGTCCGAGTTTTTCTTCACCGACTCGATGCCGTTGGCGGCGCCGGCGCGATCCTTGTAGCCCTCGCTCGAAAGAACGATCTCGCCATTGCCGGCCTTCAGGCGAAAGCGGAACTCGCCCTTCTTGTCCTTGTAGAGCTCGAACTGGGCAGGCATCGGCGTCTCCTTTCCGTTGCGTTGACCGGCCTTTGAGGCGGATTCGGGCGTCCTGTCGCCTTGGCAGAAGAGGCCGGCGGACCTATGGATGTTCCAGAATCGTTCTCCTGCAGCTAGTTTCTTTCAGTGAACGCCAGACTGTCAATTTCCGAGCGCGCGCTCGCGGGCCTCGCCCCGGCGGCGGAAGCCGCTGCGCCTGCCTATCTCGAGGGGCTTAACGACGAGCAGCGCGAAGCGGTGCTCGCGACCGAGGGGCCCGTCTTGATGCTCGCCGGCGCCGGAACGGGAAAGACCCGCGCGCTGACGACGCGGCTGGCGCACATCCTGTTCATGCGCCTGGCCGAGCCCTGGCAACTGCTCGCCGTCACTTTCACCAACAAGGCCGCGCGCGAGATGAAGGAACGCATCGGCGCGCTCATCGGCGAACGGGTCGAGGGCCTGCAATGGCTCGGCACCTTCCATTCGATCGGCGCGCAGATCCTGCGGCGCCACGCCGAGGTCGTCGGCCTGAAACCCTCCTTCACGATCCTCGACGCCGACGACCAGGTGCGCCTCGCCAAACAGGTGATCGAGGCGGCGGGCCTTGATGAAAAGCGGTGGTCGGGTCGCGGCCTCGCCAGCGTCATAGACGGCTGGAAGAACCGCGGGCTGACGCCGGACAAGGTCTCCGCCAACGAGGCCTGGCATTTCGCGGAAGGCAAGGGCGTTTCGCTTTACAGCGCCTATCAGGAGCGGCTCAAAACCCTAAACGCCGCCGATTTCGGCGACCTTCTCCTCCACAATATCACGATCTTTCAGCGGCACCCCGACATCCTCGCGCAGTATCAGGACAAGTTCCGCTACATGCTGGTCGACGAGTATCAGGACACCAATGTCGCGCAATATCTCTGGCTGCGGCTGCTTGCGCAGAAGCGCCGGAACATCTGCTGCGTCGGCGACGACGACCAGTCAATCTACGGCTGGCGCGGCGCGGAGGTCGAAAACATCCTGAAGTTCGAGAAGGACTTTCCAGGCGCGCGCGTCATCCGGCTCGAACGCAATTACCGCTCGACGCCGGCGATCCTTTCCGCCGCCTCGACGTTGATCGCCGCCAACAAGACGCGCCTCGGCAAGACGCTCTGGACCGAGGCGACGGACGGCGAGCGCGTGAAGGTGCGCGGGGTCTGGGACGGCGAGGAAGAAGCGCGCCTCATCGGCGACGACATCGAGGCCGAGCAGGGCAAGGGCCGCGGCCTGTCCGACATGGCGGTACTCGTGCGCGCCTCCTTCCAGATGCGCGCCTTTGAAGAGCGTTTTCTGACGCTCGGCCTTCCCTATCGCGTCGTCGGCGGCCCGCGTTTTTACGAGCGCGAGGAAGTGCGCGACGCCGTCGCCTATCTCCGCCTCGTGCGCAGCGCCGACGATGATCTCGCCTTCGACCGCATCGCCAACAAGCCGGCGCGAAAACTCGGCGGCCAGACGATGCAGCAGATTCACGCGTTTGCGCGGGCGCAGAATCTGCCGCTGACGGCGGCGAGCCGGATCCTGATCGAATCCGACGATCTCGGCGCGGCCTCGCGCGGCGCGCTCAGGAGATTCATCGAGATGATCGACCGCTGGGCGGGCGCGGCCGAAAATCTCTCCCCCCGCGACCTTACCGAACTCATCCTCGATGAGTCTGGGTACACGGACTATTGGAAGAACAACAAGTCCGCCAAGGCCGATTCAAAGCTCGACAACCTGAAGGAGGTCGTGCAGGCGGTCTCCGAGTTCGACACGCTCGCCGCCTATCTCGACCATGTCGCGCTTGTCGCCGACCGCAGCGAGGCCGAGGCCGGCGGCGCGGTCTGGCTGATGACGCTGCACGCGGCGAAGGGCCTCGAATTCCCGGTCGTTTTCCTGCCCGGCTGGGAGGAAGGCGTCTTCCCTTCGCAGCGCTCGCTCGACGAGGGCGGGGCGCCGGCGCTCGAGGAGGAGCGCCGCCTCGCCTATGTCGGCATCACGCGGGCGCGCGAAAGCTGCCGCGTTTCCTTCGCCGCGAACCGGCAGATGTACGGCCGCTGGCAGACGTCGCTCCCCTCGCGCTTCATCGACGAGCTTCCCGAGGACGCGGTCGAGGTCGTGTCGCAGCCCGGCCTTTACGGCAACGCCGCCGCGTCGCTGCCGAGCCATTCGCGCTTCGATGCGACGCGGCTCGAGGAAGACAGTTATTACGACAATCCCGGCTGGCGGCGCGCGCGCGCGGCCTCGGCGCGGCCTGGCGTCGCGGCGCCGATGATTGAGGGGCGCGCGCGCGAGGTGTCGGTCAGCGCCGGCGCGCCGAAATTCGCTGTCGGCGCGCGCGTCTTTCACGACAAGTTCGGCTATGGCCGCGTCATCCTCGCGGAAGGTCAGAAGCTGACCGTCGATTTCGAACATTCCGGCGCGAAGAAGGTCGTCGATTCCTTCCTGAAAGGGGCGTGACCTTGCCAACCTTCAAAGCCGTCTGGACCGGGACCGAGGCTGCGCTCAACAGCGCCAGCGTGCTTCTGACCGACGTTCTCTTCCCGCCGGCGACCGCCGTCAGCCTGACGAAGGACGATGACGCGCGCGAGGATGTCGCGTGGAAGCTCGAAGCCTATTTCGAAGACCGACCCGACGCCGGAGCGCTCACCGCGATCGTCAGCGACGCAGGGCTCGGCGCGCCGGCGGTCGAAGAACTCCCCGACATCGACTGGGTCGCGCATGCGCTTGCAGGGCTCGGGATCGTCGAGGCGGGGCGGTTCCTCCTCTATGGCGCGCATGATGCGGACAAGCTCCCAGAGGATTCCGCGCGCATCCCCATCCGCATCGACGCCAACCAGGCCTTCGGCACCGGCCACCATCCGACGACCGCGGGATGCCTCACCCTTCTTGACCGGCTCGGCGGCATTGCGCCGCAATCGGTTTTCGATCTCGGCTGCGGATCGGCGGTGCTGGCGATCGCGGCGGCCAAGCTCTGGGATGTCGAGGTGATCGCCAGCGACATCGACGAACGCTCGGTCGAGATCGCGCTTGAAAACATCGCCCTCAACGGCGCCGACGACCTTGTCGACGCCATTGTCGCGGACGGCTTCGCCGATCCGCGCATCAAGGTGCGCGCGCCCTTCGATTTCGTCTTCGCCAATATCCTCGCCGGGCCGCTTGTGGAGTTCGCGCCCGAGATGGCGAAACATGTCGCCCCGCGCGGGCGCGTGATGCTCGCCGGGCTGATGGCGGAGCAGGAGGCGGGCGTGCGCGCCGCCTATGAGGACGCGGGATTCCGGCTCCTCAACCGCCTCGATCACGCGGTCTGGCCGGTGCTGCTTTTTGTGAGGTTGTAGGCGGCGGGTTTTAGGTTGTAAGGAATTTTGGGGCCGACGCCGCCCGCACCCTGCAACCTCGAACCTAGAACCCCCCATGTTCCAGCATTTCGATCCCGTTTCCGACCGCAGCTTCGCTGGCAAACACCTGCCGCGCCTGCGCGCCGAGATGAAGGCGCTCGGCGTCGACGGCTTCATCGTTCCGCATGATGACGAATATCAGAACGAATACATACCGGCCTACGCGGAACGTCTGCTGTGGGTATCGGGATTTTCAGGCTCAGCCGGCGCAGCGATCGTCTTTCTCGACAACGCCGTCATCTTCGTCGATGGGCGCTACACGTTGCAGGTCCGCCAGCAGGTTGATGATGTTTTCTTCGCTTACGCCGATCTCGTCGAGACGCCGCCCGATCAGTGGCTCGCGGAAAACGCGATGAAGGGATCGCGCATCGGCTATGACCCGATGCTGCACACGCGGTCGGGCGTCGAGCGGCTGGAGAAGGCCGCAGCCGCGCGCGGCTTCACGCTCGTCGCGCTTTCGCGCAACCCGATTGACGCGGTATGGACCGATCAGCCGCCGCGCCCGCTCTCGCCGGCAAGGCCGCACGCGCTCGACCTCGCCGGGCGTTCTTCGGCCGACAAGCGCCGCGACATCGGTCGCGCCGTCGCGAGCGTGGGCGCTGACGCCGCGCTCATCACCGCGCCGCCGTCCATCGCCTGGCTTTTCAACATCCGCGGCGGCGATGTGGCCCGCACGCCCCTGCCGCTGGCGCGCGCTCTGGTGGCTGCGGACGGCACGGCGACCTTGTTCCTTGCGCCGGAAAAAGTCGGCAACGAGCTTCCCGCCTTCCTTGGCGACGAGGTCGACATTCGCGCCGAAACCGATGTCGAGGCCGCGCTTGAGAAACTGGGACGCGAGAAAAAGCGCATCGCCGTCGATCCGGCGCTGGCGCCGATGAAATATGTGACGACCCTGACGGGCGCGGGCGCTTCCATTGTCGATCTGACCGATCCTTGCGCCCTGCCGCGCGCGATGAAGAATGCGGCCGAGCTTGACGGCACGCGCGCCGCCCATGTGCGCGACGGGGCCGCCGTCACGCAATTCCTGCACTGGATCGCGACAAAGGCGCAGGACGGATCTGTCGACGAGATCGCCGCGGCCCAGAAGCTGGAAAGCTTCCGCGCCGCCACGGGAAGGCTCGTCGATCTTTCCTTCGACACCATTTCCGGCGCCGGCGAGAACGGCGCGGTCGTCCATTACAAGGTGTCGACGACGACCGCGCGTGCCCTGAAGCCCGGCGAGCTTTATCTTGTCGATTCCGGCGCCCAGTACCAGGACGGCACGACCGACATCACGCGCACGGTTCCGATAGGCGCGCCCTCGCAGGAGATGCGCGAGCGCTTCACGCTCGTCCTCAAAGGGCACATCGCGCTCGCGATGGCGCGCTTTCCGGCCGGCACCACCGGTCACCAACTCGACGCGCTCGCCCGCCGACCGTTATGGGAGGCCGGTCTCGACTACGATCACGGCACCGGCCACGGCGTAGGCTCGTTCCTCGGCGTTCACGAAGGCCCGCAGCGCATCGCCAAGGTTGCGAACACGCAGGCCCTGAAGCCCGGGATGATCCTGTCGAACGAACCCGGTTATTATAAGTCCGGAGCCTATGGCATTCGCATCGAGAATCTCATCGTCGTCACCGAACCGGCGGCTGTCGTCGGCGGCGAGCGGCCGATGATGAGCTTCGAGACGATCACGCTCGCGCCGATCTGTCTCGATCTCGTCGTCGCGGCCATGCTGACCGAGAGCGAGCGTCATTGGCTCAACAAATACCATGCGCGCGTGCGCCAGACCCTGACGCCGCTCGTCCCGGCCGAGGTCGCAAGCTGGCTCACGCGGGAGACGCGCTCAATCTGAGCGCACTCCGAGGACGCCGCCAAGCGGAAAGCCGATCGTCACCGGCGCGTGCGGCGCCAGCTCCTCCGCCAGCTGATCGATATAAGACTCGCCGAGACCATTCGCCGTCATATAGGCGCGGACGAAGGACGCGGTGAGCAGGAGGCCGGCGGCGTCGGCTGGCGCATACGCGACCTCCAATTCGCTGGAATACATCTCTAGCCGCGAGAATGCGTTCGACGCGCGCATAGCCGCGGAATAGTCCGCTTTGACCCCGAGGCTCTTTCCCATGTGCGGCGTCCAGAGCGCCCAATGCCTGGCGAAGACGGACGCCGCCGCGCCCTTGAGGAAAAACGGTCCGTACAGGAACGGAAAGAAGACGCCGCCGGGGCGCAGCCAGCGTGCGACACGCGCGCACACAAGACTCTGATCCATCCAGTGAAAGGCGGTCGCGCTGATCGCCGCATCGACGCTTTGAGGCGCGAAGTCCGCATCCTCCGCCGCGAGGTTGATCTTTTCGATGCGGTCGTGCCCTGGGGAGTACGCGAGCATGCGCGCATCCGGTTCGACCGCGGCGACACGTTCGAACCTCGCCGCAAGATCAAGGCTCGCTTTGCAGGGGCCTGCGCCAAGGTCGACGGCGAAGCCGCGCGGCCCCTTGAGATTGGCCTCCAGAAAGTCGAACAGCGCGGCCGGATAAGCGGGGCGCAGCGCAGCGTAGCGCGCGGCGATATCGCCGAAGCCGAGCGCGGGGTTCTCTGTCATGCGTTTCTCGCTCCAATAAAGGCGCGCCATTCTGCTTCGGTGAACACGCGCACGCCGAGCCGCTCGGCGTCTTTCAGTTTCGATCCGGCGCCGGGCCCCGCGACGACATAATCCGTCTTCGCCGAAACCGAGCCCGCGACCTTCGCGCCGAGCGCAAGCGCTTGCGCCTTGGCTTCATCGCGCGTCATCTCCTCAAGCGTTCCGGTGAAGACGACTGTCTTGCCGGCGATCGCGGAATCGCCGCGTGCTGGGGCGGCCTCGTCCTGCGGTGTCGCTTCGGCGAGCAGGCGGTCGACGGCGGCGCGGTTGCGCGCGTCCCTGAAGAAGGAAATGACGCCGCCCGCGACGAGCGCCCCCACGCCCTCAATCGACAGCATCTCCTGATAGGCGCTGCTTTCTTCATCCGCCGCTGCGATCGCCGCAGCGCGGAACGCCGCGAAGGAATGATAGTGCCGCGCGAACAGGCGCGCATTGGTCTCGCCGATATGGCGCATGCCGAGCGCATTGATATAGCGGGCGAGCGCCGGGGCGCGACGCGCATTGATGGCGGCGAAGAGATTCTCTACCGACTTCAGATTCGTCGGCGACTTCGATCCATCCTTCTTCTCCTTGTAGGTGAAGAGGTCGATCTCGCCTTTGGCCTGCCGTGCCTCGAGCGTGAAGATGTCGGCAGGTTCCTTGACAAGACCAGCGCCGAAAAGCGCCTCGATCTGCTTTTCGCCGAGACCTTCGATATCGAACGCATCGCGCGACACGAAATGGCGAAGGCGCTCGACCGTTTGCGCCGCGCAGGTGAAGCCGCCGGTGCAGCGGCGCACCGCCTCACCCTCTTCGCGCGAGGCCGGACTGCCGCACACCGGGCAGGTTTCGGGGAAGACATAACGCCTTGCGCCTTTCGGGCGCTTTTCTCCGAGCACCTCGACGATCTGGGGGATGACGTCGCCCGCGCGCTGCACGACCACCGTGTCGCCGACACGAATGTCCTTGCGCTCGATCTCGTCCTGATTGTGCAAGGTGGCGTTCGAGACGACGACGCCGCCGACCGTCACCGGCCTCAACCGCGCGACCGGGGTCAAGGCGCCGGTGCGCCCGACCTGGATGTCGATGCCGAGAAGCTCAGTCGTCGCGCGCTCGGCCGGAAACTTGTGCGCGACCGCCCAACGCGGGGACCGCGCGACGAAGCCGAGGCGTTCCTGATAGTCGAGCCGGTCGACCTTGTAGACGACGCCGTCAATGTCATAGCCGAGGCTGGCGCGCTGCGTCTCGATCGCGCTGTACTGGGCCAGCATCGCCTCGACGCCGTCGCACCGGACCGTCAGCGGATTGGTCTTGAATCCAAGCCTGCCGAGGCGCTTCACGCAATCGAACTGCGCCTCGCCGAGCGGGGAAGACGTTTCGCCCCACGCATAGGCGAAGAAGCGCAGCGGTCGCGCGGCGGTGACCGCTGCGTCGATCTGGCGGAGCGAGCCCGCCGCAGCGTTGCGTGGGTTGGCGAAAGGTTCCTCGCCCTCTTTCTCAAGCGCCCGGTTAAGCGCCGCGAACTCTGCGTGGCCCATATAGATTTCGCCGCGCACGTCGAGAATGTCAGGCGCGCCTTTCAACGCGCGCGGAATGTCGGCGACGGTGAGCGCGTTTGCCGTCACGTTCTCGCCGACGGCGCCGTCGCCGCGCGTCGCCGCGAGCTTGAGGACACCGCCTTCATAGCGAAGATTGAGCGACAGGCCGTCGATCTTCGGCTCCGCCGTGAAGACCAGCGGCGAGGCTTCGTCCAGCTTCAGGAAGCGGCGCACGCGGCCTTCGAACTCGCGCACGTCGTCCTCGCTGAAGGCGTTTTCGAGCGAAAGCATCGGCTTTGCGTGCGCGGCCTTTTCGAATTTTGTTGAAGGCGCGGCGCCGATGCGGGCCGACGGCGAATCGGCGCGCCTCAACTTCGGGAACTGCCGTTCGATCAGCGCATTGCGCCGGCGAAGCGCGTCATATTCGGCGTCCGACATTTGCGGGCGGTCGTCGGCGTAATAGGCCTTGTCGGCCGCGGCGATCAACGCCGCAAGGCGCTGGAGCTCGGCCGCCGCCTCGTCGGCCGACAGGTCGGCGACGGGCTTTGAGGAGTGATCTTTTGCGCGCGCCGCCACGGGGCTTCCTCCGGAGCGTCCGGTCTTAAACGGGAAGCGGCGAAAGGCGCAAGGGGGCGCCCGCCGGCCCTATTGATCCGTATAGAAATTAATATCGCGCGGCGGCGGCGCGGCGGGCTCATGGAACCAGTCGTAGCCTTCGAAGATGCGCGCGAAGGGGTCGCGCGCCTCGCCGGGCGTTCCGCCGCGATAGAGGGTCGAACCCGGCTTCGGCGTCGCGGTCGAGAACCCGCCGTCGACGCCGTAACTTGTCGTCTCTACGACAAGGGGTTCGCTTGTCGGGCCGTAATAGCGCCAGTCGAGGCCGTCAAAGTGAAAAAATCCGCGCACCCTGTAATCGGGCCGCGCGCTGCGCGAAATCGTGATGACGCATTCATGGCCGGCGTCGAGCACGATGCGCCCGAAGCCCCCTTGCACTTCATAGGACTCCTGCGGCGAGCAGCGCTCGAGGCGGACGGCGAAGTCGGAGGCGTGCACAAGGCGCGAGGCCTCGCCATAGTGGCGCGCAGCGACAGCGCGTTCGGCTTCGGCCGGCGGCGGCGGATAGGAAGCGGCGGTGAGCGCGAAGGCGACAGCGAGAATCATGACGCAGATCGTTACCCGTCCGCGATTAATGCCGCCTTCAGAGGAGATGACTCAGCGGTTAACGCCAAGCGCCCGGCCCGCCACCGCATCGAGCTTTTGGAGGAGCGCCGGATCGCGCGCTTCGGGCGGCGTGATGATCGCGAAATCGAGCGAGGTTTCGATCCCGAGCGGCGAACGCCCGCGCGCGGGCCCAAGGCGGCGGACAACGTCGGCGACAAGGCGGCGTGCGCTTTCGGTGTTTTTTTTCATCACCGCAAGCACGCCCGCAACCTCGACATGCGCCGTCCCTTCGCGCCAGCAATCATAGTCGGTCACCATCGCGAGGCTGGCGTAGGGAAGCTCCGCCTCGCGGGCGAGCTTCGCCTCCGGCATGTTGGTCATGCCGATGACATCGGCGCCCCAGGACTTGTAGAGCAGCGATTCCGCGCGTGAGGAGAATTGCGGGCCGTCGATGCAAAGATACGTCCCGCCGCGGTGATGCGGAATCGCCAGCGCCGCGCAGGACGCCTCAAGCGCGTCGCCGAGCGCCGGGCAGACGGGATCGGCCATCGACACATGGGCGACGCAGCCCTTGCCGAAGAAGCTCGCCTGACGCCCGGAGGTGCGGTCGATAAACTGGTCGACGATGACGAAAACGCCAGGCGCCAAATCCTCTCGAAAGGATCCGCAGGCCGAAACGGAGAGGATGTCGGTGACGCCGGCGCGCTTCAGCGCGTCGATATTGGCGCGGTAGTTGACTTCTGACGGCGGGATTGCGTGGCCGTCGCCGTGACGGGCGAGGAAGGCGACCTCGACGCCGTTCATCCGGCCACGGACGACAGGGCCGGAGGGGCGCCCCCAGGGCGTTTCGATCTCATGCTTTTCGGCGTCCTCGATCGCATCGAGGGCGTATACGCCCGACCCGCCGATGACGCCGACAACGCGCTTTTCCATTGTCAGAGCTCGTCAGCGTCGAGGCCGAGCGCGAGGGCGATGCGCGCGAGCAGGGCCTCCTCCTGCGGCTTCAGCTTTTGGTCGGCGACGACAGCATGGCGGGCCGCAAGCTTCACCGCCTCGGCGGCGGGGGCGCCGCGCACCGCCGCGATCGCAGCGAGGATTTCGGCTTCCGCCGCCGCATAGTCGGTGCGAAGCGCGCCATGGAGGCGCGCATATTCGGCGGTCAGCGCCGCCGCGTCGATGCTGCGGAACGCCGGATCGTTGACAAGGCCGCCGAAGAAGCGCGCCTCCTCAACCGACTCGATGCGCGCATCGGCGATCGCCGCAAGAAGATAGGCGCCGCAGGCCGCCGTCGCAGCGATGTCAGTCGACTGGGTCAAGGGTGCGCGCCTCCGTTCCGGATCGCGACCGTCCATAAAGCAAGCGCGCGGGTTTGTCCCGCGCGCTTCAATCGTTGAACGACCGCCGGTGAGCGATCAGTGGTCTACCTTCGACCAGATAGCCCGGTAGGAGAAGAACAGGATCAGCGTCAGGATCAGGAGATAGCCGATCGTGACGACGCCGAGGCTCTTCCTCTCTTCCATCTTCGGTTCCGCCGCCCAGGTCAGGAACTCGACGACGTCCTTGGCGTATTGATCGACCGTCTCAGGAATAGCGGGGTCGGCGTAGTCGATGACGCCGTCGGAAAGCGGCGCCGCCATGGCGAGCACGCCGCCCGGGGGGACCTTCACATCCGGCAGCGGATGGCCTTCGGCGTCCCGATATTCAGGCTTCAGGAGCTGCGACATGTCGCCGGGAAAGTAGGGATTGTAGTTCTGGCCCGGCCCGAGCGTCACCGTGTCCGGCGCATCTTCATAGCCGGTGAGCAGGCTGTAAACGTAATCCGGCCCGTGATGGCGAGCCTTCATGATGAGGGCGAGATTGGGCGGATAGGCGCCGCCATTGGCGGCGCGCGCCTGCTGTTCGTTCGCAAAGGGCTTTGGAAACTTGTCAGAAGGCAGCGCCGGACGGTCGAACATGTCGCCGAAATCATCGGGACCGTCCTGCACGGTGTATTCGGCGGCGATCGCCTTCACCACCGGATTTTCCGCCGGGTTCTTGCAGTTCGTCGTTTCCGGCACGCCAGCCGGGCAGCGCTCAAGATAGAACGGGCCGCCCTTGTCGCCGAGATTGCGGAAGGCGAGCTGCTCGACGCTGTGACAGCTGGCGCAGATAGTCTTGTAAACCTGAAAGCCGCGCTGCATCGCCTCGGCGTCATAGGTCCCGAAGGGCCCGTTGAAATGCCAGTGCTCGTGCTTGAGCGGCAGCGTCTTGCCGCCGGCCGCGATGGCGGCGACGGGAGCCAGAGCGATAACGGCGGCGGCGGCCTTGATGAGGTTCATGCGGCGCATCGGTCTTTCCCTCTTATTCGGCCGGCTGTGCGACGGCGCCCATCGAGGAGGCCGGCGCCTTTTTGAGGACGGAGTCGGCGATCGACTTCGGCTGCGGCTTCGCTTTTTCGACGATGCCGAGGAGCGGCAGGATGACGAGGAAGAACACGAAGTAATAGAGCGTCGCGATCTGCGAGCCGAGAACGTACCAGCCTTCAGCGGGCTGGCCGCCGAAGAAGCCGAGCGCAAGGCACGCAACGACGAAGAGCACGAACCAGGCTTGCGCGACCGGACGGTAGCGCATCGAGCGCACTTTCGAGGTGTCGAGCCACGGCAGCACGAAGAGGACCGCGATCGAGCCGAACATGGCGAGCACGCCGCCGAGCTTCGACGAGATCGGGCCGATGTCGAAGGTGATCGCGCGCAAGATCGCGTAGAACGGCAGGAAGTACCATTCCGGCACGATATGCGCCGGCGTCACGAGCGGGTTCGCGGGCGTATAGTTGTCGGGGTGGCCGAGACCGTTCGGGTTGAAGAACACGAACGCTGCAAAGAGGATGAAGAAGACCGCGATCGCGAAGCCGTCCTTCACCGTGTAATAGGGGTGGAACGGCACCGTGTCCTTCTTGACGTCCTTAACGTCGACGCCGGTCGGGTTGTTGTTGCCCGAGGTGTGGAACGCCCAGATATGCAGGACGACGACGCCGAAAATCGCGAACGGCAGCAAGTAATGCAGCGAGAAGAAGCGGTTTAGCGTCGCGTTGTCGACCGCCGGGCCGCCGAGGAGGAGCGTCTTGATCGGCTCGCCAATGATCGGGAACGCGGTGAAGAAGTTGGTGATGACGGTCGCGCCCCAGAACGACATCTGGCCCCAGGGGAGCACATAGCCCATGAACGCCGTCGCCATCATCAGAAGGAAGATGACGACGCCGAGAATCCAGTTCATCTCGCGCGGCTCCTTGTACGATCCGTAGTAAAGGCCGCGGAACATGTGGATGTAGACGGCGAGGAAGAACATCGACGCGCCGTTGGCGTGCACATAGCGCATCAGCCAGCCATAATTCACGTCACGCATGATGTGTTCGACGCTGGCGAAGGCCAGGTCCTTGTGCGGCGTGTAGTGCATGGCGAGCACGACGCCGGTGATGATCTGGATGACGAGGCAGACGACGAGGATCGCGCCGAACGTCCACCAGTAATTGAGGTTCTTCGGCGTCGGGAAGTTCATGAAATCGTCGGCGAACCGGACGATCGGAAGACGCTTGTCGAGCCAGCGCTCGATCGCCGTGCCGGGTTTGTAGGTCGAGGCGTGATGCATGACTTTATTCCCTAACCGATGCGGATCGCGGTTTCGGAAGTGAACTGGTAGGTCGGCACATGGAGGTTTTCCGGCGCCGGGCCTTTCCGGATGCGGCCCGCATTGTCGTAATGGGAGCCGTGGCAGGGGCAGAACCAGCCGCCGAAATCGCCGCGAACCTCTCCCTGCGCCGTGCCGAGCGGCACGCAGCCAAGATGCGTGCACACGCCGACGACGACGATGTATTGCGGGTTGATGACGCGGTTCTCGTCTTCAGCGTCGGCCTTGCCGGCGAGGTTGTCGTTGCGCGCCTGCTTGTCCTTGAGATCGGCGAGCGGCGTCGCCTCGGCCTCGGCGATCTCCTCCGGCGTACGGCGGCGGATGAAGACGGGCTTTCCCTGCCAGAAGACCTTGATCGCCTGCCCGACTTCGAGGCTTGAGAGGTCAACCTCCTTCGTCGACAGCGCGAGGACCGAGGCGTCCGGGTTCATCTGCGAGACGAGCGGGATGACGACGCCGATGCCGCCGACCGCGGCTGTCGCGCCGGCGAAGAGGTGGATGAAGTCACGGCGGGTCGGTTCCGCCTGCTGGCTGTCATGGGCTGCGCTCATGGCCTTGTCGGTCCCTCGAGGCTTTCGTAGCTGATATGCCGATGCCGATACGCCCCGGAAAGGCGTATAGACCCGGCGCTGGACGGGGCGTCGTGTCGCACGGGGTTCTAGCGAAAGTCCATCCCGTCCCCTAGTGCGACGTGGCGTCGCGAGACCGGCCCGCGGGCTTGCGGAAAATCGCACAGAAAGAAGGGGTTCGAGGCACGGTGCGGCTTGTCCTTTTCCAGCCGGAGATCGCCGGCAATGTCGGCGCGGCGATCAGGACCGCCGCCTGTTTCGGGGCCGGCGTCGATATCATCGAGCCCTGCGGCTTTCCGGCGGACGACCGCACATTGAAACGCGCGGCGATGGATTACGCCGCCCTCGCCCCGCCCCGACGACATGCCTCCTGGGCGGCCTTCACGGGCAGCGCCGAACGCGGATCCGGGCGCCTTGTCCTGCTGACGACGAAAGCGGACGCGGCGATTTATGATTGCGCCCTCAAGGCAAGCGATCTCTTCATCATCGGGCAGGAAAGCGCCGGCGTTCCGGATGCGGTGCGGGCGGCGTCAGACCTCGCCGTCCGCATCCCGGTCGCGCCGGGCGCGCGCTCGCTCAACGCCGCAACCGCCGCGGCGATCGCGCTCGCCGAAGCGCGCAGGCAATGCGGCTGGCGCGCCGGAGCCCTGTGAACGCCGCTCGGGCACAAGAAAGAAGGATGCCGCGATGGCAAGGCTCGTGTTCGGAATGAACGTTTCCCTCGACGGTTACGTCGATCACCTGTCCTTCGCGCCGGACCCGGTTCTCTTCCGCTGCTTCGTCGGGGAGGCGCAGGCGCAGGCGGGCAGCCTCTATGGCCGCAACCTCTATGAGCTGATGCGCTACTGGGACGAGGATCGTCCTGAGTGGAACGCTGACCAGAAGGCCTTCGCCGCTGCGTGGCGCAGGCAACCGAAATGGGTCGCCTCAAGGTCGCTGCGAAGGGTCGGACCGAACGCCGCGCTCCTCGGCGAGGATTTCGACGGATCGGTCCGGCGCCTGAAGGCCGAGCGCGAGGGAGAAATCGAAGTCGCGGGGCCGACTTTGGCGAAAAGTCTCGCCGACCTCGGGCTGATCGATGAATACCGCCTCTATCTTCATCCGGTCGTGCTTGGTCATGGCAGACCCTATTTCGCTGGTCCCCGCCCGCGGCTACGCCTTGTCACGCATGAGCGAATTGGCGACGACGTCGTCAGGTTGACCTACGTACCGGCTTGAAGGGTTCTGAGATGAGCGGCGATATCGTTGAGCACAAGGCGGCGTCAAAGGCGTGGTTCGAGACGCTGCAGGATATGTTGATCGCCGCCTTTGAGCGGCTCGAGGACACGGCGGGGCCGCTTTACGCCGGAATGGCGCCGGGGCGTTTTGAGAAAAAGCCGTGGCGGCGCGGCAAGCATGACGAGGATCTCGGCGGCGGCGTCATGGCGATGATGAATGGCCGGGTCTTCGAGAAGATCGGCGTTCATGTCTCGACCGTCTATGGCGAATTTTCCGAAGAGTTCCGCCATCACATTCCTGGCGCCGCTGAGGATCCGCGTTTCTGGGCGTCCGGGATTTCGCTGATCGCGCATACGCGCAATCCGCACGCGCCGGCCGCGCACATGAACACGCGCATGATCGTGACGACGAAAAGCTGGTTTGGCGGCGGCGGCGACCTGAACCCCATGATGGACCGCTATCGCCGCGACGATCATCAGGACACGATTGACTTTCACGCGGCGATGGGCGCGGCCTGCGACCGGCATCACCCGGACTGGCATGCGAAATACAAGAAATGGTGCGACGAATATTTCTGGCTTCCCCACCGCAATGAACCGCGCGGCGTCGGCGGGATTTTCTATGACCGGCACGATACCGGCGACTGGGAGAAGGACTTCGCCTTCACACAGGATGTCGGCCGCGCCTTCCTCGACATCTATCCGGCGCTGGTCGCAAGGCGCATGAACGATCCGTGGTCGCAGGACGACCGTGAGGAGCAATTGTTCCGGCGCGGTCGCTACGCAGAGTACAACCTGCTTTATGACCGGGGCACGACTTTCGGCCTCAAGACCGGCGGCAATGTCGAATCGATCCTGTCGTCGCTGCCGCCCCTCGCGAAGTGGCCGTAGCCCGCGGTCGCGCCGGCTTACCGAAAACCGGTTCCCACTTTTCCGGCCGACGCTTTGACCTTTCGTTGTCGCGCCGGCTCGCGGAAAACCGGTTCCCACTTTTCCGGCCGACGCTCCACAAAAAAACGCGCCGCCCGATGAGGGACGGCGCGTTCCCGTTTCCTCCCGAGGATACGGGCGCAGTGTCGCGGCCGGGGTGTTCTTCGTTGTTACCGGCCGCGCATTCCGGACAAGCCGGATATCATGGTGAGGAGGCCGCCGCCTCCCGCAAGATAGGTTCCCCATTGCACCGCCCCGAGGCCGTCATCGCCGTTGAGGTTGGTAAGGAGATAGAACGCGATTCCGGCGACGACGACGACGCCCGCCATCATCGTGACGGCGCTTGTCAGCCGGCCGACAACGGGCAGCAGCCCGACAAGCCCGAGAACCGCAGCAACCGCGGACACGAAAACGCCCGCGAATATCGCCAGGCCCCGATTGCCGCCCTGCGGCGCGCAATCGCCCGCGATCGAGAAGTTTTTCTTGGTCCAGCAGTCGATCGTGCTCCCGACATAGTCCATGCCGGTGACGGTGTTCTGCTTGACGATGCCGCCTACCTCGGTCGCTTCGCCGCCATACATCGGCGCGTAAAGGAGAACCGCGATCACCGCGAGCGGCAACAATATCCGGATCATTCTAGCCCCCTCGTCAGCCCTCACCTGCGATTGAAATTACCGCCGGAGCGCAGCTAAAGGAAGGTCCTGGCCGCAACAGCGCCGGCGCAATCGCCATGTTGCAACGCAAAAGCCGGCGCCGATGAGAGCGTTTCCGTGAAGACCTTTCGCATGGCTGCCGTGCAGGCGGCGCCGATCCTCTTCAACAAGGCGGCGACGACCGAGAAGGCGTGCGCACTGATCGCAGAGGCCGCGCGCGGCGGCGCCGACATCATCGCCTTCGGCGAGACCTTCCTGCCCGGCTATCCCTTTTGGGTCGAGGGCGGCGTCCGGGATCTCACCTGGCGCGCGAGCGCCGACTACATCGACAACGCTGTCATTCTCGGAGGTCCGGAGACCGATGCGCTGTGCGCCGCCGCGCGGGAGGCGGGCGCCGACGTCGTCATCGGCGTCGCCGAGAAAGACCCGCTCACCGAAGGCGCCGTCTATGCGACGGCGCTGACGATCGGGCGCGAGGGCGCGATCCTCGGCCGGCACAGGAAGCTGAAGCCGACGCACGCCGAGCGCATCATCTGGGCTGACGGCGACGCCGCGGGGCTCAAGGTTCATTCGCGCGGCTATGCGAAAATCAGCGCGCTCAACTGCTGGGAGCACCAGATGATGCTGCCCGCCTATGCGCTCGCCGCGCAAGGGACGCAGGTCCATTGCGCGCTCTGGCCGGGCTGGGAGAAAATTCCGCATAAGGACGAATATTGCTGGGCGCGCCAGCATCTCCTCTCTCGCGCCTTCGCAAGCCAGGCCGCCGCCTATGTCATCTGCGCCGCGGGCTTGCGCCGCGCCGCCGACATTCCGGACCACCTCAAGCCGCTCGGCGTCTGGGAGCATACCGGACAGTCGGCGATCATTGATCCGCGCGGGGAAATCATCGCCGGCCCGATCGACGGGGAAGGAATCCTTTACGCCGACGGCTCGCTAGAGGTCGTGCGCGCAGCCAAGGCAGCCTGCGACATCGCCGGCCACTATGCGCGGCCCGACATTTTCAAGCTAGAGATCGACGATCGCATGCGGCCGGCGGCCCGCTTCGCGTCGGACCATTGACGGCGGCGGCGGATGGGGGGCGGCGTTCATCAGACAGAAGAAACCGTCGTCGCGGTTCTGCTGCAACTTATTGTCATCGTGCTCGCCGCGCGTCTCGCCGGCAATGCGGCGGTCGCCGTGCGCCAGCCGCGCGCCGTCGGCGAGATCGTCGCCGGGCTTCTCCTCGGCCCGTCGCTTTTCGGCGCCGTCGCGCCCGATCTATCCGCAGCGCTCTTCGCCGCCGACGCATCGGGCCCGATGACGGTGCTGAGCCAGATCGGGCTCATCCTTCTGATGTTTCAGATCGGCAGCGATTTCGAGTTCGGCCATCTGAAGGGCGAGAAGAACCGGCGCGCCGTTCTTCTCGTGACCGCTTTTTCCGTCGGCATTCCGCTCGTCGCCGGGTTCGCCATGGGCTGGCTAAGCGCGCCGCACCTTGCGACCGGCGTCGATCCGATCGCCTACAGCATGTTCGCCGCGATCGCGCTTGCGATCACCGCCGTGCCGATCCTCGGACGCATCCTGCGTGAATATCAGATGACGCGCACGCCGACCGGCGTCATCGCGATTTCCGCCGCCGCCGCAAACGACGTCATCGGCTGGGTGCTGCTCGCGGCTGTCGCGGCGTTCGCCTCGGCGAGCGCCTCCGTCGTCGCCGCCGCGGCGCAGCTCGCCGGCCTCGCCGCGCTTGCGGCAGGCGTCTGGTTTCTCGGCCGGCCGCTCTCAAACTTCCTGCTGCGGAAATTCCCGCTCGAAGGCGGCGAGGTTCCCGCCGTTCTGATGGCGATCATGCTCGCGCTCATCTTCGCCGCCGGAATCGCGACGCAAAAGCTCGGCATCTTCACGATCTTCGGCGGCTTCCTGGCCGGGCTCATCTTTCACCGCCACGAGGCGTTCGTCGCCGCCTGGCGCCGGCAGGTCGGGCAGTTCGTGCTCGTCTTCTTCCTGCCGATTTTCTTCACCTATACGGGCCTTCGCACGAATGTGCTGGGCCTTGATGCGGCGGGCGACTGGCTGTGGTGCGCCGCCTTCTTCGCGGTCGCGGTCGCCGCCAAAATCATCCCCGTCTACGTTGCGGGCCGGCTCGCGGGCTTGTCGCGGGAGGACGCGCGCATCATCGGCGTGCTGATGAATACGCGAGCGCTAATGGAGCTGATCGTCCTCAATATCGGCCTGTCGCTCGGCTTCATCCCGCAGGACGTCTTCACGATGCTCGTCATCATGGCGATCGGGACGACAATCATGACAGGGCCGCTCCTGCAGCTGATCTTGAAGCGCGCGGGCAGGCCCGTCGGCGCGCTTGTCGACGCTTAGCGGCGCGCCGCCATCAGCCGGTCGAGTTCCGCGTCGAGACGCCGGAACTGCGCCGGCCATTGATAGTCGGAAAGGATGCGCGCGCGCGCGGCGCGGCCGATCGCCTCAGCCGCCGGCTTATCTTCGATGAGGCGCAGGCAGTCCCCAGCGAAGGACGCCGCCGAGGCGCAAGCGAGAGCCTCTTTCCCGATCGCGGCGTCGATGCCCTCAAGCGCCGCCGGCGTTGCGACGACCGCTTTCGCCATCGCCATCGCCTCGAGCACCTTGTTCTGAATGCCGCGCGCGATGCGCATCGGCGCGACCGTGATCTTCGCCGCGTCGATGAAGGGACGAACGTCGGCGACGCGGCCCGTCACCGTGACACCGTCGCGCCCGCCGAGCGCGGCGACCGCCGGATCGGGGTTCGAACCGACGATGAAGAACGTCGCCTCCGGAACGCGCTCGCGGACCAGCGGCCAGATTTCGCCTGCGAACCAGACGACGGCGTCTACATTGGCCCAGTAATCCATCGCGCCGACAAAGACCGCATCGATACGCTCGGCGTGCGGCGCCGCGACGCCCGGCGCGAAATGATCGGCGTCGACGCCGTTGGCGAACCAGTGAACGGGTTTTTCAACGCCATCGCGCGAGGCGAGAAGGTCAGCTTCTTCCTCCGTGATGGCGAAGGCGGCGTCGGCGCGGTTGATGATCGCGGTTTCTGCGCGTTCGAGAAGGCGCCCCTCGCGCGCATAGACGAAGTTCATCGGCCAGCCCTTTCGCTTGCCGTACTCGGCCCATTTCGCGCTGTCTGCGTCGCAGAGATCGACGATGACCGGCGCCCGCGCGCCCTCTAGATATGGCGCCATTGAGGACGAGAAGGCGATCTCCGCCGCCGGCCCTTGCGCGCGCGCCGCCGCGACGGCGCGCACCATTCGGGCGTCGCGATAGAAGGGAAAGGTCAAAGGCTCGGCGGTCAGGAACCCGCGCGCGCTGCGAATCGTCGCCGCGCGGCGATGAAGCGGGACGAGCACGACGCTCGCGCACGCCTCTTGAAGCCGCGCCTTGTGCTGGAAGTCGGCCGGATCGTCGACGAAGGCCGCGAGATCGACATCGAAGCGGCGCGACAGATGCTCGACCGTCCGCCAGGATCGTATCTTGTCGCCCTTGTCCGGCGGATAGGGGATGCGGTGCGCGAGATAAAGAACGCGCGCGCGGGTCAAGCGAAGTTCCTCGCCAGGATCGGCCCCAGAAAATTCGCGACAGGCAGCGGCAGCTTTTTCCAGAGCTCTACGAAGCGCGCGAATTTCGGATTGTTCGGATTGACGTTCGGCGGCTCTTTCGCGCGGACGAGCGCCACATGATAAACGAGCGGCTTTGCTTCGAATCCCCAATAGGTTTTCGTCGCCGAATGAGTCGATCCAACCTTGCTGCGGCCGAAATCGAAGAGCGTGACGCCGCGCGCGACCGCCCGACGCATCAGCGAATAATAGAGGTAGTCATAGGCGCGCATGCTGCGGCCAGCCTCGCCTCCGCCGATGTAATAGGGCATGACGCGGCCGGGCCGCCAGAAGGAGAACAGCCCCGCGACCGGCTCGCCATCGCGCTCGACAAGCGCGATGTCCGCGTCGTCGCCGAATTTTTCCTTCAGGAGGCGGAGGAATTTTCTCGGCATCACAGGGGTGCCGAGATTGCGCAACGCCGCCGAATAGACGTCGTAAAAGTCGTCGACCCGCTGGTCGAGCCGAAAGGAGTCCTCGTTCGCCTCATCGATGCGCAGCGACTTCTTGACTTCCGCGCGCCTATTGCGCGGCAGCCAGTCGCGGATCTTGTCGACATCCGCCGGCATTTCCTTCTCGAAGGATTCGTAAACGCCCGTCTTCGCGATCCATTCCGAGCCCGGCGACGGGCCGCCGCGCAGTTCGACGTAGTTGACGTTCAATCGGCGGCCGAGCGCAAGCGCCACGCGCCCCAGCGCCTGCGCGGTTTCTTCATCATCGGCGAGGATGCCGCCGCCGATGCCGAAGGCCGTCGAGACGAGCGAGCGCCCGAGCAGCGGCGAGGAGACGAGCGTCAGCGGCAGCACGCCGCAGAATTTTCCGTTGCGCGTGGCGCAGAGGTGGCGGCCTTTGAATCCATAGGCTTCGCCGACGGCCTCCAGCCAGCGATGGTCGTGAAACAGGGTCGCATCGGCATGTTCGGCGACGTAATCGATCCAGCGGCCGGTGTCCTTCTCGGTCATCGGCCTGACGGTCAACGCCTCGCTCATGACAGCCCCAGCGCCGCGTCGATGCGCGTCCATGGATAGGCGGCGAGAAGGCGGGCGAGCTTTCGCTCCATCGCGCCGAGATTGACATAATGGCGAAGCTTCGACTTCCACGGCGCGGCGGCGATGCGCGGCTGGCGGGGGTCGATCTCCCACGGGTGCAGGTAAAAGATCGCGGGGCCGCCGAGTGTCGCCGAGGCGTGGTCGAGAAGCCTCCTTGACAGCACATAGGGCGCGGCGCGGAACCAGCCCCCGCCGCCGCAGCTGACGCGCTTCCCGAGAATTTCTGCGGTGGCGACCGGCGCCTCGATGATGGGCCCGGCGCGATGGGGCGCACGCGGCGCATCGGGGTCGCCATAATGGTCATGCGCGATCGGATGACTCGACGAGGAATAGTCGTGGCCGGTCTCGCCAAGAATGGCGTGCGCCCAGGGCGTGCGCGCGTCGATCGAAAATCCCGCAGCGCGAAACCCGCGTACCCGCGCGCCGCTCGCCTCTTCCAGGATCTTCTTGGTCTTGACGAGGTCGGCGCGGAACTCGTCCGGCGTCTGTTCGAAGACCTTCTTGTGGTCATAGCCGTGACTGGCGACTTCATGACCGCGCGCGGCGATCTCGCGCATCAGCGCCGGCGCGCGCTCAGCAATCCAGCCGAGCGTGAAGAATGTCGCCTTGGCGCCGTGTTCGTCGAAAAGATCGAGCAGGCGGCGCGTGTTCGCCTCGGCGCGCAGCGCGTAGCCGTCCCAGTCCTCGCGCCTTATGACGCCTGAGAACGCCCAGACCTGGAAATAGTCCTCGACGTCGACCGACATGGCGAAGCGGGCGGGCGCGGCCATCGCAATGCTGTTCCTTCGGCGGCGCGTCAGCGCCAGGCGTTGCGGATTTCCGTCAGCAGGGTCTCGGCGCGCCCGAGGCTCGCCTCGATCTGTTCGCGCCGGCGCTGGCGCCGGCTGTCGATTTCGGTCAACTGGCGGCGCAGCCGCGCGACGCTTTGATGCGCGCGCTTCAGCTCGTCGCGGGTGTCGTTGATCGATGCGACGACGGAAGCCTTCCACGCAGCGGGATCGGCCGCGAAGGAGGGGTGCTCCTCCGCCTCGGCGCCGTCGAAATCAGCCTCGCCATTGGCGCCGACTTCCGTCACCGGACCGGCGTCGACCGCTTCCGACTCATAAAGGCGCGGCGGCGGCGGCGCTGCGCCGGGCTCCATGATTTCCGCCGCGCGCTCACGGATATCGGCGATCTGCTGATCGCGCTGCTGGATGCGAGCCGCGGCGATCGCCGAGGCGACATCGTCGAGCGTCGCGGGCTTGGGCGCTGTCGTGTCAGCGTCCGCTTCTTCGGGCGCTTTGCGCGCTGGCCTGGACCGGCCGGCTTTAAGGCGATCGAAGACGCTCGAGGCGACATCGGCTGGTTTGCTCGCCGATGCGGCCCGGGGAATCGATGGCGCGACTTCGTCAACAGGCGTTTCCACGATCTTCTCCCCACTGCCGGCCCCGGCGGCCGGCGCCGGCGATGCGAACGCTTCGGCGGCCTCCACGGGAGCCCCCGCCTTCTGCTCGGCGACGAGGTCGGCGAGCACGGCGTCAACAGCCGCGCCGTCGATGCGGCCGAGATCTTCGACCGCTGCGAACAACAGCACGCGGTTCAAGAGCTTGTGGATCTTGCGCGGCAGCCCGCCGGTGGCAGCGAAGATCGCGTCAAACGCCGGCGCCGCGATCTCCGGCGTCCCGGTCCAGCCGACCTGCGAGAGGCGATGCTTGATGTAGCCTTCCGTCTCGTCGCGCATCATCGGTTCGAGATGATAGGTCGCGATCACGCGCTGGCGGAGTTGCTCCATGTCGGGGCGCGCCATCGTCTCGCGGAAATCGGGCTGGCCGACGAGGAAGACCTGGAACAGCGGGGTGCCGTCATATTCCATGTTCGACAGCACACGGAGCTCTTCGAGCGTCTTCAGGGGAAGGTTTTGCGCCTCGTCGACGACGAGAAGCACGCGCCGCCCGTGATTGAGCTGATCGAAGAGGAAGTCTTCGAACGCCTCGATCTCCGACGCTTTGCCCTCTCCCGCCGCCTCGATGCGGAAAGCGGAAAGGATATGCGAGAGCAGGTCCGCAGCTTCCAGATTTGGCGTCAGGAGGTTGGCGGCGACAATGTTCGAGCGGTCGAGCTGGTCGAGCAGATGCCCGATCAGCATCGTCTTGCCGGCGCCGATCTCGCCCGTGATGACGATGAACCCTTCAGCCTGGCGAAGCCCGTAATGAAGATAGGACATCGCCTTGTTGTGGCTCTTCGAGCCGAAAAAGAATTTCGGGTCCGGCGCTAGCCGGAATGGAGAACCCTGGAAGCTGAAACGCTCTTCGTACATCGCGCCCTAGAAATCGACCTGAAGGCCGAACGTCACCGTGTTCTCGCCATATTCGAGGAAGGCGTTCTTCGAGAACCGCTCCGTATGCGAATATTCGCCGAAAGCCGACACGTTGCGCGCGAGCCGATAGGACGCGCCGAGGCGCCCGCCGACGGTGTTCGTCACGCCCTCGATGCCGACGAGGCTGTCGCAGGCGACCATCGGGTCGAAGCCGGGCAGCGTCACGTCGAAGCCGAAGAGGCGCGGATCAGCGAGGCAGCTTGTCAGGTCGGACGTGGAATCAACATAGCGGTAGAATAGATCGCCGAAGGCGCTCAAGCGGCGCGACATCTGATGCTGCACGCCAAGGCCGCCGCCATAGGTCGTGATCTGGCGGAAGCCGAAATCGGTGTCGTTGTAAAAGCCGTAAAGGCTGGCCGTCGAGCGGGTTCCGAACAGCGCGGAAAGCCTCGCATTCGCCTCATTGGCGATGCCGAAGCCGATGTTCTGCGCGGAAAAGCGCTGGCGGTTCGAACGCGTCAGCGCGTCGATGATGCCCTCGGCGTCGCCCGCCTCGCCCTGGCGCAGCCGATCGACGAAATCGAGCGTGCGACGCTGAAGGGCCTCGTAATTCGTCGACACGGCTTGCGCGCGCGTGCGGAACGAGCGGCTGGCGTTCGCCGAGAAATTGATCCGGTTCGTCAGCTCGTAGCGCAGGTCGGCGTTGATGAAGTCGTCGTCATAACGCTCGCCGTATTCAAGTCGGACGTCGGTGCGCCGGCCCGGTCGCGCGCGGAAACCGGCGCGCCAGAAGAAGCCGGTGAGGCGGTCTTCCGGGATGAACTGCGGCGGCGCGTCGGTCGACACCTCATCATAGCCGACCGCGCCGGTGAGGGCGAAGCGCTCATTGACGGCGAATTGGAGATCGGCCGACAGCGTGCCCTGCTTGAACTCGAAATCCTGGATCGCAGGCGAGCCGTATTCGCGCGTCTTGTTGCCGTAGGCGGTGAGGCCGATCTCGACCCGGTCGAAGCGCTCGCCGGTCTGGTAGGTGGCGATCGCCTCTTGCGTGCGGGAGTCGTTGTTGAAGGTCGTGCCGAAGGTATTGCGGTCGTCGTCGATCAGCACCTGGCTGACGCGGTAGCGCAGCTCCGCCGCCGATCCGTCGCTGAATCTGCGGTTGAGATAGGGGCTGAGCGCGATGTTGTGCACGTTGACTCGCTGCGCGCGGCCGGCGTTGATGTTGCGCGAGAAGCGCGCGTTCTCGCCGGCGAGCTGGCGCGAGGTCGAGCCCGCCGCGTCGAAATAGAAAAGGTTTTCGGCGATCGTCAGGGTGCCGACGGCGCCGACATCCTGGCTGGCGACGAGCCTGCTCTGGTCGACGAGGTAGGAGACGTCGAGCGAGCCGTCGACGATCGCGGTCAGGCGATTGTTCGAATAAATCAGGCTGCCGTTGCCGGCGATCGAGCCGGCGATCTCGTCTTCCTTGTTGAGGTCGTTGGAGAGATTGATATTGTCCGTATACGTCACGCGCGGGCCGACCGAGAGGCCGTAGCCGAAATAGTCGTTGCGGAAGCGCAGCTGCGCCTGCGGCCCCGTATCCTGCTCCTGCGCGAGCGCAGCGGCGCCGAAGACGGCCGCCGAGGCCGCCGTCGCAAGCAGCGCCGCCTTGGCGCGCCGCGGCAGCGGATTGAAGAAATTCTTGTTGTTATTGTTCATGGCTTGTCCCCTTGATCGTCGCGGCCGGCCTCGCCGCCCGCGTCGACGCGCTTTTCATAATACTCATAAGCGCTGTAATATGACCCGCCCGCAGGCGCCAGACAGCGGTTCAGGACGAGGCTCACATTGGGGTTGACCTCGATGATCTCGTCGAGCGCGCTTGCAATCGCCGGCTGCGGAGTCGAATCGGCCTCGACCACGAACACAACCTCATCGGCGAGCCGGGCGAGCGCGATCGTCTCGGTCGTGGCCAGCACCGGCGGCGCATCGATGAGGACGAGCCCTTCGGGGAAGCTGAGCGACAGGCGCGCAAAAACGCTCTTGGCCCGCGCCGAGCCGAACAGCTCGGTCGGATTGGATACGCGCGAGCCTTCGCTGACGAAGGACAGCGGCGCGCCGGTCGCCTTGCGGCTGACCGCGGAAAGGTCCTCGCCCGCGCGCTCGATGAGATCGACAAGGCCGGCCGACGGTTCGAACCCGAAATAGCTTCTGAGACGGGGTCGCGCCGTGTCGCCGTCGACGAGGCAGATGGGAATCCTTTCCTCGAGCGCGAGGCTCATCGCCAGATTGACCGCGACGAAGGATTTGCCCTCGCCCGGGCGCGTCGACGTGAAAAGGATGAGGTTGCGCTGGCGCCCCTGATTGCGCAGCACGCGCGGGTCGCGCCCCGCACGTTGCAGGAAGCCGATGCGCCGCAGCAGCCGACGCTTGATGACGCGCAGTTCATAAGCCTGCGGGCCGCTGCTCGATCCTGGCGCATAGACGCCGAGGCGGCGCATGCGGGCGGCGTCGATCTCGAACGGCGCACCCTCGGCGCGCGCATAGGCCTGCGCTTGCGCCGCCTGGCCTTCGCCTGCGCCGATCGCCCGTTCGATCAGTCCCATTTTGAAACGCTCCCTCGCCCTTCAACGCAACCGGGCGGCGTAATTTGCAACGACGCTTGCAGCCTGCGGGCCATCGGGCGCCACCGCCGGCAGGCGGAAGACCTCCCAATAGACGTAAAAGGCGAGAAGCGCCGCAAACGCGGCCGCGCCCATGGCGAGCCGCTTCATGTCGCGCCGGCGTTCCGCGACGACAGCGTCGGAGCCGATCTCGCTCAAGGCGCCGAGGACCGGCAAACCGAACGCGGTTTGCAGTTCGGCGCCCTGCGTGAACGTTTTTTGCAGCCAGGTGAGGAATATCCCTGCGCCAAGTCCCGCACCGACCGCGGCGAGCGTGGCGAGGGCGATGAGAACGAGGCGCGGCGGCGAGGACGGCACCAGCGACACCGCGGGGCGCTCGAACACCTTGTACTCGACGCCCTGGCTGCCGGCGCCGAGATTGGCGGTGATAGCGAGCCGGTCGCGCCGCTCAAGCAGTTCCTCGTAGTTCTTGCGCGTCTGCTCGTAGTCGCGCTCGATGCGCTGCAGCTCCGCGACGACGCGGGGCCCTTGCCCGATCGTGAAGGCGAGCGCTTCGAGATCCGACTTCAGCCGCCGCTGGCGATCTGCAAGGCCCGCGGCGACATCCTGCGCGGCGCGCAGTTCCGCAAACAGGCGCTTGTACTCCGGGTTGTCGGGAAGCTGGCTCGCCCCGCCCGACTGAAGCTGGGCGATCCGGGCTTTCAGAACCTGGATATCGGGGTAATCCTCATTGTACTGACTTCTGAGCGCGGCGAGCTCGACCATCAGCCGGTCAAGCTCGGCGCCGGACGATGTCGCCGACGTTTGCGACAGGAGGCTGCGCGCCGTCGCGACGCGGCGCTCGGCGACGGCGAGTTCATCGGTGACGCGGGAAAGCTCCGCCTCCATCAGCTGCCGGCTGCGCCCCTGCCCCTCGACGAGCGAGAGCTCCTCGGCGTTCTTGCGCCGGAAGGAGGCGACCTCCAGTTCCTTCGCCGTGAGGCGGTCGTCGAACGCCTTGATCTCGTCGTCGAGGCGCTTGCGCGCCTCTTCGTTCTCGGTGAGGCTCGCGCCGAGGTCCTGCTCGATGAGAAGGTTGAGCGCCGCCTCGACGACGTTGCGGGCGATCGCCGGGTCGGAATTCTTGTAGTCGATGACGAAATAAAGCTCCTGCGGGCTCGTGATGGTGATCTGGCCCGACACCCATTCGATGAGGCGCTCCATCTGCGCGCTGCGCTCGCGCGGGTCCTTCGCCTTGATCTCACGATCAAGGCCGGCGCGCATGATGATCTCCTCGACATTGGGGCGCGTCAAAAGCTGGAGGCGCATCACCTCGACGCGGCGCTCATAGTTCGGCCGCGCCGTCACGCCCATCATCACGGGGTCGAGCACCGTTTCGGTCTGAACGTAGACCTGCGCCCGCGAGGCGTACTGGTCGGGGATCAGCCACAGCGCGAACCACGCGAAAAGCGCCGTCAGCGCGGCGATCGTCGCGACGATCCAGCGCCGGCGCCACAGCCCCGCGCCGTAGCGGATCGCCTGCGGCGGCAGATCGGCGATTTCAAACTTGAACACCATCCCCGTTCACCCATGCTTCCCGACGCAACTGACGGCCGGGCGCCCGCGGGAAGCGGGCGGGCGCCCGGGGCGATCCTCAGAAGAAGCTTTCCGGGATCAGGATGACGTCGCCCGGAAGCACCGGCACGTTCGCCGAGATGTCCCCCTTGCGCAAAAGGTTGTCGAGCCGCAGCCGGTAAGACTGGCGATCCTGCCCCTTGCCGCGAATGAGCACGGCCTTGTTGCCGGCGGCGAATTCCGTGAGCCCGCCGACCGCGACCATGACGTCAAGAACGGTCATGCCCGACTGGTAGGGAAGCGCGATCGGCTTTTGCGCCTGGCCGAGCACGCGCACCTGCTGGTCGAAGGTCGAGGTGAAGTTGGAGACGATCACCGAAACCTGCGGCGACTTCACATATTGGCTGAGCGAGCGCTCGAGATCCTTGGCGAGCTGCGTCGGCGTCTTGCCGGCCGCGACCATGTCCTCGACGAGCGGCGTCGAGATGCGTCCATCGGGGCGCACCGTCACCTTGGTGGACAGTTCCGGCGCGCGCCATACGAAGACTTCGAGCGCGTCGAGCGGCCCGATCAGGTAGTCGGGCGAGGGCGCGGCGGCCGCGCCGCCAGTCGGCGAGGCTGAGGCGAGCTCGTTAGAGTTAAGGATATTGTGCGACGCGCAGCTGGCGGCGAGAAGCGCGGCGAGCGCGGCGGCGATGCGGCGGATGATCATGCGTTGGTCCTCGTCTCTTTCGATGGTCTTAAGGTGAATGACCGTTGCGGCCCCCAGGAGCCGCGAATCGCCGCCAGCCTACCGGGAGAGCAAGTTCTTTGCCATGGCGCGGGCCCGGAATCGGCCGGTTCTGGCAGCTGGAAATACTTACAAATCGGCATTTTCCGCCTCGCGTCCCGGCGATGGCGCGGTCGGGCCGACGCGGCGCGCGACGGCGCTCAGGAAGGCCTCGGCGTCTTGCTCGCGTCCCTGCCGCGCCATCGCGGCGCGATAGCGCTCGGCGATCCCGTCAGCGGACGGAAGGTCGATCAGCGCCTGGCGCCACGCGATGACCGCGCCGGCGTCATCATGCGCGGCCTCGCGCACGCCGGCGAGGCGGGCCGGGGGCAGCGCTTGCGCGGCGCTTGCGAGCATCAGCGCCCGCGCCTCCTCGCTCGCCTGCGTCGCCGCCTGCGCATAGGCGAGCGCCGCGTCGTCGGTTGAAAAGGCGATGGCTGGATCGAGCGCGGCGAAGGCCGCGGCGGCGGCTGGCGCGTCGCCGCTTCGGGCAAGGAGAAGCGCCCGGCCGAGCGCGGCGTCGGTCCGCGCCGGATGCGCGATCAGGAAAAGATCGTGGAGGTGCAGCGCCTCATCCACGCGACCTTGCTCTTCAAGAACCGCCAAGCGGAGTGCGAGGGGGGCGTAGAAATCGGGCGCAGCGTTCATCGCCTCGAGCGCGAGCGCGCCGGCGCCTGCCGTGTCGCCGGTTCGCGACAGGGTCGCCGCCGCGGCCGCAAGGTCCACCGGCGTGCGCCGCAGGGCGAAAAGTTTCGAGACCGCCCCCCGCGCCGTGCGAAGGTCGGTTGCCGCGCCAAGCGCGGCGAGGGCGGCGTCCGCCTGCAAGGGCTCGGGGAGAAGCGGCAATGCGGCGCCGGGGCCGACAAGAGCGGCGGCTGCGCCCGAAAGCGGCCCATCGCCCACAAGGCCCTTGACGGACGCCATAGCCGCGTCGAAGTCGCCAGCCGCCGCGGCAAGTTCCAGCCGGCGGAAGGCGGCAAGCCGCGGGCGCAGGCGCGCGAGCGCGGCCAGATGCGCATCGCCGTCCTCGTTGTTGCCCTCTGCGAGGGCGATCGCTGCCGCGATATCGAGGGCCGCCCAGTCGCCGGGAACGGCGCGAAGATGCGCCGCAAGAAGAGCGCGCGCCTGCGCAATGTCGCCGGCGGCCCATTTCGCGAAAGCGGCGAAAGGCGCGCCAACGGTTCCCGGCGTCCCCAGCAATGCGCGATCGGCAAGGCGGGCCGCCTCGCGCCCGTCGCCGGCGCGCAGGGCGAGCATCGCCGACAGCCGCCAGCCTTCAGGATCGAAGAGCGCCTCGCCGCGGGCGCTCGCCGCCTTCGCGATCGCCTTCGCGCGCGCGGCGAGCGCGGCGTCGGCGCGGACAAGGTCGCCGGC
>FRDC01001749.1_pt1 | contig 34401 bp, 50 predicted proteins | sample 1106171 | NCBI WGS metagenome assembly FRDC01 (sample SAMEA3930566, study PRJEB13176) | freshwater metagenome | biome: Drinking water system; feature: drinking water; material: water | place: Singapore | collected 2014-12-20 | reverse complement strand
ATTGCGAGTTGACCACCCCCGACCATCGGGGTATGCCGGCCGATTTGAGCGGATCGCTGATCGAGGATTCCACCGCCCTGGCCAAGGCGTTCCGGGACGCCGGGTGGCCGGTGGGGGGGTGGGCGGCGCGGTGCAACTCGTTCGTGGCCCCGGTGGAGCGGGACGCCGGGGTGGCGCACGTCCTGATCCGCAAGTCCGAGTGGGACAAGATCACCGACAAGACGAGCCTGACGCTCACCTTCACCACCCCGACCGGGGCGCAGGTCCAGATCAAGAAGTTGGTCCCGGTGTCGGCCCCGACGCCGCTCCCGCAGGAGCAGAACCCGGCCGACCCGGTGCTGTGGCTGCGGATGGAGGACTGGCGGACGAACCTGCGGATGGTGCAGGTGGCGGAGAACTACAACCTGAGGCGGAAGGACGGGACGTGGGACACGGGCACGCTGAACGCGGGCACGGCGTACACCTGGGCGCAGGTGGTGGACGACCTGTGGGCGAAGTTGAAGGCGGTGTACACCGACCTGCCGTCCACCGCCCCGGCGTTCCCGGCGACGCCGGCGGGCACGCCGGAGGACTTGCAGTTCGACCGGGAGAACGCCTGGGACGCCCTGTGCGACGTGGTGCAGGACGCCGGGTATCTGGTGAAGTTCGACCCGCGGGCGGCGGACGGCGGGGTGACGATCATCGACCCGCAGGCGTCGGCGTCCACCGAGGCGTCGGCGGCGGTGGACGCGCGGTGGTGGGACACGGCCGGGCGGACGGACATCCCGGAGCCGATCCCGGAGCAGGTGCTGGCGGTGTTCCGGCGGATCGGCCGGCGGGACTACCACGCGGCGACCGGGGTGAGTTTGTCCGGCGGCAGCCCGGCGGGGTCGAAGGTGGTGGTGCGGGGGCGGGTGCAGGCGGCCGGCAACCCGGTGTCGAACACCACCTACCTGGACGCCTATGCGTCCCGGCTGGCGCAGTGGTGGCGGCTGGACGTGCGGACGGAGGCGGAGCCGCGGGCGGTCGAGTACCAGGGGTATCAGTCGTGGGCGTTCACCGCCGTCGGGTACAGCGGGTACGCCAGTTGGGGGGTGTGCGAGCAGGCGTACAAGGAGGTGACGACCCTGCTCTCGTCCGGCCCGCTGTGCCGCATCCTGGACCGGGACGAGTTGGTGCCGGAGGACGTGGCCGGGTGTACCGGCTACCCGTTCATGTTCCGGGTGCAGGTGGGCACGAGCGTCACGACGGCGGTGGTGAGCGGGACGACGGTGGTGACGAGCGTGACCGGCAAGTTCCGGGACGTGTCGGTGGACGAGAACGGGTGCATCTCGCTCGGCGCGCCGTACTGCGCGGCGGCCGACTCGTCCTGCTCGGCGGTCGAGAGTTACGCCTACTGGTGCATCGGCGGGGTGTGCTGGAAGGTGTACGGCGGCATCACCCCGCCGTCCGGGTCGGGGCCGTTCGCCACCTCCGGCGAGTGTACGACGGCGTGTCCGGGCGGCACCATGGTGTCGGCGTCGTGCGGCACGTGTACGAACACCGTCGCCCTGCTCACCGCCTCACTCGGCGGCGGCCTCGGGTCGATCCCGATGCCGTGGAATGGGACGTACTGGCAGGGGAGTAAACTGATGTCGTGCAAGGAGACGCTGCACCTGCGGTACAGCGTGAACTGCGTGCTGGAGTTCAGTTGCAACGGCACCAACTGGGCGAGTCCGACCATCCTGCTGCCGGCCTACGCCTGTTCCCCCACCTTCTCCGTGTCGTTCACCACCTGTGATTGCAACATGGACAACGTGCTCGCCGGGTGTGCGGCCGGTTCCTGTGGCACCGTATCGGTGACGAGCATCGATGAGTGATTTCATTTGCCCGCACGGTTCGCCCGTCCGCCCGTCCGGCGAGTTCACGGACGACCAGTGCTACCGCTGCTGGAGGGCGGCGACGGGGCGGACGCGGGGCGTTCCGGCCGGGTTGCCCGCCCCGTCGCCGCCACGCGGGGTGTGCGAGTATTTGGGGGAGCGGGTGGAGGAGCGGCCGGGGTGCAACGGGCGGATGTGCCTGCACGTGTGCGAGGCGGGCGAGCCTGGGGCGGTGCCTGGCGGGGTGTGCCAGACCTGCCCGAAGTGGATTCCCCGGTACTCGCTGGACGCGCCGGCCGAGCCGCCCGAGCCGCCCGGCCACCGGATCGCCATCGGCGACCCGCCGGCGGTGAACCCGACCAGGCCGCGGTTGGTGTGTACGGTGGCGGTCGGCGACCACGGGGCGGAGATGTTGGCGGCGACGGGGCCGTTCCTGCGGCGGTACGCCGGGCGGGTGGGGGCGGACTTCCTGGCGATCACCGGCGACCCGCTGAACGCCGGCTACCCGCTGGCGGACAAGTTCCGGTTACACCACCTGACCCCGCACTGGGACCGCATCCTGTTCGTGGACGCGGACGCGGTGGTCCACCCGTCGGCCCCGGACCTGTTCGACCTGGTGCCGGCCGGGGTTGGGGTGCGGGACGACGCGGCCGAGGTGGAGCATCCGGGGTTCATGGAGACGGCTTACCGGACGGTGCTGGCCTCGCAGGGGGAGTCGGGTCCGCCGTCCGGCGGGGTGGTGTTCAACTCCGGGGTGGTGGTGTGGGGGCGTGGCACGCCCGGCGTGTGGGAACCGCCGGCCCGCCCGTTCCCCCTGAACACGCACGTGGCCGAGCAGTGTTGGGTGCAGAGGAACGTGTTCGCGGCGGGCTACCCGGTGTCGTGGCTGGGTCGGGGGTGGAACTACCAGTGGTGGGCGGACCGCCCGCTGTCCGGGATCGGCCCGGACACGCACATCTTGCACCTGGCCGGCATGTCCCAGATGGACGGGGTGACGGGGTGGCGGGTGAGTCCGCCGGAGTTGCGGGCGGCGGTGCTGCGGGCGGTGGCGTGGGCGGCCGGGTGAACTCGCAAAATTACGAGTTGACCCCCAACCATTCGGTGTCACCGGAGGGTTGCGATTGTCCGCCGAGCAGATCGTCCCTGGGACGGCGTACACCGCCGAGTTGTCGGTGACGGCCACCGGCTCGTCGGTGGCCCCGGACTTCTCGACCACGATGGTGACGTTCGTCCTGGACGGCACCTCGACCCGGTACGTGTTCCGCTGGCGGCCGGCGGGGTCGAGCGACTCCAACTTCTCGCTGGCGTCCGGCAAACTGCGGTTCGCCCTGACGCCGGCGTGGACGGCGGCGAACATGGCCACCCGCGACCAGTGGGTGCTGTATGCGATTGTTGGCGACTCAACGAACGCGCAGGAGGCGGTCGGCCAGGTGAACCTGTTCTCGGACCCGCCGAAGCGTGGCACCATCCCGGTGGGGGGTTGAGCCGTGGGCCTGATCTACACCTTCCGCCGGGTGGCCTCGACGGGCTGGGTGGCCTCGACCGGCGGGGTGACGTTCCGTCTGGCGGTCGGGCCGAGTGGGGCGACCGGGGCCATGGGTGCGACCGGCCCCAACTCGGTCTCCGACTCGACTTCACTCGGCACGCTCACCGACACCCCGTCCCCGCTGTTCCTGCTGTCCGCGAACGCGGCGGGTTCGCTCGCCCGCAAGACGACGCCGGGGGCCACCGGGTTGAGTCTGCTGCTGGCGGCGAACGGGGCGGCGCTGCGGGCCATTCTCGGCACCGGCACGGCCGACAGCACCACCTACCTCCGGGGCGACGGCACCTGGCAGACGGTGAGCGGCGGAAGCGCCTTCGATTACGCCGCCCTGTCTGGCCTCACCGCCCTGACCGCGGCGAACGTGGCGGCCGGCGACCTGTTCCTGATCGGCGACCTGTCCGCGACCACGAACAAGAAGGTGGTCGCGTCGGACGTGCTGCCGGGGGTGGCGGCCGTGACCGCCGACCCGATCGTCCTGAGCGAGACGGCGAACGACTCGCGGACGTGGTTCCGCCTCACCCCCCGATACTCGGACAACCCGCCGTTCGCCATCGTCTCGCAGGAGACGGCGTATTACCTGGGCACCAAGAACTATGTCGTCGGGTTCGGGCACAACACGGCGGCCGGGGGCGGGCCGATCGACGCGACGAAGGGGCAAATACTCCTGCACATGGAGTCCCGCTACCGGCCGAACGCGACGACGGACATGCAGGAGTGCCACATCTCGTTCCTCCCGCCGAGCGGGTCGAGCGCCATTCGGGTCATCAGCTTCAACAAGAACAACGACCCGAGCGACACCCTCGGGTACACGCACTACTCCAGCGCCGACCGCTGGCAGTTCTGGCGGCCGAGTGACAGCGGGGTGTGGGGGACGTTCAGCAAGGGCGGGTTCAGCATCAACACCCTGGACGCGCCCGTCCGCACCATCGGGTTCGACCTGACGACGACGGGGCAGGTCAACCTGAACGCGTCGGGCGGGTATTTGGCCATCGCCGCCGCCGGCAGCAAGGTGACGGTTCCCGGCGCGCAGTTCGACCCGTCGCTGGGCACGTCCGGGCGGGTGAACCTGGACTACGAACTGAAGTTGCACGCCACGCTAGGGATTCAGGGGGCCGTGCGGGTGAACGCCGGGGCGGTGACGATCGACAACGACACGACGTTCTCGATGCGGAATTCGGCCGGCTCTGCCGCGATGTTTCTGACCGTGGACACATCGAACAACACGATCCTGCGGAACAACCACACCGCCGGCTCGATGTACTGGGGTACGAACTCGGTCAGTAACACCGGGTCGTGCTTCATCCAGACGCAGGGGAGCAACCGGGTGACGGTGACGAGCGCCGGCGCGTTCCAGCTAACCCCGAACGGGTCGACGCTGGTGTTCCAGGTGAACAGCACCGGGATCGGGGCGTTCAACACCACCCCGGCCGCCCGGCAGACGGTGACGGGTAGCCGCGGGGCGAACGCGGCGCTCGCCAGCCTGCTGACGGCCCTGGCCACCTACGGATTAATCACCGACTCCTCATCGGCGTGACCAGCATGAAGACGCTCACCCTCACCCTCGACGGCCCGGCCGACGCCCTCGGCCAACTCGTACCCCTGTTCGCCCGCGCCCACGGGTGGGTGGAGGGGTCGGGGCAGACGGCCGCCGAGTACGCCCGCGACGTGATCGCCGGGTTCCTCCGCGACTCCGTGACCGGCCAGATGGTGGCCGATGCGAAACTAGCCGCCGCCGCCGCCGCCACCCAGCAGGCGGTCGGGGCGGCCGACCTGCTCACCCTGACCCTGACCGAGTGACCACCGACCGCGGCGTTTCTCGGGTTCGCTTTCACCTACAAGGGGTAATTCGTGACACCGCAGCAAGCGATCAACCACCTGCTACAAGCCGCCCGCCTCGCGCCGCTCACCTACCAGCAGCACGCGACGACGGACGCCGCCTACCAACTGCTAGCGAAGCGGCTGGAGGAACTGGAGGCCGAGGTTAATCGGCTGGCCGAGGCGAAGCCCGCCGCCTGCTCGACCGGAGACCGCTCCGACGGTTGGAAGCAGTTCGGCAGCGGACAGGTTAGCGGTACGTCGGCCGACGGGTTTAACTCTCACACCGACGTCTGACGGTAGGTGGCCAACCCGCAATATTGCGGGTCCGGCACCTGACACCATTCGGGCACACCACCGCCGGGGTTGCTCATGCCGACTACCGCCACCCACACCTCGTCGATGTTGTTCCGCAAGGCGCTGTCGGCCAACAGCACTTCCACCTCGTTCGCCACCACAATTGCGGACCTGTCGTCGGCTCCGGCGTCGGCGGCGTCCGAGTCGGCCGGCGGGTACATCGACCTGAGTTCCGGGCGGCTGAAGGACTTCAGCCCGAACACGGTGCTGGTGAAGTTCTTCGGGGTCGGGTCGGACAACGACACCGGGGCGTGCCGCATCTTCGGGGTGCGGCGGATGGTGTCGGCGAACGGGGCGACCGAGAGTTGGACGCACACCCTGCTGGCTGAGTACGCCTTCACCCTGTCGGCGGCGGTGGGGGTGGCCGGCGGGGTGGTGTCGGCGTCCGAGCGGTACGCGGACACGATCACCCGCACCACCGGAATTGATAACGTGTCGGACCAACTGCTGAGTCCGACGGGGGACGAGGCGGGGCACGTGCTGGTGGACTGCAAGGGGCACTCGCTCCTGTTCTTCGAGCCGATCCGGACCGGCGGTTCGCCGGCGACCTCCGTTAACGCACTCTTCGCGGGGGTGTAACCAATGGCACTCTCGACCGGCATTTGTGCCGAGGTCCGCACCACCGGCAACGACGGGAACGCCGGCCTGTTCCGCGGCGGTTCGGCGCTCGCAGTCCCGTCGGCCCCGTCCGTCAGCACCAGCGCCAGCGGCGGTACGGTGGCGGCGGGGACGTACTACGTCGTCGTCACCGTGTTCGACGAGTACGGCGAGACGGGAAAGTCGGCCGAGACGCCGATTACCACCACCGGCACCACGTCCACCATCACGGTGACTGCCCCGAGCGGCACCTACGATTCGTGGGCCTACTACATCGGGACGACGAGCGGAGGGCCGTACTTCTCTGTGGCGCAGGACCAGTCGCCGGGGGTGAACGCCGTCCGCACCACCACACCAGCGACCTCGGGCACGCAGCCGCCGGGCGTGGACTACAGCAACCAGGCGGCGGCTCAGTTCAGTTACACGGACTTGGTCATCGGCAACCCGACCACCACCAACCTGACCAGTGCGGCCCGGCCGTTCACGCCGGATGATGTGGGCAACGTCCTCAACATCACCGCAGGTGTCGGGTTCACCACGGGCCGGTACGAGATCACCGGCGTCACGTCCGGCGTGGCAACCGTGGACCGTTCCGTCGGCACGGCGGGCCGTACCGGCGGCACCGCGGCCTACGGCGGAGCGTTCGCAACACCGGGTTCCGCTGCCGCTGCCGCCGGGTCCACGGCGTGTGCCGGGATGTGGATCGGTAACGGCAACTACGACTTCAGCGCCAGCAGCAACGTGTCGAGTGGTTGCGTCACATGGTCCGCGAGTGGGTCGGGTACTGGACGAACCACGTCGTGGGTTCGCGGTTACCATACGACCCGCGGCGACGACACCGGGACGCGACCCGTGCTGCGACCTAGCGCAAACTCGGTGACTCTCATCACCAACACCGGGGCGCTCGGGGTGCGGGTCGAGAACCTGGAGTACGCACCCAACGGGTTCACCGGGTGCATCGGGATTAACAACAGCGGTAGCGACGGGCTGATCCGCAACAACAAGTTCAACGGGGTGGCACAACCGTTCATTCTCAGCGGTGCCGGCAACGTGTTCGAGTTCAACGAGGTGCTGAACTGGACGACGGCGAGCCAAGTCAACACCAACCAGGGTCAATCGATCCGATACAACAGGTTCTCCGGAACTGCGAGTGTGGCCGCGATTGCCACCAGTACGGCCGGGGGATCGCAGATCATCGAAAACTTGTTTTATCAGACCACCACCGCGTCGATCCTGTCGATTTCGTCGAACTCGCGCAGCTACCTCGTCAGCGGTAACACCTTCTACGCGCCGACCAGCAGCGCCGCAAACCTGATCCAGATGGGTCCGCTCTGCATGGTACAGAACAACGTGGTCTACGCGAACACATCGGCGGCGGTGATCGGGTCCAACCCGGTCGCCGACTCGACGGGAACCACCGTCCGGGGTAACGCCGTCTACAACGCCGGGTCGGGAGCGGCCGTGGACCCGCGGGTCGGCCGACAGAGCGGCAACGTCACCCTCACCGGCGACCCGTTCGTGAATGCGGCCGGCGGCGACTACTCGCTCAACAACACGGCTGGGCAGGCGGCGAAGGGAATCGCGTACCCAACGAGTTACCCCGGCCTCGCCTCGCCGACCAGCAGTGGGGACGCCGGGGCGTACCAGGCGGCTGCCGCTGCGTCGTCCGGGGGAAAGTTTTGGCCTCGCCGCCTGCGTTGACTTTTGACCAGAAACCTTCCACCGCCAGTCTCATGTCATCGCTCCTGCACACCTCGACCGTCGGCGACCGGAAGGAAATCCGGCAGATGTTGTCCGCCCTGGACCCGCTGGACCGGGTGCGGTTCCTGTGCGAGTGCAGCCTGCACGTGGACGCGCCGAACGTGGCGGTGTCCACCCGCAACATGCCGCTGGGGATGGCCCGGCGGGACGACCGGGCGGACGAGCGGGTGACGCGGATGGTGTACGCCGACCTGCTGATGCTGGCGAACTGTTACGCCCTGGACCTGGACGCGGCGGTCAGCCGCCTGGCGGGGTACGCCTCTCGGCCGGCGGCGCTGCGGGCGAACCCGCAGGTGGGTCGGATGCTGGCCGACGCGCTGCGGGTGGGCCGGGCGGTGCGGTAGGGTCCACGTCTTCCTTCCACGTCCCCCGCTGCTGCTTCTTGCCGACGCCTACGCGGAGGGTCTCGCACTTCCGGCAGTTGAGGGACCGGCCGAGCGGGTTGCCGGTCTTGCGGGAGAACCCGTCGAACACGGGGTAGGTTTTGCCGCACACCTTGCACTCGCGGTTCGGCTGGGTGCCGGCGGCGAGGGTGACGGCGGAGGCGAGCGAGTCCTTGGAGTGGGCCACCTGCGGCTCGCGGCCGGGGCGGTAGACGGTGCAGGTGTACGGGCGGCCGGCGGCGTCGTCGTCGTCCAGCGCCCCCTGGCGGGAGCAGCGGACGGTGGCCCCCTCGCCCACCAGTCGCTCCACCTCGGCCCAGGCCATGAGTTCCAGGTCGTGCCCCTCGGCCTGGGGGCGGGCGTCCCGGTCGATGGACTCGCGGCGGGTGACCAGTTTGGTCTTCTTCGGGAGCGGGCGGGAGGCGGCGATCAGGTCGCGGGCGTGGACGGCGGTGATCCGCTTTCCAGATGCGGCGGCGGCGACGGCGATCTGCCGGGCCTGCGGCGGGGTGGTGGGGGCGGACAGGGCGTACAGGGCACCGGGGTCGAACCGGTCCACCGGGGTGTCGGCGAAGGCGACGGCCACCCGCATGAGGCGGACGGCGGCCGGGACGGTCCACCCGAACTGGCGGTCGAGCCAGTCGCCGAACCCGTCCTCCAGCAGGCGGCGGGCGTTGAGCAGGTGGGAGCCGATGTGCAGGACGTTCTGGCCGGTGTTGCGGGCGAGGAACTTGATCGCCCCGGCGATCTCGGTCAGAGTTTTAACGTCATGTGCGGCGATCGGTTGTGACATGAAAAACTCCGGGTGTCACCAGAAGGGTGCCCGGAGTCGTGCGGCCTGTCAACAGGTCGGTTGCAACTCTCAATTTTACGGGTTGGTTCACAGGTGGTCACTCTCAACCACCTCGTCAACTGCCGCCGTCACCGCATCGGCCAGTGCCTCGTTGATGGCGTCCTCCACCCGGCGGGCGGCCTCCGGCGTGGGCATCTCCCACTGGTGGTAGCACCCGGTCATGTCTTGCCGGTCGAGGAACACCTTGCATCCGACCGACCGCGCCTGAACCATGTCCGTCCTCCGTTTGGTTTTCGTCCCGCCCGCACTTTACCCGGCCCGGAAATCCGGCGCAACTGTCGGCCAACTCTCAAAATTGCGAGTTCCGCCCCCGCCACCCTTCGGGTGTACCAACCCGCGGGGGCGTGCCATGTTCTTTGCCGAAATCACGCAGGAAGCGCGCGACCTGGGGACGATGGGCAGCCAGGCGCTCCTCGGGGTCGGGGTGATCGCCCTGTCCACGGTGGTGGTGGTGCTGTTCCGCATGTGGCGGTCCGACATGAAGGAGAAGCGGCAGGAGTTCGAGCAGGAGTTGCGAACCGGGCGTGACGAGTTTCTGGGCAGCCTGAAGGACGCGCGGGCGGACCACCTGGGTAGCCTGAAGGACGCCCTGTCGGCGGTGCAGGCGGTGGCGGCGGAGGCGAAGGCGAACACGGCGGCGGTTCAGGCGCTGACCTTGGAGATGAAGGCGAACACGGCGGCGATCATCGCCCGACTGGACCGGCTTGAGTCGCACAGGTCGTCCGACTAGTTGCGCCCGACCGTCACCCCCGGCACACTTCTGGTGCCCGGAGGGAATCGCATGGGCTTTCTCACCTTGCTCTCGTGCTGGCTGTTCGGCGGGCTGGTGGCCTCGCTGGGGAGTCCGGAGTACGCGGTGCGGGCGGCGGCCCATCGCAAGTTGGGGTCGCTCGGCTGGCTGGCGGCCCCGGCGGTGGAGCGTGGGTTGGACTCGCCGGTGCCGGAGGTGGCGTTCCGGTGCGAAGACCTGCTCGACCGGTTGCCGGGGTGGGTGGATTTGGAGGTGTTCGGGTGTGCGGCCGGGGTGGTGGCGGTGGGTGACGGGGCGGACGCCGAGTTCCTGGTGCGGGTGTGCCGCGGGGTGGACGTGCTGGGCGGGTGGAAGACGGCGTCGGCGTGGGACTGGTCCGTCCGCACCCCGTACCTGTACGGGTCGCTGGCGGGGGACGTGAGGCACACGGCGCGGTGGGCGGCGGCGAGGCGGGGGGTGGCCCTGTTCTTCCCGCTGGTCCCGCCGCCCTAACTTCCGGGGGAGGTCGATGGCGAGGAAACCGCTGTCCGACGAGATGAAGGCCCGCATCCTGCAACTGCGGGCGCAGGGGTTGTCGGTCCGCAAGGTGGCGGCCATGTGCGGGGTGTCGGTCGGCAGCGTGTCGAACGTGGGGGCGGAGGCGGCAGAGGGGCCGGCGGCGGTGAGCGGGACGCCGGAGGTGTGGGACGAGAAGGGCGACAGCGTCACGTTCAACGGGGTCACCGACCGGCCGATCCGGAGTGAGGAGGATGCGGTCCGGGAGTTCAAGATCGACCTGGAGCGGTGGCTGGTGGAGCGGATGCAGGTGAAGGCGTGGACGGTGGGGATGAAGGTGGGCAGCAAGGAGGCCGGGTTCACCCCGGTGCGGCAGCAGCAGTACGGGGTGACGCTGTGGCTCAAGCGGCGGTTGCCGAAGGCGACGCAGGACGCCCTGGACATCGTGTTCGCCCGGTTCAGGGACGCCGCACCGAAGTGGCCCAAGGTGGACAGGGACCGGGCGGCGAAGGGTGAACCGTTCCTTGCGCTGTTCGGGCTATTTGACGTGCATTTTGGTAAATACTGTTGGGCGGACGAGACGGGCGAGAACTACGACCTGAAGATCGCCGAGTCGGTGTTCGCCAACGCCGTTGAAGACCTTCTGGCTGAGTGCAAACACCGCCCGATCTCCAAGTTTTTGTTACCGTTCGGTCATGACTTCTTACACTTCGACTCCCGCGAGTTGGCCACTACGCGGGGCACCAAGCAGGACGTGGACGGACGTTTCTCCAAGGTGCTGGCGACGGCCAAGGTTGCGGCTATTAACGCGGTGGAGAAGATGGCGGCGGTCGCCCCGGTTCAGGTGGAGTTGGTGAGCGGAAACCATGACCGCAGTCTCTCGGAATGTCTGTGTCACATGCTCGACGCCCGGTTCCATCACACAGACAGGGTGGTGGTGAACACTTCGCCCAAGACCCGCAAGTACGTCCGGTTCGGCACAACCCTCCTGGGGTTGACCCACGGCGACATGGTGAAGGCCGACAAGTTGCCCGGCCTGATGGCGGCGGAGGCGAAGCGTGACTGGGCGGACACGACTTGTCACGAGTGGGTGATCGGCCACGGCCACCGCTCGCAGAAGTGGGTGACGAAGGACACGGACACGCAGCAGGGGACGGTGGTGCGGATGCTCCGCGCCCTAACCAAGACCGACCTGTGGCACTACGACTCGGGGTTCGTGAGTTCGCCAGAGTACCCGGCGGCCGAGGTCTACTTCTACGGTCGGGACCGTGGTTACGCCGGGCACGCCCTCGTGCCGGCCAGAGGGGGGTGATCGTGGCCCTCCTCGACCTCCCCGTCTGTCGGCAGACCGACGCCTTCAGTTGCGGGTCGGCGGTGTTCCGGTGTGTGACGCTGTACTGGGAGGGGCGTGGGAGGCGGATGAAAAGTCACCCGCACTACGGGACACACCCGGACGTGCTGGAGATGGCGTTCCACGCGGTCGGGTATCATGTGTTGGCCGGAGGCATGGACCTGGAGCAGTTGCGGCTGACCACCGCCCGCGGGTGGCCGGTGGCCTGCCTGGTGAAGGCCGGTCGGGAGGGGCACTGGGTGTGCGTCCGTGGAGTTTTGCGGAGTCGCGTCCACCTGATGGACCCGGACGAGGGTTTGATGTCCGTGCCGGTGGCCGAGTTTGCGGATCGGTGGGCCGACTTTGACCGCCGGGGAACTGTGTTCCGCCAGTACGGACTAGCGGTGTGGTGTTAACGGGTTTGCGCTTTACCAACCGATTAGTTAAGTTTGGATTATGTTCCGACGCCAACTGTTTCGCCTGTACCCCACCACTTCACAGGAGGAGTATTTCCTGCAATGTGTCGGCGCGGCTCGCTACGCCTACAACTGGGGGCTTGCTCTCAACCAGAGGTACTACAGGCGCTACGGGAGAAACTGTCACTGGATGAGACTGGCCACCAAGTGGCGACAAATCAAGCGGACGGTGAATAGAAAAGCTTGGGTACAAGATATCAGCAAGATTGTCACATCAATTCCACTCAAAGACTTAGGTGACGCCTACAAGAGGTGGTTTTCGTATCTGAACTCGAAGAAGTCTGGCAAGGTCGCCCGTCCCGTTCGGCAACCGGCATTCAAAACGAAAGCCAAGTCGAGAAGACGGTTTACCATTGCCGATGAGGGCCGTTTAGTCCGGATCGACCGCGGCAGAATCAAGCTCCCGTCAGTAGGCTGGGTGGCCACTCGTTCTGAGCGCCGATGGCCTTCCGCTCCACACAAGTCGGCCGCCGTCATCGAGCGAGGCGGTTATTGGTTTTTGTCCGTCCTCTTTGAGTTGCCAGACCCGAAGCCAGAACCGCACACCGGGCCATCATGCGGGATTGATCTTGGAATCACGACGTTTGCCACCATCGCATCCGAAGGGAGGGCTGTTGATGAGGTGAAACCGCCGAAACCCTACGCGAAAGCCAAGCGGAGGTTGAGGCGACTACAGAGTCGGTTGGACAGAATGATGTCGGGCAGCAAGAATCGTGAGAAATCGCGGGTGAAATTAGGTCGCCTGCACTTACGGGTGGCCAACATTCGGCACGATTTTCTGCACAAGATGTCCCGCAAAGTGGTGAACACCTACGGGATGGTGGTTCTGGAAGACCTGAACGTGGCGGCGCTGTCAAAGTCTCATTTTAGGAAAAGTGTACGCGATCTCGGCATAGCTGAGTTCCGCCGCCAGGTGGAATACAAGTCTTCCGAGACTGGCACACGAATAGTTATCGCGCCGAGATTTTTCCCGTCCACCAAAACGTGTTCGCAGTGCGGGATTGTAAATCGTGATGTGGTATTAGGGGTTGTGGCGTGGGATTGCCCTTCATGCCATGCACATCACCACCGCGATCACAACGCCGCCATCAATCTGGAAAAACTAGGGCGGGGCACGCCCAAAGTCACGCCTGCGGAGACCGGAGGTTCAGGGGAGCGAAAGCGACCCGGTGCCGGTCGGGGAAGCAGGAAAGCCACTCTTTAATAGAGTGGTTGTGTCAGCACTACGTCGTTGTGTCCGGCCTGGCTCGGGGGAAGGTGTGGTTCATGGACCCGAGCGACGGGGTGATCGAGCGGGAACCATTGGGGGAGTTCGTTGGCCGGTGGCAGGCCGGGGACGTGTGCCGTACCGGGGCGACGTACCGCCAGTGGGGTATCGCGGCCGGCGTCGAGTGGTAGTCACAACAACCGAGGTGAGTCATGTCCGACGGGTACGACGACGACTACAGCAACGAACTGTCTGAGGTCGCCCACGAGCGGTGCGGCCTGTGGCGGACCGCTTACCTGCTCGCCCTCAGCCGCCTGCTCAAGGGGGTCGGAATACACGAGGCGATGCGGGCGAACGAGGAGGCGTTGCTGATCGCCAAGTCCGCGATGGACAACTACACCGTCCTGTTCTTCCAGCCGGTGGACGACGGTGACGAAGATGAGGAGGAGGACGGTTACGAGTGAGCGTTGGTGCATGTCCCAACTCGCAAAATTGCGAGTTGGGACATTGCGCCCGCGGAGGATGCTCGGCACACTTCGGGTATGAACAAGCCTCTCGTAATCACTCATGCGAAACTCAAATGAAGCCAGCGATCCAGTACCGCAGCGATGGCGTTCCAGTGTGTGACCTGGGTGAATTTGGTCGCCTCTCATTAATCACGCAGGTTGAGGCAGCGTATATCGCTGGCATAATCGATGGTGAAGGCTCAATCTCAATTAACCGCCGAAAAGACCGCGATGGGTACAAATCTGGATTCTGTTTCAGGCCGGTACTGAGTGTCACAAACACGAATTACGCATTGGTCGAGTGGCTCGCCTGCACAACCGGGGTTGGCTCAACACCTCTGGGAGCCAAACCGACAAACGCCCGGCACAAGCCGTCAAAACGGTGGCAAGTATGGACCCGGCAGGCTGCCGCTGTTCTGTGCGTAGTTCGTCCCTACCTCGTTATCAAAATTGCTCAGGCCGACATTGCACTGAGGTATATGGCGACCGACTACTCACACCGGGGTAAGCACGGCCTGTCCGACGAGCAGCACACCAGTCAGCGGTCTATGTACGAACAGATGAAGATTCTTAACACAAGGGGTCTATGGGCATGAAGAACCCGCTGGTGATTACCCATGCCGCATGTGCCGATGGCCACTGCTGCAAGTGGCTACTGTCGGCCGCTTTCCCTGAAGCGGAATTCTTCGACGCTTATTACGGACGCACGCCGCCGGACTGTACCGGCCGGCAGGTGGTCATCGCCGACTTTTCCTACAAGCGGCCGGAGATGGAGGTCATCTACGACCAGTGCGAGGAGTTGGTGGTGCTGGACCACCACCAGACTGCCGAGGCGGAGTTGGCCGGTTTCGGCGGTCCGAAGGCGACGGTCGTCTTCGACATGGGTAAGTCGGGCGGTCGGCTGGTGTGGGAGTGGCTGATGCGTGGGGCGATGGAGCAGTTCAACCTGAAGGCGATGCCAAAGTCGTCGTGGTTGGTGGACTACTCGGAGGACCGGGACTTGTGGCGGTGGGCGCTGCCGCACTCCAAAGAGGTGAACGCCGCCCTCTCCTCGTATCCGCAGACGGTGGAAGCCTGGAGCCGGTTGAACGAGATTGTGCCGGGCACGCCGCACTTTGACTCTCTGGTGGCCGAGGGGCGGGCGATCCTGCGGTATCAGGGCCAGTTGGCGGACAAGCATGTCTCCAACGCCAGGCGTGCGGTGATCGCCGGCTGGTCGGTGCCGGTGGTGAACGCCACCGTCTTGTTCTCCGAGGTGGCCGGCAAGTTGTCCGATGGTGAGCCGTTCGCCGCCTGCTGGTTCCGCCGTCAGGACGGTCTGATCCAGTGGTCACTCCGCTCGCGGGACGGCGGCCTGGACGTGTCGCAGATAGCCGCCGTTTTTGGTGGCGGCGGACACCGTCAGGCGGCCGGATTCCAGTCCAAGACCGTTGAGGAGGTGACTGGGTGAGTGTGGCCTCATTCTTCCGCCGCCTGTTCGGTGGTGCCGGGTCGGCGGATGGTTCGGACAAGTTCGACTCCCCGCTGGCGAAACGAATTGTCGATTCGCTACGCAACAACCCGGCCGACTGGGTGATTAAGGATAATCACTTCGCCTATGACACGTACCTCGTCAGCGAGTCTCGTGGCGTCGCCCTATCTCTGCCTTATTCAGACCAGTCGTCCGTGCTTGTCGGCCGCAGTTTTTGCGGCATGTCGTATTGGGACAAGGTGGTTTTAGCGGAAGCCGTTAAAGAGTGGTTGGCCGTCAAGATGTTTTCCGGCGAGTCTGATGTCACGGGTGATCAGAAATGACTGAGCCGATTACCTCGAAGTCCCAGATGTATGACCTGCTTGCCGCCGGTCGGCTGGGGAACACGATCCGGTCGTTTCACAGCGTGGACGAGTGGGAGGTTCGCGGCCCGGAGTGGAACTCTCCACTCTGGGGTGTCCGGTCTCTGATGGCCGGAGACCCGCGGGCGAAGTTGGACGTGCCGACCGATGTGGTGGCCGACTACTGCCGGTCCGAGTTCGGGGCGGGCGGGTTTAACATCACGCCGATGGTGGACCGCTGGTTGGTCTGGCGTGGGGAGGTGTGGGACACGCCGAACGGCCTGGAGTGTCACGGCGTGTACGGCCTGCGCGAGTTGAAGTGGCGTCCGGCCATGTCCGGTCACGCGGTCACCACCAGGGGGTCGGCGGCGCGGGCGCTACTTCGGCACGTGCTGAACGAGAACAGCCACGACGACCTGATGTGCCTGCTCGGCGAGTACCCGGACCACTGCGTTGAGTTAACCGCCATGGACCGCTGCTACGGCACCGTCCCGCACAGGAACGCCTGTGTCTGGGAGGTGAGGTGCGCCGGTAGTGGCGAGTACGAATTGTCCACCTGGAGGAGGTTTCTGTGAAAGTGATTTACACTGCCGGCCCCATCCGGAAGGGGAATATCTGGGAGAACGTGGCGCAGGCGGACGACGCCATGTTGGCCCTGATGATGGCCGGGTTCTCGGTCATCAACCCGATGCTGTCGTGCTGGGCTGGGGCGGCGTCGGACGAAAATCTGGAGGCGATCAGGTGTGGGTGCCGACCGCACCCGCTGGCTCACGGCGGGTTCCGGAAGTTGGGGGCTGAGCCGTGGTTGACGATGGACCTGGAGTTGGTGAAGCGGAGTGACGCGGTGCTGCGGTTGCCGGGCGAGTCGAGTGGGGCGGACGGGGAGGTGGCCCACGCCCGGTCGCTGGGGATCCCGGTGTTCCACTCGGTGGACGAGGTGGTCGAACATTTCCGTGCCGGGTAGTTGAACGCGCAATATTGCGCGTCGGCGGTTGCGCCGGCCGCCCGCCACCGGTACACTTCGGTAGGCCCAGATCAACCACGGGGGTGAGTGATGCGATTCGTGCTGTGGCTCGTGCTGGCGGCGGGGGCGGCCTCGGCCGCGCCGCCGAAGGTGACCCTGCCGGCGGAGGTGCCGGGGGCGGTGAGCGAGTTCGTGGTGGTGCGGGCGGTGGTGGAGGGCGAGGCGAAGGGGGTGAAGTACAAGCCCATCGACCCCGACCTGTCGGTGTTCCCCTCCGACCTGCTGGCGGACAAGACGGTGACGGTGGTGGTGGCGGCCAAACCGGGGCGGTATCGGGTGCTCGCCTGGAGCGGCAACGCGGACGGGCCGAGCGACGCGGCCGAGACGGTGGTGGTGATCGGCGGGGCGAAGCCGCCGCCGGTGGTGGTGGACCCGCCGAAAGACCCGCCGACGACGACCCCGACGGACAAGTTTTACTTCATGGTGGTCCGCCCGGACGGGCCGGTGGACCCGGGCCTGGCTTCGGCCCTCCGCCTGGGGGCGTGGGACGAGGTGCGGAAGGGCGGGCACCTGATGGCCGACTTCGAGGCCAAGTCGCTGCCGGCCAACGTCCAGCGGCCGTCGTCGCTGCCGGCCGTCGTCACCCTGAAGCAGAACGCCGACGGCAAGACGTGGACCGCCCTGCCGGGCACCAAGCCGGTGCCGGCGACGGACGAGCAGGTGCGTGACCTGCTGAAGTGACCCCGCCACCAAAACACCACCACAGGGTTTCCAATGAACGAGCCGTTTTATGGCATCCCGGAGCCGATCGTCTACGGCCCGGAGTACGCCAGTCTGGCCTCGGCCCCCGAGAACTGGGGCATGAAGGCGTGTTTCATTGATCGGCTGCGGGCGGCCGGCGGTGACGGCGAGGGCGAGGTGATCGCCGTCCTGGACACCGGGATCGACGCGAACCACCCGGAGTTTGCCGGGCGGATCGTGGATACCCGGTCGTTCGTGCCGGGCGAGTCGGTGGCGGACGGCAACGGCCACGGCACGCACACCGCTGGAACAACGGCCGGCGGAACTCCGAGCGTGGGCGTGGCGACCAAGGCCAAGATTCTGGCCGGCAAGTGCCTGTCCAACGCCGGCAGCGGGGCGAACACCTGGATTCAGTCCGCCTTCCGGTGGGCGATGGACGCCGGGGCGACGGTGATTTCCATGAGCATCGGCGGGCCGGGGTTCCTGGAGTCGATGGAGCCGCTGTTCCGCGAGGCGATCGCCAAGGGCGTCGTGCCGGTGGTGGCGGCGGGCAACGAGCGGCAGCAGGGCGGGGTGGTGCGGTTCGCCTCCAGCGGGGTCGTGGTGGCGGCTGTGGACTCGCAGGGGCGGTTCGCCACGTTCAGCAACCCGGCCTCGGCCCCGACCATTCTGACGCACGCCGCGCCGGGGGTGCAGATCATGTCGGCCCGGCCGGGCGGCGGGTATCAGGTGATGAGCGGGACGAGCATGGCCACCCCGTTCTCGGCCGGCACCGCCGCCGCGGTGCAGAGCGGGCGGGTGAAGCTGGGTCTGCCGAAGCTCACCACCCCGCAACTGAAGAACCTGTTCGCCGGCCGGTCGATCGACGCCGGGCCGGCCGGCCCGGACCGGGATTACGGGGCTGGGCTGGTGGACGGCAACCTGCTGGCCCTGAGCCTCGTCCCCGCCCCGGTGGTGAACCCGTAACGCCGGACCACTGACCCGAACCGCCGCAAGGCACGGAGGTTTTCTTGAACGCAACCCTGCTCGCACTAGTCATGTCCGCGTCCGGCGGCGCCCCGATCCCGGTGGTGGTGCCGGTCCCGGTGGTGGTGCCGGCCAAGCCGAAGCGGGACTACACCGCCTGCCTGAAGGCCGTCGCCGACGGCGGGCGGGTGTTCCTGGCGGTGGGGGTGGAGCCGGAGGACGGTGATTATCAGGTCGCCGGGTTGACCTGGGGGGACGGGACCGCGGTGGAACCCGGACGGTACGAGTGCTGGCTGCACGCGGGGAAGCCGTCGTGGCGGCCGGTGCGGAGGGTTCTCCAGTCGCTCCCGGCGGTGCGGTTCACCGGCCCGTTCGGCGGCAGTTTCCAGATCGGCGGTTCCTGACGCGGGCCGACGTGCCGCTAGTTAGCGGCGAGGAGTGACATGACGACGATTGAGCGGTTGGAGAAGTGGAACGGCGGGCACAAGGCGAGGTCGGTGTCGATCGAGGTGGATGACGGGTACGGGGCGACGTGCTGGCGGGTGACGCTGACGGGTGAAAAACTCCCCGGCGACCCGGAGCGAGGACCGGAGGACGAACCGAACCCGGCTAAGGATTACGCCGGGTGGCGGAAAAAGTTTCGCACTGTCATCGAAGCAGCCGAGTGCTCATTCTGGGGGTTCCCGCCGGACATGCCGGTTGAGGAGCAGAAGAAACAGGTGCCGCCAACGGTCGTGTACGTCTGCCCGCCGTGGGAGGCGGAGGGAATGGGCGAATGGCCCGGCCTTGACAAGACGATCAACGCGGCCATCGACCGCTGGGAACTGTTGACCAACAACCCGGCCGCGGCCGGCTGCTGATCGGGGGTTATTGAATCGGCCTGACGTGCCGCTAGTTCAGCGGCGACACACCTCACAAGGAGAAGAACATGCACTACCGCAACGGCCGCGAGGCCAAGAACGGTGACAAGGTGGTTTCCCTGGCCGGTTATGGTGCCGGCCCGGTGAACATCAACGCCATCGGCATCCTGTACGACGCCAAGCCGGGGAACGACTACTGCAACGGCATGATCGCCCCGACAGTCGGCGGCGTCCCGTCGGCGGCCTGCCTGTGTGACTGCCTGCACTACGACGACGTGGCCGACCTGATCGTCAAGGCGGGCTGGGACAAGCGGCCGGAAGGGAAATGATTTTCGGCATCAGGTTCCTTTTTATTGCCGGTTCCTTCGCTTCTCCGGTTGGAGAGAAGTAAGGAGGAACCGGCAATGGAAGATGAAGACGACGACCTCGACCAGGAGTTCGTGAAGCGGATGGGGCAGAAAGCGGTGCGGATGCTGCACCGGAAGATGGGATGGCTGCCCATCACCGAGTACACGCAAGACGACTTCGACCAGGACATGAAGGCAGCCATGTGGCGGGCGGAACCGGATGACGAATGTGAGCCGGAGGACACATGACCGACATTGAAGAGCAAGAAGTGCGACAGCGGTATCGGATCACCGTCGATCCAACACCGAGAGTGCTCAAGTTCTGGCGTGGCGAATGGGTGGTTGCGTATTACTGCTCGTCTGAAGACGGTGCGGCGGTCATACTTGAAAAGTGCGTCCGGAGAGAACTTGAGTGGTCGAGAATGACACCAGAACAGCGCCTCAATGCGGTCCTTCGGTAATTACACACACACACACAACCCGGCCGCGGCCGGATGACCGATAAACCAATCTCACATGGGGGTAGACCGTGAACCTGAAAGACCTGGTGCTGAAGCTGAAGGCGGCGGTGGAGGCGGGCAAGTGGTTCGACGCCGCCCGCCTGGTGGCCGACCTGATCCGGGCCAGCGCCGACCTGGGCGAACTGGTGTTCGGCGTGAGCGAGGACGTGTCGGCCGAACTGGCGGAACTGGAGAAGGCGGTGGCCGAGTCCAAGGCCAACCCGGCGGCGGCCAACGCGGCCGGCGTGGACCCGAACACCGTCATCCAACTCATCCTGCTGGCCCTGGAACTGTTCAAGCAGTGGAAGAAGAGGTGAGGTCGGACCGACGGCCCACCGACACCCGGAGGGTTCCCTCCGGGTGTTTTTGTTTGGCACAACCTTGTGCCAATCCGTACCGATAGGAGGTGGTGGTGGGTCGGGCGTTCCGCCCACGAATTTCAGTCACTTTTGCCGCCGGGATCCGGTGCGGTGCGGTTGACGTAACGGTCTGTCTTGACAACGGTTACGCCGAAAAAACCGCAGAAAAACCTTGAGCCGGAGGGTCAACTGCTGGTAATCAGTACAGCGGTCTGGCACGAACTGGCACAAGGCGGGTCCGGCGGCCGGGGGGTCCGGCCGTGGTCCGTTTTCCGACGCCGTGGTTTCGTCGCGGGCGGGGGTGGTACGTCACCGTGAACGGCAAGCAGATCGGCCTCGACTTGACCGACGAGGTGGTGCGGGCGGGCGAGTTGCAGGCGGCGGTGGAGCGGGTGGTGCGGCAGATGGGGTTGGCCCCGCTGCCGGCCGAGGTGGCGGACCCGGACGCGGTGGTGGTGCGGGCGGGTCCGGTGGGCGAGTTGGTGGAGCAGTACCGGGCGGTGGTGCTGAACCGGCTCACCTCGGCCGACTCGCGGGCTGGGTACGGGCGGGTGCTGGACTGGCTGGCGGGCGAGTTCGGCGGCGAGGACGTGCGGGCGGTGGCGGCGGCGGAGGTGGCCGGGCGGGCGCGGTCGGCGGGGTGGTCGGACTCCACCCTGCGGTATCGCCTGGTGGTGGCGTCCGGGTTCTTCCGCTGGTGCGGGCGGGTGAAGTTCAAGCCGCCGCTGCCGCCGCTGGTGCATCGCGGGGTGGAGGCGGTGATCTCGCCGGAGGAGTTCCGGGCGTTGCTGGGCGAGGCGAGCGGGGACTACGGGCCGGTGTTGCGGTTCATGCACCTGACGGGGGTGCGGCCGGGGGAGGCGCGGACGCTGGCGGTGGAGATGGTGGACTGGGTGAACGGGGTGGCGGAGTGGAAGAAGCACAAGACGAGCCACAAGGGGCACCGGCGGCAGGTGCCGCTGGGCGACGAGTCGATGGCCCTCCTGTCCGCCCAGCGGGAGAGGTACAAGACCGGGTTGCTGTTCCGCAACCGCAACGGGGACATGTTCACCTCCACCGCCCTGCGGATGCGGATGTGGCGGATCAGGAAGAGGGCGGGCCTGCGGTCCGACGTGATGACCTACGGCCTCCGGCACACGTTCGTGACCGAGATGCTGGAGGACGGCCACTCGGTGGCGGACGTGGCGGCCCTGGCCGGTCACTCCAGTCCGACGATGGTGGAGAAGTGCTACAGTCACGTGGCCGCCGGCACCAAGCGGTTGAAGCAGGTGGCCAGCCGGCGGAAGTCGGGGTCGGATTGAACTCTTAAAATTACGAGTTGACCGCCTCGGTGAAGGCGAGTTCGCGGGCGTACCCCAGGCACGCCTCGGACAGGTCGTCGGCCGGGTTTTGGGCGACGGCCATCATCAGCAGGTCGGTAGTGTCGTGTTGCACGCTCACTCCTTATCGTTGCCGTTCAGGTGGCAGTCGATGGCGGTGGCCGCATACGAGAGGGAGTCGGCCAACTCGTCGTCTACCGGGCGGCTGCCATGCGTAAACTTGGCAGCCGCCCGCTTCTCCAGCCACTCGCACACCTTCCGACGCTCGTCCTTCCGCACCTCCTCGGACGACAGGGCCACCGCCTTGCCGGTGTCGATGCAGTAGTCCAGGAACACCTCCCAGGGGACGTTCGGGTCGTCCAGGAGGACGGACAGGGCGAGACTTTTGACCGCCGGCACCTCGGGCAACTCGCTGTGCTGCTTCCAGGACACCCGGTACTCGGTCGTGTTCGACCCGTGGGGCGTCCCGATGTGAAGGGACACGTTCGTGCCGACCAGGAGTGACCGTATCAGTTGGCGGGTGGTGTACTCGCCCAGGGGCGGTCCGAAGGTGTGGAACGTGGTCGATTTTGGGTCGGCGATGGGAAACGGTTGGAGCGATGGCAGGTCGTCTTCCACTTCTGGTACTCCGTCGGGTGCGGAACCTGAAGTATGCCAGAGGCGGATTCCCCGGCGTAACAATTTCCGGAAATCCCGTTTGACCTGGGCGGCCTAGACCTTAGTGTATAGGTGTTCAGCAAATTTTCCGTTTTCGGATGTTACAAAAACCTTGTGCCGGGATTTCCGGCACGGATATATTCCCTCCCTGTCGTGACGGAACACCCGGACGGCGACGGAACGCGGTGGAAACCCGTTATTTCCGGTGGTGACTGACATGAACCGGGCGGAAGGGCAGGAGTGGTTGGACCGGGCGGTGGGCGAGTGCGTGGAGGCGACGAAGGGGGCAAAGTCCGACACCTCGGCGGTGGCCGGCGTGTTCCCCAGGTTGGCGAAGATCGTGGAGGCGTTGGCGGCCGAGGTGATGGCCNNNNTGGCCTCGGCCGGGCGGTCGGCGGCGATGGCGGCGGGGGTGTGGTACGAGTGGGGGAAGTTGCGGCCGGTGTTCTTCCGCTACCGGGTGCTGCTGTCCGGCGGCGGGTTCTCGGTGTGCAGTTTGGCGCTGGCGTTCCTGCTCTGGCCACAGTCGGCTGGGGCGGACCACAGCGTGCGGGAGGTCAACTCGCAAAATTGCGAGTTGACCGACCCGGAGTTACTCATCGCGGACGGGCGGTTGGGGGAGGCCGAGCGGGCGGTGGTCGGCCTGCCGGACGTGCGGCGGTATCACCTGCTGGGGGAGATCAGCCGGTCGCGGGGGGACGAGGCGGCGGCGGTGTGGTTTTACGAGAAGGCGTACCGGCTGGGGAACCGGCAGGCGGGCCTGTGCCTCACCGCCCGCACCCACACCCCTCCCCGCTGACCGAGCCGGACGCCTGGCACGGCTGGAAGGCGGTCTGGCCGACGAACTGGCCGGTGAATCCGGGCTTGGGGCAGGTCTCGCCGGACGGGCAGTTGCTCTCCACCAGCACCCACCCGGTGGCGGGTCCGGCCCACTCCCACTCGCACCCGTTGGCGACCCTAACCGGTGCCGTCGGTCGGGCGGCGATGTCGGCCGAGACGAGCGTGGCGGCGACGGCGATGGCGGCGACGATGACCCCGATGGTGATCCGTGACATGGGCGGCGTCCTGAAGGGGTGGCTGGCGGTTTCCGGTCCGGGTATTAGGTCGTCAGAAGGTTTCCGGGTCGGGTAAAAGTTGTCCTGCCGGGTTGCGCCCGGAACCGCACACCGGGTACACTTCGGCCGGCGGTGGTGAACGGGCGCTAACCGTCAGACGGATGGTAGGCGGGTCGAAAGCGGGCCGGCAAGTGGTGGTCTTGATTTGCCGCTCTGGTGGCGACCACGCCCGGCAACTGGGCGGACGGCCGAGCGAATACGGCCGAAGTTGTGGGGTTGGGGGTGGATACCCGGTGTCGTTCCCGAACATCGCCCCAGTCCGGGGCCGGCTCCCCTTCTGGCCGGCCGACCGGACCGCCAGGCCGCTGGCGAGAGGGTCACACCTGTGACCCGGCGGCCGTTTTACCACAGCGGACGCGGCCCTCTCCAGCGGACGACGTGTGTTTGTCCGTCCGCGTCTAATGCAGGAGGTGTTTTATGCCTGACGGCAACGGCGGGCGTAAGTCGGTGAGGAAGAAGTGCTCCGGGTGCGGGTGGCGGGAGTTGAAGGGGGAGGCGGAACTGTGCCGGACGTGTGCCGGCACCTCCGCCGGGCCTGGGAACCCGCACATCGAGGACTTGGCCAACTACCACGCCGACAAGATGGCGTTCGCCAAGAAGCACCGGTTGAGGCTGAGCGACCCGGAGGACGAGGAGCGTGCCCACGCGATGGGGTTCCCCCGCCTGGGCGAGCGGTACGACACGACCGATTACAAACGGTGGAGGAGCATCTTCTATGGCCGCGGCGAAGGCGAAGACGGTGACGGCGGCGAACTGCCTGTGGGGGTGCCGCCGGCCGGTCCCGACACCGGGGGCGGTGTGTGCGGAGTGCCTGGACGAGCACGTGAGGCGGTTGAACCGCCGGATCAAACTGTACACCCCGCAGCCGGGGGAGAAGTGGGGGGCGGAGGGGCGGCGGGTGGTGCAGAAGTTGGCGACCGAGCGGGGGGCGACGATCCGCCAGATGACCAAACTGCGGCAGCGGTACTGGAAGGTGGTGAACAAGTCGATCCGCCTGCCGAAGGGGGTGGGCAGCTATGTCAGCAAGTCCGCTTCCGGTTCTACTGGCTGACCCTGTCGGCCGGCAGCACCGGGGTGGTGGAGGCGGAGAAGGAGTTGTACGGGCGGCGGTACGTGCGGGTGCGGTCGGGCTACAAGCGGGTGTGGTGCGACCCGGAAATCTTGGACCAGTTGCCGGCCGGCAACGCAGCCAACGGGGGTGGGTTGTGACGAACAACGAGATACGGGACTGGATCGGCGGGTGCATGAAGGAAAAGGGGTTCCACGACGAGCCGATGGGGTTCGCCGAGGGCGGGATGGTGCGGTCGGCCCTGGTGCTGACCGAGGTGGCCGAGGCGATGCAGGAGGTGAAGCGGCACTGGGGGAAGGACGGGTTGAACCAGGAGACGGTGAAGGACGTGCTGGCCGAGGAGCTTGCGGACACGGTCATCAGACTGTTCGACATGTGTTACGTCCACCGGGTCGATCTGGACATCGATGTCACGCTGGTTCCCGAGGAGACTGTGCCGGTGACCCGGCGCAGTTTGCTGTGCCGCCTCGGGAAAATCGGGTGGCGGGTCGGGCGGTTGTACAAGACGTTTGAGGACTTTGGTCGGTGGACGCCAGCGGCCGGGCAGACGACCGACGAGATGATTGACGAGTTCCACGAGTATTTTGAATTCGGCATCGATGTGTGCGAGTGCGTCGCCGACCTGAGAAACCTGTGCAGGTCGGTTGGCCGTGACCTGGACGACGCGGTGAAGGCCAAGATGGCGATAAACATGCGGCGTCCCCGCCGGTACGGGACGCCGGACGAGGGGAAGGCGGAGGTGACCAACTCGCAAAATTGAGAGTTGGTGAATTTCCGGACCGGGTATTATCCGCCCCATCGGGTCACCGGAGGGTGTAGCGATGGGCGGGTGTGTGAAGTTCCGGTACGGGGCGACGGCGACGTACCGGAACCGGGTGTGCGTGTGGGTGCCGGGCGGGGCGGAGTGCGACGGCCACATGGTGCTGACGGTGCATAAGGCGAGCGGGCTGCCGGAGTCGTCGGCGTACCAGGTGCAGTGGACGGAGGACGGGGTGGTGGTGTGGAAGGCGGGCGGCAGGCGGCAGCGGTACTACCGGGTGACGGCCGGGCGGTGTACGTGCGACGGGATGCGGCCGGGGGATAGGACCGGGTGTAAACACCTTGACGCTGTGCGCGGGCTGGTGGACCGCGGGGTGTTCCCGTACCTGCCGGCCGGGGAGTTCGACCGGGTGATTTCCGGGGCGGGTAAAGTGTCGGCGGTGGCGACCATTCAACCTCAAGGGGGTGTGCGATGACTTCGAGCGAAGTGCGGGATCGGTTGGCGGAACCGTTCGACCCGAAGTGGCTGCGGTTCAAGCCGCAGGCGACGAAGGGGAACCGGGCGCTGGCGGTGGCGTACATCAGCGGCAACGCGGTGATGGAGCGGCTGGACGACGTGGTCGGGCCGGGCGGGTGGAAGACGGAGTACCTCCAGGTCGGGCCGCAGTCGGTCGAGTGCCGGTTGTACCTGAAGGTGGACGGCGAGTGGGTGTGCAAGGCGGACGTGGGGGCCACCTCGGAGCAGCCGGACGAGGGGGACCGGATGAAGGCGGCGTACTCCGACGCCCTAAAGCGGGCGGCGCTCAACTGGGGGATCGGGCGGTACATCCGCTCGCTCCCCCAGGAGTGGTGTGACTTCGACCCGCAGCGGAAGCAGTTCACCAACACGCCCCGGTTGCCGGCGTGGGCGCTGCCGAAGGGGTCGAACGGGGTTCACCACCCGCAGTCGCACCCCCAACCTCAACCCCAGCGGCAACCGGCCCCGCAGCATCAGCAACAACCGGCCCCACAGCCTCGCCAGCAGGCTCAGCCGCAGGGCGGGCCGGCGTCGGAGGCGGAGTTGATGCTGAAGCTGGTGGCCGAGTGCCGGACGGCGGCGGAGTTGGAGGCGAACTGCATGGTGGCGGACGTGAAGGTGAAGCAGGGGGTGTTGGGCGGGGCGGACCTGCACCGGGTGCAGGAGGCGTGGGTGGAGCGTGCCATCCTGGTGCTCGAATACTGCAAGACGCAGAAGGGGTTGGATCACGACTCCGCCCTGTTCGCCCGCTGCTTCCGGGACGCCTGCCGCTTGTCCGACCAGCAGTACAAGCGGATCGCCGACAAGGCGGCGGCCAAGTACGCCGCCTTCGCACCCCCGCCGGCCGCGACCGGCGACGAACAACCCTGGTAACCACCCACCGAGGAGTGACCGATGTCTCTGATGGACAAATACCTGGCGGCGGTTAGCGATGCGTGTACGGAGACGCTGCGGTTGTCGCAGTTGGTGCTGAAGGCGGCGTATCAGATTCGGGACGGCGACCTGGACGCCGAGCACGTGAAGACGATCGCCGACTCCTACCGGGCGGGCGAGCCGGTGGACCGGCCGCGGGTGTTCCGGGTGAACGGCGTCTGCCTGCTCACCCGCGGGTATCACCGCAAGGAGGCGGCGAAGTTGGCCGGGCTGACGGAGTTGGAGTGCGAGGTGATCGACTGTGCCGACCTGCGGCTGGCCGAGATCGATGCGTTGCAGGGGAACAACCACCGGGCGAAGTCGATGTCGCGGGAGGAGAAGAAGAAGGCGGTGTGCCGGCTGTACGACCTGGAGGTGATCCCCCGCGACTCGGCCGGGACGGTGTTCGGCCGGCTGGTCGGTCTGAGCGGCCAAACGGTTGACAAGTACCTGGATGAGCACGACCCGGCCCGCGGTGAGCAGGCGGTGCGGGTCGGACTGGACGGGCGGGGGCGGAAGACGCCGTCCGCGCAGAAGGACAAGAAGGCCGGCAAGACCGACGCGCCGCCGCCCGCCCTGCTCGATACTCCGGAGCCGGCCGACACCCCCGTCAGGGAGACGAAGGCGAAGGTCGAGCCGAAGGCGGAGAGGAAGGGCGTGGACTCCGGGTACGACGGCCCGCTGGTCGGGTACGGGTACTGCCTGCCGGACGAGCGGTGGATGCCGCACGTGGACGAGGCGGAGGAGTTGTCGGCCTTCCTGCTGGCGGCGAAGGCGAAGTTGGAGGCGGTGCGGCGGGAGTTGCGGGAGAAGTTCGACGGCCGGTACGAGGTGGTGGCCGGGCGGATCGGCTGGTCGTCCGCCCAGGTGAAGAAGGGGCAGTTCCAGGCCGACCTGGACGCCCTGGTGAACACCCTGACGGAGAACGTGCCAGACCACCTGTGCCCGGCGTGCGTGGGCACCGGGCGGGACGAGTCGGGCGAGGTGTGCCGGCACTGCGACGGGTTCGGGTTCCTGGACTCCACCTCGGCCTCCGGGCTGGCCGGTCTGTGGAAGAAGTCGGAGCGGCGGTACGAGCGGATGGCGAAGGCGGCGGCCCTCAACTCGGCGGAGGCCAGCCTGTGAAGACGGCGGTGAAGGAGTACGCCAAACCGGTCCCGCGGCCGTACCAGGTGGAGGCCGAGGACGCTTTCTTCGAGATGGGTGGCGACGGCATCATCCAACTCTTCACGGGTGGCGGAAAGACCCTGTTGTGTGCCAGAATCTGTGACCGTCTCCGGGATGCGTCCGGAGTCCATCCCGGACGGTCACTGTTCCTGGCCCACACCGACGAGTTGGTCCGCCAGACGTGCCGGACGATGTTGCGGGTGGGGCTGTGGCCGAGCGTGGAGAAGGCGGACGAGTACCGCGGCGGTCCGTACCTTCCGGACCAGCGGGAGCGGAGGAGGCTGTTCCCCGGCGGATACCCGCCGAACAGTTGGTTCCAGTTCGGCCGGGTCACCGTGTCGTCTATGCAGACGTTCGTCACCCGCATGGAGAAGTACGAGGCCGAACCGTTCGACCTGGTCGTCATCGACGAGTGTCAGTTCGCCAGGTGTGCGACCTATCACAAGATTGTGGACCGGATGAGGGCGTACAACCCGCAGGTGAGGGTTCTCGGGCTGTCCGCGACGCCCGGCAGGGCCGACGGCAAGAACCTGGGGGTGATGCTCCCCAAGTATTTCTTCCGCATGAAGATTCTGGACGGGATCGACGAGGGGTATCTGGTGCCGATCCGCTGCCAGAAGGCGACGGCCCAGGGGGTGGACGAGTCGATGTGGAAGGTGGGCAACACCAAGCACGGGCGGGACATCACCGACGGGTCGCTGTCCCGGTCGATGGACAACCAGGTGTGCATCGAGTCGATCGCCCACGAGATTATCGACAAGGGCGAGGGCCGTAAGGGGATCGTGTTCCTGCCGGGGATCAAGGTGGCCGAGAGTGTGACGGCCGCGCTGAACGAGTTGAAGCCGGGGATCGCCACTTTCGTCCACGGCAAGGTGCCCAAGGAGGAGCGGAAGAAGCGTGTGCGGATGCACGAGGACGGCGACGTCAAGATCATGGTCGGGGTGATGGCGATGACGGCCGGGTACGACGTGCCGGACGTGTCGCTGGTGGTGCTGGCGCGGATGACGAAGAGTCGGTGGCTGGTGGAGCAGAAGATCGGCCGCGGCCTGCGGGTGTTGGCCGAGTCGATCGCCGGCAAGGACACGGCGGCGGAGCGGCGGGCCGGGATCGCCGCGAGCGCGAAGAAGGATTTGCTGATCCTGGACTTCGCCAACAGTTCCCGGCACAACTTCGCCACCGCCGATGACGTCCTGCTCTCCACCGACGACCCGAAGATGGCCGAGTACGTGAAGAAGCACCGCGACCCGGCGGACAAGCGGGCGCTGCGGGAGCAACTGGAGGAGCAGGAGTTGATGTACCTGTTCGAGGAGGCGCTGCGGAAGACCGGCGGGCCGCCGAAGAAGGAGAACTTCTCCTACGAGTACGTCAACCTGTTCGGGGCCGGCGGGTACAAGAAGGGGTCCACCCAGTTCAAGGACGACGTGGCCCGGCCGAGCGCGGACCTGGTGGCCCTGGCCTACGACCTGATGGTGACGGCTGATCCGCAACTGTCGCACAACCGGCTGGCCCACCTGGTGGAGCAGGCGAAGAACCGCAAGTGCGGGCGGAAGGCTTACGGGTTCCTGCTGAACGGGTGCAAGATTTCCAAGGAGCAGATTTCCGGACTGGGTATCAACTGGCACGACGCCCAGTACCTGCGGAAGCTGTTCAACGCCCGGCCGACCAAGGACTTGCCGGACAACTGGGCGGACCTGCTGGCCAAACACCGCAAGGACCGCGGGCACACCAACACCGGAGGGGCGGGACGATGACGGACGACGAACTGCGGGCGGCGGAATTCCTCCGCTCGATCCGATATGACCACCGCGGCGACGGCGGGTATGTCAATGCGGACGAGATGGATGTGCCGTACTTCAACGTCTCGGAGGCACGCGAGACCCTGGCCGATGCGTGGCTGGCCGAACATTTGGCCGACGACGGCGAACCGGCCGATTTTGAGTGGCTGGCGGCACAGGGGAAACTGTGCGAGGACCAGGGATACTGGGACGTGCCACCGTCTGGGGATGTGTGGTGGGAGGTCGGCCCGATCTCGTTCACCTGCGAAGTCTGCCAGAGTGATCCGGGCGAGCCGGTCGAGGCGGTGGCGACCGACTGGCAGGTGGGAGGCCAGATGTTGCCCAAGTTGCTCGTCCCGAAGACCAGAGGCCAGTTCCGCAGACTGCTGGAGTTGGCTGGCTACAAACCGGAGGGGAAGTGATGAGCGAAGACGAACTGCGGAAGCGGATTGAGCGGTCGCTGGCGTTCGATGGCGGTGACGTGTGGGTTTACGGTCATCCGCCGTCGTTCGGTTGGCCTGGGGATTACGTCTTCGACCTGCGAGCGTGCCGCACCAGACTTCTCGACCTGTTCCCGCCGGCCGACGACGGCGAGCCGGCCGACCGGGACTGGATGGTGAGGCGAGGGTGGGTCTGGTCGGACTTCCTGAACTTCGAGTTTATTGTTCACCGCCTGGAGTTGGAGGACTCGCCCCCGGAACACACCACCGTCTACTTGGAGATGATCGGCGGGTACTTCCAGATTCTCTCGGACACTGGCGACTCACCGCAACTGAAGTGCGACTGTAGGACTCGTGGCGATATCCGGCGGATTGAGAAAATGTTCCACTTACCTGTCAAGGAGTGTTAATGAGCACCGAGGCGAGGTTCAACGCGAAGATGCGGGAGGCGGGGGCGATCCCGTACCGCAAGGGCGGGCGGGTGCGGGTGGCGTACACCCAGGACACCCCGCCGGCCACCCTGGAGGCGATGCGGGCGGTGGTGCGGAAGATGGCCGAGACGCTGTCGGACAAGTGGAAGGAGCCGACCCCGGCCGACGGGCAGCAGTGGATGCGGGCCGGTCTGCGGATGCTGGACGTGTGCGACGAGCCGTGCCCGCAGGAGGTGAAGTTGACCGAGGTGGGGGTGGACTGGCTGGTCGCCCGTTGCGCCCGTTACCACTTCCGGTTACAGATTTCTGGGGAGGGTAATTTGGAGTTCGTGGGGGTGGACGGTTACCAGCGGGACGACCGGGAGGGCAAGTTCGGCCCGGTGTCCGGGTTCCTGTCCCTCACCCCGAAGTGGTTTCTGGACGCCCTCAACGCCCGCAAGGCGGAGATCGTTAACCACCTTCAACTCGAAAAATTGCGAGTTGACACACCGACCGGAGGGGAGTGATGCCTGATTTCCCGAGCATAATGTTCGGCCTGGCCATCGGCCTGTGCGTCGGTGCCATCGGCGGCGGTATGATGAGCGGCCATAAAGCCGCCGAGGACGTTCGTCAGCAGGCGATAGAAAACGGGGTCGGCTACTACTCGGCCGACCCGAAGACCGGGAAGACCATCTGGGTGTGGAAAGGGGGTGACCGGTGAGTGATTCAAAACACACGCCGATCCCGTGGCAGTTCACCACATGCGAGTTACACGCCGACCGACCGGACGGTGAGCGGTTGTCGTGTCGAAAATTCCGGGACCGTCACGGCGACGAGATTGCGATGGATATGGCGAATTCAAACTTCGTCGTCACTGCGGTGAACAGTCACGCCGAACTGCTGGACGAGGTGAAGTTGTTCGCCGAGATCGCCCGCATCGAGTCTCCGAGAACGATGCTTGGCGGGTGGGACTGGAAGGGGATACACGAGCGGGTGACCGCACTGCTCGCCCGTGTCGAGGGGGCGAAATGACACCACCCGACGACGACCTGCTGCGGTTCGAGTGGGAGGTGGCCCGGTGGAAGGGGGCGGAGTTGGTGGACCGGAAGGCGGACATACTGGAGTGGTGCAAGGAGTGCGTGGCGTGGCTGAGCGTGCGGCACGAGGTGGAGGTGGACGAGATCGTGTCCCTGTGCCCGCTCGGACTCGGGTGCGTCAAACGTAACGAGGTGTGCAATGCCGATTCCAATGGCGACTGGTAAAACGCTGACCGTTTATTTTACCTGGGATACCGGCCGGCGTGAGGTTCGGTACATGCGGCCGTACCCGTCCGATGACGCTGAAAGTCTGATGGCCGAGGTGGGGCGGTTGCACCAACGGGCGAAAGAGGGCGGATACGAATCACCCTATTCCTACGAGGCAACTTGTGATGTCACCGGAGAACTTCTGCTACTGGCTTCAGGGGTTCATCGAGGAGAGGAAGTTGTCGGCCGACCCCGGCCTGACGCTGAACACCGGCAAGGTGGAGGTGATCGAGAAGAAACTCGCGGAGGCCATCGCCGCCATGTCAACCCGGTACACCCGTGCGGTTAGCGAGCCGACGGTGGGCGAGTCCGGTCAGGATTTCGTCTCACCGTCCAAGTCACCACCGCGATTCGGGTACTGAGATGAGTAAGGGTGAGCCGTTCGTCCGCACCTCGCCGAATCGACCTTGCCCGGTGTGCGGCAAGCCGGGGTGGTGCAAGGTGGGGAAGGAGTTCTGCCTGTGCGCCAGGGTGCCTGACGGTGCCGTCCGTAAGTGCGGAGAGGCCGGGTACTTACACAAGATCGGGGGTGCCGAACCGGTGGTCAAGCAGACGCCGAAGCCGCCGGACACGCGGTGGGACGAGGAGGCCAAGCGGTACGCTGCTGCGATGTCCGGCGAGTTGCGGGCTAAGGCGGCGGAGATGCTCGGGTTGCCGGCCAGCGGGTTCGACGCCCTGCCGCTGCTCGGGCACGGCAAGGACGAGTCCGGGAAACCGTTCGTCACCTTCCCGGAGGTGGACGGGGCCGGGCGGGTGGTCGGCCTGTGCCGGCGGTATCGGGACAGGAAGTTGCAGATGCCGGGCGGCGGGCGGGGGCTGACGGTGCCGTCCTGGTTCCACCCGGCGAAGGTCACCGAGGTGTTCGTGGTGGAGGGGCCGACCGACTCGGCGGCCATGTGGGCGGCGGGGCTGGTGGCGGTGGGTCGGCCGAGCAACAACGGCGGGGTGGCCTACCTGGTGGAGTTATTCCGCCGCCTGCCACCGGCCTGCCGGGTGGTGGTGGTGGGGGAGAACGACCGCAAGGCAGATGGTCTGTGGCCGGGATTAGACGGGGCGGCGGCGGTGGCCGAGGGGCTGGCGGCGGGCCTGGCGCGGCGGCCGGGGGCGGTGGCGTTCCCGGTCGGGTGGACCCTCTGCCCGGACGGGGAGAAGGACGTGCGGGCGTGGCTGACGGCGCGGGTGAAACCGCACTCGCAGTCGGAGGAGTGGGCCGGGGCCGGGAAGGTGCTGCGGGACGGCCTGCTCGCCGGCCAGACGTTCGCCGAGGCGGACTCGCGGGCGGTGCGGCGGCTGACGGCGGAGAACCGCGAACTGAGGGCGCGGCTGGAGCGGGTGGAGGCGGTCATGCGGAAGTTGGCGGAAAAAGGTTAGCGGCGGATTTCCGGATCGGGTAAATGTGTCCCGGTCGGATCACAACACTGTGGCCCAAGAAGGGCCGAACTCAAACGGAGATGGCGATGAACATGGCGACGAGCGTGAACGGGGCGAAGGTGGCGACCATCAACCGGCTGATGACCGGTGCGGTCAGGCCGCGGGCGGATTCCGAGCGGAAGGTCATCACCCCGGCGGAGGCGAAGGCGATCCTGGAGCGGAGCAAGACGAACAACCGCAAGCTGGTGGCGTGGAAGGTGCGGTCGTTCGCCCAGGCCATGCGGCTGGGCAAGTGGCAGTACAACGGGCAGACGCTCAGTTTCGACCCGGACGGCAACCTGCTGAACGGGCACCACCGGCTGTACGCCTGCATCGAGGCTGACACCCCGTTCGAGACGCTGGTGGCGTACAACGTGGACCCGGCGTCCATGCCGACGACGGACACCGGCACCTCCCGGTCGGCCACCCACGTCCTCCAGATCGCCGGGCACAAGAACGCGCACGACAAGGGGAGCCTGCTGCGGATGGTGTGGCACTGGGAGACGGGCACCCTGCACGTGGTCGGGAACGGCACCAAGGAGGACTACACGCACGAGGTGATGCTGGAGGTGGCCGAGCGGCACCCGAACCTGGACGACGACATCCGGCTGGCCATGTCCATGTACGGACAGTTCAAGGCGTGTTCCCGCGTCCTGTTCGGGTTCGGTCTGGCCTGCCTGTCGGCCTACGACCGCGACCTGGCTGTGGACTTCTGCGAGAAACTGGCGAGCGGGGAGAACCTGACCCGCAACCACCCGGTGGCCATGCTGCGGAAGCGGCTGATCGACGACCAGGCGAACAAGGCGAAGTTGCCCATGCGGGACAAGTTGGCCCTGCTCATCAAGGCGTGGCGGGCCTACGTCGCCGGCAACGAGTTGCGGGTGCTCAAGTGGATGGCGACCGAGGACTTCCCCAACCCCGACCCCATGCAGTAGGCCGGGTTGGGGTGCGGCGGGCGGACAAGTTCCGCCCATCTTTTATCGGGGGTGAGCAATGACGGACCGACCGCCGGACGGGGCGACGCCGAACGAGGTGGTGCGGTGGGTGTACGACCGCTGGCCGGGGTTGGGGTTGCTCTGGTGGCTG